>Ga0209575_10000126_pt1 | contig 82785 bp, 76 predicted proteins | sample Medcelwee11metaG_FD_187172 | JGI IMG/M metagenome (GOLD analysis project Ga0209575, IMG submission 187172) | Freshwater pond sediment microbial communities from the University of Edinburgh, under environmental carbon perturbations - Medium... | ecosystem: Environmental > Aquatic > Freshwater >... | reverse complement strand
TTCTTGGGGGCCTTTTTGACGAGCTTCTTGGGGGCCTTCTTGACGAGCTTCTTGGGGGCCTTCTTGACGAGCTTCTTGGGGGCCTTCTTGGGAGCTTTCTTGACGGCCTTCTTGGGAGCTTTCTTGACGGCCTTCTTGGGAGCTTTCTTGACGGCCTTCTTGGGGGCCTTCTTGACGGCCTTCTTGGGGGCCTTCTTGGGGGCCTTCTTGACGGCCTTCTTGGGAGCTTTCTTGACGGCCTTCTTGACGGCCTTTTTGGACGCCTTCTTGACGGTCTTGTTCTTGGGGGCCTTCTTCGCGCTCGCTCGACCACGCGCAGAAGAAACCCTCCCCGATGCTTTTCGGGCTTTTTTAGCCGCCATGAGTGTTGCCGTACCCTCTGTTTCTCTCGTTGAAGATCAAGACGTTACGCTCCCGCTTCGTGCGGCTCCACGTCTACGGATCGCGACGAACACTAGTTCGCCGTGCATGCCTCCGTCAAGCGACCGGTTTCGAATGTCAACCCCCCTGGTCGACCTCGCGACGACAAGCTTCGGGTCGGGGCTTGACGCCGACCCCGGCTTCGAACGAGAAGACGCGTGGCCATGCTCCACGAACTCCGCGTTCGCAACCTGCTCCTCATCGACTCGCTCGCGCTGGACTTCGTTCCCGGCTTCAACGTCATGACGGGCGAGACCGGTGCCGGCAAGTCCGTGGTTATCGGAGCTCTTCAGCTCGTCCTCGGGGGACGTGCCGCCCCCAATCAGATCCGCCCCGGCGCCGAATCCGCTGAGGTGGAGGGGCTGTTCGACCTCGGGGCGTCCCCGACCGGGCTCGAGAGGCTTCGTGCCAGCGGCGTCGAACAAGGCGACGAGCTCGTCGTTCGACGCGTGCTGCTGTCTTCCGCCCGGTCCCGCGCCTTTCTCAACGGTCGCCTCTGCTCGGTCACCGAGTTGGCCGAGCTTGCACCCGACCTCGCGGACATCGCCTCCCAGCACGAAAGCGTTTCCCTCACGGACGTCGCCACCCACATGGGCTACCTCGATGCCTTCGGCGGGCTCGAGCCCGACCGTGACCTGGTCTCCCGTCGCGTGCTCGAGCTGAACGAAATGCGCGCGGAGATCACCCGCCTTCGCACCATTGCGAAGGACCGAGCCGAGCGGCAGGAGTTTCTTCTGTTTCAGCTCAACGCCATCCAAGAGGTCGACCCGCGCCCCGGTGAGCGCGACGACCTTCAGGCGGAGCGCACGCGCCTGCGCAGCACCGCGCGCCTCGCCGAGACAGCTTGGAAGATCGCCGACCTGTTGGCGAGAGACGATGGCCTGTGCGACAGGTTGCGCGGGGTCGTGGGCGACCTTTCGGCCGCCACGGAGCTGGACCCGTCCCTCGCCGAGAACGCTTCCCAGACGCAGTCGTCGCTCGACCAGCTCGTCGATTGTGCCAGGAGCCTCGAGCGGTATGCCCAAGGGATCCACGCGGACCCCGAGCGGCTGGATGCCGTCGAGCACCGCCTCTACCTGCTGGAAGGGCTGCTTCGACGCCACGGTCCCACGGAGGCGGACGCGATCCGCACTGCGGAACGGCTTCGGGCCGAGCTGGCTTCGCTCGAAGAGGTCGACGAATCCCTCCAGTCGCTCGAGCGTCGTTTCGAGGATGCGCTCTCGCAGGCCGGAAAGCTCGCATTCGTCTTGTCGAGCAAACGAACGAAGGCGGCTTCGTCCTTGGCCCAGCGCATTGGCAAGGAACTGGCCGGCCTCGGTATGGGGGGAGCCCAGGTTCGTGTCGAGGTCGCCAGGCATGCCGGGGACGGCGACCTCTCCGTGGAAGGGGCCAGGCTGACTTCGGACGGCGTGGACCGTGTGGAGTTCTTGATCGCACCGAACAAGGGGATTGAGCCGCGTCCGTTGCGAAAGATCGCGTCCGGAGGGGAGCTGTCGCGGGCGCTGCTCGCCATCAAGCGCGTTCTCGCGTCGCAAGGGCCCGCCGGACTGTACGTGTTCGACGAGGTCGATGCTGGCGTGGGAGGTGCGGTGGCCGAGCGCATCGGACAGGCGCTTGCCGACATCGCCAAGCATCGCCAGGTTTTGTGCATCACGCACCTCGCTCCCATCGCCGCGCTGGCCGATGCCCACTTCGTGGTCCGCAAGTCACAGGACGGCGAGGTCGCGCGGACCGAGGTCGTTCGGGTGACTGGCGACGCGCGTGTGCGAGAGGTCGCGCGGATGCTTTCGGGCAGGAGCGTGACCAAGGCGTCGATGCAAGCTGCGTGCGAAATGATCGAAGCGCGTCAAGGCGGTTAGGCCTTTCTGGGCAAGTCCGCCTATCCTCTCCGCGAGCTGCAAGGACTACGCATGACAGACGTCATGGGCGAACCTGCTCTCTTGCCCTAGATACCTCCCACCACGGAGGCGACCATGACGAAGCGAACCCTGCGAGACATCATCGAGATCGACGACGACCTTTGCGACGGCTGCGGATTGTGCATTCCGAGCTGCGAGGAAGGCGCGCTGGTGCTCGTCGATGGCAAGGTGCGTCTTGCGGAGGATGCCCGGTGCGATGGGGCAGGTGCATGTCTCGGGCAATGTCCGCAGGGGGCGTTGCGCATCATCCAGCGTGAGGCGGTGGTGTTCGACGAGCAGTTCGCGTCGCCTCACGGCGTGCCTGTCGATGCGGAGCCTGCGCGCGAGGTGTCCGCTGAGCCTCTGGTGCGACTCGGCAAGTCGACGCTCGGACCGCAGGGCCTTCCGCCGATCTCAGGGGGTTGTCCCGGCAGCCGCACGATGGGGTGGCACGAACCTTCGCCCGAGCGATCGCAAGCAAGAGGCGCGGATCAGCCGTCCGAGCTCAGGCAATGGCCGATCCAGTTGCATCTTCTGTCTTCCGGTGCGCCCTTTCTTCGAGGTCGGGAGCTTCTCCTCGCCGCTGACTGTGTCGCGTTTTCCCTCGGAGGTTTCCATGGCGCGCTGCTCTCGGGACGGTCGCTCGCGGTGGCCTGTCCCAAGCTCGATGACCCGACCGGGTACGAGGAAAAGCTCGCGGAGATCCTCGACGGATGCGAGGTGCCGGCCCTGCGCGTGGCCATCATGGAGGTCCCGTGCTGTGGTGGGCTCGTCCGGCTCGCGACCCGCGCCGCCCAGCGTGCGGGCTACGAAGGCGAGATCGAAGTCATCGTCATCTCTCGTTTCGGGGAGATCCTTCAGCGCCAGCAACTCGCACCTGGGCGCGGGGCCATTGCGGACAAGGGCTGTGTCTGTGCGGGCTGACGGGCCTTCGCGCCCTGTCTGGCCCGGTCACGTGAGACCGTAGCGGCTACGATCGATCCCCAACGCGTCGCAGAGGGATCCGAGGACCGCGTCCGTTCGGGCTCGGACCTCCTCGAGTGAAATGCCTGTGTCGATCACGTGGTCGGCAAGCGAAGCCTTCTCGCGCAGGGGCATCTGTGCCGCAACGCGCGCCCGGGCCTGCTCCTCGGTCAGGCTGTTGCGCGCGACGAGCCGGGCGATTTGGGTCGTCGGGTCCACCACCACCACGACCAAGGGACGGAACGCATCTGCCAGACCGTTCTCCACGAGCAGCGCGGCTTCGTAGGCAGCCATGGGATGGCCTTGGTCGGCCAGGTCGCGCGCCCGCCGTTGCGTCTGCTGTCGGATGAGAGGGTGCGTGATCGCCTCCAGCTTCGCGCGCGCCATGTGGTCCGTGAAGACGAGGGTCCCCATCTTGCTGCGGTCGAGGTATCCGGAGGCGTCGAGCACTCCCGGACCGAACACCGCCACGATGTCAGCGAGTCCCTCCGAACCCGGCGACACGACTTCCCGCGCCACCTCGTCCGCATCGATCACAGGAAGGTGGCGCTCCCGCAGGAAGCCCGCCACGGTGCTCTTCCCGCACGCGATGCCCCCCGAGAGTCCGAAGAGAGTGAAGGCCATGGGTCGCTCTGCCGCTCGACGGCTCGGTGTGAGCGGCTACTCTCCTCGCTTGATGTCGTAGGCGCGGATCTTCTTGTGAAGGTTGGTGCGTTCGACGCCCAGGGCGATGGCGGTCCGGGAGATGTTCCAGTCGAACAGTTGCAGCGTCTCCACGATGTAGTTTCGCTCCGCGCGCTCGCGGTACTCGCGGAGAGTGGCCCTGCCCCCTTCCGCGCCACTCGGGGAGGGCAGGGGAGACATGGGACCGGCGTGGAGGCCTTCGTGCTCGACGCTCCCGATCTCCCCCGCGTCGTCATCGAACGGGGAGTCGTGTGGGTCTTCCGGGAGGTCGGCGATGGTGATGACGTCGCCCGACAGGATGGCGGCGCGCTCGATCACGTTCTTGAGCTCGCGCACGTTGCCCGGCCACTTGCGACGTTGCAACGCACCGTACACGGGGGCATCGATGGTCATCAGGCGCAGGCCATTCTCCCTGCAGAAGGCGGCGACGAAGGTATCGGACAGGAGACGGATGTCCTCGATGCGGTCTCGCAGGGCGGGGCAGCGGATGGGGAAGACGGCGAGCCGGAAGAAGAGGTCTTCGCGGAACCGGCCCTCGGCGACTTCCTTGGAGAGGTCCTTGTTGGTGGCGGCGAGCACGCGTACGTCGACGTGGATGAGGTGTTCGCTGCCGACGCGCGAGATTTCCCCTGATTGCAGGGCGCGCAGCACCTTGGCCTGGGCGGTCAGGTCCATGTCGCCGATCTCGTCGAGGAATAAGGTCCCGCCGTGGGCCTGCTCGAAAAAGCCGCGCTTTCTGGTCTGGGCGCCGGTGAAGGACCCGCGCTCGTGCCCGAACAGCTCGCTTTCGATCAGCTCCCGCGGGATGGCGGCGCAGTTGACCTTGACGAAGGAGCTCTCCGTCCGCGGGCTGAGCCGGTGCAGCGCCCGGCTCACGAGCTCCTTGCCCGTCCCGCTCTCGCCCGTGATCAGCACGCTCGCCTTCGTGGGCGCTACGCGGTCGATCTCCCGGTAGAGCTTCTGCATCGAGGGGCTCGTCCCGATCATTTCGTAGCGCGCCTGGATCTGTTCGCGCATGTCCTCGACGGTGCGGGCCAGCCGAGCGGTCTTGAGCACGTTGCGAACGCTCACCAGCACGCGCTCGCGGTTCAGTGGCTTCTCGAAGAAGTCGCTGGCGCCGAGCTTGATTGCCGTGACGGCGTCGTGGACGGTTGCGTGACCGGAGATGACGATCACGGGAAGCTGCTGCAGACCTTCTTCTCCCCGCACGCGCTCGAGCATTTCGAGCCCGGACATGCCCGGCAGCTTGACGTCCAGCAGGACCAAGTCGACGGGGCTGTTGGGGCGCGCGAGCAGGGCCAACGCCTCCTCCGCCGAGGCCGCACCCGTGACACGATATCCCTCCCCCGTCAGGACCATCTCGACCGTGCGTCGGATGTTCTTCTCGTCGTCGACGACGAGCACCATGGGGGAGACAGGAGCGAGGGGGAGATCGGGCGGGGAGGGGTCTGTCATCGATTCATCTCACGGGGTGGACATCTCTTGCAGGAAGGAGCGGGCTGGGACCACGAAGGGGCTGGCGGGGTAGACGGCGAGGACCCGCTGGAACGTCTCCCGTGCTTCGCGCTCCTTTTTCATCTTGAGATAGGTCTCGCCCAGCAGCACGAGCGCTTCGGGCTCGAGACCGGAGTTCTCGTAGGTGCGGAGCGCGTAGCGCGCGCGCGCCGCCGCTGCCTCGAAGTTGTCCTGCTTCAGGTAGAAACGCGCCACGTACAGCTCGTGTCGCGCGAGCCGCCCCGTGACGTCGAGCAGCATGAAGTCGATTTCCTCGTCCCAGCGCGTGCTCGGGTGCTCCTTCTTGAAGCGGCGCAGCTCCCCATACGCTTCCGTCGTCGGCCCCTGATCGCGCTCTTCCTGCGGCGGAAGCATGATGGTGTCGCTGATCTGCATGAACAGTGCGCGGCAAACCCGGTACTGCGCGTAGGCGATGCCCGGGTCTAGCCGACGCGTCTGCACGAACGTCTTGTACGCACTGATCGCCTCCGGAAGCTGGTCCCGCTCGAACTTGATGTCCGCAAGCCGCAGCTCCGCCCACCTCGCGTACCGGCTCTGCCCGTAGTCCCGTCGCACCTTCTGAAATCGCTTCTCCGCTTCCTCCCAGTCCCGCTCGTAGTACGCGCGCATGGCCTTCTCGTAGGACACCCGCGCCTCCTCGCTGTACTGCAACGTCCCCGGACGAGCGACCGGCGGGTCTTTGCTGCAACCAGGGGCCGTCGCGATGGCCAGCACCATCGTCAGGGAGAGTAGGAGCCGTCGAAGCATGATCATCCTCGGCTCTCCCTAGCCTCGGATCGCCCCGACCACAACCGCGATGGTGGCGCCCGTGCAACCCCAGCGGCAACCAGACCACGAAAACCCGCCCAAACCCGGGCCCCCATCGATCCCTCGCGACCCGCGCCCATTCGTCGTAGGCTCGGCCGCGTGACCTCCCCAAACCCCTCCCATAGCCCCAAAATCCTCGACGCCGACTTCGCATTCGGCTTCACCGACCTCGGTAGCGCTCCCCCCTCCACCCTGCCCGAAATCGCCTTCGCCGGACGATCCAACGTCGGCAAGTCGAGCTTGCTCAACACCCTGCTCGCAAGGAAGAACCTCGTTCGGACCAGCTCCACCCCGGGATGCACCCGCCAGGTCAACGTCTTCGCCGTTCGTCTCCAGGATGGCCCCTCCCTTCACCTGGCCGACCTGCCAGGTTTCGGATACGCCAAGCGATCGAAGTCCGAACGCCAACAATGGGGCACCATGATCGAGCGATACCTCCGTGACCGAGCCGCCCTGCGCCTCGTTGTCATCCTCATCGACGCGCGCCGCGGTCCCGACTCCCTCGAGCTGGACCTCGTGCAGTACCTCTCCGTCGTTCGCTCCCCCGCGGTGCCTCACGTTTTCGTGGCAACCAAGCTCGACAAGCTCCCTCGGGCCTCCGCCAAGCCCGCCCTCGACGCCATCCGCAAGCAAATCCCTGGGCACGTCGTCGGGTTCTCCGCCAAGACGGGCCAGGGCCGCGACGACCTCTGGCGGGTTTTGCTCCGCTCCTCCGTGGCGGACGCGCTACCTTCCGACGGTACCTGATTTCAACAGAGAGTTTGTTGGCCCCCTCGCATCTTGGTAAGCTGGGCTCCCGAGGGCCACGTGGCTACCATTCAGCTCGACCAAGAGATCCTGGACGTCGAAAGAATCATCGACGAGAAGAACCACGACGAAGCCTTTCGTCGCTTGATTCTTCTGCGTGACCGCTTTGGACGACGCCCTGAGTACCGGTATCTCAAGGCGCTGTTCGACGTCACGTTCCAGTCGCGCACGGATCGCGAGTTGCTCGCGGAGGTGCGGGCGTTGGTTGCGGAGCAGCCGGACTTCCTGGAGGCCGTCTCTCTTCTTGCGCTGTTGCTCGATCGGACAGGGGATCGAGATCGTGCCAGGGTGTTCGCCCGAGAGGCCGTTCATGCCCACAACACCCGAGCGCGGGCGCGTGCTCAGGCGGTGCTGGGCGACGTTCCTGACAAGCCCGCGGCGGACGAGGAGCCCTATTCGTCTCGGCCAGGGGTGTCGCCCCCGGCGTCCGAGGTCCCGCTGGAGGCCCCGACCAAGCCCAACGTGCGGCCGGTGGTGATGCCCACTCCCAACAGCGGGATGGCGAGCCAGACGCGCTCGACGAAGGCTCTGTTTGCCGTGACCGCGAACGACATGCCGCCCCCTCCCGCTCCGATGATGGAGCCCGTTGGGGGAGAGGCAGACCTGACCCTCGACGGCTTGGCGCCGCCGCCCTCGGCCCCGCCGACCGCCGCCGCGCCTGCGGCCTTGCCATCATCGCCCGCGGACTTCCCGAGGGACGCGCCTTCCGACAGCTTGCGTCTTCCGAGCACGCCCCCCGTTCAGGACGAGGTGGTCGAGCGCGTGGACACGCTCGAGGGGCTTCCCCGTCCCCCCGCGGTCCCTGCTGACGAGGGGCAAGCTGGAAAACCCTCGGTGCCCCCGCCCACGGTGGACTACCGCACGCCGGGCGAGCCGTCCTTCGATCTCGCGCCCGAGCCCTCCAGGGATCCGCTGCCGCTTGCCTCTGAGTTCATCCCGTTCTCCCCAGCGCAGGCGGCGATGCCGCCGCCGCCCACCATCCCTCCAGGGGCCTTGAACGGCGAAGACTCGCGACGCTCGCCGACCCAGCGCGGGATGAGAACCCCCGTTCCCCCCCAAGCTCGGACCTCGCCCACGCCGTTGGCTATCCCCCGAAGCACGACGGCCTCTTCCCCCAAGCGTTTGCCAACCCCGCTGCCGCCGCAGTACGCGATCGACAACACCGGCATTGGCCGCCCAGAAGGGGAACGCCGTCGTTCGAGGCCCTCCCGCCCCGCCCTCTCGATTCCCGAGCCCGCCGAACAGATCCGTGGGTGGTTCCAGTTCGCAAGACAGAACCAGTTGCAGGCGGGCGATGGCTTCTCGACCGCAAGAACGCTTCTCGACCTCTGCGAGAGGGTCGTGGAAGGCGCCACTCCCCTGTCCAGTCATCCGGTTCCGCTCGACCGGCGAGGGCTCATCTTGGTGGAGGAGCGTCTCGAAGCCATGCGCGGGTCGCGCACCGGCACCCAGCCCACCACCGAGCGCGGCGCCGTCACCGCAGCAGCCGCCTTTCTCCTCGGCCTCATGCTCAAAGAGTGCGACGGACGCGCCTCGGACACGTCTGCAGAGGATGGCGCCTGCAAGGTCGTCGTACCCTCCGGGGCGACCGTTCGTCCCCTGCTCGTCGCGGCCGCCTTCATGCGGTCGCGCGGACCGAGCCTCGTCGAAACCTTCGACCGCGCGGCCACCGCCCACATGCGTCGTGGCCCCTCCCGTGTCACCACCGCCAACGCCGCCACCCAGCCGAGCCAGCCACGCGTCGCTGCCCCGCAGTCGGGACAGTCCGAGCTCACGGTGCTCCGGCGGGACCTCGATGGCAGCACGCTCGGCGTGACGGACCCCGAGGCTCCTCCTGCTCCGCAGCCTCCGATCGACATGCGAAGGGTCGCCGGGACCTTCTGGTCTGGCGACCTTGGACGCGAGATCATCGGGACATCTCGCCGTGTGGGGACCTTCACCATCGCCGACGTCGATGCGATCGAACGCTACGCCAGCAAGTCTTTCAGCGCGGTTGGCTTCGCGCCTCCGGGCTCGCCTTGGCCGTGGTCTCCTCCCGAGGATCTCGAGGACATGATCCTTTCGTGGGGTGCCATCCTCGGAGAAGTCCTCGTGGCGCTCTACTCCGGTCGCTGGGAGTCGGACCCCGGAAACCCCGAGGATCGCCACCTGTTTCGTGTGGTCGTCAGCGGCGGTGTCGTGGCCTGGCCGGTCGCCAAGGCCTACATGCGCCTGGCTCGCGGGATCCCACATGATCTGTCCGTCTATGTCGATGCGGTCGGACGGGTCGTCGGACGGCAGGCGCTCGGGGCTCGTTCCTGGCCCAAGCCTTGACCCAACCGCAACCGTCAACCTCCGAAGACCTTCCTACCCTCGTCAGGGGCTGTGTGGTATGCGGCCACGCGAGACGATTCGGCCTCCGAGCACGATCCTCGCCGGCGTGAACGGACTTCCGACGTCCCTTCGTCTCCTCCTTTCATCCACGCCCTCCCGATGCCCAACGAGCCATGATCCCAGCCTCCCCCGGACCGCGACGCCGGTTGTTCGTTGCCAAAGACGAGCACAAGTTCAGCTGTGCGCACATGACGCTGTTCCCCGACGGGACCAAGGAGCGATTGCACGGGCACAACTACCGGGTGGCCGTCGCGGTCGACTTCGAGCGTGAGCAGGGCTTCCTCGACTTCGCGCGCGTGAAGGCGGTGCTGGCCCAACTGTGCGGCGAGCTCAGGGAGCATCTGCTGATGCCGACCGATTCCCCAGCCGTGCGGGTGTTGCACCGTGACGAGCTGTCCACGGAGATGCTTGTGTGCGACAAGCGCTACGTGATCCCGTCGGACGAGGTACTCTGGCTCCCCGTCGAGAACGTCGTCGTGGAGAGCTTGGCGGAGTACCTGTGGGGGCGACTGGAGGACGAGCTTCACGCGGACATGGTTGCGGCTGGGGTGGACATGCTGGAGGTGACGGTGACCGAAGCTCCGGGGCAGGGAGCGAGCCACCGATGCGCCCCCCGGGGCGGGAGGTGACGCAGATGCCTATCGACAAAGTGATGGTGCGCGCGATCCGGCTGGATGCTTCCGTCGGTACGCTTCCCTGGGAGAGGCAGGTCCGTCAGCCCCTGGAAGTGGATGTGGACGCAGAGGTGGACACCACCGAGTTGCTGCGCTCCCGCGACCTCGCCGCGGGGGTTGACTTCACGGTGGTGATCCAAACCGTGCGCGAGGTTGTCCTCGAGGGGCATGTCGAGCTTGTGGAAGTACTTGCGGATGGGATCGCGCAGGCCTTGTTGGTGTCGACGCCGGCGCGCCGTGTGCGGGTCGAGGTGAGGAAGTACAGCGCGTGTGCCGGGCTCGCGGGGTTCGTCGGCGTCGAGGTCCATCGGGAGCGCGGTCATGGCTGAGGGCTCCGGGCACGGCTGCGCTCCGCGGGTGCTCGTGATCGACACGGCGACGCGGCGGGCTACGGTGGCGGTGGTGCAGGCGGACCAGGTTCTGGCTGAGGCGTTTCACGAGCAGCCCTCCACGCACGCCGAGCGTCTCCTGTCCCTGGTGGACGACGTCTTGGCCCGGTCAGTCGGGAGCTTGGCGTGTATCGACCTGCTTGCGGTGGGCATGGGACCGGGGTCGTTCACCGGGGTCCGGGTAGGGATGGCGGTGGCCAAGGGCTTGGGCTTCGCGGGGGGCATACCAGGGGTCGGGGTGACTTCGCTCGCGGCGATGGCTCACGCCGCACGACGGATCGTGGGGGCTCGTTTGGTGATCCCGATGGTCGACGCCAAGAAGGGTGAGGTATTCCTCGCGTGCTTCGACGGGGACGGTGGGTTGTTGGCGGGACCGGAGCACATCCCGCGCGACGGGGTGGCTGGTTGGCTGGGGGCTGTGTCCGTGGCGGGACCCAAGGCGGTGGTGGGAGAGGTGGCCGCGGAGCTTGGGCTTGGGGAGTACCAGGTGACTCGCGGGGCTTCGTGTGACCTACCCGGCGCGCAGTCCATGGCGTCGCTGGCCGTTGTTCAGTGGACAGCCAACCATCAGGACCAAATCGAGTCCCTCGAGCCGCTGTACGTTCGACCGCCGGATATCACCTATCCGGCTTCTCGACCTCCGACCCTCGCTTCGAATTCGACGAAGGGGGGGGGTTGGGCCTAGGATCACCACGATGCAGGACTTCGGGGCCGCCGAACGGGAACGCCTTCTTGCTCGATTTGGACGCACTTTTAAGAAGGGCGATGTGCTCTTCCGCGAAGGGGAGGAGGCCACCGAGGCCTACCTGCTCCAGGAAGGGGCTGTGCGCCTGGTGAAGCGCGTGAGGTCGGTGGAGCGGAGCTTGATGGTCCTGAAGCCCAACGACCTGTTCGGCGAGACCGCGTTGGTCGATGGCTCGGTGCGAACGTCCACGGCGGTCTCCCTGTCCGATGGGGTGAGTCTGGCGCTGGACCCCAGCACGTTCCGTCGCATGCTCGAGGCCAGTCCAGCGATCGCGTTGAGGCTGGTGCAGCAGTTGGTTCGCAGGCTCAGCGATGCAGAGGACCAGATCGAGATCATGATGTTGCGTGATTCCCAGGCGAAGATCGTGAGCACCCTGCTCAAGCTCGCCCGGGCGGAGCGGGACCCCACGTCTCGGTCCTGCGCCATCGGGGTGACGCCGATGGACCTGAGCAGTCGTGCGGGGCTCGACGTGGACACGGTCAAGCGAGGCGTGCAGCAACTTCGTGAAGGAAGGTACGTGCGGATCGTGGATGAGCGGCTCGAGATCCCGGACCTGGAGGCGCTCACGAGGCTCTATTCTCTGCTTGCGCTGAAGGACGAGATTCGGGGGCCTCACAGTTCGCACCCGCCTGTGGAAGATACTGGGGAGCGCGGCTGAGCGGGGGCCGGTTCCTGATGGATGCGGCGCGTTAGGGGGATGGATGCGGTGCGGCGGGGTCGGCCCGGTTGTGACGCGGTGCATCCATGGGTCGAGCGGTGACGACGCTTGACCTGCTGAACATGGAAAAAATGTTGGCCACGTGCCGTTCGCTTTGCTTGGCGGCTTTCGGTCGCTTGAGTGTCGCGTAGAGGCTAAGAAACAAGCGGTATGGCTGTTGTTGTGTGTTTGTCTTTCTAGGACTTGAATAGATTTCTATAAAATAATGCCCAATGGCCTGGGCCGAGCCTGTTGACGACTTCCGGGGTGTGGGTTACTGGCCGAGACGTGAGTGTGAACCACAGGCACACCATGACTTGAGCCGAGGTGGTCGAGGCATCTGACGACGCCATCCAGGCAAGGCCCCATCGACGGGGCGATCGACGGCACTTCTTATTTGGTAGCGAGCAAGGACCCAACCACGGACGCATGACGAACCGAGCTCGGCAGCTTGAAGCGCGGCGACCGCACCTCTGGGGTGTGGTCGGAGGGATTCGTCTCGGACGGGGCTTGCTTCTGCCTGTGGTGTTGGTCTTGGGATTGGCTTGTGGGCCATCGCGTGACGCTGAGACCCCCGGCTCTGGGGATCCCGAGCGTCAGTCGGTTGCCGACTACGACGTCGCGCGTGACCTTTTCGTCACGCGGGGCAACGCGCGGGAGGCGTTGAAGCACGCGCTCCGGGCGGTCGAGTTGGATGACGAGAACGCGGACGCGGCTCACCTTGTGTCTCTCATCTATCTGTATTTCTGTGCGACCTCGGAGGTGGATTGTCGTTTGGATGAGGCCGAGCGACACGTCCGCATGGCGATCGACGCCAAGGCGGACCTACGGGAGGCCAAGAACACGCTGGGTGTCGTTCTTATCCACCAGAAGCGGTATGCGGAAGCGGTGGCTGTGCTCGATCCGCTGGCGAAGGACATCCTCTATTCCACGCCGGAGACCGCTTGGGGGAATCTGGGCTGGGCTTACTTGTTGAAAGGCGACACGGACAAGGCGATCGAGAGTCTGCGTCGTGCTCTGGCCTTGCAGCCGGAGTTTTGTGTCGGCGCCTACCGTCTTGCATTGGCTTATGAGAAGAAAGGTGATCACAAGGCCGCGCTCGAAGCTGTTTCGCGGGCCTTGGAGACGGATCGCCCCGAGTGTCGAGGCCTTCAGGATGCGTTTCGGGCCAGAGCCCGCATCGCCATGCGCCTGGGGGATCACGACTCGGCACGGGGCGACCTCGAGCGGTGCCGTGAACTGGATGCGGAAACGCAATCCGGCCGGGAATGCGCCGCAGCGTTGGCGAAATTCAGATGAGTGAAACGTCGTCCCCCCTCACGGGACGGACGACGCGGAGAGGTACCATGGAGTCGATCGGCAAATACCTCAAGCGACGCCGGGAGTCGCGAGGCATGAGTGTGGGAGAGCTCTCCCGCGCCACGCGCATTCCGGCCGCTGCGTTGTGTCGAATCGAAAGCGATCAATTCGACGACCTCCCTGGCGAGGTCTTCGTGCGTGGGTTCCTGAAAGCCTATGCCCGGACGGTGGGGCTGGAGACCGATGACGTGCTGGCGCGCTACACGTCAAGCCGTCGGGTCGCCTGGGTGACCCCTCTGCCCTTCAATACGCCCATCGAGCGGCCCCCCACGCGCAGATTCGGTGTGGCGATCGCTTTCGTTCTGCTTCTCATTCTCTTCACGCTTGCCGTGAGCATCGTGCTCAAGCCCCGCGGGCGTGACCTTCCTCAAGAGCTCTCTCAGGTCGACGACTCGACCGTCACCTTCACGGGCTGAGACCATCGAACGCACGGCGCGAGGGACGGCTCATCGGACCCTGGCGCTCGTCGTCCGCGCCGTTCCTTACGGTGAGTCGGACCTCGTGGTGGGCCTGTTCACCGAGTCGCTCGGACAGGTCGCCGCGATGGCTCGTCGAGCTCGGGCGCCAGGACCGCGGAAGTTGCACCTCGAGCCCATGCACACGCTCGACGTGATCCTACAGGAGCGAGCAACGGCTTCCCTGTTGTCGCTCACGTCCGCGTCGATCGTCCGGCCTCGGGTCCGCCTCACCGGCCAGCTCGACCGCCTTCAGGCCGCGGGGGCGGCTCTGCGGTGGGTCAGGCAAGCGACGCCGTTGCGTACGCCCGAGCCGGACGTTTGGGGCTTGCTTCAGACGCTGCTCGACGAGCTGGATCAGGAGCGTCTCCCCGCGGTTCCCTCGGCGTTGCTGGTGATCGCTGGCCTCCGTCTGTTGGGGTGCTTGGGCTATGGGCTCGACCTTGACGCCTGTGTGGTGTGCGGGCGTCCCTGCCCGCCCGATCGCGCCGCCCACGTGGACCCCGTCCGGGGCGGACTGGTGTGCCGTCGATGCGGTGGGGCCGGGCGGATGCTCCGAGGGGCTACCCGCCAGCGGGTCCACCTCGCCGTACGAGGCGAAGCGGTTCTGAGCGAAGAGGACCTGCCTGCGTTGATCGAATTGCTCGAGTCTGCGCTGATCGCTCATGCCTGCGTCAAGCTCGACCGTGGGGCAGGGCCCTCGTCGATCCCGGGATCCGTTCGGTAGTCGTCCGTGCCGAAACGAGCCTGGTTTCCCAGGTTCGTTTCACGCCGACTTGGCGTGCAACGGAGGGAATGTGGCTGTATAAGGAGCTCGTTCCGCGTCCGGATGCGGAACCCACGTACACGGTCAGAGCCCGGCGCCTCACCTCTCGCGCCGCGCCTAGGGAAAGGACAGAGCCATGGCCCGAGTGTTCAACTTCAATCCTGGTCCGGCAGCGCTTCCGCTCGCCGCGCTCGAGCGTGCGCAGAGCGAGTTCGTCGACTTCAAGGGAACGGGGATGTCCATCCTCGAGCACAGCCATCGAGGCAAGGCATACGACGCGGTTCACAACGAGGCGATCAACCTGCTTCGCGAGCTGCTCAGCATTCCCGAGGACTACCACGTCTTGTTCCTGCAGGGAGGCGCGAGCCAGCAGTTCGCCGTGATCCCGATGAACCTGCTTCCCGTGGGCAAGAGCGCTGACTACATCGTCACGGGTGCCTGGGGCAAGAAGGCCTTCGCCGAGGCACAGATCGTGGGCACGGCCCGCCTTGCTGGTTCCACCGCGGAGGAGAAGTTCACGCGCGTGACGAAGCAGAGCGAGCTATCCCTCGACCCCGCTGCCGCCTACGTCCACTTCACCTCGAACGAGACGATCCACGGCGTGCAGTACCTCGACGCCATCCCCGAGACCGGCAGTGTGCCGCTCGTGTGCGACATGTCCAGCGACTTCCTCTGGCGCAAGATCGACGTGCGCAAGTACGGCCTGATCTACGCTGGCGCCCAGAAGAACATCGGTCCTTCGGGGGTCACTTGCGTTGTCGTGCGCAAGGACCTTGTGGAGGCCGGCAGGACCGACATTCCGAAGATCTTCCGGTACAAGACGCACGCCGACGAGAACTCCCTTGCGAATACCGCCCCGACCTTCTCCATCTACATGGTGCGCAACGTCCTGTCCTGGCTCAAGGAGCAGGGCGGGCTCGAGGGGATCGAGAAGAAGAACCGCGAGAAGGCGCGGCTCGTCTATGGGCTCATCGATGGCCGCAAGGACTACTTCAAGGGCCCGGTGCAGCAGGACAGCAGGTCCGTCATGAACATCGTGTTCCGGTTGCCCACGCCTGAGCTCGAAGCCAAGCTCATTGCGGACGCCGCGGCCGCGGGATTCGTCGGGCTCAAAGGCCACCGCAGCGTGGGTGGGATCCGCATCTCTTCGTACAATGCCGTTCCGCTCGAGGGCATCCAGAAGCTGGTCGCGTATCTCGAAGACTTCGCCGCGAAGAACAAGGCCTAGTCCCAAATCAAGCGCTCCGCGCTGCTTTGCAAAGCCCCCTCGCCGCGCTCACCGCGGCTCACCCCAAAACGCCTCGCCTTCGGCTCGGGTCTAGGTCTACCAGACCCGCCGGGAGGCTTGCCGGATCCCCACTCGATCTCCCTGGCCGTTGCGTACGGTCGTTCCGCTCGAACCGATGAGCGGGAGGGACACGGCTACACCGACGCCTCCGATCGCCATGGCTGCTACGCCCCCGATCACGGCCTCGTCCGAGTCCTCCATGCGCCCGAGCCCGTAGGCCAAGCCGCCCGCCAGGGCAAGGGCAACGCCGGCGATCAGAGCCCCTTGTCCCCACTGATGGACGTGGTCCGACCCGGCACGCACGTCCAGGGTCTCTTCGCCCTCACGCGCATCGATGAAGAACGGGTTGGATGGGCGCGCGTCGGGGCCAGTGACCCGAAGGGCCTTGTGGTAGACGTCTACGGCCCGGCCGCAAGGTGCCTCGCAGGCGGTCACCCATGCTCCTGCGTGTCGAGGTCGCGCCTCGAGGCGGAGATGGGGATGCTCTCCGAGCAGGTGGATCACGACCCCAGATGCGGAGGGGGCGGAGGCGGTGGCAGCGGGGGCGGGTGGGGCTTTCGCGGATGCGGCGGGGAGGGCCGGGTCCACCCAGCTCGTTCGCTCCACCTGTTCCCATGCAATCCGGCGGACTTCTCCCGTGGCGAGCTCCAGCGTGATGGCTTCGTTGGGCAGGAACTCGACGATGGCGCCGCGCACCACCGCTCCGGAGCGGAGCCACACCACTTGCTCCGGGGTGTGGGTGAGGGTGGATGGGGAGGGCACTGGCGCGCTGGATGCGGATGGCGGGGGAGGGGGAGTCGATGCACCCGATTGGGCCATCGCTCCTGCCATCGGGGCCATCGAGGCGACAACGAGCACAACCACCAGCCATTGTCGGCGCATGGGAAGGCAACACCACGAACGGGCGTCGGCCGCAACCCGGTCGGGCCTCGATTTTGAATCTGCACCCTCGGCGAGCAGACCTTTGACGCCCGCGTGCATGCGTTGGTACGCTGCACGAACCCATCCCTCGCCTCGAGGCTAACCCTTGGCTCGCTTCCGACTTCGAATCCAGTTGCAGGAGATCGACCTCGTGCAGGGCGAGACCGTGCTCGGGAGAAGCCCCGAATGCCACGTCACCATCGAGGACCCCCTCGTGTCGCGCATGCACGCACGCATCGTCATCGACGGGGACCTGGCGACGGTCGAGGACTTGGGTTCGCGCAATGGGGTTCGTGTGAACGGGGAGCTGCTCAAGGGCGCGAGCGGCTTACGGGACCGGGACCGCATCCGGATCGGCATGCAGGAGTTCGTGTTCCACTCAATCAACACCGCTGACCTTCGGCCTTCTGGTAAGTCCACCGGGTTCTTGCGGCACTGCGAGCGGTGCCACTACCCCTATCCGGAGGGCAGCCCCGTTTGCCCCAACTGCGGGCACGAGGAATCACGAGAGGCGGAGGACAGCACGCTGTCTGGGGTCCTCGGGGAGAACCGGCCAAACTGGGCGGCCCAGCTGCTGCTGGAGCTCATGGACCGTGCCCTCGCGGTCGGGCGCTGGGAGGAGGCCGAGCACGTCCTGCGGCGGGCGAGCGCTGCCGTGGATGAGCGCTTGGCCGCGGGCGAGATGGACCCGTCCCAGCTCGACCAGCTCCTGACCAGCGCATCCAAGATCGCCCAGGCGCTCCAAGCAGAGCAATGGGCCAAGTGGATCGTCGACAGCTGCGCCAAAGCCCGCCATGTGCCTTCGTCCGACGTCGTGGCGCGCCTTCGGACCATTCCACTCCGTGATCAAGTCTCCGTCCTGCGGTCCATCGACATCACGCTCGGGAAGAGCGAGCCCCACACTCGCGAGGAAGCTCACGGGGTGGCCGCGCTCACGCAATGGCGCAAGGAGCTCTCCGTACAGGGTTGAATATGCCTTTTCGCCTACGATACCTGCACCACGACTTTGAGCTGCCGCCCGGGCGATTCCTCATCGGAAGGAGCACGGACTGTCAGCTGTCTCTCGACGACCCGCTCGTGAGCCGCAAGCACGCTCTGCTTGTCGTTACCGTCGAGGCCATCGAGGTCCAGGACCTTGGCAGTCGAAATGGCGTTCTCGTCAACGACGAGAAGATCTCCGGCCCGCGCAACATCCACCACGGTGACCGCATCACCATCGGATCCCAGTCGATGGTGATCGCTGCGCCTCCGTCGGACGCCCCGACGGTGCGCAACTTCGAAGCCATTCGAGGTGGACCTCACGTCACCGTGACTGCCATGGAGCCCATCCGCACCCCCTTATCGGAAGCGGCGGAGTCACGGGACGAAGGGACCAGCAAGCGAGACGCTTTCCGATTGCTGGGCGGTGTTGCCGAGAAGGCGCTCGTGCTCGGTCGTGCCGAAGAAGCAGAGCGCTTGCTGTCCACGCTGCTGGACCACGTCATGCAAAACGCGCGCGACGGTGCGGACATCGACGAGAGCCTTGTGGATCAGGCAGGCTTCTACGCGGCCAAGCTCGCTGGTGCCACGAACAAGGGGGCGTGGGTCAACTACGTGGTCGAGCTCTATTCGTTACGGCGGCGCCCGTGCACGGCGGCGACCATCGACGAGTTGCATGCTGTGCTTCGCAAGGTGAAGGACATCGACATGACCGCGTTGCGGGCCTACGTCCGCGTCTTGCGGGAAGAGGCGGCGAAGCTCGGCCCCGCCGAGAAGTTCCTCGTCCAGCGGATCGAGGGGCTCGAGCGACTCGTCACCGTCCAGTGAACCGCGAGCGGTGTGTCATCCGCGTTTCGACGCCGCCAGGCTTGCTGCCAGGCTTGCCGCGATCGCCTGCTCCATCGTCTCGCGAAGCTGGTCATCCTCGATCGCATCGACGTCTCGTTGCAGATCCTCCGGTAGGGGTACCGGCGCCGGTACGTATCGTGACTCGAACCGTTCGGGGGCCCTGCGGGCCGGTTCGACCGCGGAGACCACGAACCGCACCGTTCTTACGTTGTGCCCCTGCAGCTGCAGTCGTTGGCAGACCGTCGACGACAGCATCGAGAGCTCCTGCGCCCAGACCGAGCTCGTCACCGCGATGAGCAGGGTCCCGTCGCCATCCAGGCGGCGGGGTGAGGACCGGTCTGCGATCCGGATGCCGACCGCGCCTTGCCATTGCGTGGAGGTGATCGGGCAGCGTGCCCGCTCTTCCCGGAAGACCTCCGGCTCGAGCGCCGTGAGCAAGTCCTGTAGGGAACGCGGCATGGCTCCGGTGTCGCCACGCCGACGGCGTTTCCGGTGTCGCTTTCGCTGAAGCCAGAACGAGAGAGCCTTCCCCTTGGATGCCGTGGGCGTGCTCATTGCCAGTACAGGACCACGCACCACTCTGCGAAGGTTCCCGTGATTGCGGACTCGACGTCCGCCACCTGAAGCGTCCACGCCCCGCTCGTGCCTTGTCCGTCGAAGGCCGACAGGCTCTCGTTGGGGGTCAGGGTGCCAGAGATTGCAGGTACCGTGCTTCCGCACGTGTTCTCCACCGGGCCCGTTCCCTCGTCGTCCAGGGTGCAATCGATGTCGTTTTCAGAGCATCCATACGTGCTTGCGGGGACCCCGGGTTGATCGATCAAAGTCCGCGTCGTCGACCCGTGGGTCAGCTTGACCAACACGTCCCCCGGCCACCCATGCGGAACGATGAGCATCACGTCCACGTCCACGATCTGCTTGGCGGCGGAGATCGTGATCGTGTCGGACTTGCCGGTGGGATCATTGTCCAGAAGGACCAGGTTCGGTGCGCTGCACTCCAGAATTGGGTTGGGCACGCTGACGCATCCGCTCGTATTGAACTGACAGTTGGCGCCACAAGACAGATTGCCGGACACGAAACCCAGCCCGATGCACGTCTGGTTGCCGAGCGCCGCCCCGTCACACGCCTCGCCCGGATCGATCTTCCCGTCGCCGCAGTAGTAGCACCCCGCCAGGTCGAACGAGCAGTTGTTCGGGCTCAAGCAGTCGAGTGCGCCGCCCGCATAGGCGGATCCAGCGGGGCTCGTGAAGCTTGCGCAGGTCTTGCCGCCCAGTTGGGCCGACGTGCAGCTCGAGCTCGACCCGCAATCGCACTGATCGGTTCCGTTGATCGTTCCATCTCCGCACGTGTTGTTGGAGCACGCGCTCGTGTTGAACGTGCAGCTCGACGAGCACGACAGGCTCCCTCCTGCTCCGAATCCCAACGTCTGGCAGGTCGCGCCCGAGAGGTTCTGGCCGTCACACTGCTCCGATCCTTCGACCGTACCGTCGCCGCACAAGGTGCACGCGGCTGTGTTGTAGCCGCTGCAACCCAACGAGCAGCCAAGCGTTCCGCCGGTGAAGCCCTGGGTCTGGCACGTCTCTCCTCCCAGAACGCCCTCGTCGCAAACCTCGTTGCCCGACACCACGCCGTCGCCACATCGCATGCAGTTCGACGTGTCGACCTTGCAGTCGGGAGAGCACGTGAGGGAGCCGCTGGCAAAAGGCTCGCCGGTGATGCTGGTGAAGTCCCCACAGACCTTGCCTCCGAAGTCGGCCCCGTCGCACTGTTCGACGCCATTCTTGGAGGCGTCGCCGCAGACGTAGCAACCGGACTCGTCGAAGCGGCAAGACGGATTGCAGTCGAGTTGGCCGCCGTGCCAGCCGAGGTCCTCGCAGGTAGTTCCGCCGAGGTCGACCTTGGTGGTGGACGAGGCGGGCTCGCAGTCCTCGGGCGGAGAGATGAGGCCGTTGCCGCAGCCGCTGCAAAGGCTCAGGTCGTACGTGCATTGGGGGGTGCACGAGAGGGCCTCGGACGCAGATCCTGCTTGCAGGTCGGCGCACGTGTCGTGAGCACCGAGGTCGGCGCCATCGCACTCCTCGGAGGGTTCGGCGATCCCGTTGCCACAGGCGCTGCAGTTGCTGGTGTCCAGCAAGCAGTCGGCGGTGCACTGCAGGTCGCCGGAGGCAAAGCCTTCGGACTCGCAAGTGCGTCCGTTCAGGTCACCTTGATCGCAGGGCTCGTGGTCTTCCACCACGCCATTGCCGCAGACGGCGTTGGAGATGCCGGTCCCACCGGACCCGCCGGACCCGCTGGCGCCTCCGGCTGCTCCGGTACCGGCATCCGGCCGTGGTCGCAGGAAGGTGTCGGCCTGCGTGTCCGTGCCTTGTGCACACGATGAGGAAAGCAAGCCCAAAGCAAGTACCAGCAAGGAGCGTGAGGCGGTGGTCATGACGGATGGAAACTAGCGGACACTGGCGGCTTGCGCCATGGCTGGGGCCTAGTACTAGGATTAGGGAAGGAGCGACGAGGCCGAGGAGGCTGGGGATGCGGCCCATGGCTGTGAAATGAAGGGGGCGAGCGCCTCCACCCGTGATTGCGTGACGACCAAGAAGCTGAACCCGGCCACCGCGGTCACGATCATGCCCAGCGTCAGGACGGCCAGTGCATTGAGCAGGCGGTCTTCGACCGGCTTGGGTTCGTCGCTCAGCACGTCCGGGCGCACCGGAACAGGCTTTGCGAGGGGCTCGGAAGGGGGGAACCTCGGCGGAGGCACGACGCGTTTCCACGTGTGCCTGCGCTTGACGGGGCGCCGGGGACAAGGCCGTGATGCGCGGGCGACGAGCGGCATCGGCAGGGAGTGGAAAGATGGGACAGGCTGCGCGACGCTGGGCATCGGCGGAAGGGGAGAGTGAGCCAGCGGAGAAACTTCGCGGGGGACGGGGGCGACAGGCGGCAGGTCGGCCCGCGCTGTTTCGTGGTTCGCCGGTCCGGGAATGGTGTCAGAAAAGGAAGGCAGTGCGGCGGCAGCACGAGGCGGACGGTCGGTCAGGTAGAAGACGTCCTCGGGTGCGACTTGGGGGGGTGGCCCCTGCCGGGGCGGGCGCTCCGACGTGTGGCTGCCAGTCGGTTGATCGTCATCGTAGTCGATGTCCGCCAGGTTGCGGCTCCCTAGCACCCTGGTCTGCAGGAATGCGGGGTTCGAGAGCTTGTTGGGGTCATCGCGGTCAGCCATCGGTTCCTCGGGTACTCCCCATCCTTTCTCATGTCTCCGATCGGGTCAACGAACCTGCGAGTCTGCGGCTGCTCTCTCATGAAGCAGCGGCGACCGTGACACGCTACATGTACCTGCCGTTGGGGTTCCCCATCTGGACGTCGAGGAGCCCGCGCGTTGGGGAAGCGCGCACAACGTGAAAACTCAGTGCGTCCCCATTGTGGTCGCCCGTCGCGCTGGTCTCGAACACGCGAATGCTTTCGAGCAGCGTATCCTTCACCCACAGGTGGCCGTGCCCTACGAACATGCCGTCGATGCGATGGCGGTGAGCGCTGACGATTTCGTAGAAGCGGTCTGTCTTCTCGACGAGAAAGGAGGGGAGGAGGGACCAGAGGGACGTTGGGTCATCGGTGAACGGGGGATGGTGGAAGAAGAGAATGCATCGCTCTGGTTGGGTGAGTTGTGACTCCAACCAAGCCAACTGGTCTTCGTCGAAGGAGCCCGTGCAGAAGGCCTCGAACTCGTTGGTCTCGCACACGGCGGTGCGAGCTGGGCCGCGGTTGCTGTTCAGGAACAGGAAGCGAACGCCGTGGACCACGTCGGCGTAGTAGGGGTCCATGCCGAGCACCTTGTTCCACACGGCTTCGATGCGCGAGAGGTCCTCGGTCATGATGCCTTCCTCGAGGACCGGGTCGTATCCCTTCTGGTAGTCGTGGTTTCCGAGCACCGGGTAGTAGGGCATGGCGAGCTGGTCCATGTGGTGCTTGAACGTCTCGGCTGGGTTGTTCTGACCCGTGAGGTAGTCCGCTGGGTCATCCGAGAACAAGCAACCCACGAGGTCGCCCGTGACGACCACGCAGACCGCATCGGGATAGTCACGGTTGAGGGTAGCGATCACCCCTTCGAGATGGTCGAGGTTCGCTTGGTTGTCGTGGGTCACCTCGTCCGGGTTACCGGGGAGGCGCACGTGCGTATCTGAGATCACGATGAACGTGAACGAGTCGTCCTGGTCCGCTCCCTCCGTGTCGCCGCAGGCGACCAGGGACGGAAGGGCGGTTGCGGACAGGGCGGACGCACCCAGGCCGCGAAGGAAGGTTCGTCTCCCGAGCGACGGGTGGAGGTGGAGGTTTCGTTTGCGCTTCATGGGATTCACGGCCTAGCAAGGGGCCTTGCGGAGCGCAACGGGCCGGGGGCGGGAGGGGACAGAGGTAACGACGAACGGAGCGCTTGTGTCGGCGCGTTCCGGGAAGCGCTGGGGCAAGCTACTTGAGCTTGTACCCGGCCACGCCGGCGGTGACACCCGTGGCCATGATGATGCCTTCTTGTTCCATCTGCGCGAGAACCTTCGAAGCGTCGCGACGCTTCAGTCCGACTGCCTTGCCGATGTTGGCCGTGGTGTCGGCACCCTTGCCGCCGATGGTCTTGAGATGCTCGATCACTTTGTCACGGTTCTGTTCGTACTCGGAGCTCATGAACCAATCCTCCTTGCGGTTGCCGGAAGAACGCGGAACCCATGCGTAGGCCAGTGGTTCGATGGCTGCAAGAACTGCCGACACGCCCATTTCAACTCTTACCGTGAAATCTTCGACAAGGTTCACCATGCGTGCGCCACGATAGCTGGGGTGCGGGCATCGAAGCGGTCATGTGGTTTCTTGGACGTCGAGAGGTTGTCGCGCTGGCCTTGGGGGCCTTGGTATTGGGGAGCGGGTGTTCACGCAACGGGTCCGGCATGCTTGCGGTCGGGTCTCCCGCCCCTTCGCTTCGCGCTTTCGATCAGCACGGCAAGGAACGCGTCCTGGACGACTACAAGGGGAGCGTGACGGTGGTTTACTTCTACCCGAAGGATGCCACCCCCGGATGCACGGAGCAGGCGTGTGCTTTCCGGGACGTGTGGTCGGACTACGAAGCTGCTGGGGTGGCGGTACTCGGCGTGTCCACGGACGATCGGGCGTCGAAGGCGTCCTTTGCGAAGGAGCACCGGTTGCCCTTCCCGATCCTGGCGGACCCGGAGGGGCGGTGGGTGGAGGCGTTTGGTGTGCCCACCACGATGGGCATGGCGAGCCGGGTGACCTTCTTGCTGGCCTCGGACGGGACGGTGGCGAAGACCTACCCGGACGTGGACCCTGGCGTGCATGCGGCGACGGTGCTCGAGGATGCTCGAGGGCTTGCCAAGTGAGCGGAAGAAACGCTTCGTGACGGGGGTGGGGCTTGGGAACGAATGGGAGGGAGCGGGGGTGGGAGCAAAGCGGGGAGGTGGCCCAGCGGGGAGTTGACACCTCGGCCCGCGCGCGGTAGTCGAGGGCATCGCGAACGTTTCTGGTACTCGGCTCGAAGCTCTCGGCAAACACGGGAATGCAAACAGCCGTTTCCTCTGGCAACGGTTCACGGAAGCGGCATATTCTGCTGCAGTCACTGACCGGCGAACGGCCCTCCGGGTGGTGACAAGGGATGGCGCGACGAGCGCGATACTGGCCGTAGGTAACGAGAGAGACAGATGGGCAATCGACTGTACGTTGGAAACCTCGCGTATGAAACCACCGAAGAGTCCCTGCGAGACGCATTCTCGCAGTGGGGCGACATTGCCGAGGTCAAGGTCATCCTCGACCGTGACACCGGCCGCTCCCGCGGATTCGCCTTCGTCGAAATGCAGACGCAGGAAGGCGCAACCGCGGCTGTGGAGAACATGAACGGCGCCATGGTGGATGGTCGCCCCCTGCGCGTGAACGAGGCTGAAGAGCGTCGTCCTCGTGGCGGTGGTGGCGGCGGCGGCTACGGCGGCGGCGGCGGTGGTGGCTACGGCGGCGGCGGCGGCGGCGGCGGTGGCGGCGGTGGTCGTCGCGGCGGCGGGCGTCGTGGCGGCGGCGGTGGCGGCGGCGGCGGCGGTTGGTGAGCCTACCGCGCACGCGTTTCCCCTCCTGACACATTTCCCGAACCACCCACCCAAAGCGAGCGCAGCTGAGCCGAGCCCAGCTGAGTTCACGCCTTTTGTTTTCCCCGTGACTTGTTCTCGAGACGCAGAGCCCGACGCTTCCCCTCGTGCCATCGGTGCAACGTTCCGCGAATCGCGCTATACGGCCTGGTCATGAGCACCAGCAACCAAGGCGGTGAGGACTCCTTCGCTTCCCTGTTCGAGAAGGGCTCCTCTCCCCAGAGACAACGACGGTGGGCCGCGGGCGACGAAGTCGAAGGCGTCGTCGTCAAGATCGGTTCTGACGCCGTCTTCCTCGACCTCGACGGAAAGCGCGAAGCTTTCATCGAGCGCATTTCCCTCGTCGACGGTGCCGGGCAACCTCTCGACGTGTCCGTGGGCGACACGATGGTCGCTCGCGTCGTGGAGGTAGGCAGGCACGTGGGAGGCGTCCGTCTCGAGCCTGTTTCGATTCGCCGGCCTGGGGCGGAGACGGGGCAAGACGACGAAGAGGGCGAGCAAGTGGAGCTCGTGGACGCCTCCGGGCCACGTCTCGCCACGGGCGCACACGTCAAGGGCGAGATCGTCCGCGTCGAGCCGTACGGAGTCTTCGTGCAGATCGAGGGCACCACGGGCAAGCAGGGGAGGGGACTGGTCCCTGCGGTCGAGACGGGCTTCCCGAGGGGAACCGACCTCCGCAAGAAGCTGCCCATCGGCACGCAGTTGGAAGTCAAGGTCCTCAACATCGCGGACGACGGCAAGATCCGGTTGTCCATCAAGGCTCTCGCGGTGGACGAGGAGCGTGCCTCCTTCGAGAAGTTCTCTGGCAAGGCGAGAGAGAAGGAGGGCGGGGCGGGATTCGGAACGCTCGCCACGGCCTTCGCTCGCAGCCAGCAGAAGCCGAAGAAACGCTGACGGGCGAGCCGTGGCGTTGACGCCGCATCGCACGTGGCACATGCACTCCCCATCCACTCCTTCGCGACGTTGGAGCACGCATGCCTCTTCCTCCACTCCCCGAACCCGAGAGCCTGCGCGAGCGCGCGCTAGGGCTCACCATCGCCGTCCCCACGGTCGCGTTTCTCGGTTCTGCATTGCTTGCTGCCAACGCGGTGCAGACCGCCAGCGTCCCTCTGCGCCCCTTCTCGCGCCAAGCCTTCCGCAAGGTCAACCGATGGACCGCCGACACGTGGTGGGGCTTGTGCGTCACCGTTGGCGATGTGATCCACCACGTGACCCTCGTGCTCACGGGGGACGACGTGCCCATGCGCGAGAACGCGATCCTTGTGGTCAACCACCAGAACATGGCCGACATCACGTTCCTCATGGCGTACGCGCGGTCCAAGGATCGCCTGGGTGACTTGAAGTGGTTCGTGAAGAAGGCGCTCAAGTACGTCCCCGGGGTGGGTTGGGGGATGGTCTTCCTCGACTGTCTCTTCGTGGAGCGGCAGTGGTCCGCCGACCGCGCCTCCATCGAGGCCACCTTCGCTCGCATCTTGCAAGACGCTATCCCAATATGGTTGATCTCCTTCGTGGAGGGGACCCGATCAACCTCCGAGAAGATCGACCAGTCCAAGGCGTTCGCCAAGGAGCGCGGGCTCGAGCCCCTCGACCACGTGCTGGTCCCGAGGACCAAGGGGTTCGTCGCTTCCGTCCAGGGGCTTCGCTCGCACATTGACGCGGTGTACGACGTCACCATTGGCTATGAAAAAGGCGTTCCCACGCTCTGGCAGTACATCAAGGGGTACGCGCCCCGGGCCCACCTTCACGTCCGACGCTTTCCGATTTCGGACGTCCCGACGGAGGAGGCGGCGCTGTCGAGTTGGCTCCACGACCGGTTCCGCGAGAAGGACGCATTGCTCTCGCACTTCTACGAGCACGGGTCGTTTCCTGCCACCGTGGGCTGAGGATCCGAGCCCTCCCGCTGTCTATCCTTTTACGGACATGTTTTGGTGTTGCCGCTGGTGCGCAGTCGCGCCCACCCGTCGACTGAGGCATGGTTGACGCACCAGGACGGGACGTACGCTTCTCCCTGGAAGTGGCGGAAGGTGTCGATGCTCGTGCCCGCGTAGCCGCAGTGCAGCTCGTTGTCGCGGAAGGCGTTCTCCCAGGACGGACACTCCCCGGACGCTTTGGTGCAGTCAGCGTTCACGCTCTTGTCGCACCACCCGTCCGAAATGAACTCCTCGCGACACGGGTACCTGCTGCCATCGGAGCCGCCGAGCCAGCCGGACGCGCCTCCTTGCCTCGACCCTGGCGTGGGCGTACAACCTCGTCGCATACCGCGCGTCGTGACGTTGCCGAGCAAGGAGAAGCCGATGAGCCAGGGCAGCCAACCCAAGGTCCTCCCCGCGCGCTTGCCGATCGTGGCGTGCGCGCTTCTGACTGTCTTGGCGCTGGCTCACTGCGGGGGCCAAACCGAGCAGGGAGATTCGAAAGGCGTCTCCCCGGGCTATTGTGCCAAAGCGTGCTCGGTGACCTCGGATTGCTGTGCCGCCGAGGACCCGAACTGTCCCGGCGAATATCCCAGGAACTTCTCCTGCGAGAACGGTCTCTGCCGCGCGCCGCGATGCGAGACCGACGCGCACTGCGCGTATCTGTTGGGCGACACCGGATCGTTGATCTGTCGTGAGCGCGACGGGCTTCCCAGCTGTTTGCGGGCGTGTGCCGAGGATGACGACTGCGGGGCGGAGGGCGGTCTGGCTGCCGGGACGTGCTCTGGCCGGGCTGACGACGGCACGCGGGTCTGTGAGGTGACCACGGGAGGCTTGAGCTTGGGATGCAAGACCGACGAAGACTGCCCGGTCGGCAGGCACTGTCAGAGCGGAACGTGTGGCTGTAAGCAAGACGCGGAGTGCGGGCCGACGCTCGACGTGTGCACGCAGGATCGGGCGTTTGCGTACCCTTCCTCCGCGGCGGCCGCGCCGCGCTGAGTTGGGACGGTCGGGACGGTCGGGATGGGCGCGCGCTCTAGCGGACGCGTCGGAGCACGGAGACGAAGTTGCTCACGGCGGAGCCGCCGACGTTGAACACGACACCGACCTTCGGGTCTCGGGCGGCGACGCCGATGGGTTCTCCGATGAGCTGCTTGTAGGCGAGGGCGTGCATGGAAGCGCCCGTCGCGCCGACCGGGTGACCCTTGGCCTTCAGTCCGCCGGACAGGTTGATGGGGCAGCGGTCCTCCCGGGTGAAGCGTCCGGCCAGGTAGTCGTGTCCGCCGCGACCTGCGTCCGACAGGCCGAGGGCCTCGGTCGAAAGGATCTGGTTGACGGTGAAGCAGTCGTGGACCTCGGCGAAGTCGACGTCCTTGATTCCGATGCCAGCTTCCTGGAAGGCCTTGTGGACGGCGCGTTTGCCGGCGATGAGCTCGTGCATGTTTTCGCGCACGTTCTCGGGCATGCGCTCGACGGCGTGACCGATACCGGCGATCTCCACGACCTTGTCCCTTGTGTTCATCGCGTTGTCGGTGCTGGTGATCACGAGGGCTGCCGCGCCGTCCGACACAAGGGAGCAGTCATGCAAGCGGAGCGGGTCCGCGATCATGGGGTTGCTGCCTTTGCCTTCGCTCGGCAGGGCGAGGATCGCCTCCGCGGTCAACAGCCCCGCCCGCTGGGCTACGCCCCCGGGACCGAAGTGCGCCAGCGGGTTCTCCGCTCCGTTCTTGTAACAGAGCGCACCCACCGTCGCGAGCATCCGGCGAAGCTCCTCGTCGGACAACCCGTACCGGGCCTGGTAGCCCTTCGCGTAGGCCGCGAAGAGCATGGGGAACGACCAGCCCTGGGAGCCTTCCGTCGGCCAGTGGGACGAGCAGGCCAGCGCGTGCGTCATCTCTTTCGTGGGCAGCAGGTTCATCTTCTCGACGCCAAGCACGAGCACGTTGCGGTAGCGCTTTGCTTCCACCGCGTAGAGGGCGTCGTACAGGGCGGCGGAGGAGGAGGCACAGGCGCACTCGGTCCGCGTCATGGGCTTGAATCGGAAGCTCGGGTCGATCTCGACGGCGAGGGGGGCGACGTGCTCCTGGTTGACGAACAGGGAGGGGGAGCAAGCGCCGATCCAAACGGCGTCGATTTCGTCGGCGGAGAGGCCGGAGTCCTTGATGGCGCCGCGCCCGGCCTCGACGATCAGGTCGTAGAAGGACAGTGTGTCCGTGACCTGTTTGGTCTCCTTGTCTCGCTGAACGAACGCGCCGAACTTGGTGTTGTAGGCGCCAATGATGCTGACCTTGCTCATGTTGACCTCCGGCGCTGTTTGACAGCGCGTCACGATACCAGTGAATGTGCAATCAAACTTAGCAAGAGTTGGACCAGTGTGTCCGTCGGGGGAGAGGGGAGGCGACTCATGCGCAGAGCGGGTCAGAACCAACCGAGGCGTCGGATCTCGCGGGCGTCGGTGAAGTCCTGGCCTGGGTCCGCGGCATCTTCGGTGAACAGCAGGGACGTGGCACGGGCCACCTCGCCGAAGCACTCGAAGAGGAAAGAGACCTGTCGCTGGGAGTAGCCCTGCTGGCTGCCGGCCTTGGGCTTGACGGTCACCTTGGTCGACACACGAAGGACCTGGGTGAACGTGAAGTCAGGCAGGCGCAGCTCTCCCGAAGCGTCCACGCTCACTTCGTAGAGGTCTTCCTGGGACCAGGGGGTGAGTCCCCGCAGCGTCCCGTTCGTCACGACGCCCGTCTGTGACCACACCTTGCCGAGGGTCAGCGGAAACGGAAAGAAGTTGATCGGCTGCTCGTACACGAGCAACGTCTTGCCTTCGGGGGGATTCTCCAGCGCCGACGCCACGCCGTGCAGACGCAGGGCCTGCTCGTCGTGTGAGTAAATGCCCACGAGGCTTCCGCTCAGGTCCGACGGGAGAGCGAAGTGAGCGCCCACGAAGGAGTTCGCGTACCATTGCGTGGTCAACGGCTCCGCCCGAATCTTCGCCACGAGGTGGGATGCGTCATCCGTCGACCAGTCCCAGACACGTCGGCCCTCCTGGCTCACCACGCCCGCGGTGTTCACGTAGCTTCCCTGGGTGGCTGTGGCCGGCAGCGGGGGCGTGACGATGAAGGAGGCATATTGCTCGAGCGTGGGCGTCAACTCCCGCGCGTCGATGACGCCGTCGAGGTTGGGCAAGCACGCGAGCGGCAGGGCCGCACCTCCGTCGTAGGGTTCGTGCTGAATGGGCAAGGTCTCGTTGTCCGCCGCACAGGCGCCGAGGACCAGGGAGAGCAGTCCGAGTGCAGGAATGGATCGTCGCATGGCTCAGAACCCGAAGGAAAGGCGGAGTCGATAGAGTTGTGCCGGCTTGGCGGTGAGACCGAGGTCCGGGTTGTTCAAGCCCGCGCCGGGGAACAGCACGGCGTGCTCGAACGCAGCCCCGAACCCATCGTCGCTCGTGTAGGCGAGGGTGGGGTTGAGCTCGAACCCGAGGTACTTTTCCCCACCGGGCGTGGAGGAGGCGTAGTTGGCAAACGACGCGATCCCCGCGAGCGACGCCTGGAGGCGCGCGGTCCCGAAGTCGAGGAGGCGAAGGCGGACGTGGGGGCGAACGTACACGGCGTCGGTGACGGTGCCGATGATCTCGCGGAATAGAATCCGGTCGACACGGTAGTCCGGATGGAAGCGGAAGTTGTCCACGCGGAAGTCGTACGGGGGAGTGCCTTGGGGTCCGTCGAGATCGCCGGGTTGGGGAGCGGTCAAGCTTCCCAAGGGGGGGCGGGCGCCGAACCCGGGGGCGTCGTCGCCGCTGGCGTAGCCGAGGTCGAGACCTGCGCCGAGGAGGCCGTGCTCCTCGCCCACTTCACTCTCCAAGGCGGCGCCGTACTGTCGCGCCTCGACCTTCTGCCGCATCTCGAGCCCCGGGATCAACGAGGCTTGCTCGAAGCTCGCGGTGGAGTAGGCCCCTTCGATCTCGATCCGAAACCCCGGTAGTGAGAAGCGAGACCAGAAGTCCAGCACGTTGGCGTTGAGGCCACGCCCCACGACCTGTCCGGCGTCGATGACCTCCGGTCCGGCAACCACGGGCAGGTACGTAGCTGGGATGTCGTTGTTCTGCCACCTTCGAGCGTACATGGCACCGTACTCGAGAGTCGCCTTTCCTGCCTTGGCCCGACGCCGCCGTGCGGCCTCGTCGCGCCAGTTGAGGACGGCCACGGAGACGGTGCGTACGGCCGCGGAGGGCTCGATGTCGACGGATCGGACCTGATCGGCTCGGTTGACGACGTGACCGGAAGCGGAGAAGTCGTAGGCGACGGCGAAGATGTGGGAGGCGGCCGCGGTGGCGAAGGCGATGCGGTCTGCGGCGTCGCCGCTGTCGCAGTCCGCGCAATCGCCTCCATTGCCGAGCATGCCGAGGCCCCAGTGGTGGCCCATTCTCCCGGCGGCGAGGTAGCCCACGGGCGTGAGGACTTCGCCCCATGCGCGCTTGATGCGGAAGGCTGCGGTCGGGGGTTGCTGGGTCGTGGAGCCGCCCGGGATGCCGTCGACGCTGCCACCTAGGGGCATGTTGTCGAGGATGTCGACCCGCGCTTTGACAGCCACGACGCCGCCGGGGGCGTAGGCAGCGAAGTCCGTGCGCAGCCGCAGGTCGTGGTAGGTCAGGGTTTGGGTCTTGGGGTCGCTGACGGACACGGGGAAGAACAGCTCGCCCGAGGGGGTGGGGCCGCGGTCGAGGTCGAGGTTGTACAGCGCCTCGGACCGGAAGCGGAAAGCGCCCCCGAGCACCAGGCGGGTCTCGGTGGTCGGGACGATGTCTTGCCCGCGGTCGGTAAAGCCGGTGGCGAGGGCGAGGGGGGCTGTCGCGAGAACGACCGCTGCGGAGGCGAGAGAAACGAGCGTGCGGGTCACGAGGGTTCCTCCTCGGCGAGGAAGCGGAGGAGGTCCTGGGTGGAGGCGCCCGACACCTCGAGCATGGGCAGGTGGCCGCAGCGTGGGTACACGACCATGCGAGCCTTGGGCAGCTGCTGCAGGAGGCGCTCACCATAGGTCAGGGGCGTGACGTTGTCCTCACGACCCCAGAGAAGAAGCACCGGCTGCTGGATCGTGGGGTAGTGCTTCTCCAGCTCGGTGTAGTGCATGGCGCGAACCCCGGCGAGGGCCGCGGCCAGCGTTCCCGGCCGGTGCAGGAGCCCGTCCACGTCCTCGACCACCTGTTCCGTCATGAACTTCTCCGGATCGTAGAAGGCGAAGGACATCTTCTCGTCCTGCCGGTCCGGGTAGAAGACCCCGTAGATGAGCTCTCCGAGCACGGGCGCTTGCGCCCACTTGAAGAGCGTGGGCTTCTGGTCCTCGAAGTACATTCCGTTGTAGAGCGCCACCCGTTTCACCCTCGTGGGCGCCGCGATCGCGACGGCAAGGGAAACGGACGATCCCCAGGAGTGGCCCACCAGGGTGAAGTCTTTCACGCCTCGCTGGTCCGCCAGGGCCACCACGCGCCGTGCCTGGGCAAGAATGGAGTAGTCCGCGTTCGGGCGCCCAGACCAACCGTGGCCGAGCAGGTCCAAGGCGATCACCCGGTATCCAGCTTCCTTCAACGCAGGGATGACGAGCACCCACTCCTCGATCGTGGCGCCGAAGCCGTGCACGAGCACCACCGTGCCTTTGCCGGGTTTCGCGTCGGGTTTTCCCGTCCTCGAAGCCACCTCGCCCGTGTCGACGAAGCGAAGGGTCTCGTTGCCCACCTGGGTGAACTCGCCCATCTTCGGGGTCCCCGGCGGCTTGCCGGGATGAAAGGACAGGCACCCCAGAAAGCACGTCGAGACAAGGATCGAGACGGCAAGAACGAGCTGCTTCATGGCTTGTACCATCGCTCAGGGAAGGTTGGTGAGCCTGCGGACTTCCGAGGCCCCTTCGAATTCGGTGCCGGACGCACCCTCCTCCGAAACGGCCGCCGCGATGGTCGTGAAGCACTCTGCCACGTACGTGTGCGTGATGGCCTTGGTCGCCGTCACGCCGACCCCCATGTGGCGCTCCATCAGGGTGTTCACACGCAGGACATTGTCGAAGGTCCCGTAGGGCGTCTTCACGCGCCCGATCTGGTCCACGGTCGAGGTGTAGGTTTGGCTGATGTTGTAGTCGTAGACCGAGTTGCAGAGCTGCCCTCGCGCCACCGTGTCGACCGACCAGGCCGTTCCCACGGTCAGGGGGAACACGATCAGGGGAACGGGCTTCTCATACACAAGGGTTGTCCCATCCGCCGCGAACTCCGAGACGATCCCGAGCAGGAACAGCCCCGAGTCGTTGACTTCGAACACCCCCATCTGCACCTGGTCGCAGACCGGAATGCCCCCGAAGGTGAGCTTGAAGTCCGCCAAGCGGCTCGTGTAGGTCGCATTCGCGAAGCCCTCGAGCGAGGCAAACCACTTCCCGTCGATCGCCAGCGTGGCGGAAGGCTCGTCCGCGGTCACCCCTCCCACGTCGACGAGGTCCCACAGGCATGTGCCGCTCGAACAGTCAGGCTGGGACGCGAAGCCGGAGACCCCGCGCGAGACACGGAACATCGAGCTGAATCCAGGGCCGAGGGGCATTTCCGCCGCTGTGATGGTGCCATCCCCGTTGGGCTTGCACACAGTAGGGTCTGCATCCGGCTCCCCGTCCTGCTCCTGCTTGTCGTCTGCGGCGTCCGTCGCATCGAAGTCGGCGTCGCCGTCGGACTCGTCCCCCGCGTCCCCCGCGACCACCGGTTCACAGGTCCCATCCGGGTGGCAAATCCCCGAGGCGCAATCCGCGTGAACGTTGCATTCCCGCGCATCCTCCCCGTCGCCCTTGCAGCCGCCGAAGAACAGTGCGGCGAGGGCTACGGCCCACACCACGTCTCGGGACGAACCCACGCGTCCGTCGAGCGGTCGATACCCGGTTGTCATGAACGTCCTCGCCAGATTGTGCTCGACCCGGGACCCGTCTCGCCATGGGCCCGACCCGAGGTCGCCTCGTCGCGGGCGACGTTAAGCAACATATGCGCCACGGATCCCCGGCAGAGTGGGCTGGGGGTCGGGGTCGCATCCGTCCGCGCCGTGACGCTCGAAGGCCGGTATTTGCCGACGTTCGGTCCGAGTGACCGAGACGCTCTCCGGCCAGGGGGGTTCGAGTTCGAGCGTGTGCATCGACGCCGCATTGACGGTATGTTGCCACCTCACCAAATCCCGTCAACAAGTCCCTCGCTGCGGCGCGTCGTTTGTGAGAATTGCGTCAACGAAGCGACCGGCGGGGAGGTGGCACGGCAGATGCTCTAACCGGGTGCCGAACCCACCCGGCCCAATCCGCCTTTGGCGGTCGAACGGCGCGGTGGTTGACGCGCCGGGCCCCACGCCCCGCCTCATCGAGGAGAACAAGATGGAATCGACCGGAACCACTTCGATTCGCGCTCCACGCAAGATGGTCGCCGACGTCGTCGGCAAGGGCATGTCCCTGTGGTACCCCAACGTTCACGACTCCATCAACACCATGCGCATGGCCGTGTACACTTCGGAGCACCTGCTCGAAGGCACGGTCTTCCCTGCGGTTCAGGCCGTGGTGTCGATCCAGGAACAGCTCGCAAATGGCTTCGTGGAAAGCGTTCGCGGCGACCAGACCTTCAAGCAACTCGGGCAGGACACCTGGGCCCGGCTCCGTTCCGGTGCCCGGTTTGGCCGTCTCGTCAATACGTTGGGGAAGGACCTCTTCGGTTCCGCACGGTTCGACGGCGAGACGATCCTTGCGGAGGATGAGTTCTTCAAGCTCACGTACCTCCCTGCCAAGCCGGGTGTCCCGGCTCAGGCTCCTGTGTTTCATGTTGGTGGCGCCATCCCCTACGGGGACCGTCTCTTCCGCTTGCTTCCCGAGGCGAACCTGTACGGCCGATTCTTGGAGCGGGGGATGCCCGTGTACGCCATGGAGCTGCGCGGTGATCGGTACCAGACCAGCTATGGGGGACTGACGATCTCCGAGCTCGTGGACTCCATCCAACGTCTCTCCACGACGGCGTTCCAGCATGCCGGGCGCAAGCTGGTGCTCGAGGGGTATTGTGGGCACGGCATGCAGGCCCTCGCCTACTTGGCCGCCAAGCCGGAAGACGTGGATGAGAAGATGTGTGCCGTCGCCTTCTTCGTATCCCCCATTCACGGACCGGATTGCGCTCTGATTGCGGACCTGCCCCAGCTCACCCCGGCTCGGGTGAGCCAGGTTCAGCTCTCTTTGCTTCAGCACACCACGGGCTACGTACCGGGTGATGGCATGCGCTTGAGTCTGGACCTCGCTCTGAAGAAGAACTTCCTGAAGACGCCGATGGGGCGCTTCGTCGATGGCTGGAACCAGGCGGACTTGGCTCGGGTAAAGGGGATCGAGGACCTCACGGCCGGGCAGCGCAAGGCCCTCGCCGGCGCCTACTGGATCTCCGCGGCCAACGGCAATCGCTTCCCCATTCCGGTCGACCTGAGTCGGTACGCGAATGCCATGTTCTCGAAGGGGCTCTCCAAGCGGGGCGACATTCCCTTCAGCTACAAGGGACAGGCGCTGTCCCTCGCCGACTTCGTCGCGCGCACGTCGATTCCGGTCATGGGCTTCTATGGCGGGACCGACCCGATGATTCCGGACCGAACCGCCTACGCCCTCATCGACCTGCTGCAGGACCGCTACCGGCACGTCGTGCATCCCAATGCGGGACATATCTCGTACGTGTTTTCCGCCTCCCAGTGGGACCCGGGGCACAAGCGCGCATTCCGTCCCAACCCCATCGACGTCATCCTGGAGTCGATTCGCACCCCTCCGGCCGAGTTGCTCGACTAGCCGGCAGTGCCCGACCCCCCCCCACCGGGTTGAGGCCCGGTTACGACAATGGACGGATGACGGACATCAACGAGGAGTGGAGAACACGGAACACGGAACAGAGAACCAGGAATGGGCAGAGTCCGGTGCAACACGCACGGCCTACCTCCGCACCAACCTTCTGTGCCTTCTGCGCCTTCTGTGGTTCTCCGGAGTGCGATCCCGATACTCCCTTCGGGGACACGGTACTAGGCGGCGTTGCGATTGACTCAAGATACCTAGTCTCTGAACAGAGTTGCTGTATCGCTGTACGAGCAACCAAAGAAACGATGTTGGGGGGACAGGAGAACTGCATCATGGCCATCCAGAGTGGACTCGAAGACAAGGTCGTCATCATCACAGGAGCAGCGAGCGGGCTCGGGCGCGCCGGTGCCATCCGCTTCGCCCAGGAAGGCGCCCGCGTCGCCGCCTGGGACGTCGACGAGAACAAGGCCAAGGACCTCATCGCCGCCATCGAAGGCGCCGGCGGAAAAGCCCTCTTCCAGCTCGTCGACGTCGCCCGTAGCGAATCCGTTGCCGCTGCCGTCGACGAGGTCGTCGCCAAGTGGGGACGGGTCGACGTCCTCGTGAACAACGCCGGTATCGTCCGCGACTCGCAGCTCATCAAGTGGAAGGACGGCCAGGTCGCCGGCCAGATGACCGACGAGGCCTTCAGCCGCGTCATCGACGTCAACCTTCGCGGCGTCTTTCATTGCACCCGTGCCGTCGTTCCGCACATGATCCGCAACGGTGGAGGCGCCATCGTGACCACGTCCTCCGTGGTTGGGCTCTACGGGAACTTCGGGCAGACGAACTACGTGGCAACCAAGGCCGGCGTGATTGGCATGACGAAGACCTGGGCCCGCGAGCTTGGCAAGTACAAGATCCGCGTCAACGCCGTGGCTCCTGGCTTCATTGGCACGGAGATTCTCACCTCGATGCCCGCCAAGGTGCTCGAGAACATGGTGTCGCATACGCCCCTGGGCCGCATCGGCGACCCGAAGGACATCGCGGAAGCCTACGTATGGCTCGCGTCGGATGCGGCCAGCTATGTGACAGGGACCGTGCTTTCCGTGGATGGCGGCCTGGTCAACGGGACCTGACCGAGCGTGTCGGGAGGAATCCCCGTCGCGCAAGGAGCCTGTGCGGCGGGGAGATCTCGTGCTCCAGCATGGCCCCATCGATTCAAGTGAAGTGACGCACGAGAGTGGGCAGGAGGGGGCACCAGCCTCCGGGAAGGAGCAGTTTCCATGCTGCGCGGCGACATCCTGGGAGAGCGAGCGAGACTGACACCTGACCAAGTCGCGGTCGTGTACGTGCCCACGGGAGAGCGAGTCACCTACGGGCAGCTGGACCGTCGCGCGACCGCTTGCGCACGCGCCTGGGTCCACACGCTCGGCCTGCGCAAGGGGGACCGCGTCGCCATCCTCGCGAACAACCGGCTCGAGTTCCTCGAGGCTTACTTCGCTGCCATCAAGAGCGGGACCGTGCTCGTTCCTCTCGGGACCAAGCTGACCCCGTCGGAGCTGGAATACATCCTTCGCGATTCGGGCGCTCGCGCGCTGATTCACGCCTCCTGTGGCGCCGAGGCCGTCCGGGCCCTGGCCCGTCGCATGAGCCTCGATCACTGGCTCGCCCTCGATGAGCCCGCTGTGGCCGGTGACACCTCCTACGGGGATGTCCAGGCTGCCGGCGCGGCGGCGGAAGCCAAGCTGCCTCCCACGGAGCCGGAGGATCTCTGCGCTCTGCTGTACACGAGCGGGACGACGGGTCGCCCCAAGGGCGTCATGATTCCCCAGCGGATGGTGGGGTGGAATGCCTATAACACGGCCGTGTGCTGGCAGCTCCGGGACACCGATGTCAGCCCCGTGTTCACGCCGCTCTATCACGCAGGTGGTTTTGGCGTGTTCATCACACCCATTTTCGCCGTTGGGGGAACCATCGTGCTGCACGACGGGTTCAACGCTGGCGAGGTCCTGCGGGTGATGGAGGCGGAGTGCTGCACGGTGGCGCTCGGGGTGCCTACGATCTTCCGGTTCCTGCTTCGACACGAGGCCTTTGATGCGACGGACCTGTCCCGGGTGCGTTGGCTCATCTCGGGGGGAGCGCCTCTTCCTCCTCAGCTCGTGGAAGCGTACCGTCGCAAAGGGATCGTGTTGCGTCAGGGGTACGGCCTGACGGAGGTCGGGGTGAACTGTTTTTCGATGACTTCGCGGGAGGCCATCTCCCACGCGGGGGCGGTGGGGCGGCCGATGATGTTCACCGAGGCGCGACTGGTCCGTGAGGACGGCGGTGAAGCACGCGAAGGGGAGGTGGGGGAGCTGTGGTTGAGGGGGCCCCACGTGTCGAAGGGGTACTGGAACAACCCCGCGGCTACTGCAGAGTCGTACGAGCCGGAGGGCTGGTTTCGCACCGGCGACTTAGCGGTGCAAGACGAGTCTGGCATGGTGAGCATCGTGGGGCGGCGTACGGACATGTTCATTTCCGGTGGCGTGAACGTGTATCCGCCGGAGGTGGAAGCAGAGTTGATGCAGCACGAGGGGGTTGCGGATGCTGCCGTCCTCGGGGTGCCGGACCCGACCTGGGGAGAGACGGGCGTCGCGTTCGTCCTGTCGAGGCCTGGGGTGAGGCTCACCCGCGACGAGTTGGTGACCTATCTGCAAGGCAGACTCGCGAAGTACAAGATACCGAAGGACTTCGTGTTCGTGGCGTCTCTGCCCCGCACTCCCTATGGCAAGGTTCGGAAGCGGGAGCTTCGGGAGGCCTACGTCGATGGGATCGTCGAGACCGTGAGCCCGTCGCCGGGCAGTGGGAGGCTCGAGGCGTCGGCGGTGGTATGAAGGGCGTGTAGGGAGAAGACGCGCTCCAAACGGGATCACGTGGACGGAGCCCACGGGAAAACTGGTGAGCAGGGGACCGGGAGCCGGGAATTCTGAATGGAGGCGCTCTGCAGCTCCCTGCTGCCAGCTCCGCATTCACCAGCTTGGCTTAGACTCTGTGTGATCCTGGTTCGCAGGAGGTTGCGGGGGGCTGCCGGCAGGGCTATCGAAGGCTCTGGTTCGAGGGATCGCGTCGGACGCTCCTGGGAAAGGTGCAGGAGTTGCTCGAGTCGTCCTCGGCCGATTCCGAGGTCGCCATGACTGCCGTTCGAAACCTTGCCCTGTACCTGACGGAAAGCTGCAACCTCGCGTGCTCGTACTGCTTTGCCGCCAACATGGAGCGGCAGCCGATCGACGAGGCCCTCGCGCGTGACGCGTTGGATCGGCTGTTGTTTCGCTCCTCGAATCCCGCGCGAGAGGTTTCCGTCACGTTCTGGGGCGGCGAGCCGCTGCTGGCGTTCGACTTGCTTCGGAGCCTCGTGCTGTACGCCGAGGGGCGGGCGAAGGAGACGGGCCGTACCGTCCGTTTCGGGATCCCGACCAACCTCACGCTTCTCACGGAGACCATGCTCGACTTTCTGGTTGAGCACCAGGTTGGCATCTCGCTGAGCCTTGACGGGGGCGAGCGCGCGCAGCGCCATCGACCCCTGCGCGGAGGAACGAGCTCGTTTCCTCTCGTGCTCGACAAGCTCGCCTTGTTGGAGCGCCGCCTGGGCAAGCGGCTGCCGGGCGTGCGCATGACGGTCACACCCCAGACCGCCAGCGACCTCGTTCAGAACGTTTCGTTCTTCCTCGATCGCGGATTCCGGTCCGTCTACTTCGCTGCAGTCGCCGAGGCCCAGTGGACTCTTGAGGACTTTTCCGTCTACGAACAGCAACAGCGACAGCTGGCGACGGCCTGGATCGAGTCACTTCGCGCCGGCCGCATGTGGCTCTCCACGAGCTGGAACAAGTCGCTGGCACGCAGGGAGTTGCGACGACGCGGCTCCTATGGGGGCGAACAGGCCGTGATGTGCGGCGCTGGAACCACCATGCTTGCCGTGGACATCTACGGGGACATCTTTCCGTGCCATCGATTTGCTTTCTATGACAAGGCGGCGCGAGCCCACGCCCTCGGCAACGTGCGCGACTTGCCCCCGGACCCTCCCGCAATCCCTCAGCTCGTCATCGACCCGGCACGCATTCACCCCCCTGAGGATGGCCCCGACGGCCCGACCCACGCGAACGCGTACCAGCAGGTCTGCCCCGCGCTCAACTGTGCGATGTGCGGGGACTTGCATCGTGTTCATTCCCGTCTCGGCGCCCTCGCCGCCATCGAAGAGCGTGTGCTCGACACCATCGAAGGTCAGCTGCGCGAGGAACCCGTGTTTCAGGACTTCGTCGAGAAGGTGCTACTTCCCAGCTATCGCTGGGGCGAGCTCTCTTCGTCCACCATCATGCTGCTGTCCCGCGTTTCCTCGACCAGCGCCGACACGCTCACGGACAAGGCCGACGCGATCCTCCAACGACTGCGGCAGCAGCGCCGCGATCTGGGAGACAGCAAACCTTGAAGGTCGAGAAGCTACTCGTCAACGACGCGATGCGAGCCCTCGCGCGCAACGCGGGTATCCTGGGATCCCGACGGGTGCTGCTCCACTCGCTCCTGCCGCTCGTCGCCCCGCCCTGGAAGCGCGCCAAGCTCCGGCAGCGCGTTCGCGGATACTTTCGAGACTACTTCCCCGAATACGACGCGCGCACCGCCAGGCTGCTCGCGGACCGCTACGTGCACCACTGGTGCTGCAAGCAAGCCGAAGACGTGTACGCCATCAACTTCCCGGACGTGCACGTGGGGCTCGCGGAGCTCGATCGCCTCGTGGTTCACGAGCAGCCCCAGCGCTTCACCGAAGCCATTCGCCATGGTACGGGGGTTCTCGCCGTGGGGGCCCATGTCGGCGCCCTGAGCATCGGTACGGTGGCGCTCATGGCGAGGTTGCGCGAGACCACGCCCGAGGAGCGGCCGATCATCCGCCTCTGCACGGACCCCGAGATGGAGCGCTACCCCAGCGTCTTCGAGGGAACGGAGCAAGTCCTGCGAGACTTCGACCGGGACATCCGCTTCGTCATCACCCGTCGCGAGAGTCGAACCATCGCCACCGAGATGGCCGAAGCGCTCGACCGCCGCGCGTTCGTGACGACCAACCTCGACGTGCTCTTGGGCGGAAAGAACCAGCGCGTGTTCGAGCTGTTCGGTCGTGCTCGCGTTCGATTGCCCGCCCTGGTGGGCGCTGCCAAGGTTGCCCTGCGGACCGGCGCCACGATCCTCCCCTGGGTCTGCACGCGCAGGGATGCAAGCTTCCGGCTGCGGCTCGAACGGCCCATCGGACCCGTCAACCGCATCGGCCCCACGATCCCGGACGACCACCCAGCGCTGCTCGCCCTCACCGACCAACTGTTGGACATCGTCGAGGCATGGGTCAGGTGGCACCCCGAGCAATGGGTCTACTGGGACCGCCTTCACCGTCGCTTGGTGATGTGAAGTCATGCAAGCGGGACGCATCCCACGCTTCTGGACCTACCTGCGCCCCTTCCGCGCGCAGTTGGTGCTCTTGTTTCTGGCGATCGTGGGCGCCACCTTCGCGTTCCTGCCCGCTCCCTGGCTCGAGAAGCGCATCATCGACGATGCCTTGGCACACGGCGACATGGGCTTGCTGCTGCAGTTGGTGGCGGCCATCGCCGCGCTGATCGTCGTCGGGCGGCTTCTCTCCTTCGCTCGGGGCTATCTCAGCGCGAGGGTTCAACAGAGCGTGCTCACCAGCGTGCGCATGCACATGTACGAGCACTTGCAGCGCATGTCCCAGGCGTTCTTTGCTCGGCATGGCACCGGCAGCCTTCTGTCGCGCGTCACCCATGACGTCGGGCAAGTGCAGAACCTGCTCAACGACAAGCTGTTCGAAGTCGTTGCGTCGGGGTTGAAGGTCCTGGTGGTGGTCGGCCTGCTATTTGCCATCAGTCCGAAGCTCACGCTGCTGTGTGCCATCCCCCTGCCCATCGTCACGGCGGTTTTTCTGCTCCTGCGCAAACGTGTGTACGCCGAGAACGTCGCGCTCCAGGAGACGCATGCGCGCCTCTCGGACCGCATCCAGCAGCACTTCTCCGGCATGAAAGTCATCCAAGCCGAGGTCATCGAAGACCGAATGCGCGGCGAGATGCTGGGGGCCAGCCGGAAGCTCGAACGCGTGGGCGTGCGCCGCCAGGTCCTCGCCATCACCGGCGATCTCATGACCACGGTGGTCGCCTATGCTCCCATCGTCGTGATCATCTGGGGTGTCGGGGGATCCATGGTCATGGGAGGCGCGCTCTCTCTCGGGTCGCTTCTCGCCTTCACGCAGTACCTGTTCGGTCTCATCCAGCCCGTGACGCAATTGTTTCGCTTCAACATGGACCTGCAGGCTGGCTACGCGGCGCTCGACCGCATCTACGACATCCTCGACCAGGAGCCCGACATCCGGGACGCGGCTGACGCGGTGCCTTTCGACGGGCCCGTCGAGACCATTAGGTTCGACGACGTGTCTCTCGCCTTTGACGATGGCGACGGGGGTGAGCGCTTCGCGCTTCGTCATGTCTCCTTCGAGGTGCACCGCGGCGAGCGCCTGGCCTTGGTCGGACCGAGTGGCGCTGGCAAGACCTCCGTGATCAACCTGCTGCTGCGTTTCAACCAGCCCACCTCTGGACGCATTCTGATCAACGGGCAGCCTATCGAACGGTTCACCATCGACAGCCTCCGTCGCTCCATGGCCTACGTGTCGCAAGAGGTGTTCCTCTTCAGCGGGACCGTCCGACAGAACCTGACGCTGGGACGCGACGTGACCGGTCCGCAGGTGTCCGCGGCGCTGTCCCTGGCTGCTGCGGAGGACTTCGTGGCGCAGATGCACGGGGGTGTGGACGCCGCCGTCGAGGAGCAAGGCGCTAACATGTCTGGGGGACAGCGCCAGCGTCTCGCCATCGCGCGCATGGCCCTCAAGGACGCGAGCGTCTGTCTGCTCGACGAGGCCACCGCGGCGCTCGACTCCCAGTCCGAGCAATTGGTGCTCGAGCGGCTGGACGCGCATCTGGCGGAGCGAACCGCCATCGTTGTCGCCCACAGGTTCTCCTTCCTTCAGGTCGTTCACCGCGTGCTCGTGCTCACGGAGGGACGGCTCGTGGAAGACGGAACCGTCGACGTCCTGCTCGCCCGACGCGGCGTGTTTCACGCGCTGCACGAGGCACAGCGGGCCTAGCCACGATACGGTGTGTCATGCACGGCCCCGATACCATCCTCGTTGCAGCCCCCGCCGGTCCCACCCGTGATCGGCTCGAAGCGTTCCTTTCGGCGCGCAACGCGCGCGTTCTTCCGCTGCACAGGGAAGCGTTCCCCCACACGCCACGGATCGTCATCGATCAGGCCAGCTTGAGCGTGGATGGCACCGACGTGCTGGCAAGGGTTCGATGCGCCGTCGTGCTGGACTCCGGCATGATGTGGCCGCTTCCCATGTTGGACCCGACGCTCGAGGAGTGGGAACGGCACCGCGATCGCTTCGACGACTATCTGCGAGACGAACGAGAGACCAGTTCGTTCTGGTTCAGCTGTCTCGACATCCTCAACGATTGCGTGCCTGTGTGCATCAACCCGCAGCGTGCGTTCGCCCTCGAGGCCACCAAGCTGGACGCCTTCGAAGTCCTGCGAGACATGGGCGTTCCCGTCGCGCCCACGCTGTGCACCAACGACGAAGCGGCGTTGAGCGACTTTGCGGGACGTCATCCGGGACCGTGGCTCGAGCTGTCACTGACAGGTGCCAAGGCGCGAGCGATGGACCAGGACGGGCTCGCTCGCCTCCGGCTCGACGAGGACCCGGTGGTGCTTCAAGCCGTTGATCCAGGGCATGTGTTGCGCGTCATTGCGGTGGGAGGGAACCCGGTCGTGCTGCCCGCCGGGGCGGGTGATGCCGACGACTGCGTAGCAAGGCTGTCCGAGATCCAAGAGGCTCTTGCTGCTCCGTGGCTCGACCTTTGGTTGCGTCCGGCGGCGGGACGCTGGGTGGTGTCCGACTTCTCGCCTTCCGCGCGCATCGACGATCTCGACGCCGGGGAGTGCTTGCGGGTGTTGGAGGCGGTGCAGGGGTTGATCGACGCGGGCCCCAGGGAGGGATCGTGATGCCGACGGTGGGCATCTTCGGCTCCCCGGACGACGCGGAAGTAAGCGCGCTCGTTCGCAGGATCGGTGCACGCGGGGCTGAGCCTTGGGTCATCGATCTGGCCTCGTTCCCTCGTTCGCTGCGCGTCGTGTGGAGGGAGGGGAGGGTGCTGGTCGACGGTCGTGACACGCGGGAGATGGGCAGTGCGTATTTGCGGACGGTGGGTCGGAACCTGCCGAGTCGTGCTCGGTACGGAGAGCTTCGCCCGGCGGTGCCTGCGGAGGCTTGGCGTTCGCTGTACGGTCCCACGCTGGCGCTCCTTCGGCAGGAACGGGTGAACCAGGCTCTGCGCAACACGATCATCCAGGACGTGGCGCGACGATCCCCAGTGATCAACCCGCCGATCCCCCAGAACCTCCATCGACAGAAGCCGCTGCTGTTCTCCCGGCTCGTGCGCGCTGGTGTCCCGGTGCCGCCCTTCTTGTGTACCTCCGAGCCAGAGTCCGCCGACGCCTTTGCGGAGCACGGCTGGCGAAGCTGGAGCGGTGTCGTCGACAAGCCCTCCGCCGGTATCTACAAGACGACGTTGTGGGGCGAGGGCAGCGCGAAGAGGCATCGGTGGTCGACACGGCCCGCGCTGCTGCAGCGATACATTGCTGGCGATACCGTGCGCTGCTACGTCCTTCGGTATCAGGTCGTCGCCGCTGCACGCATCGTCCACGGCGGGACGGTCGATTCTTCGATGAGCCAGACGGGCATTGCCTCTGTCGAGCTCACGGCGGAACAGCGGTCCATCGCTGAGCGCGCGGCGCGCGCGCTCGACTTGGCGTTTTGTGGCATGGACCTGATGGTAGAGGCGGGACGCAACGAGACCTGGGTCATCGACTGCAACCTGTCTCCGATGTTCGTGAACTTCGCGAAGCTGAGCCTCGTAGACGTGCCGGGGTTGCTTGCCGACGCGCTGATCGAGATGGCCGGCGAGAAGGCTGGGGGACGGCCCGCGTTGTTCGACATGGTGGAGGAGGCGAAACGCCTGCTCGCGTCCGATCCTCGATTGCGAGATCGGAGAGGCGGTCGCAGTCCCCGGGGGGGAGACAAGCCGTGATGCGGGTCGGGATCTTCGGACGCGTGGGCAACGCTGAGGTTTGTGCGCTGCGAGACGCGCTCGAGCGTCAGGGCGCCACGGCCACGATCGTCGACTTTCACGGTGTCCCTCACCTGCACACTGCCACGTGGGGCGATCGCTTTCTCTTCGATGACATCAAGGTGCGAGAGCCGATCGCGATGCGTGAGCAGGACGCCTGGCATCTGCGTGCCGCGGCCCAGGAGCTGATGTCCGATGCGGGTGCGGCGGGCGCCACCCGCGAAACGATCGCACGTCATCATCGGAGGCAGGTTGCACGGCTCGCCTTGCAGCTAGCCCTCGCAAGGCAGTTGGCCAGACGCGCACCTGTCGTCAACCCTCCCGATGCGTTCCGGCTCCACAGACAGAAGGCGTACCAGCACACGCTGCTGGTGCGCCACGGCATCCCGACCCCAGAGACCGTGGTCACTGCGTCCGTCGATGACGCGCGCGCTTTCGTCCAGCGCTGGGACGGACGAGCCGTGGCCAAGCCCCAGTCCAGCGGCGCCGAGGTGGTCCTGGCTGACTCGTCGTTCTTGGAGACCTTTGCGTTGCGCAGCGACGCGCGACCCACGATGTTCCAGCAATACGTGCGCGGGTCCTCGTACCGGGCCTACGTGCTGGGGGGGCGAATCGTGTCCATGGGCCACATCGTGCCCGAGCCCGGGTACGTGGACTGGCGAGAGCGCGTGCGGTCGGTGAACCGGATGCGGCCTTCGGAGGCGCTCGCGCAACAGGTGGCCGAGGCCGTTCGCTTGCTCGACCTGCCGTGTTGCGGCGTCGACATCGAGCACGACGAGGTCACGAACAAGGACTATCTGCTGGACTTCAATCCGGCGGCGATGTTCGTGGCGTGGAGCAGGCGCATCGGAGACGACGTGCCCGGGGAGATCGCGCGGTACCTCGTAGGGTGTGCGCGGAGCGGAGAAGTGTGCTGGAGCACGTGAACACGGACGCTCATGGCGGGTCTTGCGAAGATGCGGCTGCGTGGTCGCGGTTGCGGGCCTGACGCTGGATCGCTGCGTACTCCTCTCGTGAGACGAGCAAGCACCGAAGGATGTAGTTGCGCCACGTGTGAAGCAGCACCGCCGGAAGCAAGGACTCGGTGGCGAGAGTGATGGCTCCGAGCACGACGGCGAAGGCGAAGTAGTCGACGAGGGCGGGCCAGGAGCGACGTCGTCCCGAGCGAACGTGCAAGGCGGAGAAGGTGAGGCTGACGATCAGCACCGCTGCCGTGGGTCCGAGTGGGGCTGCGAGCCATGGGAGAAGGGCGAACCGAAATACGGTTTCTTCAGCGAGGGCGACGAGGAACGCTGCGGCGAGGTGGGTGGCGGAGGCCTGGGAGCCGTAGACGGAGAAGGAGCCTTTGAGCAGGTACCACGCGGGTCGCACGCGGCGGGAGGTGATGACGTAGGACAGGGCGGTGAGCAGATGGGCGAAGAGGACCCAGGCGGGAGCGAGGTACGCGAGGTGAACGTTGGTCGCGAAGGAGCGGTGGGGGAGTCCCCACACCAGAAGCGCGGTCAAGGGGATGGCGAGGAGCAGCAGGGGCAGGCGCTTGCGCGAAGCTTCGACGGAGTAGCTCAACGCGCTCCTCGAACGAGGTGCGGTTCACGAACCATGGGGACGTGCACCCGTCGTTACTTGGTGCCGTAGAGTTCTTCGACCGCCTGCAATACGGAGTAGGCGGCGTCGTCGAGGCTCACGGCCTCGCCCTCGCGGTTGAGGCACTGTTCACGCAGGGCCTGAAGCCGAGCCTCGCGATCGGGGGCGCGAAGGATTTCGACGACCTTCTCGACCACGTAGTTCTTTTCTTGCTCGGTGAGGGGCATGGCGTGACTCCTTGGGGCGGCTCGGGTGAGGGGAGTGTTTTTTACGCGGACGAGGGTGTCAAGGCGGCCCGCGGAACTTCGAATCCTCGCGTATGGGCGCTTGGCGTCGCGTGGGGCAGTGCGAGCCGGCTTCCGTTCGGAACGAACTTGCCTCCGTGAGCGGTTTGCGTTGACGCGCGCCCTGTTCGGCGCTAGCAACTACCCCATCATTCATACACTCACACTGTGAGGACGGAGTCCTACCATGTCGCGCGAAGACCTCAAAGATATCATCCGCCGCGTCCTCGACCGTTTGCAGGACGAGTCCCCTGCGCCGGCCTGCCTGTTCGGTGACAACGACTGCGACATGACCACGAAGTACGCGATCAACGAAGAATCGTGAGTTCGTTGCGCCGCTGATCGTTGCCGTCTGTGGCTTTGGTTGTGCTGCGTTTCTTCTCTTACGTTTGCGAGGTATCCCATGTCCCGCGAAGACCTGAAAGACATCATCTCCCGCGTGCTCGACCGCCTGCAGAACGAGGCTCCCACGCCCGCATGCCTCTTCGGCGACCAACCCTCGTGCGACGACAACTGCGACATGACCACGCGGTATGCGGTCAACGAAGAGAGCTGATTGAGGGCGCCACGGGCGCTTTGATTCCGCATTCGAGCATCTCGTAGCCGGGGCGCCTTGCACGCTCCGGGTCTGCCCGTTTCTCCAACACAAGAAGGTTTCTGACCCACACCGCGGGTCGTATTGCGTCCTGCGGCGCTACGGGTTGCTGTCCAAGCGGTGCCAGCACATGGGGTTGTCGCCGATGTGCCCGGTGCGTGCGATCGCGGCCGACGTGCATCCCGCCTTGCACAGCGCGCCGTACTTGCACGTTGCGCATCCCCCACGCAGGTCCGACACGGAGAAGCGTCGCGTGTAGGCGAACGCTTGCGGGTCGTTCCAGATCTCTTTCAAGCTTCGCTGCCGCACGTTGCCTTCGATGTACTCCGGGATCGACGGCAAGCTCTGGCAGCCCTTGACGTCGCCGTTCGAGTCCAGTCCGAGGCCTTGAATTCCCGCGTGGCACCCGGTCCAGAACATGCCCCCGCCCGGAGACTTCGCCCGGATGCCGCGCATCTCTTGCGGACTGTAATAGCCGACGCAGTCTGCCATGTCGACCCGGGGCCGCGTGCCCAGCGCCTGGGTTTTCTCGATGAACGCGAGCAACTCCGGAAGGCGTTCGACACGCATCAGCACGGGATCGTCCTTGTGGAGGCGTCCCAGCGGTGCGCCGAGCTGCAGTTGCCACACCCCGACATCGTGCTCGGCCAGAAGCTCGCGCATCTGCTCCAGGTCATCGAGCGAGTCGTTCGTCACGACGGTGGACACGGCGATGGGCAGCTTGCGTTCCTTGAGCAGCTTCATGCCGTGGACGATCCGGTCGAAGGATCCCGGGCGGCGTCGCAAGGTGTCGTGGCTCTCGCGCATGCCATCGATGCTGATGCCGACGATGGTCAGCTCTGCGGCGGCGATGCGGTCACACAGGTCCGCGTTGAGGGTCCATCCGTTGGTGATGACGTTGGCGCGAAATCCGTTGCTGCGGATGCGCGCGGCGACCTGCTCCCAGTGAGGGTGGATGAGGGGCTCCCCGCCGAGCAGGGTCAAGCGTTCGCACCCGAGCTCGCCCAGGTCGTCACAGACCTGGAACATCTCGTCGAGACTCAGCTCGTCGTCCCTGGCACGTCCGGCGGAGGACCCGCAGTGAGCGCAGCGCATGTTGCACAGAAGCGTGAGCTCCCAGACCACGAACCGTGGACGCCATTCCCGGACGCGATACGGGGCGATGGGGTCTTCGTTCGCCGTGGCAACCAGGGACTCCAGCTCGCGCTCTGCCTGGAGCTCTCGGAGCATGTCCTTCGCGTCATCAGTGATGTGCCGGATGTGGCAGGCGCGTCCCATGTGGCTCATGACGTCCTCGTCGTGCGACGTTTCATGGAGTGTCGCTTGGAAACAGCCACCGCACCACGGGGCGACGAGCCCTGCAGCCCGGAAGCCTTCCGCTTGTTAGCACGGGTGCGACAAACCACGAGCCCGATTCACAGGAATCGGCCGCGGAGGCGCGATGTCACGGCCGAGCACCGTCGGTGACATTCGCTCATCGCTGTGGCAGGATGCGCCGTCCTCATGGCAACCAGTCCCGCACTGACCGGCCCGGCCATTCGCCTGTACCTGGCGCTTCTCTTGAGCCCGCGGCCGGTGTCGATGCCCCGGTGTGGCGCCTGGGGGTTTGCCGACCTCGGGGCGTTGCTCAAGCTTCTTTCCCATGCTGTGGAGCTCGGTTGGGTGGAAGAGGCGGCCCGCCCCGCAGGCCACTTCCAGTGGAAGGACCCGCGCCACGCCGAAGCGCTTATTGCGCAGGCGAGCCCGGCGGACTGGAAGTCCGTGTTCGAAGCGATCGACTTCTCGAGCTGGGGCCTCGCTGCCGCTCGCGAGGCCGCCCAGTCAGGCGCATTGCCACGCTCCCGCGTTCTGTACTGGGCTCTGGTCGTCGGACTCCGCGCTCACCCAGACTTGTTCGACGGTGCGCGGTGGCTCGAGGTCGTGATGGAGGCACTCCGCCTCTTCCGCCGCGAGGTCAACTGGCTCTCCGATGACATTCACGCGCAAGCCTTGGAGGAATCCGTCCGGCTCGGGGACGAGCGCGCCGAGTCCGTGCTGCTGGCCATTCGCGCCTATGAGCAACTCCGGTGCGGCCGCGCCGGGGAGGCCGAGGCGTGGTGCGATCGCGCCCTCGAGGTGTCCGCTCGTCTCGACGACCCGGAGACTCGCCAGCACGTGCTGCTCTACGTCGCCAACAACTGGATACTTCTGGGGCGGCTGCGCGAAGCCTTGTCCATGTTGGAGTCGTTCCTGGGCGACATCCCTCCGGACCTTCTCCCCGTCCAGCCGTCGGCGGCTGCGAGGGACACGTTGACGGAGGCGTCCATCTCCACCCTGGCGAATCTCTACGCTTGGACGGGAAAGGACGATCGTGCCCAGGACCTCCTGCTGCGAATGGTCGAGGTGGGGAGTCAGGCCGATCAGCCGTTGCTCGCGAAGATGGGCAAGGTCTACTTGGCCTGGTATCACGCGGACCGGGACGACCTCGACCAGGCCCGCCGCTGGTCCCAGGACGCGCTGTCGGCACTGGAACCGGATGACGCGACGACCGCGTATACGTGGTTTGCGGTGCAGCCCGCCGCGTGGGTGGCGTACAAGGAAGAGCAGGTGGAGCGGGCGCGGGCGCTGCTCGAGCAAGGTCACCGATCGCGGATTGCCTCCGGGCACACCCACTTCCAGAACAGCTATCTCCTGGACATCCTTGCCTGGGTGGAGCGGCAGGACGGGCCTGGTGTCGAAGGGCTGTGCTTGGAGGGCGAGTTGCAGCGGTTGATCGCCAGCCCAGACCAGCGAATGCGCGGCGTGGGCCTGCGCTTTCGCGCGGTCGGGAAGATCGCGACGGGCGCGGAAGACGCCGGAATCTCCGAGGACCTGCGAAGCAGTACGGAGCTACTCGAGGCCGCGGGCGCCGTTCCCGAGTTGCTTCGCACCCTGCGTGTGGCCGCCGAATGGGCGTCCCGCATGGGAAGGAAAGAGGAAGCCGCGGAGCTGGAAGACCGGCTGCGGGATGTCGGCCAGCTGGGCTCGACGTCCGCGCCCGCGGGCGGCGTCGATGCTCGCGAGAGTCACGTGGCGCGCGCGATCGTGGACCTCGGTCGCCTCACCCAGCTATCTCACCGTCGCGAGGGGTTCTTTGGGGAGATCGTGGCGCGAATCTGCCGGGAGCTCGCGGTGGAGCGATGTGCCTTGCTCGACTCGACCCAGGACGTGCGGGTGCTCGCGGCGAGGGGAGGGGACCGCAAGTGGCTCGATTCCGTATCCTCGATCGTCAGGGATCTGCCCAGCGCAACGGTACGAGCCCGGGAGCCCGCCGACGGCACGGGCCAACTCCTGCTCATCCCCTACCGTATCGATGAGCTGGGTCGCAACGGGTGGGTCTGCCTCGAGAACCGGCAACGGCCTGCGCTGGTCGGACCGGGGGACGGACCCTGGCTCGAGTCCCTTGGCGTGCAGATGAGCGTGTTGATCGGGAACGTGGCCTTGTGGGAGGAGCTCGTGGCGGTGCGGCAGCGCCTCGAGCGTGAGAATCGATACTACCGGGAGGGCAACCCCGCGCCCGTGGCCGCCGGAACAATGGTGGGAGATTCACCGGCCTTCGCGCGCCTGCTCGACATGATCGGGAAGGTCGCCCCCACCCGGAGTGCCGCGCTCGTGCTCGGGGAAACGGGCGTTGGCAAGGAGCTGGTTGCGCAAGAGATCCATCGTCTGAGTGCCAGTCGCAATGGCCCCTTCATTGCCGTGCACGTGGCCTCGCTCCCGCCCGGTCTCGTGGCCAGCGCCCTCTTCGGCCACGAGCGAGGCGCCTTCACGGGCGCAACCGAGCAGGTTCGGGGACGGTTCGAGCTGGCCAACGGAGGCACCATCTTCCTCGACGAGATCGGTGAGCTCGGGCTCGAAGACCAGGTCCGGCTGCTCCGCGTCCTGCAGGAGGGGGCGTTCGAGCGCGTGGGCGGTACGCGGACCTTGCACTCCGACTTCCGGCTCGTCGCGGCCACCAACCGGGACCTCACCGCGCTCGTGCGGGAGGGGAAGTTCCGCGAGGACCTCTTCTATCGCCTCAACGTGTTTCCTGTGGTCGTGCCTCCGCTCCGGGAGCGGACCGAGGACATTCCCAAGCTGGCTTTCCACTTCCTTGACCGGTTCGCACGCCGCGCGGGCAGGGAATACGAGGGTATCGGCGAGGCGGACGTCGACCGCTTGCTGGCCTATGATTGGCCCGGAAATGTTCGCGAGCTCGAACATGTCATCGAACGCGCCGTGGTGCTCTCCGACCCCCCCATGCTGAAGATTCCCACCTTGGTGCCGTCGCGCGAACCCATGCCCACGCGCAGCGCCAAGGAATGGGTTCCGCTCGAAGAGGTGGAACGCCGTTACGTTCGTGAGGTGCTCGATCACGTAGCAGGCAAGGTCACGGGGCGAGGTGGTGCGGCGGAGATCCTGGGGCTGAAACCCTCCACGCTCCAGTTTCGCATCGACAAGCTGGGGCTGAGAGACGCCCTGGACCAGTCGCGCTATCGCGGAAAGGGGCCCCGCCGAAAGGGCGAGTGATGGGCCCCGGTGGTCCGGAACCGGTGGAGACTGACGGCATTTCGCCGGCTGGCGGCAGGCCGCCGTCGATTCGCGGACGGTCATTCCCAGACGTGAATGAATACGGCAGGTTACTCGTGGCATCGGCGTTGCTGAGGTGCCCGGCGCGGCCGTGATGAGTCGTCCGCCCCTCGCCAGTGCTCATCACGGTCGCAACAACTCTTGGCTCCAGCCACCACGGGGAGGCTCCCTCATGACCGCTACCACGTCCACGATCGCCGGTGTCACCACCACGTCCGAGGCCCTCGAGCGCAAGCGTTTGCGAGTGTACAAGATGGTCCTGTACGCGACGATGTTCAACAACGCGCTTCTGGCTGTTCACTCCTTCGTGTTCCGTGGAGGGTCGATGCTTGCCGAGGCGCCGACCTGGGCTTCCCCGACGCTCGGCACCTTCGGTCTTCTGACGATTCTCAGCGCAGCGTTTGCGCTCAAGTGGAAGCGGTGGGGCGCGATTGGCGTGGGCGTGTGCGGCGTGGCTGCCGTGGCGCTCGCCCTCGGTCTGCAGTTGGTGGTCGCCGGCTCTCTGTTCGCGCTCGGCACCGTGTTCTGGGGCCTGATCGCGCGTCACCAGTGGGCTCGGTTGACCTGACCTTCACACGGCGCGAAGCAAGCCCGCGCGCGATGGATGCTGCAACCGCTGAAGGGCCTGATTCTCGAGCTGCCGGATGCGCTCCCCGGTCAAGCAGAACACCTTCGCCACCTCGTCCCGACTGACCTCTTCGTCCGTGTCCAGGCCGAAGCGAAGCGACAGCACGCGTTGCTCACGCTCCTCGAGAGTCGCCACTTGCTCGCGCACCACGCGTCGACGGTCCGCCATGCATAGCAGTTGCTCGGCGTCGGGGGACGGCTCTCCGATTTCGCGGTCGGACGCGTCGATGGACACCGCGTCGCTCACGCCCTGCTGGACCTCGCGGAGGCGGTCCACGGACATGGCCGAAGCTGCTGCCACTTGCTGCTCACTGGCGGTGGCGGCGTGCTTGGCGTCGTGAAGACGCTGGGCTTGTTCTGCTCGGTAGGCGGCTTCGAGGGTCTGCACGGGTAGACGCACACAGTGGCCTTGCTCGGCTGCAGCGCGGTTGATCCCCTGCCGGACCCAGAATGCCGCGTAGGTTGCGAAGCGGAAACCCTTCCGCACGCGGAACCGGTCTGCGGCACGCATCAGACCGAGATTGCCTTCCTGTACCCTGTCGAGCAGGTCCAGTCCCCGGGACGCGTGTCGGCTGGCGATCGAGACGGCGAGCCAGAGGTGTCGTCGGACCAACTCTCGCTTGGCGCTCTCGGCGAGGCGACGCCCCTGGGAGAGCTTGGCGATCGCGTCGGGATGGGTGTCCGCCGGAACCTTGGCGGCAAGTCTCTCGAGCTCTTTGCGGTCGAGCCGGGCTTCGCGCAGCAGCGCGATCGCATCCTGTCCCTCGGCCCCGTCGAGTGCCGCAACCAGGCGTCGCAAGCGGGCCTGGGCAAGCTCGTCCTCGGGGTTCTCCTCCAGCACCTCGTCGATCCCGCTCTGCCCCTCGGCTGCGGAGCGGAGGATCGCCCGGACCTCGCGCTGGAGGGCTGGGACCTCGAGAACGGCTTCGAGCATGGTTTGTTCGCCTTGCTCGATCTGCAGGGCGATGTCCCATTCCTCTTGGCGGGACAAGGCGGGGATGGCTTGGAGGTCTTTGAGGTACGCTCGACCGACGCGGGAGACTCCGAGGAGGTGATACGAGATTCTGGCGAGGGAGGGGCCGGTCTCCGCGTGGACCCTGGGCACGGCGACCCGCAGCTGCGGGGAGGCGTGGAGGGAAGGGCGGGACGGGGTGGCCAAGGGTTGTTCCTCAGAGAGATCGGGTTGTGCTCGCGGAGTGCCGCGGAAGCCATGGCAGCAACGTTCGTGCCACCAGGGATCGTGAGCGTCTCGGGACGTCCTTGCGGTCCAGGAACACCCGCAGGGACGCATTTTTCCTTTGGCAGGGCTCTCGGACCGACCGCTGCCCAGGGCCCGCGGGCGTGAGTGCCCATCCTTCTCTGTGCAGCGATCGATCCCACTTGCGAGCAGCACCGATTCCCGGCTCGGTGGCCCAAGCGCGGCCGAGTTGACTCCCATTCCGGACCCAACGCGGTCCGAGCGGGGAGACGAACTGCCCCCTAAACAGAATCGCGCTGACGAGGAGCCACGCGGACCGGCCCCTTGCTTGTTCCCGGTTCCGCATTCACCAGCTTGGTCTCGGCTCCGCGTGATCTTGTTTGGTGCGGTGACTGGGTTGTGATCTGCAGGAACCGTTCGGTAGCATCGATCCAAGCGACCCTCCGACCCCATGCGGCAATCTTCCTCCTCCCCGGGAACTATTTCGGCCCCTCCGACAGGAACCGATCAGGACGAGCCGATGAACGCCGCACACACCCTCCCGCAACTATGGCCCCCGACCGATGGGGCGCGCGAGGAGTTGGACGCCAGCGTGATCGAGGCGTGCCGTCGCCGGGACCCCAAGGCGCTTCATCGGTGGGTGTCGCGCTACGAGCGCATGGTCTTCGCGTACCTTTCCCGTTCCTTGGGTCGAGGCTCGCACGTGGAGGACTTGGCCCAAGAGGTGTTTCTGCGCGCCTTTTCGGCGCTCCCGCGGTTCGAACCGGAGGGATCGGCCAGGCTCTCCACGTGGATGCTCGGCATCGCTTGGCGAGTGGTCCAGGAGACGCGTCGAAGAAGGCCCCTTCACTTCATCGACCCTGCGGATGCGGAGGCTCTGTTGCACGCTTCGGGCGATCCGGAGCAAGGGCATGGGCAGCGGGAACTCGCCCTCGCGATCGAGCGGGCCGCTGCTCAGCTCCCTGTGGATCAACTCGACGCGTTCGTGCTCGCGGAGTTTCACGGGTTGACGATGGGCGAGGTCGCGGGCCTGCTCGGCGTGCCCGAGAACACCGTCAAGACAAGGTTGTTTCGCGCGAAGGAGAAGCTGCGCAAGCTGCTCGCTCCGGTGCGGGAGGAATGAGATGACGTCGCGACCCTGGAAGGATTGGCCTGCACAAGCTCCGTCGGAGGGGTTTGCGGCGCGCACCGTGGACGCGCTGCTCGTGCAGGAGGCCAAGGTCGTCCCGCTGCGACGCCGTCGCCGCTGGGTTGTGGTGCTGGCGTGCGCTGCGGCCCTCGCAGGGGGAACCTCCTGGGCGATGATGCGCTACTACCAGGGACCCGAGATGGAGCCCGCCGGCGATTCGCAGCCTGTCGTGGCCTCGCCCCCCGTGCTGCCCCTCGAGACCCCCACGGCGCGATTCGTCGTCACGAAGGACGACCGGGTTCCGCCACCTCCTCCGCCTGCCCCCGTGATCTCCGCCCCAAGGGCGAGCGCGTCGTCGTCATCGGTTCCCCCGGCGTCCGCACCCCCGAAGGTCATCATGGTCCCCCGCTGCAACTGCGAGCCGGGCACCCAGATCTGCGCCTGCGTGCACTGACGGCCTCTGGCCGTTGCGCACCGCTGTCATCGCGTCCTCCGCACCATCGTGCGGTTGCCAAGGAGGTTTGTCATGCGTTCGAGCGTCAGGAATCCCCTCGTCTTCTGTCTCCCTTTGGTCGTGTTGCTTCTGGCAGGCCCCGCGTCCGCGGGGGAAACCGCGAACGTCCGAGATTCGGGGCGAGGAGAGCTCACCTACGAGTTCTTCGATGATCCCCTCGCGGCTGGGGGGCTGACCCCGGCGGGCGGCACCCTCACGGTGGTGAAGCGGAGCATGCGCACGTTGCTGATTCGGCCCCGAGCGCAGTTCGTCACCGAGATGCTCAAGAGCGTGGAGAACCTGTGATGAGCCGCGTCGGCAGGAAGCTCGCGCTGTGTCTCTTGCTGACGGGGTGTCCGAGCCCGACGCAGTATGGTGGCCCCATCTCCGTCGACCATCATGGTTTGGCGCAGCGGATGGGGCTGCTCTGCCGAGCGGGGAGTGCGCCTCAGGGGCATTGCGTCCCTGACCCGGAGAACCACGCGCAGCTGACGGTCCCGGTCGACGCGGGGGACGGTGAGTGAGAGGGCGAGCGACCTGGCGGTCCCCTCCATCATCGAAAGGGAAGGTACCTTGCCGAGAGTGAAGGCCTTATGACCAACCCAGCGACGGACAAGCCACCCATCATCACCATTCTCGAAGGAGCGAAGGAGCACATCGAGAGCGCTATCCACGGGTGGATGGAGAAAGGGCGGTCCCTGCAAGACCTTGCCGTGATCATCCAGTGGGTGCGAGACGGCAAAGGCCGCGTGGCTCCGGTGGATCGCGACCGTTTTGCCGACATGATCGAGCCCTCGGCGGACGTGCGAGCGAGCCATCCGAACGACGCGAACGTCATCGTGGCTTGCCAGATTGCGTCTCAGCTCCGTCACCGGATCGAGGGGTTCACGCCGGTGGTCTTGAACTTCGACCCGGAGGATGGGGCCGTGTCGCGCGTGATCCTTCTTCGCTTCGTGGGCAAGGAGATGGACGTCAGGTCGGGGACGGCCGGGGTCGCGTGATCGAGGACCGGGAAGGCGCAGGCAGAAGTTCTGCGTCGCGTCGCACCGCGGATTGACAGACCTCTCGTGGGCCGTCAGGGTACGGGGCCATCCAGCGGCTGTGTGCGGCGGAGCACGGAGACTTCACGATGAACCAGGTACTCGAGGACTTGTTGCTGCTGCTGCAGCCCAGGCAGATCGAGGACGACCACTTTCTCGGGGAGAGCAGGGATCTCGGCTTCTCCCAGGTGTTCGGGGGACAAGTGCTCGGCCAGGCCTTGTTCGCGGCGTGCCGCACCGTGGACCAGGGATGGCTGCCCCACTCGCTCCATGCCTACTTCCTGCGTCCGGGCGCAGCGGACGCTCCGATCCTCTACGAGGTCGATCGCATCCGCGACGGCCGGAGCTTTGCCACCCGGCGCGTTGTCGCACGCCAGCGACGCAAGGCGATCTTCAACCTGGCGGCATCGTTCCAGGTTCCGGAGGAGGGGTTCGAGCACCAGAACGAGAAGCCCAAGGTGGCTGGACCAGAGGGAATTCAGACGGAGCTCGAACGGATCCGGGCGATGGCGCACATGCTTCCGGAGCGGTTGAAGGACATCTGGTTGCGGGATCGTCCTGTCGAGATTCGTGTGGTCGACCCTCCTGCGTACCCCAACCCGGAGCCACGCGATCCGGTGCGCCACGCGTGGATGCGGGCCTCGGGGCCGCTGCCGGACGACCCGGTGCTCCATCGCTGTTTGCTCGCCTATGCCTCGGACTTTCAGTTGCTCGGGACGTGCCTTCAGCCGCACGGCAAGACGTTCATGTCGAAGGGGTTGAAGGTGGCGAGCCTCGATCACGCGCTGTGGTTCCATCGACCGTTCCGGTTCGATGACTGGCTCCTGTACGCGATGGATAGCCCCAGTGCTTCTGGCGCGAGAGGGCTCAATCGCGGGAGCTTTTTCGACGGCACCGGCGCGTTGGTTGCTTCGGTGGCCCAGGAGGCGCTCATCCGCCATCGCGAGGACCCATGAACCGGGGCGTAGCGGTGATGGTGTTGCTCGGGGTTGCGTGCAACCCGAAGGTCACGACCCGGTCGGAGGACGCGGGGGCGCGGTCCGATGCGCGTGCCGTGCGGGAGCTTCCCGCTCCTGTTGCCTTGGCGGACGTGCAGGTGGGCGAGGGCTCCGCGCATAACCTCGGCTTCACACTTGCCTTCCGGGTGTTTCGGGACCCGGGGGATACCGGCAAGACCTACGATCAAGCGGTGGGGCTGTGCCGTGCGCAGGGGCGCATGCTGTGCACTGAGACGCAGTGGCTGCGGGCCTGCGAGGAGCACGTCGCGGTCGGACGGATGGAGTCGTGGACGGCGACGCGTCGTGGGAAGAACGTGGTGGTGGCGGGAGGAAGGAACTGCGGTTCGCGGGACAAGGTCCAGGAAGGGGAAACGCACCCGCATCGCGTGGGGCTCTGTTGCGAGCGTGCGGTGGCGTTGCGGACGGCGGACGCGGGGCCGTGGCAGGGGTTGGGCACGCGGTTTCCGCTGCGTTTCGAGCGGGCGCTGAACGAGGGGAACGAGAAGGATCTGCGCTCGATTCTCTCGGAGACGGTGGTCCGGGACGGGCGAAAGTGGACACCCGACGCGTTGCTCGCGCAGGAGCGGGAGGCGCGCCCGCGGGTCGGCTGGACGCTCTTCGACACGTGCGACATGCGCACGGGACCCGTCGTGGTGGACAAGGCGGATGCTGGCACCGGGCGCATGCAGGGGACGCTGCTCACGTGCAGGACCCTGCTCGACAGGAAGGGCGACATCATCGATTACGTGACCGTCCTGGGGATCGTGGGGGACGGCGAGGACGGAGCTCGTCTAGCGCAGATCGATCACAAAGGGCCGGCGGTGATTCCTGGGGTCAGGTAGCGTGCTCGTCACCAGGGGAACCACTCGCCGGGGATGGTCTGCCAGGCGGTGGGGCGTTGCGGGTCGCCCTCGGGGATGACGAGAGAGCCGACGTAATCTGCGTGCTCGTAGACGCTGCCGATGTTGCTGGCAACGCGGTCGAGGTCCGCTTCGGCCACCACGCCGTTGCTGGTGGCTTTGTAGAATTGGACGGTGACCCGGATGGGAAACTTCGGGTCGCGCTCGAGGCGCACGCCACTTCCCTCGCGGTACGGACCGAGATTGGGTCCATGACCGAGCACGGCTTGCTCGACGTCGCTCGCTTCGGCTTCTGCCATTTGCGACGGGGGGGCGGCGCCAGCGGCCGCTGACTCCTTCGCCATGGTGGGCATGGGGATCGCCCCACCGAGGTAGCCACGGTTTTTGTGCTTGAGCGGCACCTGGATGAGGAAGAGGCAGTCGGCTCCCTTGGCGAGCGCGCTCTTGTCGTCCTGGGTTTCGGGGCCACCCTGCGATTCGATGCGCGCTTCCACGTCGCTCTTGCGTTCGGCCGTGAAGGCGGCGCGCTGGCCCTGGTTGTTGAAGTACAGCTCCTGTCCGCCGCCGAAGGTCGCATCCTCGCCCTCGTTCTCGATGACCTTGATGCTCGTGCCCTGGCGCGTGACCAGCAGCGTCAACACGGCAGGGGAGCCCGGCGCGGACTGGTAGTTGAAGATCACCGGGTTGAACTCCGCCTTCCCTTGCTTCGGGATCGGCAGGAACACCGCCTGCGCGCTGACCAGGAAGTGGGAGTCGCGCGCCGAAAGAAGGCTCCCCGCTGGGATCGACGACCGGTCCGAGACGTAGGCGCCCAGGTTGCGCAGCACCGACGTCAGCGGCACGGACTGCAGCGTGCCGCGCTTCTCGTTGCCGATGCGGACCAGGAACTTGCTCGCCGGGATGTCCGCCGTCCGGTCCGTGAAATTCGGGAAGCGGATGACAGGCATGAGCGCTTCGGCGTACCCGTCGCGCGCGACGTCGTGCCTTCGCACCTGAAGCGTCAGGTCGGAGATGTTGGGGCCGAGGGCTGACCCCTCCGCGCGACCCGTATCCTCCCAGGTGACGTTGACCAGGTGCAGTCCGCGCCGCTGAACGGCCTGCTGCAGCGAGTCATCGGTGACCATGTTCGCCACCTTGTCGACGACCTGTGCGTAGCGTTCCGCGTGGGCTCGAGGCGTGTCGCCCACGATGCCCCACGCGTCGCTGTCTTGGGTGGTGGCGAGGGTCTGGGGCGTACCGTTCGGGGTGTCCTGGGCGACGGTGTTGGGGGCTGTCTGGGGGCTGCTTGCGGGCTGCCCTGTGGCCGCGCAACCGGCGAGCAAGGTGAGGGACGTAAGGGCGGCGAGGGTGCGGTTCATGGTTTCCTCCGGGTTCGGAAGAGACAACGAGCGCTCGCGGGCGAGCTTACAGTGAAGTGACCCTCCGCTCCCACACCCCCGTGTCGCCTCGCCCACGCTCCACCTCACCACGCTTCTCGGATCGGCCTGAAAACAAGCAGATCACAACTGGGGCCGTCGTTGGCCCAGGCCTTGCTCCAAAGCCCTGTCACGACGCATCAACCACTCTGGAGAACGACCATGAGCAAGCCCCTCCTCTGGACATCCATCGCCTCGGTGACCGTTGCCGCCTTCTCTCTCGCCGCTTCCGGCTGGGTCATCGCCAACGAGCGCGGGACCGCGGAAGCGCCCATGGTCGCGCCAACCCCCCCTGCCGTCGTGGAAGCGAAGGCTGCCCCGGTGGTGGTGATTCCCGCAAAGGACCTTGTCGCGCCGACCGCTGAGGCGCTGCCTGCACCCGATCCCACGCCCGTTCATGCCGACGTCAAGGACTTGAAGGTCGTGCGGCTCGTGGTCGCGGAGGGGGTCAAGGACAGGGAGCCTGTCGGGGCGGCTGACTCCTTCGTGGCGGGCGATCGCCCGGTCTACGCGTTCGTCGAGATGGCGAACCGGTCTGCGCACGCAGGTGAAATCGTCGTCGCGTTCGAAAAGGGATCGACACGGACCGGGAACGTGGAGCTCGCCGTGCCCGCGAAGACAGGTAGGCACCGCACCTGGGCCTACTCACGCGGGCTGCGACAAGTCGGTGACTGGCACGTCGTGGTGCGGGACGGCCAAACGGGCAAGGAGCTCGCCCGCAGGCCCCTCGAGATCACGTCGTCCACGGTCGCGACCGAGACGGTTGAGACTCCTCCGAAGCCCGTTGCGGAGCAACCGGCCGAGAAGACCGCCGCGGTGGAAGCGGAGATGATCTGAAGCGCCGGAAAACGCTCAGCCGGGCTGATCCCCAGGGAGCTCGACGCGGCCTTGCACGATCCCCAGCAGCACGTCGAACCCATCGTCCTCGAAAGACTCGACAACTTCTTCCATCGAAGCGCTGGTGTGGAACCCGACGCGGAGCTGGTCGGTGGGACCGAGGAGCGTCTGCAGGTTCAGGGCGTTGTCGGTGGCGAACTTTCGGATGGCTGCGAGCAGCGAGGCGGCGTCCGCGGGTGGCATGGGCGCTTCGGGGTATCGCTCGAACACGCCCACCATGGACTCGTCCTGTTCGAGCAAGACCCAGATGGGGCGATCGGCGTAGGCGGTGATCCCTTTGCCGAGGTCGCCGAGGGTCCCGAGCACGACCCGGGCAGCGTCCTCGTCATCCGCATCGTCGTCCACCTCGTCTTCCGCCACGCTTTCGGCGTCGGGGGGATCTTCGAAGGGGCTGGGCGCGAGGTCGCTGCTCGCATCCACTAGACTTCGCACGCTCGAGTGCTTCCCTTTCGACCGCTTGCTCATGACCACCTCAGTACACAGGCGGGTTGCAGTAGCTGTTCAGTACCACGTCATTGATGGTGTCTGACAGCGACATGCTACCGCTTCGGACGAGCTCCAGGTCGAAGTTCGCACCGTCGGTGCTGTCTGGCAGGGGCGGGTTGCTGAAGTACGGGGCAGACCAGCCGGCGGCGCGTGCTTCCCACAGCAAGCGACGCCCGGTCCCGCACTGGTGGGCGGCGTCGCCGCGGGCGGTGAACGCGAACAGGCGAACCTTGGCGGTCTTGAGGGCCTCGACCGTCTCCGAGACGCTCCAGAGCGCTGGGTAGTCGCCCTCCCTCGGGTAGTCCGTCTTGTCCGTGAGACCGTCGTTGTCTCGGTCGCCGTAGTTGTCGGGGCGCTCGAGGAAGGTGTCGTCCGACGCGAGGATGATGATGCGGGTGGCGTTCGGTCGCCATGGGAAGTCCAAGGCGGTGGCGTGGAGCGCGTCGAGGGCGTTTTCCTCGCAGATGGGGTTCTGCATCGTCAACCCGTTGGGGCCGTCACCCGGGTTGCGGTTGGGGGTGGTGAACGTGTTGCGATGGAACTGAAAGGCATTGCGCAGGGAGTTGCCGTCGAGGTGCACCGCGCCATTGTTCTCGGCGCCGCCGAGGTCGATGACATGGTTGTCCACGAAGGGGACCAGGCCGAAGTGGGGAGGGTTGGCCCCCGAATCCTGCGTGAGCTTCGTTGCAGCGTTCACCACGCCGTCGATTTCGTTGCTGAGCTTGTCGAGCACGAAGCCCATGGACGACGACACGTCGAGCACGAAGACGACGTCGATGGAGTCAGTGCAGACGTTGGATGCGTCGGGGGAGACGGAGCTATCGAGGAAGGAGCCACCGGAGCCACCGGAGCCTCCCAGGCTGCCCGCGGCAGAGCCGCCGGTAGCCGCGGTGCCGCCCGAGCCGGCTTCGCCTCCCGAGCCCCCGCCGTTGGACAAGGGTTGATCATCGCCTCCGGCGCTGCAGCCCGTGAAAACGAGCAACGCCGAGCCCAAGAGCAAGTGGAAGTACCGCATGGCGTAACGCATTGTTCCAGCTGGGTAGTGGCTCGGCAACGTCGATTACGGCTCAAGCGGGGCAACTTTATCGTTCACGCGAACAATTCCGCCGGGCGTGTCACGCGCCTGCCTCCCCATCCTCTTGCGCCGTCCAGTCCACGTCGAGGGGCAAGGCCACGCGCAGGACCACGCCGGACACGGTGTCCAAGGGCTCGACGTTGCCGCCGTGCAGCACGACAAGCGAGCGAGACAGGGACAGGCCGAGGGCGAGGCCGCCTGCGGACCGGGGCATGGTGCTCTCTCCGTCGGGCAGGAGCAGACGAGAGAGCTTTGCGGCGGGGATTGTGCGGGACGGGACGTTGATGTCGATGAGGACTTCGCGGCCGGAGGGGGACACCACGGCGCGCAGGTGGATGGCCCCGGAGGTGGTGGTTCGGATGGCGTGGCGCAGCAGGGCGCGGATGGCGTCGACGATCCTGTCGGGGTCGACGAAGACCTCCCAGGGAGCGAAGGTGGCCTCGTTGAAGATCGGAACGGCGTCCTCGCTGACGGCTTCGCGCGTTTGCTCCACGGCTTCGCGCAGCAGGTCGTGGATGACGGCCTTTCGCTTGAGCAAGACGACCTGACCCGCTTCGACGCGGGCACCGTCGAGGATGGTCTGGATGAGGCCGAGCAACTCGCGACCGCGGGTCTTGATGACCTGGAGGCTTTCCGCCTGCTGGGGAGCGATGCGCTGGGTGTCGATGATGTCGGCGAAGCCGAGGATGGCGTTGAGGCTGCTCTTGAGATCGTGGCTGACGGAGGCGAAGAGCAGCCCGCGCATGCGTCGAGCGGCCTGTCTTGCGGCGATGGCCTTCTCCTGGGCGGAGGCGAACACGCGGAAGCGGTCCGCGAGCTTCTCGATGGCCCCTCCGAGCTGCGCGACCGCGGCGAATCGAGCGGGGCGTGCGACCCGCGTGAAGCCGCGCAGGACCGTGTCGGTTCCCAGCATGCGGACCTGGGTGCCGGCTTGCTCGAGGTCCGCCGCGAGGGCTCTCCCGATCCGGATTCCGACCACCGCCGCGAGCAGGCTCGCGAGAATCGCCGCCAAAATCGAGGACGCGGTCAACGTGACCACGGTCGTACCCGGGAAGCTCACCGTCGCGTGCCCCAAGTCGAGCGGCACGGCCACGACGACCTGACCTGTACTGAAGCGCCGGACCTGGAACGGCGTGGAGTCGTCGTACAGCCGAATGGAGTAGCCCAGCGCCCCGCCTGCGAGGGCGGCGTCTTCTTCGCCAGCGGTCGGGACGGGGCCGGGGATGGGTTCGAGGGCGGCCTGGGCGATCGCGGTGGCGGTGGCCAAGCGGCCGCTGGCTTCGAAAGACCGCACGTGGGCGTGCACGATCAACGCAGCGCTCACCCCCACGAAGGCCGTCGGCGTGAGCACCGCAGCCAGGACGCGTCGCATCGTCCATACCTCCGCGGTGCCGGAGGCGAGCACGCGCTCCATGACCTCGCGCATCGCGTCTTCGGGGGCGAGCAGCAACGCTTGGGAGACGCGGCGTCGGAGGAAGACGTACAGGGCGAGACCGGCGGTGGTGCTGAACGACAAGGCAAGGAGGATGATGCTCACCGCGGTGTCGAGCTCGAGACCCTCGGGGCGCACGGGAGGTAGCAGCGTGAGCAGGGCCCCCGCGACCGTGAGCAGGATGCCGCGGATGGTGATGGCGCCGGGTTCCTTGCCGAGCGCCATCAGGGCGTCGGGCTCGACCGTGTGGGAGCCTAGCCCCAGGGCGCGGAGGGTGAACCTGTGCCGATAGAGGCGGAGCCAGGCGATGCCACACAACAGAACGAGCTCGATGGCGCCCACGATCACCCCGCGTTCGAGCGTGCGCTGGCCGAGCTCGGGATCGATCAGCAAGAAACGGGGAGAGGCGAGGGCCAAGGCCGCTCCCGTGGTCAGCCCGGCCAAGATCACGGCGCCCACCACCGACTGCGTGAGCCTCCCAGCGGCCGCGTTCATGCCTTGCCCCCGACGGCGGGCAGCCGGTGCGGGCCAGTCGTGGCCGTGATCTCTCCGTCGATGCCGCCGAACCCTCCAGTGTCCACAGACCAGGCGGGAAGGCGGATGTGGAAGCGGGAGCCCCGATCGACTTCGCTCTCGACGCTGATCGTGCCCCCGTGCATCGTGACGAGGCGCCGTGCGATGAACAGGCCCAGGCCGGTTCCCTTGGACCGGGCGACCGCGGGGCCGACCTGTCGAAACTCGTCGAAGATGGTCTCCAAGTCCTTGGCGGCGATACCCGGTCCCGTGTCGGACACGCTGATGCGGACCTGTCCGAGCTCGAGCGCGATGGACACGCGCACCTCGCCCTGTGCGGTGAACTTGATCGCGTTGCCCACCAGGTTGCTCAGGATCTGCCAGAGTCGTCGCTCGTCCACGAACGCGTAGGCTGGGCTCGGGCCGTCGACGTGCAGCTCGATCGGTTTGCCTCCCACACGCGCCGAGGCTTCTCGCATCACGTCTTCGGCCACGGCGCGGGCATCGACGAGGTTTCGCGACAGCCGGAGCTGCCCGGACTCGAGCGCCGATAGCTCGAGGATGTCGTCGATCAGGCCTCGCAGGTGGGAGCCGCTGGCCCGCACGAGCTCGAGGTTCTCGCGGGTGTCCTGGTCCAGAGGCCCGTCGACCTCGCTGAGCAGCACGTCGGCGAACCCCAGGATGGCGTTGAGCGGCGTGCGGAGCTCATGGCTCAAGGCACCGAGGAACGCGGCGCGATCGCGGTCGAGGGATGCGGCATGGTTCAAGTCGAGCTGGTAGGCCCGCTGGGCCGCCGCGAACCGGTCCACAAGGAGGTTGAACGCGTGCGTCAGCACGCCGACCTGGTCCGTCATCCGCACCCGGATCGGAAGCCCGATCGGGCTCGCGTCCGGCTCCGCCATCTTCACGATCTCGGCGCGAACGAAGTCGACGTCCGCTCGCAGCTCGCGTGTGAACAGGAAGGCGACGATGACGGCGACGCCGAGCAGGGAGGCTGTCAGAACGAGCAAGGAGCGCAGCAGCGAGGCCGCTCCCTCCGGCTGGGTGGGGGCGGGGACGAACACGACGACCGCCAGGTTGTCGAAGGGGGGGCCGACGGGGTGGGCGCTGTACTTTGTCCGTCCGATGCGCGTGTCTGCTTCCCCGCGATCGTTCACGAGCATTCCGAGCAGATCGCCAGGGCTCGGAACGCCGTAGGTGCCATCCACCACCACGGTCCCATCGTGTGCCGCCACCAGCACCTCGGCGCCGGAACGACGGGCTGCCCTTCGGACCACGGTGGGCTGGTCCATGGTGTCGGTGGCACGAATGCGGGCGGCCAAGGTGGCTGCGAGGACGTCGGCCCTGTCCTGCGCGATGCCGTCGCTCATGGAGCGCAAGTGGGCGAGACCGAGGAAGCCCGCAGCGATGGCAGTCGCCAGCCCGACTGCGACCACGATGGCCGGCAGCAAGGGCACCAGAGGAAGGCGCGCATAACGGATGCGCTGGAGGAGCGACGCCACGGGATGATCCTAGTGCTGGGTGCTCGACGTGAATACCGGGATCGCCGGCACCTCCCCTCGGGTCGAGCCCGAGTCGAGAAAACCACAGAGGACGCAGAAGGCACAGAAGGGATTGGGGGTGGTGCAGAGGCAGGCCGCGCGAGTTACGTCTGACTCCGCGTGAAAAGCCGCATCGATTCCGTCACGACGGGGCTTCCGCGCGCCTCGCGTCTCCGGTAAACGTACGGTCACCCCGATGGTCAATCTTCCCTCCCGTGCCTCGCTGCGCGCATCGCCGATCGGGTCCACGCGGCTCCTGCTCTATCCGATCGACCCTTCCGACGCGCATGAGCTGTGGCTCGCCGTGGAGGAGTCCCGAAACTACCTTGCGCCTTGGCTGCCCTGGGTTCCGTACCAGCACGACGAGGCGTCCATGGTGCGGTTTGCGGAGGCGTGCGCGATGGACTGGGACGCTGGGCGTGCGCTTCGGATGGTGATCCGTGAGCGCGGGACCCGGACCTTCGTGGGGGTCGTGGGGCTCGAGACGTGCGTGCATCTGCACGCTTCGTGCGACATCGGTTACTGGCTTCGCGAGCCTGCCCAGGGGCGTGGGTACATGACCGAGGCGGCGGGCGCGCTCATGCGAGAGGCGTTCGAGAAGTACAACATGCACCGGATCCGGGTGGCGGCGGCGACCACGAACCACCGTTCCTTGTCCGTCATCGGCCGGCTCGGGTTCCGCTTCGAAGGGATTGCCCGGGAGGCGGAGTACTGTGCGGGCCGCTGGCTGGATCATGCCCAGTTCGGTTTGCTCGCAACCGACTTCGCCGCAGGACGCTGAACACGGTCTACTTGCACGTCACCGAAGCGACGTACGCCTCGAGGTGACCGGCTTCGTAGTCCGTCCAGGCCACGACCCACTCTCCGTGCCCCTTGCCACGCGTCACGGACGGGGCGGGCTGCTCTCCCGTGACCCGTCCGACCACGCTGGCCACGCCGATCCCATCTCTTGTGATGGGAGCCACGTGCACGCGACCGTCCTGATACCAGGTCAGCAGTCCCCCGCCTGACGCGTCGAGGCCCACGGAGATCTGCGTTCCGCGATGCGCAAATCGCTTGCGCCAGATCGTGGTGCCGGTGGTCGGGTCGATGTACGCAGCGTTCGAGCCCCTCGGGTCTTCGCGCCATACCGCGAAACACCCGGAACCCTCGCACTGGATGGATGGCGGATAGAAGCGGCTCTTGCCCTCCGAGAGCTCGCGTACCTCGCCGACGGTTCGGTCCCGCGATGGCGGATCCTCGGCCGTCAACCCCTGCGGGAGCTTCGGACCGTCCAGCGCGATGCGGTGCAAGACCAGGCTCTGATCGCGTCCCCGTTCCACCCGGTAGGTCAGCAAAAGCGAGTTGCCCGCGGCTGCCACAGCTGGAGAATTCGTTCGCGAACGATGCAGGCCATGCCTCGCCGCGTACTCCCCCACGAGCTGCGGGTCACCGTCGAGCTTCACGTCCGGGGTGAAAGCCTGGACGAAGACCCTCGAAGATGCGGACTTGTCTCCGTCCTCCGCGTAGGCAAGCCAGAAGCCGCCAAGCGGAGTGCGCGTGATCGACGGGAAAACGACGGCGGATCGATCGGACGCGACTTGGATAGGTGCGCCAAGAATTCGCCCGGTGGTGGTGAGGCGACGGAGGTACACGCCCGGGTTTTTACCGTGCTGGTCGCTGTAGAGCAGGACGACCTGGTTCTCCATGGCGATGAGCCTTGGGGTTTGCACGGACGCGGCTTCGGGCGTGACATCGACGGCGCTTCCCAGCGATCGCAAGGCGTCGTCGAGCAGCTGGGTGTAGGCGTGCCACTGGCCTGGGACCTCATGGTCGTCCGACCATGTGACGAGGGCGCCGTGGGAGGAGAAGGCGACCGCGGGGCGACGGATGGAGTTGGTCAGCTCGAAGGGACGGGGGCGACCCAAGGCGCCGAGCTCACACGCGCCCTGGGCACTGGATGCCAGGCGCGCGTTCTCGAGCATGACGCGAGGGATTCCGCTCGTGTTGCCGTCGATGGACGTACGGAACGCCTCGGTAGCGCCCTCGACGTCGCCCTTGGCGAGCATCTCCTGTCCCGAGGCGACACGTCGTGCCCAGTCGGGCAGATCCTTCGTGATTCGTGGGGGGACGAGCACCTCTGGGGGCTTGTGGGAGGCGGAGGGCGCCACGGTGGTGTTGGCGGACGTGGTCGTGGCGACGACGGGCGGTGGCGGCGGTTGGAGAAGCTGGCTCCACACGACGTACCCGCCTCCGCCGACGATCACCGCTCCTGCGAGGGCTGCCCAGACTCGATGTCCGGCCGGCTTCGGCCTCGGCGGCTCCGGGCGGGCCTCCACGTTTTCGGTGGGCATCTGGCGGTGCTCGCTCGGTACTGCCATCAGCCGGGTCGGCGCGTTGTCATCGAGCCCATCGTCTTCGGGGAAGTCCGGCTCGGGGGTGTTCGGGGGAGGGCGCTCGGTGGCCGCGTATGCCTGTGCTTGGGAGGAGGGAGGTCCTTGCAGGGCACCCTGCTCGATGTCCTGAAATCCCTGGGAGAGGATGACGGAAGGCGAGCCCTGGCCCAGGGCCGCGACGAGCTCTTCGGCCAGCTCTTTCGCGGACTGAAAGCGCCTGTCGGGGTCCCGGTCGAGCGCCTTTGCGAACCAGCGATCGAACCCAGGCGGCAGATCGCGGCGCGCTTGCGAGGGGATGGGGATCTCCGCCGTGGCGATCTGCGCGAAGATCATGGCCACACCTTGCTCGGTCGCCCAGACGGTGCGGCCGATGAGGCACTCGTACACCATGCACCCGAGGGCCCAGAGGTCCGCGCGATGGTCGACCTGCCCCTGGCCCTTCACCTGTTCAGGGCTCATGTACGCGGGCGTCCCGAACACGGCGCCCTCTCGCGTCAGGCGCTGTTGCGCCGCGTCCCCGTCGATCGGCGCGTAGAACTTCGCCAAGCCGAAGTCGACGATCTTCGCCAGCACCTCGCCGTCGTCGCCCTTGGTGATGAAGATGTTCTCGGGCTTGAGGTCCCGGTGGATGATGCTGCCTTCGTGCGCCTTGGTCAGTCCGCGCGCTACCTGGGTGAACGCGCGGGCCACGAAGTCCGGCTCGAAGCGCCGCACCTTGACCATGCGCTCGTATAGGCTCTCGCCCTCGAGCAGCTCCAGCACCAGGAAGGGACGTCCGTCATCGAGCCGCCCAGCGTCGTACACGTCGCAGATATACGGGCTCTTCACGGCTGCCGCGGCCCGCGCCTCGCGCAGGAAGCGCTCGACCACCACCGTGGAGTGCGTCAGCTCGGGATTGAGAACCTTGACCGCGACCTTTTTTCCGATGTCGACGTTCACGGCCTCGTAGATCGAAGCCATCCCTCCGCGCCCGATCTCGCGCGTTACACGATACTTCCCGTCGAGGGTCGTTCCGATGGGAACGTTGCTCGTCTTCTTCGCGGAAGGCATGTGTGACTTCTACCGAACGCAGGCTAGGGCAAGCCGGGGCTTCCGACAACTTTGGTTTGGATGCTCAGCCTCAAGTCACGTCGGATCCTGGGGTGGGGGCCGGTCGGGACGGGGTGAACTTGGCCCGCCCGCAGGGGGCCGGGTATCCGTTTGCCATGATCCTTCCCGGTCGCTTGCGGTCCACGACGCTCGGCGACGTCCTCGGTCGGTTGCACCGGGCGAAGGCCTGCGGCGAGTTGGAGCTCATCGGGAACGATGCGCCGTACCGCGGAAGCCAGCACCGGATCGTCTTGCGTGACGGATTGGTGTGCGATGTACGAACACCTCTGCCGGTCCCGCCCCTCGGCGAGGTGCTCCTTCGACAAGGGGACATCTCCGCCCAACAGCACCAACGTTTCGTTCTTCAGCTCCATCGCCAGCGGACCGTGATGGCTGGGGAGCTGCTCGTGCACGAGGGGTATGCCTCACGACAACAGGTCAGCAGCGGGTTGGGGCGCCAGACCCGCCTGCGCTTGGACGCCCTCTTCGCGCTGCGGGACGCCGACCTTCGATTTCATCCCCTGGCTCGGCCGGCCCCCGAAAGCCCGCTGACCCCCGTCGACTTCTTGTACGGCCGACGCCGGGCGCGGGATGCGACCCCTGCCGCCCCTGCGCGGCACTCGCTCCACGAGGCATACGAGAGGCTGGGCCTGAGCCCCGGTGCGACACGCCAAGACGTTCGTCGCGCGTTCCGACGACTTGCTTCGTCCGTTCATCCCGACCTGCACGCGAATGTGTCCGAGCCTCAACGGCGCGCCCTGGAGGCGCGATTCGCGGAGCTGTCCGGCGCCTATCACGCCATCATCACGACCGAGTAGCTCACTCCTCTGTGCCTTCGCCTTCGCCTCGCTCGACGTACTCCCACAGTCCGCCCATGCACACGAGGGCCGCGCACGTGTCGCTGATGTAATCGCACACGATCGTGCACTCCTTCAGGTCCTTCGCGCAGCTTTCGCCCAGGTCGGGCATCGGGTCGCACCACCCCTCGTCGCCGCTCTTTGGCATCCCGGGGACGGCCGCGTCTTGCTTGTTCGAGGCCACCGTCTTCGCCGGCTCGGCGCCCTTCCCACCGCACGCCATGGCGATGGACAGGAACACAGCCCAGACCGTCATCCTGAGCACCCAGCGAAACCTGCGGTGGCGGACACCCCGGAACATGGGGCGATGCTACCGATGACCAGGTCCGTCGTCCACCAGTCCCGCCGCTCCTTACCCTTGCCCTTTCCCCTGCCCCTTCCCTTTTCCCGGCGCGCCGGGAAGTGCGCGGTTCCCCAGGCTGGTTGCGTCGTGTCGTAAGGGGAGCCGCTTCTGAAGGTTTTGCACCACCCTCTCGTTGTCTCCTTGTGTCTCGCCATGGGTCACTTCGGCGGACCAAGTTCTGGGCACCTCCGGCATGGGAAAGGGCAAGGGTAGGGGCAGGGGATCAGAACGTCCCGCCGAGCGTCTGCTTGCCCGTGGGCCCCAGCCGTGTCACGCAGGAACCTGCCGCATGGATTCCATTCCCCACGTCCAGGACGACCGATACCAGGTGCTGGCCCAAGTCGGCGCCGGATCCATCGCCACCGTCTGGAAGGCGCTCGACCTCACGTCCGGGGAGCACGTCGCCATCAAGCTCATGCGCGTGCACCACATGGTGCCCGAGACCGTGCAGCGCCTCGCACAGGAAGTGGAAGTCCTGCGACGCTTGCAGCACCCGAACGTCGTCCGTGTTCTCGGGGCAGGGACCGCCGAGGACGGTGGCGCCCCGTACATCGTGCTCGAGTGGCTCGACAACGTCAGCCTTCGTCAGTACCTGCAAAGGCGACGGCAGCCCCAGGCTTCGGTCGTCTTGAACGTGGTCACCAGTGTGGCCTCCGCGATGTCGGCGGCTCACACCATGGGGGTGGTTCACCGCGATCTGAAGCCCGAAAACGTCCTGCTGTGTGGTCCCGACCGTGACCTCGTGAAGGTGGTGGACTTCGGGATGGCCAAGCTCCCGATGGCTCTCGCCCGGCTGGTCACGTTGCGTTCCACGCTCTTCGGCACCCCGCAGTACATGGCGCCGGAGCGCGCCAAGGGACAGCCTGTCTCTCCGGCGACGGACGTCTACGCGCTCGGTGTCATGACGTACGAGATGCTTGCCGGGCGACGCCCCTTCGAGGCGGACGAGGTTCCGACCCTGCTGCGAAAGCACGCTTACGATCCGGTTCCACCCTTGCCCGACGTCCCCGCTTCCGTGGAGACGATCGTACTCGAGGCCCTGTCCAAGAAGCCGGGGCAGCGTCCGTCCGCCGAGCGGTTTGCCCTCGATCTGCAGCATGCGCTTGGTGGCGCTTCGTAACATCTGTCGAGTGGGTCCTGTCCGTGGGCTGGTCAGGGAAGCGCGAGATCCATTGTTCCCACTTGGTCTATCCCGATGTGGACTGGCACACGAGCTGAGGGAATCCCAATGCCCAGACACCACGCCGCCTTGAACGCATTCGCAGCACCGGGGGGGACCCCGCTAGCACGGGAGTTTTGTGCGCGCCGCGCCGATCGCGTGGCACGTGCCCTCCTCGGTTGCCTGCTCGTGCGCAGCGGCGACGTCTTCGTCATCAGCGAGACCGAAGCTTACCTCGGTCCGCACGACCTCGCCTGCCACTCGGCCAAAGGGCGCACGCCGCGCACGGAGGTCATGTTCGGCGCGCCCGGGCACGCGTATCTGTATTTGGTATACGGCATGCACTGGTGTCTCAACGTCACGACGGGCGGCGGCGCAGCAGTGCTCATTCGCGGCGTGGAGGGCATCTCGGGTCCCGGTCGGCTCACGCGAGCGCTTGGCCTCGATCGACGCTTCTACGGCTGGGATCTGTGCACACCCTCTGAGCTTTTTCTTGCTCAGGGCGATGGGCGACGCCGGAAGATCCGGGTTGGATCGCGCGTGGGAATCGACTACGCAGGCGCGTGGGCTCATAAGCCGCTTCGCTACTTGCTTGCGCCAAGCATCCTTTCTTCCAAGTAGCGTTGGTGGCGGTGCCCCAAACAAGCAGTGTTTGATGTCTTCGGGGCGCTCAAAGCCCGCCCTCGCGGAAGCTCGAGCTCATGGGTCTATCCCGCCGGAAAGTGCTCCCTCAAGTACTTGCGCAGCACCGCCAGCTCCCGCGCGAACCCCCCTGACAGAATCGGAAACCGACACCACGTCTTCGGATCGAGGTTGGTATCGTCCACATGGAACGAGGGAGCGTAGCGCTCACGCTTCCACTGGTTCCTGCACCACAGCTGGAAGAACCGCTCCACCCACTGGGCGAGCTGATTGGGCTTCACGTTCGGGAAGCGCGCGTGCATCAGCAAAAAGACCTCGAGCGGGTCCCGCTTGTCCCGGATCGCCGCCTCCTCAATCGCGTCGAGCACCGGGTAGGGCATCAGGTCGTCCTCGTCCGTCTGACCGCGTTCCGAGGGGCGTAGCTCCGCGGTCGGTTGCTGGACGTTCACCTTCTCGACGGCGGGGAGGCGACCGAAGCGATCGGGCCCGTCGGTCTCGAGCCATCGCAACCAGCCACGCAGGAAGGCCTTGTCGATCCCGGCGATGGGGCTGATGCCACCGCAGGTGTCGCCGTCCATCGTGGCGTAGCCGACCGCCGCCTCGGATCGGTTGGAGGTTGCCATGAGCAATGCGCCGCGCAGGTTGGCGAGCATCCATACCCCGGGGCCGCGCACGCGGGCCTGGATGTTCTGCAATGCAATGTCGTCATCGGCCCATGTGAGCTTCCGGCCGATGCCGCGCTCGACCCGCCCGACGTACTGCTCGACAAGCTCGTCCACGTCGAAGTCGAGGAACTGACACCCGAGGGCGTCGGCCACGGTGCGTGCGGCTTCGCGCGTGGTGGTGGAGCTGTTGCGCGTTCCCTGGTACACACAGAGGAGCAGCTCGCGGACCACCCCCTGCACGGTCGCTGCACCCTGGATCGCGGGCCAGTAGGCGAGGCGATCCTTGAAGCCTTGCAGTCCGATCTCGGTCGTTGCGAGATGACACATGATGGCGGCGAGACAGGCACACGCGGTCGAGTCGGCGCCACCGGACAGGGAAACGACGAACCCACGGGACCGGCTGCGTCGCATGTAGTCGAAGAGCGACAAAGACACGGCCCGCGTGAACTCCTCGTAGCGATGGTGAGGTGAGGACTCCCACGCGTCCACGGTGCGGCGGGGGGCGGGGGTCGGCGCGAGGGCGGGCCATCGGAACGCTACCTTGGCGCACTCGTCAGGGCTGTGCTCCAGGCGCGGAACGAAGCTGTTCGTCCAACTCTGGCGCAGCCTCGTCGTGTCGATGTCCACCACGGCGCTTGTCACCTCCACGTCGCGGTAGCTGAACCGCCGCCCGGCCGCGACGAGCTGTCCCGCGCTCGCGATGAGCGCTCCCCCGTCGTACACGATTCTTCCCTCGTCGTTGCCCACGAGGTTCGCATACACGTAGGTCACACCGAAGGCCCGGGAGCCCTCGATGACGAAGCGCTTGCGCACCTCGAGCTTGTCGAAGGCGAAGTGGCTCGCGGACGGGTTGAGGATGACGTCGACGCCGCGGCCAGCCATGTCGCTCCCGGGGCGGGACGCAACCCAGGCATCCTCGCAGATCTCGAAACCCACCTTGATGCCGCCCACGTCGAAGTACATGTCTCCGATGGGATACGACTGGCCGCGGACCTCGAGCTGGGTCCGGAACCCCTGCTTCCAGGGCTTGAACCAGCGGGGCTCGTAGTGGACCCCGTCGCCGGCGAGGAAGCGTTTGCACACGAAGCCGACGAGCTTCCGGTTCGCGATGAGGCAGACCGCGTTGAAGAGGCTGTTGTGGAAGACGAGGGGCAGCCCGGCACACGTGACGATCCCGTCGGTGGCAGGCACGATCTCGTCGAGCAGCACGTCGAGGGAGGTTCGCTGGACGCTGGGGGACTGGAAGGCGTCCTGGCAACCATAGGAGGGGATGCACATCTCGGGCAGGCAGAGCAGGGACACGCCTTCCGCGCGAGCCCTGGCGATGGCGGCGAGGATGTTGTTGCGGTTCTCGTCCCAGGCGAGGGGGGTCTGGTTGAGGATCGCCGCTCCGACCTTGATCATCTGCATGCTTAGGCCTCCGGCGGGCGATGGCCCCGCGCCCGGAGCACGAGGCCCTGTTTGCGCTCGTACAATCCCGCCTCGAGCCCCACCGGATAGGCGTGGGGGTTCATGAAGCGCTTGACGCCAGGGTGCAGTGCGTCGAGTTGGGCGACGACGCGGGCGCGGATGTTGGGCAACGAGGGCGGGTCATAGACGAGCCGACCTGCCCGGAAGATGGGCGCTAGCAGGTCTTCGCTGCGCGTGTCCGTGGGGAAGGCCTTGCGTCGTGTGGCGTCGCCGGGGTCCACGATCGTGCAGGGGGATGCGCACGCGTCGATTTCGTCGAAGATCATGTCCCCTGCGAACCCTTCGGCGTGATGGAAGCGCCGGACGTTGAGGATGCCTGGCGTGGAGATCTTGATGGCCTGCTCGCTGAGCTTGATCTTGCGCTGCCACGCGCCGTTCTCGTCGCGGATCGCGGACAGTTTGTACACGCCTCCGAGCGCGGCCTGGTCGAACGCCGTGACGAGCTTGGTCCCCACGCCCCATACACCGATGGTGGCGCCCTGGCTTTCGAGGCTCTCGATGAGCGTCTCGTCCAGGTCGTTGGAGGCCACCACGGAAGCGTTCGGGAACCCCCCTTCGTCGAGGATCTTTCGGGCCTCGATGCTCAGGTACGCGAGGTCGCCCGAGTCGAGGCGCACGCCGTTGAGCTCGTGCCCCTGCTCCCGCAAGATCCGGCCGACCTCCACCGCATGGTGCACTCCCTCGAGCGTGTCGTACGTGTCCACGAGAAACACGCAGTTGTTCGGCATCGCGCGTGCGTACGCCGTGAACGCCTCGAGCTCGTCGTCGAAGACCATGACCCAGCTGTGCGCGTGCGTACCGCGTACGGGAATACCGTAGAGCTTGCCCGCAAGCACGTTCGAGGTCGCGGCGCACCCGCCGAGATGGGCCGCGCGGCTCGCACACAAGGCCCCGTCAATCCCCTGCGCACGACGCAGCCCGAACTCGAGCACCGGCTTGCCCTTTGCCGCGTGGCACACGCGCGCCGCCTTCGTCGCGATCAGCGTCTGGAAGTTGAGCATGTTCAGCAGCGGCGTCTCGACGATCTGCGCCTGGACGAGCGGCCCGCGCACGCGAACCAGGGGCTCGTGGGGGAACACCACCGTCCCTTCGGGCACCGCATCCACGTCACAGGAGAAGGGCAGCTCTTGTAGGTACGAAAGGAACGCGGGCTCGAACAGCGGAGCCCCGTCGTTGCCCCGCAGCGTGCCCAGGAACGCCACGTCGCTTTCGTCGAAGCGGAATGCTCCGAGAAAACCGATCGCCTCGTCGAGCCCGGCCGCAATGGCGTACCCGCCTGCGAACGGGTTCCTTCGGAAGGAGAGGTGGAACACAGCCTCCCGGTCGGCGAGCCCATTCTTCCAGTACCCGTAGGCCATCGTGAGCTGGTACAGGTCCGTGAGCAGGGACAAAGGGTGACGGTAGAGAGTCGACAGTGAGCTCAACGCATTCTCCTGGGGCGGTCTGCGCCCATCCGACGCAGGTCGGCCCAAGAGAATAGTGGAGCCGGAAGGCCCGGTGAGCAGTTTTTTCACGGTTGTGCGCGGGTGCCGCAAGGCATGGCCGCACGCCGGTTGTCGTCGCCCGCCGCTTGGAGTACCGGGATCGCACCATGCTCCGCCCAACTGCGGGCGCGGTGGAGGTTGTCGACCATGAAGCGAATGATCCAAGCACTGTCCATTCTTGCTCTCACGGTGGCTTTCTCGGCTTGCGAAGAGAAGCCCGCTGCCCCGGAGGCGCCGGCCGTGACCAAGGCGCCCGAGCCCGTCGCCACCCCGACGGTCAAGGCCAGCGAGCCCGCGCCGACCGCTTCCGCGCCCAAGCCCTCGCACGCGTGTCCCGACGGTTCCACCGGGGAAGGGACGTTCAAGGACCCGTGCGAAGCGAAGGGGAAGACGCGGGTCATGACGGCGGAGTGGACCGGGAAGACCCCTGACGAGGGCCCGTCGTTCCGTGTCACCAACAAGACCAACCTCGAGATCCTCTACGGCCAGATCATCGTGTTCTTCTACGACAAGAGCGGGAAGCTGCTCGAGGTCCCCGGGGCGCCCGACAAGGACGGCGCGAAGACCAAGCAGAAGTGCTCGGGCAACATTTTCGCGGGACCCATGAAGGCCGGCGAGAAGGCGGTGCTGACGTTCTCCTGCGTGAAGAAGTCGCATGTGCCCGAGAACACCGCGCACATCGAGGCGGAGCTGCGGATGGTCGGCTTCACCGGCGCCGACGGGAAGAAGGCAGACACCTACTGGCGCAACGCGGACCTGACGCCCGACGAACGCCCCAAGGGTGGCATCAAGTAGGGGGCCTCCAAAGAAAAGAGCACCCCATCTGTCTGGCGCCGCATCCGCCCCCTCTTCGTTGCTCCTCGGTTACATGCTTCAGCATGCGCCCTCGTCGCGCCTCGATGGGACGGCGCAGCGCCGCCATCTGGGGCACCCTTTTCATTGTCGGCCCCTAACCGACCTCACCCATCCACCGTCAGAAACAGGCCAGTGGCGCTTGCTCCGCCATGCTCACGAGCTGCGTGTAGTCGTCGTGGATCGTGCCGCCTTGCGCGTCCCCATCCAGCTCAAAGTAGTAGCAGCCCGACGGATCGATTCCCCCTCCGACGTAGGCTGAAACGTCGCTGTCCTTGTTGCCGAACCCGTAGGACGGGACGATCCCCGTGTGCGTGTGCAGCCAAGCGAGCTCGTCCGACTTGTACTCCACGGCGGCAGAGCCGAGGGCCCCCGCCTTGCTCAGCGTGGTGTGCAGTACGCCCGGCGGGAACCCTCGCAGGGGCAGCCACTCCCGTGAGAGTGGCGCCATCCACTCCGGACGCGCGGTCAGGTAGAAGATCTCGTACCCGCGCTCCGCGAACGCCCACAGCATGTCCGCCGCCCCCGGATGTGCCTCCGCCGGCGGTAGCCCCACCACGTCCGTCAACGCAGCGTATTCGCTCGACGTGAGCGTGCCGTCGATGTCCGTCACCACCACGCGTGTTTGTGGCGAAACCACCTCGATGAACTGATCCGTGTAGGTCAGGTCCCCGGCCACCACCATCACGATGCGGTGACGACCCAACTCCAGCGGAGCCAGCCCTTCGTCCTTGAGGTTCACGAAGATTCGTCCCCCCGTGTCCTCCACCCCGTGAACCTCCGCGTGGTCCCCGTCTTCCGTCGTCGCGAAAGTCCCGACGAACTTCCAGATGCTGCCGCATCCCCGGAGCAGGTACACGTCGACATCCTCGCCCTTGATGTCGTCGTCCAGGGTCCCATAGGAGAACTTTCCCAGGACCCAAGCGTCTGCCCCTTCGAGGAGGAACAGGTCTCGGCCACGGTGGCGCGGTGAGCCGATGGCGGCCGTGATCTTGGACGAATTGTTCTTGAAGCCTCGCGCGGACCCGAAGTCCGGCAACGCGGCATCGCAAGCCGGCGGCAAGCTGCAACCGGCGTCCGGGCCCGTCTCCGCTGCCCCGTCCTGTGCGTCGGGCCCCGTGCCGTCGGGCGGCGCGTCAGCGGTGTCCATCGCCGCATCGATCGTCGAATCCAACCCCGAGTCCTTCGTGGCGTCGGCATCACTCGCGTCGACGCCCCCGTCTTGATCGTTGGGGGAGAACCCCGGATCTGACTCTCCCGACGAACCGCATCCGGCAACCAGCATGAAGACAAAGCCAACGGGGCCGAGCCATCGCAACGTCATGGCGCGATTATGACACGTCCTCCCCAAAGAGCCGACCGCGTCCGTCCCTTCGGACGCCGTCCCCCTTGGTCTGCTGCGTTCGCCTCCACCCCGCGAAGGCGGCCAAGCCTCCGAGCAACCACCAGAACGTGCCGCTCGGAGCGCGCCCGGGGGTCGAACAGCCGCATCCACCTTCGCTGCCGCCATCCGTGTCCGAACCGAAGCCGCCGCTCGCTTCCAGGCCCGCATCCGCCGAAGGTCCGCCCTGCGTGACACATGAACCGCTCTTGCATGTACCTGACGGGCACGGCGATCCGTCCGTCTCGGGGACGTAGTCGCAAAAACCCGTCGATGGGGCGCATCCCGCGGAACGCATGCACGCGTTCGGGGGCGTGCACGTGACGGGCGTACCCACGCACTCGCCCTCCGAGCAGACGTCCGCCACGGTGCAGGCGTCCTCGTCGGAACAGGTGATCCCGTCGGGGCGAGGCGCGTAGACGCACGATCCGGTTTGCCCGTCGCACACCGCGTCCTTCTCGCAGGGACCCGGGGCAGGGCATTGCTTCGCAGTTCCTGTGCAGACCCCGGCTTCGCACGAGTCGCCCAGCGTGCAAGGATCACCGTCGTCGCAGGCGTCTCCCTGCAATGCGGTCCATTGCTCGGTGGATGACGACGGGCTGCATCCGAGGCATGGGTTGTCCTCGTTCTTCTCGGCGTTGGCTCGGCAGGTCCCGTCGATGAGGCAGAAGCTTCCGCAGGACCCGCCGCAGGTGTCATCGCCACAGGACTCCCCCTCGCACTTCGGCGAGCATCCCTCCCGCACGAAGTACATCGCCCCTTGGAGGTAGTTGCCCGTGTGGCTCCCCACGGTGTCACGCAGACGCAGGGTCCACGTGCCGTCTGCCGGAGAGCCAGCGAGCGAAGACAGGGCGCCGGGAAGGACCGTGCGACCGATCACGCCCGTGAAGTGAGCTTGCCCCGAAGGAAGCTTGAAGGTGACGGACGAACCGCCCGGCGCCACTACCTCCACCTGCACGTGCTGCGGGAGCTCGTGCACCACGTCCAGGCTCAGGTAGGCGCTGTCGATGTCCCAGCCCTGTCCGGTCACGGTCATGGAGGTCTCGAACGACGAGCTACCGGAGGGGATCTCGTTGCCACTGCTCTCGCGGAACCAGGAGGGGAACGCTCGGCCATGGTCCCACCGGACCGATTGGTCGAAGTCGAGCCGCTGGAAGCGACGCTGGTCCGTGTGCACGTGGGGTGCGGAGGATTGCATGAGCAAGCGCTTGTGCATCCAGAAGGGTGTCTTGAATGCGCCCTCGTCTTCGAGGAAGAACGATTGCCATGCCGCCACCGCGCCTGCCACGTGCGGGGCTGCCATCGAGGTGCCGGACTTGCGGTAGCCGCCCGCGTCGATGAAAACCCCAGGGGCAAGGATGTCGACCATGCCGCTCAAGTTGGAGAAACATCCGATCTCGCGTTCGACCGGCGACGTCTGCTGGCAGCTGCCGTTGTAGTCGTCCAGCTCGGTGTCGAAGTGGGCTCCTACCGTGACGGCCATGCTGATGCAGCCGGGTGAAGCCACGGCGTTGGGCTCGCCGTCGTTGCCTGAGGAGATCACGGTGAGAATTCCGTGATCTTCCCACAGGGACCGGATGGGCTCGAAGCGAGAGATGGTGTTGCACGTGGCTGGCCCTTCGGGTGTCCCACCGATGGACATGTTGATGGCGACGATGTCATAGGTGGCAGCGTGGCTCGCGACCCAGGCGAGTGCGTCGATTTGGCTCGAAACCGTGGTGCGCAGGCCGTCGTCGTCCTCGCTCCAGTAAAAGACGTTCAGCCCGATCAGGTCCGCATCGGGGGCGGCGCCATGGACGATCGCGGCGACGTTGGTGCCGTGACTTCCCTTGTCGTGGGCATCTTCGAACGCGATGACCTGCTCGGGGGTCTGAGAGGAGAAGCTTGCGGTGGCGACCACGGCGCATCCCGGGGCCCCAGGCGTCGAACAGGTCCCGAAGTGTCCGTTGTCGTAGCGGACTGGCGTGTCGAGGACGGCCACTGCGGTGCCGGCTCCCTTGCCGCGGTTGGCGTGGAACCACGGGCCGGCGATCGCAGGTACGGAGGAGGCAAGCTGTGCCGTCTCCTCGCGGTCCGCGTGGATGCGCACCACGTCGGGCATGCGGGCCAGGGCGCGCACCTGGGCTGGCGTCGCGTCGACGGCCATCAAGGAGAACGGAGCGTACCAGTGGGCTACCTCCACCGTGTCGGCGGTGGCGATGTCCAACCGTCGCGCAAGGTCGGCCTTGGCGGCCAGGCGGAGCCCTTCCTTCTCGCGCAGCAACGCTGGGTTGTGGCGCGGCGCCACTCCGTCCGGGGGCTCCTCCCTCGCACGGTCCGCGTCCGATCCCCCAAGCTCGACGATCACGCGCTGTCTGGGCGCGAGCTGGAATCGATCGAACACAAGAGGATCGGTCCACGCCTCGTCGCTGGCGCCCGCGTCATGCGAAGGAGTCTGAGCTGGCGGGGCCGGGGAGAGGTCGGTTGACTCAGGGCCCCCACAGGCGAGCCAGGGCAGGGGCGCGACGAGGCCGAAGGCGAGAGCGACGAGAAGAGATCGAGCCACAATAGCCTCACCATCCGGGCGCCTCCGGCTTCTGTCAATCGAATCCGGCCCGGTGCTCTCGGTCCTCTCCGCACGGCACCGGATGGTGTAGGTTGCCGTCTGCACGGCGCGTGACGGTCGGATCGACGACCGCGGAAGAACCGTGCTTACGGACCCTCATGAATCTCGAATCCCTCACTCCCGAAAGCTTCATCCACCGGCTTCGTTCCCTCGGCCAACACCGTGCCGCGTTCGTTCTCGATCCTCATTCGAAGCGTTTGCTTGCCTCGCACGAAGGCCTCGACGATGTGGCGCAAGCCATCCGAGGCGACGAGCGGGACTTCCACCAGCACGAAGCGGTCTTCTTTGAAATCGGCCCGAAGAGCGGGGTGTTGCTTGGCGCATTCGTCCACAAGACCGTACGCGGCCAGGCTGCGGGCGGTGTGCGCTTCTGGCCCTACGCGTCCCTCGGGGCCTTCGTGCGAGACGGCTTGCGGTTGGCGCGAGGCATGGGGCGAAAGAACGCCCTCGCCGGTCTGTGGTGGGGAGGCGGCAAGGGCGTCATCGCGCGGCCTGCCGACGATCGCTACGGAGACCCGGCCTTCCGCAGGACGCTCTATCGCGAGTACGGCGCGTTCATCACCTCCCTGCGGGGCTGCTATGTGACAGCCGAGGATGCGGGCACGACGGCGCCGGACATGGCCGAGATCTTCCGGACCACGCGCTTCGTCACGTGCGTTCCACCCGCCGTCGGCGGATCAGGTAACCCGTCGTTCGCCACCGCCAAGGGCGTCGTTTGCGCGATGGAGGGTGCTCTTCACACGTTGGGGAAGGGGACGCTCGAGGGGAGGCGGGTTGCCATGCAGGGCGTAGGCAACGTGGGCGCCGCCATGGTCCAGGAGCTGATCGATCGACGTGTGGCTCATGTCTACGCGACGGACATCTCCGAGGCGCACATCGCGGAAGCGAGCGAGAGATTTGCGGGCAAGGCGGTCGAGTTGAGGCTTGTGTCACCTGAGGACCGAAGCGTCTTTGAACAAACCGCGGACATCTTCGCACCGAACGCGCTGGGTGGCATTCTCAACCCCGACACGATCCCCCTGCTGCGCGCCAGCATCGTCTGCGGGGCGGCGAACAATCAGCTTCTGGACGAGCATCGCGACGACAAGGCCTTGGCCTCCCGCGGGATCGTGTACGTGCCGGACTTCCTCTGCAATCGCATGGGCATCGTGAACTGCGCCAACGAACAATACGGCATCCTTCCAGGAGACCCGGCCATCGAGCGACACTTCGGCCGCGACTGGGAGAACGCCTTGTTCGTCATCACCGGCAAGGTGATCGAGCGGGCGAAGAGCGAAGGAATCACCACGTCGGACGCCGCCAATGCCATCGCCGACGAACTCTCCGATCAGCCGCATCCGGTCTGGGGACATCGCAGCAGGACCATCATCGACGCGCTCGTGCGCGAGCGGTGGCACACGCTCGTACCGCTGGCCGTTCCCGAAGGGTGACCGATCTCGGGCCGGCTCACGGGCAGTCGATGAACGTGGTCTCGAACGCGGCGAACACCGCGCCCCCATCCTCCACCAACTCCACGCGGTACGCTTCGTCCACGGCAGGTGTCCACCCGTCGGGATGGAAGGAGCTGAAGTCGGCGTAGTGGTGCTCGTCCACCATGGTCTTGCTCTCGCCTGATCCGATCACGGTGACGCGGGCCGAGACGGGAGGCGTTCCCTGGGTGCCCTTCTGGACGAACCACTTCGACGGCACCGTGCTTCGCACGTTGAATCCCGGTCCTGGGTGCGCCACGAAGGGCGGGTCGGTCGGCAGCGCTGGGTAAGCTCCACCGTAGTGCATGGCGGAGGACCCGCCGCACGCGCCGAACCACACTCCGGCACGACCCACGGAGAACACGTTGCGTCGGTGAATCAGGTTCTGTCCGGTCTCCATCGCATAGCCGTTCACCTGTCCGACCAGGCCGAAGCCTTGTGCGATGAGAGATGCCCCGCAGGCAGCGGCGCCTTCCGCGGTGTAGCAGGGGACGCTTGGGTCCGGGCTGTGACTGAATTCGGCGTTGAGGATCTGGGCGCACTCCTGCTCCGCGTCCGCCACGGAGGGGTCGACCTGGACGGGACCGACGCCGACCATCCATCGGTAGAAGTTGAGCCAGCGCAGGGCGGCCGCCTGTCCTTCGAAAGGGACCGTTCCCGGGTCGCATGTGCCTTCGCCGGGCACCCACTCCGTCACGCCGCTGGCGCGGGACGCCGCGTACCGCTCGCAGACCTCGGCTTTCGTTCGGGCTGTTGGGGCCGAAACGGGCGAGGCTGCGCATGCGCCGCCCGACACCTCCCAGCCGGGGGCACAGACGCAATCGCCCGCGGCGTCGCACATCGATGAGCCCTTGCAGTTGGGATCGCACGGTTGGCCTGTGGTGCCTCCGCTCGAACCTCCCGAGCCTGCGGTCGAACCTCCCGAGCCTGCGGTCGAACCTCCCGAGCCTGCGGTCGAACCTCCCGAACCTGCGGTCGAACCTCCCGAACCTGCGGTCGAACCTCCCGAACCTGCGGTCGAAC
>Ga0209575_10000124_pt1 | contig 83372 bp, 76 predicted proteins | sample Medcelwee11metaG_FD_187172 | JGI IMG/M metagenome (GOLD analysis project Ga0209575, IMG submission 187172) | Freshwater pond sediment microbial communities from the University of Edinburgh, under environmental carbon perturbations - Medium... | ecosystem: Environmental > Aquatic > Freshwater >... | reverse complement strand
GGCTTCGGCACACTCCTTCCCCCATGACTCTACGCCAATCACACCCGCTGCGTCTCTCCTGCGGCTTACGCTCTCGCTTCAACCTACGGCTCTACGGTCGGGCATTGGCTATCGGGGACTAACCGCCTTCGCTTCGCTCTCCATGGCGGTCAGCGGCTGCAATATCCTATAGCCCAAGCCAAACAGCATTTATCCAGATTGATTCATCGGGTCGAGCAAGGCGAAAGCGTCGAACTGACCCGCCGTGGCAAGGCAGTGGTGGTGATTCTCTCCGAGATTGAATACCGGCACTTGTTACAACTGAGAAAATCTTTTGGCGAAAAGAAGGCTTTTTCCGAAGCCTTCTTTTCGCCAAAAGGTAGAGCAATAGCCGCTAGGAATTGATACTTCGGTTTTCGATATGACCCGACCAAAGGAGAGTGGCAGAGAAATAGCGCTGTGAGTTTCCGCTATCTCCTGGATACCAACACCTTATCGGAACCGATTAAGGACAAGGCCGACGCGCAAGTTGTCGCTAGGATACATCAACATGCCTTGGAGATTGTGACAGCGGCCCAAGTGTTGTTCGAGATTTTGCAAGGTGTACACCGAATGCGGATTCCAGGCGCAAGGCCAGAATTTTCGAGTATTTGAACGATTTTATCTTGTTGAATATCCCTATCTTGGCTTACGACGAGGCCGCCGCTACCTGGCATGGGAAAGAATCGGCCAGATTGATATTGCACGGTAAAACTGCGCCCTTCATAGATGGACAAATCGCCGCGATTGCCCGTACCAATAATTTGATTCTGGTGACTCGTAATATTGCTGATTTCCGACACTTCGAAGGGCTTGAGATGGAAAACTGGTTCAAATCCTAATGCAAACAAAGCCGGGTAGCGTGGGCGACATCTTCCCCTCGTGCGGCCCCTGGTGGGGCTACACGAGCGAATCGGCAACTCACGGACCGAGCGCCTGCGCTCGCCGGATTTCTGCCTCCCCCAACGGCAAACTCTGCGCCCAGTTGGCCTCAAACAACCGTTTATACCTGCCAATCATCTCATCGCTTTTTCTCAGCGCGTACAAAGTAGCAGTGCGCAACTCATTTGCATCTATCAAATCGTCGTGAATCCACAAGCTCGTTTCATCAAACAAGCCGAAATCCAGCGGTTTTTTAATGTGAAAGCGAGTCGGCTGCCATTGCTCACAAGGCAGATAATGCACCGCAATCTTCGCTTGATACTTCAATATAACGATAATCTCCACGCTCAACTCCCACAACATGCTTCACTAACATGTTTGGCTCTGCTTAAATTTCCGTCTAATTTAAGTGGTTATTATACGCGGGTTGGAGGTTCTTTTACGGCCTCCGGGAGAGTGGGAACGAGAGAAAACGTGCCTTGCCGCGCTTTTTCCAATAAGGTCAAGCCTTCGGCGTGGTTGATTTGGCGCAATAGTTGTTCCGCTTGGCTGAAATGTTTAGCGGCTTTTGGGGCATTGCTTTGTTTTTGGTAATTTTGGGCAATGTATAAATGGGTGAAGCCGAATTGTTCAATTAATTCTGGTTGGCGTTTTTGTAAGGTTTGTAGAAAATCAAAACCGCTGGTTTCGTCAATTTCGTGCATGATGGCGATATATTTGGGCAACACGATTTTATCTTGTTCATACAACATCTTGCCAATCAAGCGCTTGTATTCTTTGTATAAAATTGGTTTGATAGGCATGTAGTTATTTAAAATACGCAAGAAACTACCGGTATTTCTAGTGCTTTTGTCAGATAGCAGAGCAGACAAGTTATCTTGGGCAAATTTGAGCAATTTTTTAATCAGCGTGTCTTGTGAAGTAAAACCACACAGCCACAACCCGTAGAGCAAGCGGTTGTAATTGAGGGTGTCTAGCAGCGCCTTTTGTTGCAGTAAATAAGTTTCCGGGAGTTGTTTCAAAATATTTTTTGTGAATACTGGGTCAAGATTGGTAAACACACCAAAACTATAAATAAAATACTGAGAAGGTATGCGAGGAATTTCTTGTATCCAATTATCTACTGGTAAACTGATTTTAACGCTATTAAAAACAGCCTGCGTTTTTTCCGGGTTGATCTGGCGTAACTGGCTGAATGGTGCTGCTATTTGGATAAACCCTAAACGGCCCCGCAAGACTTTCTCCGTCAAGGTGCTGATGTCTGTTTTGTCATAGAGTGCTGCGGCTTTATCGGGATTAACTAACTTCAATTCATTCAGCGCATTTCCAATATTTGCAAAATCCGTTTGCTCCAGTTTACCCAGCAAGAGGGTATCATCAGCGGCGGCAAACAGCGCGGCGGCTTTAGCTGAATTGACTAACTTCAATTCATTCAGCGCCCTTCCTATAGCCTGAAAATTCGCTTGCGCCAGTTTGCCCAGCAAGAGGGTGTCATCAGCGGAGGCAAATAGCGCGGCGGCTTTAGCTGAATTGACTAACTTCAATTCATTCAGCGCGTTTCCAATATTTTGAAAATCTGCTTGCTCCAGTTTACCCAACAAGATGTTGTCATCAGCGGCGGCAAACAGCGCGGCGGCTTTATCCGCATTGACTAACTTCAATTCATTCAGCGCCTTTCCTACAGCCTGAAAATTCGCTTGCTCCAGTTTACCCAGCAAGAGGGGGTTATCAGCGGCGGCAAACAGCGCGGCGGCTTTATCCGCATTGACTAACTTCAATTCATTCAGCGCCTTTCCTATAGCCTGAAAATCTGCTTGCTCAAGTTTACCCAGCAAAGATTCGATGGTTATATTGGTTAATAAATCCTCTGCCTCTTGGCGATTGATTTTGCGCTTCCAAGTTAGTAGTGCGAGTGATAAGCGTGTGAGATGTGCTTTCTCAATTACCGCGCCTTTTTTATCACCCCATAACTCCAAAAATCGTTGCAACACCTCCGGCGTTTTCTTCAAATTTATGAGCGTTACGGTGTAAATACCAAAAGAACGGTTATCCTCAAATATCACCGTATAAAATAATGGATTTTCATTCACCAGAATCTCAAAATATGAATTAAATATGTTCGGAAATAAACGCGAAAGTAAGTGAATAAATTGCGCAATATTAGAGCCTGATGTTTCATCTTTATAATAACTCATGAAAATGGTATTGATTTCATCATCTGACAGCAGTTTTTCTAATACAGTATTGCCTATGGTCTTGGTGAGCGCCATCAATACAGTGTGCGTGATATCTGGACAATGGTATTTTTCCTTAAACGCCAACAAATAGACTTTTATTTTTGCAACAATAAAATTATCCAGGGTTTTATATTGACGGACAAACCGCGTACCGTCATGCGCTGCGTAGGCGCGCAGCAATAAATTGGCAAAATCACTGTGGTAAAAACTGTAAATATGTTCACGCTGATGTTCAATAATCCCGCTTTCTGCTAATTTTTCGGTTTCTTGCTCATACTCTGGCAAGGCTTCAAACTCGATTTCAAAACAAAATAAACAAGCGTATTGCACCAAGCATTCACTGCTGCGTTTATCTAAGGGTTTGAAATATTGCGCATAAATGCCGGTCAACACTTGCGCGTCGTTCACTTGTTCCAAATCGCGGGTGCGTTGCCAGTGTTCCAAGTAAAACGACAGCGTGACCAGATTGCCGTACACTTTAGCGGCGAGTTTTGCTGCGTCGCCGCTGCGGTAGTCGCCGCCGTGTTGTTGGTAATAATGTTGGCGAGCGGCGGTAATCCCGGCGATTTTGGCGGTGTCGCATTCATGCGCGGCAAACGTCACTTCGCGCAATGCCGCAAAGACATTGAAATCATAATTGAGTGATTCTTGCAGGTTTTCCGCCACCGGGCGGGCAATGCACAACAGTGCGGCAGTGCGGTTGAGGTCGTGAATACGGGCGTAAATGTCGCTGAGGGCTTCGGTATTTAAGTGGCAGTCATCCAGAATAAACAGGAATTTGCGGTACAAATAGCTTTCAATATCCGGCCAGCAAGAGAGCGTATTCGTTTTGAAACTGTGGTAATACACCTGCCAGCCGGCTTCTTCCATGCGCCGCGCCGCCGCAAAAGCCGTGACGGTTTTACCTTTGGCGGGCTGACCTTGCAGCAGCACAATGCGTTCTTGTTGCAAGGTATCGCACAGTCGGATGATGTCGTGGTGTTCCGCCGGGGTAAAATACACCAGTTGATTGTCAAAAAGCGGCCCCAGTTTGCCCAGTTTAAGCACCGAAGGTAAGGGCAGAAAAACGCTGGGGCGGTTTTCAGGCGGCGTACTTACTGAAATATCAAGATGCGGCGCAGCTTTCCGAATAGTCTCGATGAGTTGATATAGTCCGTCAGCGCCTTTTTGTTGGGCGTATTGAATTAGCTTAATCGCCTGTTCAGTTTGAGGGGCGTTAATAGGCAAATGACGAGTAGGCATGTCATAGCGAAACAATACCTCTTGGAATCTGGCAGAGTCCAACTGATTGAGCGCTTCTAGCGCAATGATACGAGTATGATGGTCTGGCTCTGTCATGGATTTTTTCAATACGTTTAGAAAAATAAGTTGCCGAGATATTCTAGCCATTTGCGGCTATTGGTCAAAGACTCGCCACAGTTACTCTGCTGCGCAAAGACAAAAAATTTGCGGATAAAATCGGTGATTTCGTTAAGTTCAGCGGTATAGGGTGTCATGAATGGTGTTCAGAAATAAGGTCATTGTAGCTGGTTTGGTGCTTAATGTCTGAGGGCAAATTTTCTGGTTGCATGACTTGCTTGTTCCCACGCTCCCTAACCCTAAAACACACGCTCTCGCTCCCACGCGCCTTGCGTGGGAACAAGCCGTGACGCGCCAGCGTCACGAATAGCTTGCTGACCAGCCATCTAGGGTGCGCACCGTCTTTTTGGTGCGCACGCGCTCGATACTTCAATACAACGATAATCTCCACGCTCAACTCTCACAATATACTTCACTGGCGAGCGTTATACGGTTATCCTGGTGCCGGAAACCCCAACCCGCGCCAAACCACGCTTGAAACGCTCGCAACAACCGCTGGTCGGTTTATGGCAAGACCGTGCGGATATGGACGATGTGGCGGCTTATGTCCAAGAACGCAGAAAGCCGCGCTACTGATGTTGCTTGATACCAATTTTCTGATTTGGTGTAGCCGTTCACAGCCCAATGCTTTGCTATGGCTGGATGAATTTGAGACCGTTTCGCTGTCCGTCGTCACCTACATGAAATTGATACAAGGCACACGCAGCAAGCGCGAACTGCTGTTATTGCAGCAAAATCTGAGCGCACGGGGAGCGGAAATATTACAAAAACATAGAGATTTTCCCTGCTCTCAGCATTTCCATGGAGAAACTCCAATGGAATTCCCTACGACACTAAAAACCTTCTCTGTTTTACTCGCCTCGACCAGCCTCGGCGGATTTTTCGGTGCCTATCTCGCTCCGCCGCCCGCTGTCCCTGAGTCGCCGGTTTTAGATACCCGTGCGCTCGAAGCGGTGAGCGCGAAACTAGAAATCAGCGCCAAGCAATTCGCCGAATTACAGCAAATTTATCAGACAGTTGCATCTGCCACAGAAAACCAGAAAAATGATTTCAGCCAGCTTCAGCAAAGCTGGCTCGCCCGTTTGGGAAGTTTGGAGAGCAAATTGGATAAACTGGCGTCGGTCAATCTTCCGCCGGTTATTTCCCCTGTTCCCGCTTTAACGGCTGAACAATCTGGGCAGTTTGAAAAATTGACAGAACAACTGGATTACGATGGTCTGCAAGATGTCATCCGCGATATGCACAGCGAAGATTTCAATGCTCGACAACGGGCATTGCGGGTATTGGCGTTAGTCGGTGCGTCGGAGATAAAAAAAGAAATCGGGCGCATCATTTTGGATGAAACCCAAGACCTGGCGTTACGCCGCGATTTAATTACAAGTATGGATTGGCAAGGTTTGGGTGAGCAATTGACCAGCCTGTTTGAGAATAGCAAGGATTCGGTGATTCGTGCTGCTGCGATTTCTGCGGTAGATACCAGCCGGTTATATGAGATGGAGAAACAGGCGTTTGAAACCAGCATAATAAACAATTTTTCTAATGAATCGGATGATTTTGTTAGAATTTCTACGCTGGATTATTTTGCCAATCACGACAGCCCGCATTTGCACAGCTTGGCTGATAGCTTGAATGGTCAGGATATTTCCCCGCAACTGCGCGAGCATATTCGATTTCTCACGACACCCGCACCGCAAGCGCCACTGGAAGAAATTCCACCAGGTTAACGATCATGACGTGAGGCAGGTTTTCGCCTTAAAAATCTCTGTAAGAGGTGCAATATGGCTATATGACTGCGCCTGCTTAGGGTAAGTGGATGTGCTGATGACCGGTCTTGGACTACCACACTTTGCCACTGATGTGACGCAAATGATAAAAACGAACCACTCTCACCGCAAAGACACGGAGGGCACTGAAAAAATCTATTTGTGTTTTTTCCGTGTACTCCGTGTCTCTGCGGTGAGTCTTTGATTTTAAGTGGTTGTTACATTTTTAAGACAGTGATTTGATATGCCAAATCTCACGGGCATATTCGCGGATGGTGCGGTCGCTGGAGAATTTACCCATGCGCACCATGTTGAGAATGGCTTTGCGATTCCAAGTGCGGACTTGAGTGTAGTCTTCGATTACCTGTTGTTGGGTGTGTAAATAGGCTTCTAAGTCGGCCAAATGGAAAAAGTAATCGCCACCTTGTAATAACATGTCAAAAATCGGCTGAAAAATCCCCGATTCTCCGGTGGCAAAGCGGTTATTCATCAGGCTATCAAGTACGCGCCTGACTTCTGGATTACGCTGGTAATAATCCCAAGGATGATAGGTGTGTAAATGCCGCATTTTTTCGACTTCGCGGGTGGTCAGTCCAAAGATATAAATATTGTCTTTGCCGACTTCTTCGCGGATTTCGACGTTGGCACCGTCTAGGGTGCCGATGGTGAGCGCGCCATTCATGGAGAATTTCATGTTGCCGGTACCGGAGGCTTCCGTGCCTGCGGTTGAAATTTGCTCGCTGAGATTCGCCGCTGGGATGATTTTTTCGGCCAATGACACTCGATAATCGGGCAAAAAGGCCACTTTGAGTTGTCCGCGCACCGCCGGGTCGCGATTGACCACCTCAGCGACGTTGTTGATGAGCTTGATGATGAGTTTGGCCATCACGTAGCCGGGGGCCGCTTTGCCGCCAAAAATACAGGTGCGCGGCGCAGGCAGAGTCACGCCATCTTCGACAATGCGCAAATAGGTGTGCATGACGTGCATGATGTTGAGCAACTGGCGTTTGTATTCGTGGATGCGCTTGACTTGCACGTCGAATAAGGAGCTGGTGTCTATTTTCACCCGCAGTTTGTCGGCGATGATCTCGGCCAGGCGATCTTTGTTGACTTGTTTGGCTTTGATGAAGGCGTCTTGAAACGCGCTGTCTCCGGCGTAAATCTCCAGGCTACGCAATTGTTCAAGATCGGTGATCCAGTGATTGTTGCCCAAGGTTTCGGTGAGTAGGGCGCTGAGACTGGGATTGGCCTGAGCCAGCCAGCGGCGCGGGGTGACGCCGTTGGTTTTGTTGTTGAAGCGTTCCGGCCACAGGGCGTGAAAGTCGGGGACTAAGCGGGTTTTCACCAGTTCTGAATGCAGTTCGGCCACGCCGTTGACCGAGTGGCTGCCGACTATCGCCAGATGGGCCATGCGGATTTGTTTTTCATCGCCTTCTTCGACCATCGACATGCGTTGTAAGCAGGCTTCGTCGTCAGGCCAGCGGCGGCGGATTTCATTCAGGAAACGGTAATTAATTTCGTAGATAATTTCCAAATGCCGGGGTAATACCGATTGCAGTAGTCGCACCGGCCATTTTTCCAGGGCTTCTGGTAAGAGGGTGTGGTTGGTGTAGCCGCAACAGGCTTGGGTAATCGTCCAGGCGTGATCCCACTGATAACGGTATTCATCCACTAAAATACGCATCAATTCGACAATGCTCAGCGAGGGATGGGTGTCATTGAGTTGAATCGCCACTTGATCGGCTAAGTTATCCAGCTTGGGATTGGCTTTGAGATGCTGGGTGATGATGTCGCGCACCGCGCAGGCCACCAGGAAATATTCCTGAATCAGCCGCAATTCTTTGCCGCCCCAGCAGGAATCAGACGGATACAGCACCTTAGAAATTTTTTCGGAGTAGATTTTTTCTTCAACCGCTCGAATATAATCGCCGCCGTTAAAAATCTGAATATCGAATTGATTAGAAGAACGCGCTGAGTACAGGCGCAAGGTGTTGACGGTTTTGCCGCCGTAACCGGCCACGGGAATATCAAAAGGCACGCCGATAATCGCCGTCCAATCGACCCAAGGACTGAGGCTGCCTTCGTGATTTTGTGAATGATCGACACGGCCATACAGGGGCACGGTCACTAAATCATAGGGCCGTTCCAGTAACCAGGGCGCGTCTTCGTGCTGCCAGTGATCGGGGCTTTCGCGTTGATAGCCTTTGCTGATATGTTGTTTGAACAAACCATATTCGTAATTGATGCCGTAACCAAAGCCGGGCATCCCTTGGGTCGCCAGCGAATCCAGAAAACAGGCCGCTAACCGGCCCAAACCGCCATTACCCAGCGCGGCATCCGCTTCGGCTTCTTCGATTTGTTCTAACTCGATGTTAAATTTGGTCAGCGCCTTGCGCGCTTGTTCAACCATACCCAAATTGTGCAAATTGCTGCCTAGCAGACGCCCAATGAGAAATTCCATCGACAAATAATACATGCGCTTGGGATTGCTGTGCGCATAACGGGCTTCCGTCTCGAACATGTGATCGATGAGATTATTGCGCACCGCCAGCGACAAGGCGGCACACAGATCGTGCGCAGTGGCCTGTTCAGAACGAATGCCTAAGGAATAGTTCAAATGGAAATCGATGAGATGGGCTAAATCCAGACAGGGTCCATTAAGATGACTTATTGGTTTATTCATGGTTTTTTTCTCTAAGCTCCGTTATTGTATGGCGACACTTCTAAGTAGATAGCGCCTCTTGAGGTGGCGCTATTATAGGATAGTTCTCACGGTATTTAAGCATTTCTTCCATGACACAAAAACGCAAGTATGGATTGTGGTTAGCGCTTGGCCTGCTGGGTATCAGTCTCGGTGCTTGCCAAGCCGAATCGACTTCGGCTGCCAAACCGCAGGCCAAACCGGCAGTGCATCTGGTGTACACCACCCAAGTGACGCGCCAGCCCTTGTATGATGAAACCCTATACACCGGCAGCTTGCGCACCCAGCGTTTGTTGCGGGTGTATAGTCAAGAACAAGGGCGGATCATGCGCCTGCCGTTTTATCCGGGCGAGCGGGTTAAATCGGGCGAGTTGCTGATGCAGCTTGACGACCGGCGTTTACAGGCGGAACTGGCCAAGGCCAAAGCCACGCTGAGTCAAACCCAAGTCGATGTCAAACGCCTGCGCAATCTGGGTAAAAATAAACTGGTGTCTGAAGACGAGCAAGCCCGCGCCGAAACGGCGTTAGCGGTGGCCACTGCTGAGGTTTCTTTGCTGCAAGTGCGGCTCACCGACACGGCGGTGTATGCTCCGTTTGCAGGCGTGATCAGCGAGCGTTTGGCCGAACCCGGCGATTTAGTGCCGAGCAGCAATCACGTACTGACCTTGTTAGCACCAGATTCGCTGGTGGTGGATGTGTTGGTGCCTGAACAACGTTTGGCGCAAATTCGGGTGGACGACAATGCCGTGGTGCGCATTGACGCCTTGGGAGACACGCCCTGGCAAGCCAAGATTGCCCGCATTTATCCGGCGGTCGATCCGGTCAGCCGTTTGGGACAATTGGAATTACATTTGACAGCCCAACCCCCAGCCGCTTTGCCTGGGCAATTTTGTCGAGTATTATTGCGCACCCAAGGCCAAGCACGCCCCAGCATTCCTTACACGGCGTTGCGCCGTGATCGCGAGGGAGAATATGTGTTCATGATCAATGCCGACAGCACCGTCACGCGCCGCCCCGTGCGTAGCGGCTTGCAATTGGCTGATAGCATAGAAATTATCGAAGGTTTGCAGCCGAATGAAGTGATTGTCAGCAAAGGTTTTTTAGGCTTGAGCGACGGCAACACGGTCGTCGTTACCAGCGCAGCAGCGGCCTCTTAGGAATCTCCCGTGTCGCTTAACTCGGCCCCCTATGATTTGTTATATCCTGCCCCTTTTGCCTGGCTGGGCTTACGCCTGACGCAGGCTCAGATCAGCGGCTTGGATTTACTGGATACGCCAGCCCAGCAGCAACAAGCCCAAGTGACGGCGCAACCCAGTCCGCTGGCCGCCCAAGTGGCGGCGGCGCTCACCGCCTATTTTGCCGCACCTGGCCCTTTTGAACTGCCGCTGGCCCCGTTAGGCAGTGCGTTTCAGCAACGGGTTTGGGCCGCATTGTGCGCCATCCCAGTGGGCACGGTGCTGACTTATGGACAACTGGCCACCCGCTTAGGTACTGCGCCGCGTGCGATAGGCGCGGCTTGCCGTAGTAACCCGATTATGTTAATCATTCCCTGTCACCGCGTGGTCGCCGCCCAAGGACTGGGCGGTTATATGGGCAGTTTAGACCAAGCTCTGACCTATAAACGCTGGCTGTTGGCTCATGAAGGCTGGCCCGGCATCAAGGATTATCCCACTTGAGATTACACCGAAATTTAGCCGAAGCCGTGGTCAGGGCACTGACGCTGATCAATCAGGCAGACCAGTATGCAGATCGGGTGCTGACGCTGTTGCTGGCCTCTAACCCGCGTTGGGGTGCCCGCGACCGCGCTTTTTTGGCAGAAAGCAGCTATGAAATTCTGCGCTGGCGTCGGCTGTTGCAAGCCTTACTCGATCCGGCGGCCAAGAGCCAAAATGTCTGGCACTGGTTGGGCATTTGGTGGCTTAAACAAGGTCATGCGCTGCCAAACTGGCCAGAATTCGACGGCTTGCATGAGTTAGCCTGGCAAGATCGCCTGGTTGAAATCAACCAGCAGCGTGCTTTACGCGAATCGATTCCAGATTGGCTGGATACGCTGGGGGCGGCGGAATTGGGCGAACTGTGGCCTGAAACGCTGCACGCGCTGAATCAGCCTGCGCCGCTGGTGGTGCGGGTGAATACCTTAAAAACAAACCGCGCCCAATTGATGGCGCGGTTCTTGGCTGATGGCATCGACAGCGTGCCCACTGGAGAAGTCGGGCTGATCATTCCGACTCGGCAAAATTTATTTAAGCACCCGGCGTTTCGTGATGGCTGGTTTGAAATCCAGGACGGGGCTTCGCAACAAGTGGCCTTGGCTTTGGCAGTCGAGCCGGGGATGCATGTGATCGATGCCTGCGCGGGCGGCGGCGGCAAGAGCCTGCAACTGGCGGCACTGATGGAAAATCGCGGGAAAATCATCTCGCTGGATGTGGAAACACGCAAACTCGACAATCTCAAGCAACGCGCCCGCCGCGCAGGGGCTTACAACATCGAGACCCGTTTGATCGAAAGTCGCAAGGTCATCAAGCGCTTGGCAGGCTATGCGGATCGCTTGCTGCTGGATGTACCCTGTTCAGGACTGGGGGTATTGCGCCGCAATCCCGACGCCAAATGGAAACTCAATCCGGCTTGGCTGGATGAGGTGCGCAGCCGCCAGCAACAAATCCTGCAAGATTACGCCAGCTTGTGCAAAGTGGGTGGGCGCTTAGTCTATGCGACTTGCAGCATTCTGCCCTCCGAAAATCAACAGCAAGTGGCGCATTTTTTGGCTCAACATGCTGACAGCTTCAGTCTGCTGAGTGAATGCCAACTATTACCGCAGGCGGGTTTTGACGGCTTTTATATTGCCACTTTGACACGCCACGCTTAAGCAAGCGCTTGATTAAGCCGGATTGGCCTGCAAAACGCAGTACATCGCTTGGTAATACAACCGCCAATCATAGGCGATCAACAACCAATCAACGCCAGCCGCCAGTGCATCCACGCTGGCTTGGCACACACTGCCAGAACGCCAATAAATCGCGCCCATACTTAAATCATCGGTAATCAACGGGCCATGATGCTGCCATTCGCCACGAATCACCGTTTGCACCAGCAGACGCGAAAGTGAGGCGGGATAATCTGGGTCTACCGCTGGCACCACCACATGTCCCAACATCATCGCCGCTTGGGTGTTGGCTAAGGTGGCGCGAAACGCCCGCCAGTCGTGCGCTGCCAGTTGCTCACGTGGCAAAGTCAAACTGGCGCTGAAGTGGTGAGTGTCTGCCGTCACTGCACCTAACCCCGGAAAATGTTTCAAGGTCGGACGCACACCTTGGGCCTGCAAACCTTGGCTGTAGGCGGTGGCAATCCGAATCACCGTCTCTGCCTCAGCGGCAATCGCCCGTTTGTGAATCAAGCTATGAAAATCCAAGAGCTGGTCTTGGTCGCTGGTTTTTAAATCCACCACCGGGCTGAAATTCAAAGTGACGCCAAGTGCGGCGAGCGCTTGGCCTTGTTGCACACCATATTGATAAGCCTGCTGTACCTGTTGGGCCGGTGTCAAGGTGCTGAGCGTAGCCAGCGGGGGCTGGGTCGGTAAAGGCGGTGACAAACGTGACACCAAGCCGCCCTCTTGATCCGTGGCAATCTGCAAGGGTGGCAAACCCTGCCGTTGACGCATTGCCTGTAATGCGCTGATTTCTTTGTGAATGGCCGCCCAGGATTTGCCAGCGACGTTGTGTTTGCTGAGATAAATGCCGCCGATTGCGCCGCGTTCCACCAAGGGGATAAGGTCGGCAGGGTTGGTGTAGCCGATGATAAAATGCTGTCCCCATTGTCGTAAGCGTGACGGTTCAGCCTGCAACACATCAGCCTGACGCCACTGAAATCGCCAGTCATAAATCAGCGTGATGGCGATCAGCGCTAAAAAAGCGCCTAAAAAGAATCCTTCGACGCGGCGATTTTGTCCGCGCCGCCAGCGCCAGAGACTGAAGCCAATCATTACACCACAAATCCCTAATAACCCAGGTATTTCATAATGTTGTAGTTTGAATGTATAAGGATTTTTTAAGTGTATTGCGGTAAATAACAGCACCGCGACTAAAAATAGACGTAATAAACGCATGGGCCTGAATCCAGAGAGTGGCGGTGTGTCACAGACCTCTCTTGTGACCCCTAGCCTGTTTCTATACAATAGCTTATAAGTGTCATCTATTTATTCATAAATGGTTTTTCTGCGCTTACTGGAGCTGCCTGATGAAATCCCCTCAATTGCATTCGATTACCCCACAACAAGCCGCACAATTGCTGCACGACAATCCCAAAGCGGTGTTTATTGATGTCCGTTCTTCTATGGAATTTTTGTTTGTGGGCCATCCCACGGGCGCGATCAATGTGGCTTGGATTGATGAACCAGACTGGGAAATCAACCCGGATTTCGCCAAGGAAGTGCGCAAGATTGCAATGGGGGGAATTAGCGATAATGAACAAGCCGAAGCCGCCCCCGTCTTATTGATTTGCCGCAGCGGCGTGCGTTCATTAGACGCGGGCAAATGCTTGCTGGAAAGCGGATTTAGCGCTGTTTATAACGTACTGGAAGGATTTGAAGGGGCCTTGGACGAAGCGCACCACCGGGGTACCTTAGGCGGGTGGCGTTTTCGTGGATTGCCTTGGGAACAATGCTGAGCGTAGCCAGTACAACCTAGGCTTTATCCTTAAAGAAGTTGGATATTTTCAAAGTCAGTTTGGCATTACTCGCGCCCGTCACCCAGGCATCAAGAAAACCAGTGGTCATCTTGAGGCCTGGGTCGTAGTCAACGAAATCACCGATTAGCAGAATGACACGCTGGGCGCGTGTTTTTTCTGCGTTTCAACTATTCGCCAGCAATCCGGTATTCTTCGCGGTTATGACCTTCGTTCATCAGCGCACGCAGCCAGTTTGGCTGTTTGCCCAGACCAGTCCAGGTCTGTTCCAGATTGGCTGGATTGCGATATTTAGGCTTATATTGCTTTCTTCTGCGGCCAGTTTTAGTCACGCCGAGCGTTTTTTCATCGCTCCACACCACTTGCGCAAAAGACAAGCCTGAGCGTTCAGCAATGCTCTTGAACTCATCCATCACTTGCTGTTTTGCAGTAATCTGCTTTTCTCTAACCAGGTTTGACACGTCAGTTTGCAGTTGCAAAAGTTCGCCAATTTCTAGTTTAGAGATGCTTTTGAGAAGCTTGTCGTCCAATGTAGTTCTCCTGTGTTTTAATGGGGACAGGCGATAATATAAAACATAATCGAAAATTCTTAAAGAGGATTATTAAAAATTTTTCTCTATCGTCCGGCATGGATGTTAAAATATCCGCTCAGCAGGATAGACTGAGGCGACGCTTAGTTGGGTTATCAGGAATCTTAAGGGCTAAGCCATCGCGCTGAAAATAGCACCCAACTGCCCGTGAATAAAACGCATAACAATAGAGGTATCAAGAGGATGTCAAATTATATTGTGGTCACCGTACAATATGATGGCGGTAGAGAATCCACAGTCAATCTGTCGGTAAAAGACGACAGTCTGATAATTCCTGCCACTTATCGGGGACACCATATAGAGAGTTTCAGTTTGCCTTCAGATTTTTCTGGTAAAATCTCCGTGCAGGCAGATGCGGTGGCGCGCAATCGGGAAACCTCCGAAGAATCTGTGTCACTGACCCTGCGCTCCGCCGATTTAGAAAGTGTATTAAAGGTGTTACAGGATGCACGTAGGAAGTGTATGGAAGACGGTTTTTCTGCCCGCATTAGCCAAGTTATCGGCATCCTGGAACGGGGCATTGATTAATCCACTGCCCGTTTGAGACCCTTGTTCCAGGTTCAACCGGCGTTCTTATCATAAGAATGGCTGCCCCTACTCAACCAGGCATCATCTGACTGGTTTCAAATAGGTGTCAGAGTGAAAAAATTCGCATTGTGACCAGGGCGTTGCACGGGTCATGTCTGCTTTGAAAAAGTTATCTGTCATCTTAGGCTGGTTGTTGGGGATTCCACTGGTGTTCTATTCTTTACTTCATGCGGTACAGGAGCGTGCGCTGTTTGCGGCACCCCCGATGGAATCCAGTAAGCTGGTGTGGGCGCGCAGCCTCTATCCTCAAGCAGAACTCAGCTTGACCACACCAGAAGGCATCAGCCTGCATGGCTGGCTGGTGTTGCCTGCCACGCCTGGGCCACATCCGCTGTTACTGGTGTTTGGCGGCAACGGCGATGAGGCCACCAATTATCTCGACTATCGTGCAGAACTGCCGGGTTATGCTTGGCTGGTGATCAATTATCGGGGTTACGGTTTGAGCGGCGGCGAACCGAGCGAAGCGGCACTCTACCAAGATGCGCTGATGCTTTATGATTGGGCGGCGCAACATCCAGCCCTGGATGCCACGAAAATCACGCCATTTGGGCGCAGTCTGGGCAGCGGCGTTGCCGTGTATCTGGCGGCACAGCGCCCCGTACAGCGGGTGATTCTGGTCTCACCCTATGACAGCGTGAGCGCAATAGTTCAGCGTTTTTATCCTTACTTGCCAGTGTCTTGGCTGCTGAAAAATCCCTTTGTGGCCACCGATTTTGCACCCCAGGCTAAAGCGCCGATGTTGGCGTTGCTGGCGGCTGACGATATTTTAATTCCCCCGACCCAATCACAACGTCTCATTGATGTCTGGGGCGGGCCTGCACGTAGCCAAGTGATCGCAGACTGTGACCATAACTCGGTGTTGACCGGCCCTGGTTTTTGGGAGGCCACCCGTACCTTTCTCGCAACCCCCTAAACTGTCCTGTTGGTTGCCATGACACGCTTGTGGCTGCGTGGAATTTGCTTGTTACTGCATTTGGCAGGGCGGCTGCTGTCGTGGAGCTTATTGCTGGCCTTGCTGACCGGGTTGGCACTGTATGCCGGTGTGTTTGTGCTGGGCCAACAGCAGACCCTGCTTCAGCGTTGGTTGAGTCAAGCCTTGCAACAAGAGGTGCGGTTACAAGGGCTTAGCACCACCTGGGAAGACGGTATGCCGGTGTTGCGCCTGGGTCATTGCGAATTGCGCGATCCGCAACATCACGCCGTGTTATTCAGTTTAACCCAAGCCAGTGTCCAACTGGATTGGGTGGCTTCCTTGCTACAAGGCCAGTTAATCAGCCATCACCTGCGCCTGATTGGTAGCCAGTTTACCCTCGTCCACGATGCACAAGGCCAGATTCATTTAGCGGGTTTGCCCCAGTCCGCCCCGATGACCCCCGCAGTACCGGACACCCTTTTTGTGCGTTGGTTGTTGCAACAACCCCAGATTACCTTAACCGACACCCGCTTCACTTGGCAGGACAGCCGCCGCCAGCCCTTGCATTTCAGCGAGGGTGCGCTGCAATTACACCGCGAAGGTGCCTATTATGCGCTAGAAGGCCGCCTGTCCCTGCCCACCGCACGGGCAGCACCCCCGCTGGCGGCGGGTCTGGGCATCGAAACCGAAGGGGGCAGCGTGCGGTTTGCAGTGCTGACCGATTGGGCTGATGCACGCCTGCTGCGCTTGCGCGGTCAGCTCACCACGGAAAATCTACAGCTCTATTCTAAACGCGCCAGCTTAGCCCTCAGCGCAGTCACCGGGCGGCTCGACTTAAGCCGGACTGATGACGGCTGGCAGATGCAAGTGGCTGATTTCAGTTTTGCCACTCGCCCCGATCCCGCCAATCCGCAGCAAACAGCCCGCTGGCCGTTGAGTCAAATCACCCTGGCGACGCATCAACAAGCCACCCACACTTGGCTGGAAGGCCGGGTCGGTTTTTTACGTCTGCATGACTTACTGCCGCTGCTGAGCGGTTTGAACGCGGTGCCGCCCGCGATTCGCAACGCGCTACGAGCCACCGCGCCGCAAGCCGATTTGCACGGCACCGGTTTCAGTTTGACCCCGCAAGGCTGGGAATTACACACTTGGTTGCTGAACTGGCACAACCAAGCTTGGCAAGCGATGCCGGCGCTGCGCCAGATCAGCGGCGAACTCAGCCTGAGCCAAGACCAAGGACAGTTGCGCCTGTACACCCGTGATGCCGAAATCCAAAGCTCTGCTTATCCAGAGCCGCTGGCACTGCGCCACTTGCACGGTGAAGTAAGCTGGCAACGCACCACCGCTGCCGAATCTGCACCTTGGCTGCTGCGGTTGCGCGATTTGTCGGCCAGCAATGCCGATGTGGACAGCTTGGTACTCAACGGCCAGATACAGCTACCGCAGCACGCGGGCGAAGCTCCCCTAGTCGATCTCACACTGCATTTGCGCCGCTTGGCAATGGCCGCGATTTATCGTTATCTCCCAAATACTGCACACCAAGCGCGGGCTTGGTTACAGCGCGGTTTAACCAGTGGGCTGGTGGATGAGGCCAACTTAAGCCTGCAAGGGCCGTTGCGTAGCGCCCGCTTGATCGAACAACCGCCGGGCAAAAATGGGCTGCGCGGTCGTCTGCAAGTCAGCCAAGCGACCATCGCCTACAGCCCAGGCTGGCCGGTGTTGAGTGAAGTGGATGCGGATTTAACCCTGGAAGGCGACACCCTCAGCATTGAAGCCCAGGCCGGGCGGGTACTCGCCAATCCGCTGGGCAAAACACGGGTAATAGTGAAGGATATGGCGGGCGCACAGCCGCTGGTGGCGGTGGATGGTCGGATTCGCAGCAGCGCTGTCCGGGGCTTACAGTTTGTCGCTGCCAGTCCCTTGGCTAAGACCATCGATTTGCACGGTTTGGCGCTGGATGGCAACATCGACTTGGGGCTGCAATTACAGATTCCCCTGACCGACGCGCCGATGCGCACCCGAGGACAACTGCGCTTGCTGGGCAACACCCTCACCACGCCGTTATTGCGCGACCGCAAGCTGGCCTTGAGCAAACTACGCGGCACGCTGCATTTCAGCGAGGACGGGCTGAACGCCGAAGCATTGCAAGGCCATTTACTGGCTACGCCGATCACCTTGTCGTTACAACAGCCCGCGCCCAGCGCAGACGGCGGCCTAGTCGTCGGCCTGCACGGACAGGCCGATGTGCCCTTTCTCGGCGCTGTCTTTGCACGCCTCAGCCCCGCGTTATTGCCTTATGTGGCAGCGATCAGCGGCAGCAGTGATTGGCAGGCGCAACTCTTATATCCGCCGCAAGCGGCCAGTGCGCATTTGGAGATTCAATCGACGCTCAGCGGCTTGGCGGTGGATTTACCCGCACCGCTGGGCAAATCCGCCGACACCGCCCGCGCTTTTCGTTATCGCAGCAATTTAGAAACACCAGCCCCGGTGATGATTCAAGCGGGTACAGACCTGCAAGCGGTGTTTAGCCCCGACTTTAGCCGAGGACAGCTACACTTTGGCAGCGCACAGCCGCCGCTGCGTACCGACTTGGCCGATTTAGAACGCGGCTTGACTCTGCGCGGACATCTGCCGTCATTGGATTTGCCTGCTTGGCAAGCGCGTCTCGCCCATTTATTCCCATCATCGCAACCCTCGGCATTGCACGCCCGCCCTTTGCAACAAGCGACTGATTTTTTAACAAATTCACCGCTGCGTCTGGATTTACAACTAGATAAGCTGAGCGTGGCCGATCAACACTGGCAACAGGTGCAGTTGCGTGGCGCGGCGGAGGCAACACAGTGGGATTTGCAACTTCAGGCCCAGGAAATCGCTGGACGGCTGCGGTATCAGGCTCCCAACACCGCAGCCGCCCAGTTGCGGGTGGATTTGGCACGTTGGCATTGGCAGGGCGCACCGTTGTCTGTCGCGCCGCAACTGCCAAACCCGGATTATTTAGCGGCGATGACACGGCTGAGCCATCAAGCTGCCGACATCGATCCCCGCGCCCTGCCTGCGTTGTCGCTGCGTTGTCAGGCGCTGTTTGTCAACGAGCTGGCCCTGGGAAGCTGGCAACTCGACACCCAGCCAGTGGTGGATGGCTTGCGCTTACAGCGTTTACAGGCGGTGGCTGGCAATCTGGCGCTGGAGGCACAGGGAGATTGGTTATATCGCCGCCAAAGTCCTTTATCCAAAGGAGTCGATGAACAGGTGACGCAACTGACTGCCACGCTGCGCAGCCCTGATTTTGGGGCCACGCTGGCACAACTGGGTTATGCAAGCAGCACGATTCAAGGCGGCGCAACCCGGCTGGATTTTCAAGGCGATTGGCCTGGCAGTCCGTTTGCCTTTAACCGGGCCTATTTGCGCGGTTATTTGGATTTAAGTATTGAAGCGGGACGCTTGATCGATGTGGAACCAGGCGCTGGGCGGATTTTTGGCCTGTTTGATTTACAAGCCGTGCCACGCCGGTTGTTTTTGGATTTTCGCGACGTGTTTGGGCAGGGCTTGAGTTTTGACCAGATTCAAGGCCGCTTTTTTATCGAAGGCGGCTCGGCTTACACCGATCAACTGCTGTTGCGCGGGCCGTTGACCGATGTCGCGCTGGCTGGGCGCACCGGTTTGCTGACGCGCACTTATGATCAAACGATGCGGGTGATGCCGCATTTGTCTAATACTTTGCCGCTAGTCGGCGGCTTGGTCGGAGGTTTGGGCGTGGGAGCGGCGGTGCTGGCCTTGCAAGCCGTGTTCAAAGACGATTTAAAACAGGTGGTGACTTACGATTACCAAATCACCGGCCCGTGGGAAGCGCCAGAGATTGTGCGTCAAGACCGACCAGACCACGAAGAGTAACTTCGCGCTTCTGCGCTTGACGGGTTATACTGGCCCACACCAATCACTCGGTGATTTTCCTTTAAGAAAATCATCTCAGACTTCCTCTAGGCCGCTTTAATTCAGGAGTAAATCCCATGACAACCACAGACACACTTCAAGCAACCTCAGTTGTGGCGTTAGACGACGGCGAACTGACTCTGGCAGAATTGGCACAAATTGTCGGTGGTGCAGATCCGTTTCAGATGGTAACGTCGTTCAGCTCAACGCCAGATTTTTCCGTGGGTCACTCAACTGTCCAGATTGAAGCCTCTCCTTTTTCTGGGGATGTGCTCATGGTTCCTGCTAAGACTGATTCCGCTTATAGCAGTTATCTTGGAGCGACGGGCGCTAACAGCAATGAAGCCACGCGCACGGATATTATGCCCCTGAATCTCAACAAAGCCTTTCCCTAAACATGCAACCCTTCCTCTGCCGCCGCTTTTAAACCCAAGCACATGGCAACCTTAGTCATCGTCACCCAGGGCACTTTGGGCGATCATTTACCCTACTTTGAGCTGGGAAAAGCCTTGTCACAGCGTGGGCATCAAGTGCGCATGGCACTTAACCCCGCGATGCTGGCACTCGCCACGCAGGCGGGTTTAACTGCTGTGGCTTGTGGCGTGCCCTTGGGAGAAGTCGAAGCACGGCACGGTGCGGCAGACTGGCAACACTTGGACGCCGATCACATCAGCGCACAACTCCCGCACTGGCAGGCGTTTTATCGACACGATATGCCCTTGGCGTTTGCGCAGTTACTGGCGGCCTGCGCAGGTGCGGATTTGTTGCTGTGCGGCTATCAGCGTCACAGCTTGGGCAGCTTGATACGGCAAAAAACCGGCCTGCCTTGGTTAGCCACCTCAGTCATGCCCGCGCTGCATTGCGCGGCGGCGATCAATCCCTTCGCCAGTCATCCCGCCACCGCACAGGTGTTGGGACAAACCCTCGATGAGATTGCTGTCAGTTTGGGTCTGCAAGCACGTTGGGACAATCCCGCCCGCACAGGCCGGGCGCTCCTTGCCGCCAGTCCGCATTTTGCCCAAGTCAATGCGGCCAATGCGGGTTATCAACAAACCGGTTTTTGGTTTTATGCCGACCCACACTGGCAAACTTGGCAGGCGGATACCGCCTTGCACGGGTTTTTACAGCGTTTCCCTGAACCGTTGGTGCTGTCTTTCAGCAGCCTACCCCTACAGGATGCGCGGACAGTGCTGACCTTGCATGTCCGCGCTGCGGCTAAATTGGGACGCGGCTTGGTGGTGCAACGTGGTTGGGCGGATTTTAACGCCACGCTGTTGCCGGATGATTGCCCGACGGATGCGGTGTTTTTTGCGGATTTTATCCCGCACGATTGGCTGTTTGCCCGCGCCAGCGCGGTGATTCATCACGGCGGGATTGGCACGCTTGCCAGAGCCGTGCGCAACGGTTGCCCGATGTTGGTGGAACCCTATGGCAATGACCAGTTTTTTAATGCCAAACAAGTGTTGGTGCATCAAATCGGTGCCGTTGCACATCCGCAAAGGCTCACGCTGGACGGCCTGGTGCGGCTGTTAACCCAAAAAGTCCTCACCGCCGACTGTCGCCGCCACACTCAAGCACTCGGTGACAAAATCCGGGCGGAAAACGGACTGGCAACAGCGTGCCAACTCATCGAAGCTTGGCTTTAAACATGGCAACGATTGTGATTGCTAGTTCTGGCACGCATGGCGACTATTTACCCTATATCGCGCTAGGCGAAGCGTTACAACGGCGCGGCCATCGAGTGCGCCTGGCGTTCCCGGCGGCAATGCACGCTTATGTGGAAAAAGCCGGACTCACCGCGATTGCCTGCGGTGAGGCGCTGTCCGCAGAGAGAACGCGGGCACAAGCCGCAGACTGGGACGAGTGGCGGGGTACTGAACAGTCTTTTGCCGAGCAGAGCGAGACGATCAAAACCCGTCTGTATACTGAGTTTCCTGTGGTGTTCCAAACGCTGGCAGCAGCCTGTGCAGACGCTGATTTATTCATTGCTGGCTTACAACGGCACTTGTTCGGTGCCATGTTGGCCCAAAAAACCGGTTTGGCGTGGGTGGCGGCCTCGGTCACACCGTTTTTCCAATGCCGTGACGCCCAGGGCACGTCAGCGATTCGGCAACAATTTACCCCCGTCTTAAACGAGATCAGCACCCAACTGGGGGTCTCCCCGCTCAATTGGGACACCTACGAACACACGCCCCACGCGCTGCTGGGTGCCAGCGCCTGTTTTGCCGAGACCACGCCCGCCCATCGCCATTATCAACAAACCGGATTCTGGTTTTATCAAGACCCAGACTGGTCAACTTGGCAAGCCGATGAGGCGCTGCGCCGCTTCGTCGAAGACGGTGACAAACCGCTGTATTTCACCTTCAGCAGCATTCCTGTGGTTGAGCCTCAAAAACTGCTGGCGGTACAGGTGCGCGCCGCTGCCAAGCTGGGTTTACGCTTGGTTGTGCAACGTGGTGGCGCGAATTTTAACGAAAATTTACTGCCCGATGACTGTGATCCCAGCACAGTGCGATTTGTGGATTTTATGCCGCAAGACTGGTTATTACCGCGTACTGCGGCAATTTTGCATCATGGCGGCATCGGCACGATAGCCCGCGCCCTGCGGCATGACTGTCCGATGGTGATCGCACCGCTGGGCAATGATCAATTTTTTAATGCACAACAGGTGTTGACTTTGGGTATCGGCGCGGCAGTCCATCCTCATAAAATCACCGCAGACGGTTTGGCGCGGGTTTTGGAAACCAAGGTGCTGCACGCAGCAACGCAACGCAAAACCCAAGCCCTGGGCGCTAAGATTCGCGCAGAAGACGGTGTGGAAAAGGCTTGTGCGCTGATTGAAGCTTGGTTGAAATAAGATGAAACCCATTCTGTTTGCTCAAATAGAACCCACCACGCACTGCAATTTCCACTGTGGCTTTTGCTGTGGGCGACAAATGGAGCAGAGCCATTTGCCATTAAGCCTGTTCCGTACTTTTCTGCAACGTTTTCCCGATCTGCGTCATCTTGAACTGCAAGGCGAAGGCGAACCCTTCATTCATCCCGATTTTTTCGAGCTGGTTGCTGTGGCTGAAGCGGCGCAGATCAAAGTCTCGCTCATCACCAATGGCAGTTGTTTTTCGCGCTCGGTGATTCAGAAGATTTTAGACAGCCAGATTTGTTCAATTCGCGTGTCTTTAGAAACCACCGATGCCGAGAAATTCAAAGCGATTCGCGGCGGCGCGCTGGCTGCGGTCATGGACGGCCTGGCGCGATTACTGGCTGCACGCAACCAACGCAAGCAAGACTGGCCCAGCCTGGGTTTGGCGGTGACGGTGTTGGCTTCAACGCTGGAGGATTTGCCCGCTATTTATGCACGCTATGAACAATTGGGATTAGACGGCGGCATTGCGGTGCAATTACTCAATCCTATGCCTTATTATAGGGCGCATAATCACTTGACGATGCACGCTGAATATATGAATGCGGCTGAACACGCTGAACGTTTTCATCACTACACAAACAGCCCAATCAGCCAGCGCATTTGGCACACACGCTCACCCCACACGCATTTCTATGACGAATTATTCAAACCGCGCCCGGCGGATCTTGAGCGTGGCCGCTTGACCACTTGTCCTTGGTTAGAGGCGGGGATTTATCTGGATAGACAGGGGCATTTGTCGCCATGCTGCACGATAAAACCTGAAGTCTATTCACTGGGTAAGCTTGACACAACGACCACCGAAACCATCAACCAAGCTCGCCAAGCCTTAGCCGATGAGTTAGCCGCAAACCAAATCCCCAGCCCTTGTGCGGGTTGTGCTATCGCCAGGACGATTGTGGATTAGTTTTTGGCCAAGCCACAAAACCTGGTTTTATACCCCCACCAGACTTTCCAAGGGAATGCCCAAGCCTTTATGGAGGTTACGGATCATTTCAAGCGACAGGCTGCGCTTGCGGTTCAGCACTTCAGACACACGGCTACGGCTACCGAGGTAGGGTTCAAGGTCTTTGCGTGTAAGCTGCTTGTGTTCCATCGTGAACTTGATCGCTTCAATCGGATCTGGCGGTTCAATTGGGTAATGCTCATCTTCATAGGCTTCTACTAAGATAAACAACACATCCAGTTCATCGCCTTGCGGGGTATCCGCTTCTGCACCCCAAAGTGCTTCTATACGTGCCAGCGCAGTTTCATAGTCAGCTTCGGTTTTGATTGGACGAATCATATTAGTCACTTTTGCTGATTTACCCGCCCGGGATGGGCGGGATTCTTTCTTTAAGTTAACTTGTTGACTCTACCATTCAAGCATCAATTCTGTCATATAAAACAACACGCAAATAAAAAAACCAAGCAGGCTGCCTTATGCCTCTAACGCCTGCTGGTAAAGCTCCACCGTTTGCTGGGCACACTGTTGCCAACTGAAGCAGGCGGCGCGTTCAATGCCTTTGCGAGAGAGTTCGGCGCGTAGTGCAGGGCTGCGATAGAGTTTGAGGATGCTTGCAGCCAGTGCTTCCGTGTCGCGTGGATTCACCAGCAAACCCGCTGTGCCCACCACTTCTGGCAGCGATGACACCGCTGAGGTGATCACCGGCGTCCCGCACTGCATCGCCTCCAACGGCGGCAAGCCAAAACCTTCGTATAACGATGGATAAACAAAGGCCAGGGCGGCGCTGTAAAGCGCGGCAATGTCTGCCTCTGCCACATAGCCGGTAAAAATAATCCGCGCGGCAAGCTGAGGGTGTTTGCTTACTGCCTGAAAAACGCCCGCATAATCCCATCCCAACGGCCCTGCCAGCACCAACCATAAATCGCTGATCCGCTCCTGTTGCAACAAACGGTAAAAGCTGCCTATCAGCGTATCCAGGTTTTTGCGCGGCTCAATGGCGCTCAAACTCAGCAGATAATGACCGTCAGGAATTTGATAGGTTTGGCGCACCTGGCGCAGTTGTGCCGGGTCGGTACAGGGATAAAACAGCGCTGAGGCCGCCCAGGGTATGACCCGCACCTGAGCCGGGTCAATGCGTTGCGCTAAATACTCACACACATCATGACGGGTGGTCTCAGACGGGCAGATAATCCAGTTGTGCCGCCGCAAACCTGCCAGGGTTGCGGGCAAATTAAATTCGGGATGGAAAGCTTTGCTGTTCCCTTCGGCTCCGCTCCCTTCGACTCCGCTCAGGGAACGACGACGGAACAGGTCGCTTGATTTACCTGGCTTGCTGTCAAGCATACCGCACCATTCGGGATGCAAAATGGGAATAATGTCATGCACGGTGAGTATGGCTTTGACTTTTTTGTGACGCTGCACACACTCTGGAATGGCGTGATAATTAGAATGGTAAATATCCATAGGCGCTAAACTGCGCTGCGGTGTGCCGCGAAATTGATATTCTAAAAATTTTAACCGCCATTCATAAGCCCGTGCTTCGTCTTGGAGTACACCGATTTTTTTAAGCTGCGCCACATATTTTGTAAACAAGGCGTCTTTCAAAAACCAGTCTTTTATCTGGTTTCTCAACCTGACATTCAGTGAATTTGAGAGCCAGGGTAATGGTTCGTGTAGAGGCTGCTGCGCCAAATACAAACGGCTGAATAGCCAGACGTTGTAAGACACATCACTGCAAGCAGAGAGTTTCAATTCATCCGGCATCGCCATGAGCGACCGGAGCAGCGCTTCGGTGGTGCGTGACAGACCGAAAGTGGAGCGATTGCGATGGGCAATCCCCAACAGTGACACATCATATAAAACCTGCAACATAGACTTAAACCCGCCCTAATTTTGCTGTGCCCGCACCATGTCAGCAAACATCCCTGCCTGTTGCAGTAAAGCTTGATAACTGCCTTGCTCAGCGATTTTTCCGTCTTTGAGTACAATAATGCGCTCGGCCTGAATCAGGCTACTGAGGCGGTGCGCAATCATCAGAATCGTGGCCTGGCCTTGTCGCAGCCCGTGTATGACTTGCGCTTGGGTCGCGTTGTCCAATGCGCTGGTGGCTTCGTCCAGCAGCACGATGCGCGGGGCGTGGACAATCGCCTGGGCGATTAACAAGCGTTGCCGTTGGCCGCCGGACAACGTGGTAGCGCGGTCGCCCAAGGGCGTGTGCATACCCATCGGCAGCGCGGCAATCTCGTCGGCTAAGGCGCTCACGCGAGCCGCCTGCCAAGCGTCTGCCAGCGTGAGCGTGCGTGAGCCGATAATATTAGAGAAAACAGTGCCCTCCAAAAGCTGGCCATGTTGCAACACCACGCCCAACTGGCGGCGCACCGCACTGACATCTAAACTGTCCAGCGCCTGTCCACTGTAGCGGATGCAGCCTTGTGTCGGCTGTTCAAAGCCCAGCAGTAAACGCAATAAAGTGGATTTACCCGAACCGGATGCGCCCACCAGCGCGACGAACTCACCCGCCCGGATTTGCAAAGACAGATTGTGTAACACTGGCGGCTGTTGTGGGTGATAGGCAAAAGTGACTTGCTCGATGTCTATCGTGCCATCTAAATCAGTGGGGGCGGCGTGGGCGCGAGGGGTTTCCAGGGTGCTGTGCAGAATCGGTTTAGCGCGTTCATACCAGGGCACCAGTTGTAGCAAGCCCAGTGTGGTGGTGGTTAAAGACAGCATCGCCGCGCTGAACAGGCCAAAGGCTGCGTTGAACACCAGAAATTGGCTGGTAGACAGTGTAGCCCCCCAGCCGTATAAACTGACCGCCGCAAAAATCGCCGTCATCCCCACCCAAGAGAACAGGCTCATAACCGCGTTATGGGTGTTGCGCAGGGTGGCCGCACGCAAGGCGGTGCGTTGTTGGCGGACAAACGCAGTGGCCCACACGGCAAAGGCGCGTGGTTCTGCGCCTGCGCTACGGAGCTTGTTAATGCCGCTGATCAGTTGTAACAACAGGCCGGATAGTTTGCCTGCACGGTCTTCCAACTCACGTTCATAGCGCAACACCCGCATCCCACCTATGCCGCTGATTAACCCGGCCATTAAAGCGAGGGCGATTGCCAACCAGGCCAGGGCGACGCTGTAAGAAGCCATCAGCCACAGCGTCAACAGCATGAACAAGCTGTTAAACAAGGCACTGAGGGTCGCACCCACCAGGGTTTGGCGCATAGCCGCGATGCCATGAATGCGCGAGGCTAAATCGCCAGCGGTGTAGTGGCGAAAAAAAGACGCGGGCAGTTTGAGGAGGCGATCCCAGATTGCGCTTTGGGCGGCCAGTTCCATTTGGGTGCCCAGCCGTAAGGCTAAATACTGTTGATGCAAACCCAGCAACGCAGTCACCACAGCGGCGATCACCAAGCCACTGATCAGGGTGAAGAGTTGCGCCCGGTCGGCGGTGGGAATCACGTTTTCAATCAAGCGTCCCATCACCCAGGGCAGCCACAGCGCCAGCAGCGCCGTTACCACGCCAATCAACACCATCGCCAGCAGGTCACGGCTCCGACCGCGTGCAGTAAAGCGCATCACGCTCAGTAAATCGAGCGGCGCGTCCGGCAAGGGGCGGTAAAACAGCAGCGCTTGGGGTTTTAAGTGCGCCGCGCCGCTGGCATCCAGACGTTGCGCCTGTTTTTGTGCCACATCCTGTACGGTATAAAAATGCCCGCGCCGTGCTGGCAACAACACACGCGGGCGGTGATCACGCTGATCAAACGCCAATAAACAGCCGCAGTCCTGCCGCCACCAAGTGCCGTCTAGCGTCACAGGCCGATAACGCACTTGCGAGGTTGCGGCTATCGCGGCTATTGGATGCTGGGCAGACGGGTGCGGGCGGATAAAACGAATCCCTGCCTGTTTTCCTAACAGTTGGCAACTGGCCCACAGCTCGTCCAAGGTGTTGCCCTCGCCGAGCGGGGTTGGCGAAGCAGCCTCTACAGGACTGCCAATCCTGGCAGAACTGGCAGTCCTGTTCACCGGCACAGGTTCAGCAATCAAGCGGCGATAAGCGCCTTCAACCGCCTGAAGCGCCGCAGGCGTGCCGCGCTGCACCAGCTTGCCCGCTTCTAGCACAAGAATCTCGTCACAGGCTTGGCAGGTCGCGAGGCGATGGCTCAGAATCAGGCAAGTACAGCCGCGCCGCCGCAGATTGGCGTAAATCAGGCGTTCATTATGCGGGTCTAACATCCGGGTTGCTTCGTCGAGGATTAATAAACGCGGATTAGTCGCCAGGGCGCGGGCGAGATCTAAACGCTGCAATTCACCACCGCTGAAATTGCCGCCGCCTTCCTGGATCAACGCATCGTAACCACCGGGACGGCTCATAATGAGATCGTGGATACACGCATCCCGCGCCGCTTGAATCAAATCCGCTTCTGGGATGTCGTCCTGCCACAGGGATAAATTGTCGCGCAAAGTGCCTGCAAAGACGGTGATTTCCTGATCGACAAAGGCCAAGTCACGGTGCATAAAAAGCGGGCGCGGTTTGCCATCAAACAGCATCTCGCCCGCCTCTGGCGTATACAACCCGGCAATCAATTTGGCCAGCGTGGATTTACCGCTGCCCGATGCGCCGACTAGCGCGACCTGTTGGCGGGGTTGCAGGGTAAAGCTGATTTGTTTCAGCAACGGTGGGTCTAACGGGCAGAAACCAAAACTGATCTGGTGCAATGCGAGGTGTCCCGCCAGCGGTGGATGCGCCGCTGGCGCACTGTCCTGCTCACTCACCACCGGCGCTTGATTCATCACATCTTCCAGGCGTTGCAGATCACCGGCTATCACCTGAATCTTGCTGCCCACCTCTAGCAATTGGCTGATTGCTAACATAAAACTCATCGCCACACTTTGAAACGCCACCAACGCGCCCAGCGTCAGCGTGCCCGCGATAATATTGAGACTGCCCAGCGTGAGAATCGCTATGGTATTCAACACATGCAGCGTAGCAGGCAGCGCACTGAGCCAGAGACTGGCAATCGCGAATTGTTGTTGGCTGTTAAGTAGCTTGGCGTGCAGCCCGGCCCAGCGTGTGAAAAAATCGCCTTCATTACCCGCCGCTTTCAGCGATTCAATCGCCCGCAAACCATTCATCGCCGCGCCGTTTAACTGGCCTTGGGCCATCAGCACTTGTTGGCTCATTTCGCTGCGGCGGCGGGTAATGATGCTTAAAATCAGACCATTGACTCCCGCAACCCCCAGCGTCAACAACGCCAGTTGGGCATCAAGAAAAAACAAAAACAGCGCATAAAAGACTGCCATCATCAGCGCAAGTAAGCTTGCGGCAGCATTGCCTGCCAACAGCGCGGCCAAACGCTGATTAATCGCCAAGCGCTGGCAAATTTCGCCAGCCGAGCGCTGGCTGTAAAATAACGCAGGCAAACGTAACAGATGCCACAGGAAACGCCCCGACCAGGCCAGACTGAGTTGGGTATAAAAGCGGTTGACCACTTGTGTTTGCAGCCAAGTCAACAGGCTTCGCAGCAAGGCAGTGATTGCCAGGCCCAGCAACAAGGGTTTGAGCCAAGTCACCGCACCGGCCAGCCAATACTGGTCGATGAAAAGCTGGGTCAACAGCGGCATGAGCAAATTCGGCACCGCCAATGCGACGCCCGTCAACAGCAAAAACAGCACCTGTCGCCCAGTCCCGCGCAGGCGTTGACTGAGTACGGTCAACAGGCCGCGCCGCGTGTCGCTGGTCACAAACTGGGGGCCGGGGAATAATTCTAAGACGATGCCGGTAAAATTCAGCGCAAAAGTCTGTGCCGTCACACTGTAGCGCCCGTTTGCCGGATCATTTAAATAGACTTTATCTTTGCCAAAGCCTTCGACCACCACAAAATGCTTGAATTGCCAGAACACGATCAGCGGGATACGCATCTGGGCTAATTGTTCAGGCTCGCGGGTATAACCTTTAGCAATCAGACCATAACGGCGCGCCACCTGAATTAAATGGCTGGCTTTGCTCCCATCCCGGCTTACCCCGCATTCAATCCGCAAGGTTTCCAAGGGAACATGCAAACCGTAGTAAGCCAACACGATAGACAGCGCCACCGCGCCACATTCGCTGGCGGCCATTTGCAAGCGCAACGGCGTGCGCACGCGCTTGCGCCGCGTGTTTATAAACGGGCATCCAGCCATTGAAACAGGCGAGGCATGGCAAGTGCGAGGGGACGGTGAGGCAGCAGCATTTTAGCGGGCAGCGTCTCGGGCAGCGGACGCTGTGCTGACAGGTGTAGGCACACCGGCAACACGGTGTTTTGGGTGAGCAAAGCCTGCACTTGCGCGGCGGGCAGCCAAGACTGCAAGGCCGCTTGCGTCAACGGCGTGGTGCCCACCGCTGTCACCTGTCCGTGCAACGGCAACGCGGTTTGATGCGGGGCTAACCACACTGTGGCAGTGGCTGCGCGTGAAAGACTGTCGGCGGCTGCCGACACCAACAGCAGCGCGTTTGCGTCTGCCTGACAAAAGTGGGCAAGGCGGGCCTGGTCGGGAAAAACCACGATGCCATGCAGTGCCGTCGTGACTGTACCAAACCAACTCCAAAGCAACAGCGCGCCCGCAGCCAACAACACCGCCAGCACTACCAGCCATTCCCGCGCCGAGGTGACTTGAATTAACTGGTCTAATTGCTCTGGTGATGCGTGCTGTTGCAGTGCCGCTTCACGAAATAAGGGGCGATGTTGTGCCGTCATGCGAGATTTACCTGAAAAACACTAAAGGCACAAAAGTGAAAGACTCTTCGTGAAAAACGCTTGTGTCTTTAGTGTCGCTTGTGCCGTTTGTGTTTTGTTTTTCTTTCTGTAAAAAAGAACACAAAAGACACGAACGGCACTAAAGGCACGATAGCCTAAAAACTTAGCGCGGTTTAAGCATCACGCCCGCCGGACAAAGCGCGGCAGGGCCGTTGACGAGCGGTGTGTTGGAAGCAGGCGTTTCTGTTGCCAATTGGCAGCGATCAGCAACCACTTGATAACCCTCACCGCATTTGACCTCAACACCTGCGGGCACGTCGGCGGGAGCGGGCATATTGCACAGCATCGTCTCCTCGATGTTTGGATCAACTGGCGTGCCGCTGCTGGTAAATGTGGCTAAAGAATTGAAGCCCTCTACCGAACGTGCGGAACGGGTATCGACCCCGCCAAAAATGCCTAAGAGTTGTAAGCCGTCAATTTGCAGCCACGACAATTCGTTGCCCGTGGGCGACGCAAACAGCGCGTAGCGTTCAGCCGTGCCGGCACTGGGATAGGTGGCTACCCCCAGGCAATTGGTATCGACCGAGTAAGTGCCACGCGCATATTCGGCTTGTTTGCCAACGTTGCTGGTGAAAATATTGGTGACATTGCCCTGCCCATCAAAATATCTAAAACCGGTTTCTATCCACAGCACGCCCCGTTTAACCCCGCGTGCCGCATAGGAATAAACGCCGTTTAAGGTGGCGGCAGTACAGCCGGTGTCTGGCATTTTGGTCAGGCGACGTTCACGCCCACCAAAGGATTCGCCGGGCGTGTCCCCCGTTGACAGATAGTAAAAATCATCGCCGGACAAGGAGACAAACATCGAAAATGCGCCGCCGTTGTCGTAAGTCACCGTGCCCTGGCAGTTCTGGTCTACCGTGTAAGAAGCGCTGCTTTGATAGGTGGCACGATCCAGGCCGTTGGCGGAAACGCTGGTCATGCGGCCTTGGCCATCGAAAATATCGAAGCCCATTTCCAGGTAGTCTTTGAGATTTTGCCCGTCTTTGGTCAAGCCATTGACCACATAGCTGTAAGTGCCCTTGAGTACCGCGTTGCTACACTGTTCATGGTCGCCCATCAGCAAATCCACATAACCATCGCCGTCCGCATCGCCTTCCACAAAACCATCGCTGTCGATGTCCTCGTTATCGGTATCGGCTTGTGCGCTGATTTTTATGCGCGTGGTGCTTAACAGAGCACCAAAGCCCCCTAACCAATCGGTGACTTTGGTGGCATTACCATTGGGTTTTACCAACACCAGCGCCAATTGATAAGCGCCTGGTGGTAAGGCCACCGTGTCAATCGTGCCTTCAAATAAACGGCCTTCCTCGGCCACTGGCAGCATCATAAGCGCATCCTTGCCCAGGTCGCCTGCGGAAGTGTGTAACAGTATTTGTAAATCTGCGGCCTCTCCCAACAGCGGTTTTAAGCCCTCGGGCAGGCTGATGTGGATGCTGATGGGATCGCCCGCGTAGTAAATTTGCTGATTGGTTTGAATTAACCCCTCGCGTGCGTTGGGTTTACCGAACATATCGTTGACTGCTTTCAATATCACTTCTTCACTAGAGTACAGCGGGTCAGTCGCCGCAACAGCGATGTGATTCATAGGGATAGATAAAGCCAATGCCACGGCAAAGGACAGGGTTTTTAAGGGGGTTTTCATCGCAGAATGCTCGGTAGTTAAGGGATGAATAGCAACAGTCGATACTGTAGTGACACTTGCTTACGTTATAAACTTAGACCGGATTGGTCACGGTTAGAAATAATGCCGGTTTTATGACTCACCTCTTGGTCGCGTGTTTTTGGCTAGATTGTCAGGCGTTTTCCCTGCGTCAATGCCATACAGTTGTGCCCGCGCTTGCACTTGTCTGGCCCAGGCACTGTGGGTGGCTTTTTCGTGCATTTTATCATGTAATTTGAACACCGCCGGGCTGTAAGGATCGAGTAGTCGGGTGGCGGCTTCAAAGTCGGCCTGACTCACCCGATAGATGTCGTGTACTACCTGGATTTGCCAGGGATGAATGATTGTTTTACCAAACAAACCGTTGAGCAAATCTAAGCGCACTTCTCGCTGCAAAGTTTTGCGGTAAGGCTCACCAAAACATTCATACACCGGGGCGCTGATATTGAAACCCGCTGGGGTAAAGGTCAGCACGCACTGGATAATGATGTGATTGATCAAGCCGATGTCGTACACCACGCTACGGCAATCGCGGCGCAACTTATATTGCGACAGCAAATCGGTGGCCCCAATCCGTAATGACAACACTTGCCGTTGATAAGGTTGCAGAAAGTCGCGGATTTCCAGTAATTCGTCAATATGGCCAATACCGGTTTCTAAAATTGGCATACACCAGTGGCTGCTGGGGCAGGCATCCAGATAGGCCGCCATGTTGGCGGTGCAGAATTTGGGCAACACAAAGCCATCTAGCTGTTCCAAACCCGGCAAGGCTTGCACCCGCGCAAATTCCTCCACATTCCGCACCCGAATAAACAGCAAAGGACGCTGTGCGTCCTGTTCTTGCGCCAACGCCAACAGCAGCCGTTCCAGATTGTGATACGCATAAGGCAAGTCTTCGACGGCCACCGCGTCTTCGGTGTCGAGAATCAGCGAGTAGAGGGCGGGGTACTTCAAGCCCCGCGCCACGCTGATCAAATCATGATGGGTGGCAGGCACATACAGCGAGGCTCCCAGCGCGAGATGATTGAGGTCCGGTTCAAGTGGCAACATGGGCAATCACTCCTACGGCTTGATAGGGCATTTCGGGACGTGTCAACACCGGGATATTTTTTTCCTTGGCTAACACCAACAACGGCGCAACGTCTGGGTGTGCGGGGTCGCGCACCAACATGCGATGTGGCAGGCGTCGCAACAGCACGCGAATCGCTTCGCCCAGTCCGGGCTTGATGAAATTCAAATCGGTGATGGCATATTCCGCCATCACTTGCGCCAGAAATGCCTGACTTTGTGCCTGCAAGCTGTCGCGGGCAGTTGGGCTGACACAGGCCGCCGGTGCTTCGCGTTGCGCGGCCAGTTGAGCGACTTCTGCCATGAGTTGATCGATATACCAGCAGGACAAATCCTGAGACAGCCATTCTTCATGAAACTTACAGCCATGAAAATCGGCTGGCGTGTCGTCGGTGTCGTTCGCTAAGAGAATGGAACGGCTGATCAAGCCACCTATCGTGGCGTTGAGCAAGGCAGAGGGAATCAGATAATCTTCATGGGTAGCCGCCACGCAGGCCATGCCGGAAATATCCGCCAGCACCCACAGCTCGGTGCTGATTTGGGTGTGCGCCAGGGCGTTGAAAGCAGCGACAGAACGGCGTAATTCACCGGCAATCACGCCTTTACCCGTCCAACCGTCAATAAACACAATGTCGCGTCCCAGCGCGTCATGGCGGCACAAAATATGGCGCAACGCCTGCTGATCGATGCCTCGGTCGCGGATGATCGAGAGGCTGTAATGCGCTACCCTCAGTCCCAGAAAGTCGCGCAAAATGCGTTTTAACAACACCCCCACGGGTGTACCGGCGCGTGCCAACGACACCAGCACTGGGGGACGGGGCTGGGCCGCCAAATGGGCTGCCAAGGCCCAGGCATGACGGGCCAAGCGTGCTTGGTTACGGGCACAAGCGGCATAGAAAATCTGCAAATAGGCAGGAGAAGGCTGGTATTCAGCAGACAACATCTCGCTGTAATGTTTTTGCCCGGATTGAATCAAGGCTTCTTTAGTCTCCACCGAGGTATAATCGATGGTAATCGGTTTTAATAGGATGTCTACGTCGTCAGGGTGATAACTGCCATGAAAAGGATGATAGGTCATAGGCAAGGACTCAAACAGGTGAAAGCCACAGATCGCATGAGTAAAAAACAGTACAACAGACAGGAAAATGCACACGCTCTGTCATCAACGAGGGTAGAATTCGTCTATTGTGGCGTTTTGCACCGCTGATAGCCAGCTTAATTCTTTTACGTTCGTCAGACCTATCAAAAATCACGCACTTAACCTCTCCCATTTCAGCAGAAAATTAACCATGCTTAAAATCATACAAGCAGATGATCATCCTTTATTTCGTGCTGGAATGCGGGCTTTGCTCAGCCAGTTAGACACGGCAGTGTCGATCACGGAAGCGGGCAATTTAGATGAATTATTAAAAATTCTGCGGTCTGAAAGTCAGATAGATTTGATTTTATTGGATTTAGTCATGCCGGGTATGCAGCATTTAGACAGTGTACAAGCCATAGTCCAGCGTTACCCGAGGTTTCCAATTGTGGTGGTGTCGGCCAACGAAAATCCTTATGACATTCGCCAAGTATTAGCAACTGGTGTTTCTGGTTACATTCCAAAGTCATTGAGTCATTTGATGATTTTGAAAGCCTTAAAAAAAGTCTTGGCAGGTGATATTTATCAGCCGGATATTTTACGCAAGCAACTGGTGTATCACAACAGCAGCGGATTTACTGAACGCCAGCAACAGGTATTTTTATTAGTGATTGAGGGTCTGAGTAATAAAGAAATCGCCCAGTTGCTGGCGATTAAAGAACGCACGGTTAAACATCATGTGGCGGCGATTTTGAAATGCTTAGGGGTAAAAAACCGCACCCAGATGCTGGTTAAATTACACGATCAGGGCGCGTAGTCTTTACACCGCAGCCGGAGTTGAGCGCTGGCGTAATAAATAATTCAACACGCTGCGCAATTGCGCGGGTTTAATCGGTTTTAATAACACCTGATACTGTTGTTGGTGTAATTGCTGTTGTAAGGTCAGACGACTGTCGCCGGTCAACACGATAGCGGGCAGCGTGCGTCCCAATACCGCACTGATTTGCTCAATGACCTGTATTCCCGTCACCCCATGAGCCAGGCGATAATCTGTCAGAATCACCGTAGGCGTCCAGGTTTGCACGCTGGCGAGCGCTTGTGCCGCATTTTCAGCCAATTGCACGGTGTAACCCCAGCTTTCCAGTAACTTGCTGATCAGAATGCGATTGGCCAACTCGTCGTCAATCAACAAGATCGACGGTACGCTGGGCATCGACAGTGGCGCGACTGGATGGGCCACCGGCGCGGAGGTGTGTGCCTGGGGAATTTGTAACACCCATTGCCAGCAGCCCGCCGCTTCAGGCTTGAGTTCGAGCGAATGTGTCAACAATTTCGCCAACTGTTGTGCCGTCTGTAAGAGCAAAGTTTGCACGCCAGTGGGCGTGGTCAACGCCAGCGGAGCCACGATAAACTGCACCGTGTCGTCTTGTTGCTGCTCACGCAAACTGATCGGCTGCTCGGGATGACTTTGCACCGCCAGTTCCAGCAGATTGATCAGCAAGCGTTCGAGCAACAAGGGATCGCTGTAACACAGCGGCGGATGGCTGAGGCTCTCAAAAACGATGCGAGCCGGATGCAAACCCTGGGCAAAATGGGCCTGTAGATAGCGCCGCAAGGGGCGTATATCAAAGACTTCAGGTTGCGCTTGCACCTGCTGTGCGGTGAGATGCAGCAAATCCAATAAGGCGTTGAGCAGATCGCTGGTTTGCGTGGCCGCCTGCTGGGTTTGTGCCAGTAACAGCTTGGCTTCGGCGGTTTCCTGTAACGGGGAGAGACTGCCCAGCAACAATTGCAGACTTTGCAAAGGCTGCTTAAGGGCGTGGGTGTACTCGGTCAATAGATTGGCATCCAAGCCCGCTGAGTCTACGCCTAAAATTTGTTTCAGCATCGCATAACCGGCTGATGACTCATCACTATTTACGCAAACTTAATAAAATAGCCACAGTTTTGGCATAATCGGCTTCTAGTTGTTGTAAGAGTAATGAAGCGGTTTCTAAATCATTCTGCTTGGCATTATACTCCAGCATTGCCGCAAGATGGGCGACACTGGCCGCCCCCATGTTGTAACTGGCTCCTTTGATGCCGTGTGCGATGCTGCCCAGTGCTTCCCGGTCACCTGATAACACAGCATCGCGCAAAGTGGTGATGAGAGCGGGACATTGCTCCAAATAGGCATCGATTAATTCTGCCAACAAACCCGGTTCTTCGGCAGCCAGAATGTTTAATTCGTGGATAGTACTCTCATCTAACATATCCTTGTCTCCTCCTGAGTGCGGTTCTTATTGATAGAGATAACGTCTGGTTTTAATCAACTGGCGCGGTCAACACCAGAAAATGATAAATAGTGCCTTGTGCGTCGATCCATTCACTGCGTGCCAAATCCAACACATTTAAAGTATGCGCCAAACTGGCAGTCGCCAGCTTTACCAAACCACTGGCGGCACAGGCGCTCAAACACTGCTTGAAGACTGATAAACTCAAAGTCCCCCCGTTGGCTTGCCAAGCCAGCCACACCGCCTCAATAAACAGATGACCGGGGCCACCATAACCCGTTGCGGGCACTTGTTGGGCAGCGGTTAGCACTTGTTGGGCAAAGGCGGATAAATCCGTGTCACGGTCTGGCGCGGCGGAAGCAAGCAATGCGTCGCAATTGGCAGTGGGCCAGGCAAAAACTGCCACGAATTGTTGCAATAAATGAACGGCTGCCGCTGCGTCGATGCTGACGGTGACGGGCATCCCCTGCGGGTCTGGCAATTGTACCCACACCACGGGTGGCGAGGGGAGTGCTGGCGATGGTGACATGGATAACCCCTGAAATCCGAACCACGGACTAGGATGGTAAGCAGAGAAACCGCTTTCCTGCGTGTGCTTGGTGTAAACTGTACACCTTGTTCAGCAGTGACTCAAACCGGGAACAGGCTATGAGCATGTCTTCCAGACCAACCGCCAGTTGGTTTGCCGATACGCCGCTGGGGCGGCAGGTGTTGGAAATCGAAACCACCGCATTGAATCACATTTTGCCACCGCTGTTTGGTTTCCATCTGGTACAGATTGGCGGCTTGGGCAATGGCTGTTTGTTGCACAGCAGCCGCATTCCCCACCGCTGTCAAGTGTTGACAGAAGAAGACGCGCAACCCAGTACCGGCTGCGTGCTGTATGCAGCGGCGGCGCAACTGCCTTTTGCCAGCGACAGCATCGACGTGCTGGTGTTACCGCATGTGCTGGAATACGCAACGCAGCCGCACGCGATATTACACGAAGCCGAGCGGATTTTGATCGCCGATGGACACCTGGTGTTGATTGGCTTCAATCCCTACAGTTGGTATGGATTGTGGCGCAAGCTGTGGGCGCGGCGTAAAATGCCGCCCTGGCAAGGCCAATTTATCGGCATCAACCGGGCCAAAGACTGGCTGTCTTTGCTGGGTTTTGAACTGGTCGGCCAGCATTATCGGTTGTTTGCACCCCCGTTTGCAAACCAAAAACTGAGGGAATCGTTTGTGTTTATGGAGTCTGTTGGTGCCCGTTGGCTGCCACAATTGAGCGGTGTTTATATCCTGGTCGCACAAAAGCGGCGGCTGATCATGCCCACCTTGCGCCCGAGTCGCGTCTTGCGCAGTCAACCTCAGCGTCTGTTAGGCACCGCAGAACCGACCGCCCGCCGGGAGGAGCCATGAACGCGACGACACCAGCAGTGGTTGAAGCCTACACCGACGGCGCTTGCCGAGGCAATCCGGGGCCGGGCGGCTGGGGCGTGCTGTTGCGTACCGGCGCGCATGAAAAACAGTTATGCGGCGGCGAGGCCGACACCACCAACAACCGCATGGAATTGATGGCCGCGATCATGGCGCTGGAAACCTTGAAACGTCCTTGTGTCGTCCAGCTCACCACCGATTCCCAATACGTCAAACAGGGCATCACCACCTGGATTCACAACTGGCGCAAGCGCGGCTGGAAAACCGCCGACCGCCAGCCAGTCAAAAATGCCGATTTGTGGCAACGCCTGGAACAAGCCGCCCGCCTACACCAAGTCGAATGGCGCTGGGTGCGTGGTCATAACGGCCATCCCGACAATGAAAAAGCCGACGCGCTGGCCCGCCAAGGTGTGGACAGCCTGTTTGCGCGCTAACTCAAAACGGCTGCCACGCAGCGCCTGTTTATCTTCCTTGTTGCGAGAATTGAGTTTATGAGGCAAGTTGCACTCGACACCGAAACCACTGGACTGGCCCCTTCTGAAGGGCACCGGGTGATCGAAATCAGTTGTCTGGAGATCATCGACCGGGCAGTCACTGGGCGTTATTTTCACACCTATATTCAGCCCGAACGGGCGATAGACCCCGCCGCCAGCGCCGTCAACGGCATCAGCGACGCGATGTTAATCGGACAGCCGCGTTTTGCCGAGATTGCCAGCACGCTGCTGAATTTTGTCCAAGGGGCTGAATTAATTATCCACAATGCGGCGTTTGACCTGGGTTTTTTGAACCAGGAATTATCCCAACTCACACCACCACGCGGCCCGCTGGAAAGTTATTGCAGTATTTTTGACACCCTCACCCTGGCACGCACCCGACATCCAGGCAAAGACAACAGCCTGGAAGAATTGTGCAAACGCTACCGAGTCTGTCTGCTCGATCAAGAACAACCCGCCGCCCTGCGTGACGCAAACGCGCTGGCCCGCATTTATTTGGCGATGACTGAGAGTTAACCCCCAGTTTACAATAGGAATTCACCATGTCAGATACCCGAGACCATTTCAATCAAGCGGCGGCTGATTGGGATCAGCGGCCTTTCAGCGTACAAATGGCCGAGGCTGCCACGACCGCAATCCGCCGTGAGTTAGTTTTGCGTAGCGACATGGACGCACTGGATTTTGGCTGTGGCACTGGCTTAGTGAGCCTGAGTTTAGCCCCCGCACTGCGCTCGGTGCTGGGTGTAGACACTGCCGAGGAAATGTTAAAAACCTTGGCAAACAAAGCCCAGGAACAGGGTTTCAGCCAAGTCAGCACCCTGCGTTTAGATGTCACCCGCGAAACTTTGCCGCTTAACCGTTTTGATTTAGTGGTGAGCAGCATGACTTTTCACCATGTGGCAGACACCGCCGCTTTGTTGCAGCAATTGTCAGCCAGTTTACGGCCTGGCGGCTGGATTGCGGTGATGGATTTAGACAGCGAAGACGGCAGTTTTCACGCCCCAACCATCCCCGGCGTGATGCACCTCGGTTTTGCCCGACCTGCTTTGCAAGCACTGTTTAAACAAGCGGGTTTCAGCGCCGTGCGCGTGTCTACCGCACACCAGGTGCAACGCAAAAACACAGCGGGTGAACTCAAGGAATACACCACTTTTTTGATGGTTGCCCAAAAGCCGACACAGTAACGGTTTAAACAAATCTCTCGTTCCCCAGTGTCACTTGGAGGTGCCGTCTTGACTGCGGTGCAGTCAAGACTGGGTTCCCGTGCGTCGCATGGGAATCAGAAATTCACTTGATTTCTGCCGCCAACACGCCAAAATTCACCTGCTTGTTTAGTTCGCCCCCCTGTGGTCGAGTTTTTACTCGCGGTCTTGCGCCGTAAACAGGCTGTTCTTAACTGCACTTTTCTTAATTCATTTGTTCTTAAGGGAAACTAGGCTACAACCGTGGTGCTTTCATTCCAAGATGAGAAAACTCAATTTTTCGGCGCTTAATGTCACACTGATACGCCTTGTCTGTATGGTAATACCCTCTTCTCTCAGACGACTAACCTGAAAAGACGAATGGGGGATCATCCCATAGGTTTTGAACTCTGCAATGAGCTTATCACTGATATCTGGTTTCAGGCCGGCAATCCGGTACGTGTGGCTTTCAATAAATTTCATAACGCTCCTTAATATACTCAGTAATATAGAAGAATAGGAAATACAACTACTTATGTCATAGTATCCTGCGCCCCGTAAGGCTGTCAAGGCAGGAGTTCGGCGCACGTCTAGCGCCTCGGAGGGTGTTCGGGTTCTCCGTTCGGCCTGCTGTGGGGTGGGAGATGTCGTTCCCCAATACCCTTGGGAATATCATCTTGACCGCGTTGCGGTCTTTTTTAACCGACTGCGGCGCAGTCGAGATTAGATTCCCGTGCGGCGCATGGGAACCAGAAAAAGGATAACCATGTTTGAACAAACCTTTAAGAACATTGACGATGTACTCTGGAAAGACGCCGGTTGCACCAGCGAACTGGACTACACCGAGCAGACCTCCTGGCTGCTGTTCCTGAAATACCTCGACGCGCTAGAATCCGACCGCGCCATGTCCGCCGCGCTGAACGGCAAGCCCTATACCCACCTCCTCGACACGCCCTACCGCTGGGAAACCTGGGCTGCGCCCAAGGGTAAGGATGGCAAAATTGACCACAACACCGCCCTCACCGGCGACGATCTCATTCAGTTCGTCAACGGCAAACTCTTTCCCTACCTGCACGGCTTCAAGGCAAAGCACAACGACCAGCCGAATACCGTCGAATACAAAATCGGCGAAATTTTCGGCGAGATCAAAAACCGCATCCAGAGCGGCTACAACCTGCGCGAGATCATTGACCAAATTGATCAACTCCGCTTCCAATCCCAGACCGAAAAGCACGAACTCTCGCACCTCTACGAAGCCAAGATCAAAAACATGGGCAACGCCGGGCGCAACGGCGGCGAATATTACACCCCTCGTCCGCTGATCCGTGCCATCGTCGCCGTCACCGCGCCTCGGCTCGGCTCGGTGAGACCATTTGCGACCCCGCCGTCGGCTCGGCGGGCTTTTTGTGCGAAGCCTTTGCATACCTCTGCGCCCAGAATCCGCAGCGCACCACCGCCCAGGATCGCGCCCTACAAGAGCGCACCTTCTACGGCAAGGAAAAAAAGTCACTCGCCTACGTCATCGCCATCATGAATATGATCCTGCACGGCATCGAAGCGCCCAACCTCATCCACACCAACACGCTGTCCGAAAACCTCGCCGACATACAGGAAAAAGACCGCTTCGACCTCATCATGGCTAATCCACCCTTTGGCGGCAAAGAACGCAAAGAAGTGCAGCAAAACTTCCCCATCCGCACCGGCGAAACCGCTTTTCTGTTCCTCCAGCACTTCATCAAAGTCCTCAAAGCCGGCGGGCGAGCGGGCATCGTCATCAAAAACACCTTTCTCTCCAACACCGACAATGCCTCGGTCAGCCTGCGCCAGAAGCTTTTAGAAGAATGCAATCTGCACAGCGTACTCGACTGCCCGGGCGGCACCTTCATCGGCGCGGGCGTAAAGACCGTGGTACTGTTCTTTGAAAAAGGCACCAAGACCCGCAAAGTCTGGTACTACCAACTCGACCCCGGTCGCAACCTGGGCAAGACCAACCCGCTCAACGACGCCGACCTCGCCGAGTTCATCACGCTGCAAAAGACCAAAGCCGACTCGCCCAAAAGCTGGAGCGTGGACGCGGCGGACATTGACCAGAAGACCTTTGATTTGTCGGTGAAAAATCCCAACGGCGGCGAGGAAATCACCCACCGCAGCCCGCAGGAAATCATGATTGAGATCGCCGCGCTGGATGCCGAGAGCGCCGAACTGCTGGGGAAGATTCGCGGACTGCTGAAAGGAGACATGAGCCATGACTGACATTCGATGGAAACAGCGTTTCGACAACTTCCAGCGGGCGCTGGAGAGTCTGACCCAGGCCATTGAGTTGATGCGCCAGCGCCCCCTCTCGACGCTGGAGGAACAGGGATTAATTCAGGGGTTCGAGTTCACCCATGAGCTGGCGTGGAATGTCCTCAAGGATTACCTCGAGATGGAGGGCATTCAAGGGTTGGTCGGTTCCCGGAGCGCCTCGCGGGAAGCCTTCAAGCGGGGGCTGGTCGCCGACGGTGATGCCTGGATGGACATGATCGAGGCCCGCAACCTATCCAGCCACACGTACAATCAGGAAATAGCTTCATCCATCGTGGCCGCTGTCCGTGACCGCTATTATCCGGCATTCCTCGCGTTGCAGAAGCGCCTTGCGGGGGAACTTTGATTATGGACGCATTCGGGCTATCCCCCAAGGTGACCGGCACGATCCGGAAGATTCTCGCTGACTTTCCCGAGGTGGAGAGCGCGGTCATCTACGGCTCCCGCGCCAAAGGCAACTATAAGAACGGTTCCGATATCGATCTGACGCTGATGGGCGACGCCTTGGATTACAAGATACTCTCCGCCATTGCCGGAGAATTGGACGACTCCCCAATTCCCCACACCGTTGACCTCTCGATCTACGCCGAACTGAACCACGCCAAGCTACGCGAGCATATTGACCGCGTTGGCGTCGTGTTCTACGAGCGCGGAACTGCTGGGCAACATCAAGGGGTTGCGAAATGAAGAAGGGATGGCAGACAAAGAAGCTCGGCGACCTCTGTCGGATTTGGTCGGGCTTTCAGTCCTCAATGTTTTTGGATTCGTATTCCCCAGGGCGTTGCCCTGGGCTAACATGGGCTGGGGCTTTGCCCCTTGGGATCGGGATTTGCCCCTTCGGAGCGCCAACGGCGCGGTACTATGACAGCCTGGGGCAACGCCCCAGGAACCATGTCCATAAGGAAATTGAGGGCTAACAGCCCGACCTAATTGTCCTGTGGTGCGGGGGATTTGGTCGGGCTTTCAGCCCTCAATGTTTTTGGACTCGTATTCCCCAGGGCGTTGCCCTGGGCTAACATGGGGCGGGGCTTTGCCCCTCAGGAGGGTGCTGCTGTGAAGAAGGGGTGGAAGACGAAGACGCTGGGTGAAATCTGCGACATCGAGTTGGGAAAAACTCCCGCTCGGGCCAACGCCTCGTTTTGGGATGAGAAACGCGAAACAAGCAACGTCTGGCTCTCCATCGCTGACCTCTTGAAGGCAGAGGACAACGTCGTCGTTGATAGCAAAGAATACGTCTCCGACAAGGGCGCGGCCATTTGCAAGCTCGTCCCCAAAGGCACGTTGCTGGTGAGTTTCAAGCTGACGCTTGGGCGGTTGGCTTTCGCCGGGCGCGACCTTTTCACAAACGAAGCGATTGCTGCCCTGACCATTTTCAACGAGCGCGAGCTGTCGAAAAAATTTCTTTTCTACTGCCTGACTTTCTTCGATTGGGTGAAGGCCGCCGAGAATGACGTGAAGCTCAAGGGCATGACGCTGAACAAGGCCAAGCTGAAGGTGATGCCTGTTTCGTTCCCCCCGCTGGCCGAACAGCAGCGGATCGTCGGCCTGCTGGACGAAGCGTTTGAGGGTCTCGCCACCGCCAAAGCCAACGCCGAAAAGAACCTCCAAAACGCCCGCGCCCTCTTCGAAAGCCACCTCCAATCCGTCTTTACCCAGCGCGGCCCAGGGTGGGTGGAGAAGCGACTTGGCGACGAGACTCTGCTAGAAATTATTGATGGCGACCGCGGCGTGAATTATCCGAATGGCTCGGATTTCCAAGACGAGGGTTACTGCCTCTTCATGAACACGAAGAACGTGCGACCTGATGGATTCGAGTTTGAGTCCACAATGTTCATCACGGAAGATAAAGATCGGCTGCTTCGGAAGGGGAAACTGAAGCGGGACGATGTAGTTCTCACGACACGGGGCACAATTGGCAATGTCGGCATCTACTCTGAGGATGTTCCGTTCGACAATATCCGCATTAATTCTGGGATGCTAATCTTTCGCCCGAACAAGCGCGTATTGTTGCCATCGTTTCTTTTTGAGGTGTTCAGGTCGGGAATTGTGAAAGACCAGATAAGGAAGCAAACGACCGGGGCAGCCCAGCCACAGTTGCCAATCAAGACGCTGGTCAACTTCACGATTCCAGTGCCCACTAATCTCGCCGACCAAGCCGCTTTGGTTAAGAAAATTCGCGCCTTTGAACCAGAAACCCGCCACCTCGCCGCCATCTACCAGCAAAAACTCGCCGCACTGGAGGCATTAAAGAAATCACTACTGCACCAAGCCTTCACCGGACAACTTTAGGAGACCTCTCATGAGTCGTGGAAAAATGATTTTTGGACTTATCGGCTGGCTACTGCTGTGTTTTGCGGCGGCGGCGGCGGGGGCGCTGTTCATGCCGGGGGAATGGTATGCCGCGCTCAACAAGCCCGCGTGGCATCCGCCGGGGTGGATTTTCGGACCGGTTTGGACGGCGCTCTACGCGATGATGGCGGTGGCGGCCTGGTTGGTGTGGCAACGCGGTGGCTTTGCCGTGCAACGCCGTCCGCTTGGGCTGTTCCTCGCGCAGTTGGCACTTAACGCGCTGTGGACGCCGCTTTTCTTTGGCCTGCGCCAACCGGGCGTGGCGTTCGCGGAAATCATCCTGCTGTGGCTGTTCATCCTCGCCACACTGCTGGCCTTTCGGCCTGTGAGCCGCGCCGCAGCTTGGCTGCTCGTGCCGTATCTGGCCTGGGTGAGTTTCGCGGCAGTGCTGAACGGCACACTCTGGATGCTGAACCCATGAACGAAATCAGCATTTATCAGACCGAAAATGGCACTATCGAAGTCCAGTTGAGACAAGACACCGTGTGGTTGCGCCAGGAGCAACTGAGCCAGTTGTTCGGGCGTGAGCGCTCCGTCATTACCAAGCACCTGCGCAATGTCTTTGCCGAGGGCGAACTGGAAGCGAATGCAGTATGTGCAAAATTTGCACATACTGCCGCTGATGGTAAAACCTACCAGGTCGAGCATTACAACCTCGATGTCATCATTTCGGTCGGTTATCGAGTCAAATCGCAGCAGGGCACCCGTTTTCGCCAATGGGCCACCCGTATTCTTCGTGAACATCTCACCAAGGGCTACACACTCAACCAGCAGCGCTTCGAAGCCAATGCCCGGGAGTTTGAAGCGGCGTTGCAATTGGTGAAGAAGGCCGCGCAAAGCGCCGAGCTGCACGCCGACACGGGTCGTGGTCTGGTGGATATTGTCACCCGCTATGCGCAGACATTTTTATTGTTACAGCGCTATGACGAGGGATTGCTGGCCGATCCGCATACTCAGGCAGGCGGGGCTTTACCAAGCCTGACAGAAGCGCGAGCAGCACTGGCGCAACTGAAGACCGATTTAATCGCACGCCGCGAAGCCACCCAATTGTTCGCCCAGGAACGTGGCGATGGGTTGGCGGCGTTACTGGGCAACCTCGATCAAACCGTGTTTGGTGAACCGGCTTATCCGAGCGTCGAAGCGAAGGCGGCGCACCTATTGTATTTCGTCATCAAGAATCACCCCTTTTCGGATGGCAATAAGCGCAGCGGAGCATTTCTGTTTCTGGATTTTCTCAATCGCAATGCGCGCCTGCTGGATACTGCCGGCCAGCCAGTGATCAATGATATTGGCCTGGCGGCGCTGGCCTTGCTGGTGGCCGAATCGGATCCGGCCCGCAAAGACACCCTGATCCGACTCATTATGAACATGCTGGCGACACCCCCATGAACGAAGCCGAAACCAGAGCCGAACACATTGATCCCGCGCTGGCAGCGGCGGGCTGGGGCGTGGTGGAGGGTAGCCGCATCCGCCGCGAGTTTTCCATCGCGCCAGGGCGCATTGAGGGGCTGGGTCGGCGCGGCAAGCCGCTGACTGCGGATTATGTGCTGGAATACCGCAACCGCAAGCTGGCGGTGGTCGAGGCGAAGGCGTGGAACGCGGCGCTGACTGAGGGCGTGGCGCAGGGCAAGAATTACGCGGGCAAGCTGAGGGTGCGCTTTGCCTATGCCACCAACGGGCAGGGCATTTACGCGGTGGATATGCGAACGGGCAAGGAGGGCGAGATCGCCGTTTATCCGTCCCCGGATGAACTCTGGGCGATGACCTTCCCTTTGCCCGCTTCGACAGGCTCAGCGACCGCGCTTGCGGCCAGTGAGCTTGTCGAACTGTGGCGGGATCGGTTCGCGGCGGTGCCGTTCGAGGATAAGGGCGGGTCGCATCCGACGCGGTATTATCAGGAGATCGCCGTCGAGCGGGTGTTGGAGGCTGTCGCCGCTGGACAGGATCGCATCCTGTTGACGCTCGCCACCGGCACGGGCAAGACTTTTATCGCGTTTCAGATTGCCTGGAAGCTGTTTCAGGCCCGCTGGAATCTGTCTGCGACAAGCTCGGACACTGGCTATGTTGCACGCCGTCCGCGCATGCTGTTCCTCGCCGACCGGAATATCTTGGCGAATCAGGCGTACAACGCTTTTTCCGCCTTTCCCGATGACGCGCTGGTGCGCATTGAGCCGGGCGACATCCGCAAGCAAGGCAAAGTGCCGAAGAACGGCAGCCTGTTTTTCACCATTTTTCAGACCTTTATGAGCGGCCCGCCCAAGGAAGGCCAGCCGTCGCCATATTTCGGCGAATATCCGCCGGATTTCTTCGATTTTATCGTGATTGACGAGTGTCATCGCGGCGGGGCGAACGACGAAAGCACTTGGCGCGACATTCTGGATTATTTCGCGCCCGCCGTGCAGCTTGGTCTCACTGCCACGCCCAAGCGTGCTGAGAACGTGGACACCTACGCCTACTTCGGCGATCCGGTCTCTGTCTATTCGCTGAAGGACGGTATCAACGATGGCTTTCTGACGCCGTTCAAGGTGAAGCAAATCCAGACCACGCTGGACGACTATGTGTACACGGCGGACGACACGGTGATCGAGGGCGAGATCGTGCCGGGCAAGCGGTACGAGGAAGCGGATTTTAACAAGAGCATTGAGATCAAGGAGCGCGAAAAGAAGCGAGTTGAGATTTTCATGAATTTGATCAACCCGCACGAGAAAACGCTGGTGTTCTGCGCGAACCAAGCTCACGCCCTGACTGTGCGCGATCTCATCAACCAGATGAAGACCAGCCAGGACCCGAACTACTGCCAGCGGGTGACAGCGGACGACGGCGCACTGGGCGAACAGTATTTGCGCGATTTCCAGGACAACGAAAAGACCATCCCGACGATCCTGACCACTTCGCAGAAGCTCTCGACTGGCGTGGATGCTCGCAACATCCGCAACATCGTGCTGATGCGTCCCATCAACCGGATCATTGAGTTCAAGCAGATCATCGGGCGCGGTACGCGGCTTTACGACGGCAAGGACTACTTCACGATTTACGACTTCGTGAAGGCGTATGCGCATTTCAGCGATCCCGAATGGGACGGCGAGGGACTCGAAGAAGAACCCTGTCCCAAGTGCGGCACGCATCCGTGCATTTGTGAAGTAATGCCGCCGCCGCCATGCCCCGTATGCGGGATGATTCCCTGTGAGTGTCCGAAAGAGCCTTGTCCAATTTGCGGTAAACGCCCCTGCGAGTGTCCGCGTCGTGAAAAGGCGAGGGTAAAACTGGCAGACGGCAAGGAACGCACCATCCAGCACATGATGATGACTAGTTTCTGGCATCCCGACGGCACGCCGATGTCCGCGCAACAGTTCATGGCACTGCTGTTCGGCAAACTGCCGGACTTCTTCAAAGACGAAGCAGAACTGCGGGCTATCTGGAGCGCTCCCGACACGCGCAAGAAGCTATTGCAGGGGCTGGCAGAGAAAGGCTTCGGCTCTGACCAACTGGCTGACATGCAGAAAATCATTGACGCCGAAAAAAGCGACCTGTTCGATGTGCTGGCCCATGTAGCTTACGCCTTGCCGCCGATTACCCGTGAAGTCCGGGCAGCGAATGCACGAGTTCACATCAACACCCGTTTCAGCGCCAAGCAGCAAGTGTTTCTTGATTTTGTCCTCCAGCATTACATCAACGTCGGCGTGGAAGAACTCGACCAGGAAAAGCTCACCCCGCTGCTCCTGCTCAAATACCGCAACTCTCTTGCGGATGCCATGACCGACCTCGGTGATCGCCCCGAGGAGATCAACCAAGCGTTCGTAGGCTTCCAGAAGTATCTTTACCAACAAACGGCTGCGGCATGGTAGTGGCGATTCTGATAAACACCCACTGCGTTTGCCCTGAGGAATCAGGTGATTGCTGCTGATTCGCACAGGCGCTTGCGTTATACTAGTGTTTCGTCTCGAAAAACCTGTCGGTTTTACATGATCCGCGCTATGGACAGAACGAGCCGCGAGTGACCTACCCCTTTTTAATTTTGATGAATGCGGAATGTTTGGAACGGGCGCATCAGATGGCAAAACACAATGATAAATCAGCAATTGAGTTGGAAGCTTTGTTGCTTGACACGCGCACCACTGAAGCGCGTTTGGCATTGGCCGATCAACTGAGCAAGATGCTGACTGCCAAACCGGGGGCCGAGGTGGTCAAGCGGCCCAAGGTGATCCGAGATTCTTTCACCTTGCCAGAAGATGATTACAAGCTGATCCTGCATATGCAGGATCGGGCGCTGGATGTACGCATGTCTGTGACCAAAGGCGAGGTGTTGCGCGCCGGTCTCCATGCCCTGGAACGCATGTCCAATGAAGAGCTGCTGAGTACACTACGCACCGTAGAAAAACTCAAGCCGGGACGGCGTAAAGACGAACCCTGAGTCTGAGAACCCACCATGTCAACTGCCACACCAACCCCTGCTCCCCGATTGAGCATTGTCTATCTGAACTACAATCGGGTGGCCGATACCCAACAAACCACCGAACAATTGCGTGCCTTCACCGCTGAACGCGACGACATTGAGGTGATCGCGGTGGATAACGGTTCCAGCGATGGCACGCTGGCTTATCTGCAAACCCAACAAACTTGGTTGCGTCTGGTCGAAACTGGCTATAACGCCGGGATTGCTGGTTATAATCAGGGCTTTGCGCAAGCGCGTGGCGATTATTTGCTGGTACTGGATGACGATTCCTGCCCTGCCGACAGCGCTACTTTGGATCGGCTGATTACCCAATTGGATCAACAGCCTAGTCTGGGCGTGGTGGCTTGTCGTATTGAAGATGGGCAAGGCAAACCCGCGCTGACTTGGCATCTGCCATTGACCGACACCGCCGGGCCTTCGATGGCCTTCATCGGCTGCGGTTTTGCGATACGCCGCGATTTATTCTCCGCGATTGGCTGGTATCCTGAAGCCTTTTTCCTGTACCAAAATGAAATTGAAGTGGCGATTCAAGTGCGTCGCCAAGGTTATGAAATCCATTATGATCCCAGTTGCCGCGTGATTCATCGCGGCACACCCGCTGATCGCCCCAACTGGCGGCGCATTTATTATCCGACTCGCAATACCATCTGGCTGATTCGCCGCTATTTTCCCCGCCCTGCCGCTTTTTATCTGATCGCTTCGCGCTTGTGCATCGGCTTGGTGCGGGCGCTGCAATGTCATGAATTAACTTGGTATTACCGCGCCGTGCGCGAAGCCTTCAAAGAACCCGTGCCCGCCGAGATTTTGCCTAAACGTTTACGCCACGAGCTAGACGCTTTCTGGCGACAAAACAGCCTGTGGCACCAGTTAACCGGCCATCGTTAGGCGTTCCAAACCCCGCAACCTGCCCAGTGAATCCGAACTGGGCAGGTTTTATCATTTATATGACTGAAACGAGCAACCACCATTGAACATCGCCGCCTGGGAAAACCTCCTCAGCTATCCTGACTTTGATGTGCCGCGCCTAGACCGGCGTTCCTTGTTTTGGCAACTAGAAACCCCGCACCCCTACTACACCCAACGGGCGCTGGCCGCTGGCAAAGGGCTGGTGCTGAGTAATTTTTATCACGAACCGCTGATCCTCAAAAATGCCCTGCTCGGCAGTCGCCTGTACTTACAAGCTGCCCATGAATACCGCCTCAGTTTGACCTATAGCGCCCCGGTGCCGCTGATTTTAGGGCTATATGGGCAAGACGAAGCACCGTTGCGGTTTTGGCGTTTACCCGCACAAACCCCGCTGGCCCTTTGGCAAGAGACTTTCAGCCTCGACCACTTGCCACCGCACACCCCGCTACATCTGCGGCTGTTAGTGCCTGACACCCAAGGCGAAGCAGTGCAATTGCAACAGATCGGTTTAACCGACAGTCAAGCCGTGGACTTGCCTGAGATCACCGTGGGACTGGTGACTTTTAACCGCAAAGACTGCATCGCGCAATTGCTGGATCAAATCAGCACCTTGGCCTATCCGCGTGAACGCTTACACGTAGTCGTGGTCGATAACGCCTCCACCGACGGCAGCAGCGCGATGCTGGCGGCGCGTTATCCCTGGGTGCAAGTGATCCGCAACACCGAAAATCGTGGCGGTTCCGGCGGCTTTAACACCTTTTTCAAATATTTGTTGGCGCAATCCCAGCCCAAACCGCTGGCGTGGTTGATCGACGACGACGCCCAAATCGAACGCTACAGTCTGTTACATCTGGTGCGCACGCTGGTCGCCGTGCCGGAAGCGGCGGTGGCGGGTTCAGTGATGATGGATTTGGAACGCCCGACCATCGCCTATGAAGCAGGCGGCAGCCTGTACCAAGACCGTTTTGGCTGGTGTGCCAATTTGTTACAAAATGAATTGCAGCAGCTTAGCCACATTCGCGAACGCTATTGGGAAACTGGTTATGCGGGCGCTTATTCGCTGCTGTTTCGCACCGCCCTGTTGCCCCAGGTCGGCATTTGGCATAATTATTTTCTGCATGTGGACGATTCAGAATGGGGCCACCGCATTCAACGGCTCACCGGTCAAAAGGTCGTGATTGCGCTGGATTCTTTCATCTGGCACACCCTGCAAGGGGCGCGCAAACCGTTTACGACGTTGCGTTATTATGAAACCCGCAACTTTTTAAACTATTTTGCCCGCTACACCAGCTCCAAGACCGTCGCCCGGGTATTATTACAAAATATGCGCTTTGGACTGCGCCAATTAGTGATTAAACGCAGTGACTTATGCGATTTTCATCTACGCGGCATAGACGATTTTTTCCACGGCCCCTATGGCCGCAACGACAGCTTACGCCGTAGCGCCAGCTTGGTTAAAGACGCGGCAGGCATTATCGACGCCTACCGCGCCCGCCACGGCCAGCCGCCAAAACGCATCTATCTATTGCGTGAAATCAACGACTACGCCAACGACGGCCAGGATCACGAAAGTGCCTTACTGCGCCAATTGCGACAGCTCGCCCCACAAGCACGCCTGATCGAAACCGCCTTTCACCCGCAAACCCAATTACCCCGACTAGGCGACAGTTTTTTACAACTACGCTATGCCAAAACCCGCCTAGGCCGCGCTTTGCAAGCCCTGCGTGCGATTTTTATCCACCGCTCAGGCGTGGTGATTTTGCCGTTTTGGAACGAAAGTATGCTCGCCAATAACCTAGCAACCCTGACCGCCGTGTACGAAAACCACAACTACACCCTGTACTGGTCAGATCGCCCCGCTTTGTTGCTCACCTTAGCCCGCAGCGCAGGACGCGGGCTGCGCTGGTTATGGCTGACCTTGCGAGGCAGCTACACCGCCCATGCTGCTGATGAAATTTAAGGGAAATGTCACGCTGAGGCATTCATGAAAGGACAGGTTTTAGTCGCGATCATCAATAATTCGGTGGATTTTCGCATTCTCTGTGAACAATCCTGGTATCGCATTCCCGTGAGCAGCGTGGAAAAATGGCTGAAACAGCGGTGGCCACCGCGCTGGCTGGCGTTTTACCAGACCAAGGCATTCAAGGATGAAGCCTATGCCGTGCGCTACTATGCGAAAGTGCGCAAAATCTGCAAGGTTCATCGCAGCGACTTGTTTCCCGGCGAACCGCCTAGCCCTAAGCAAAACAAGGTTTATTACCAAGTGTTGCTGGAACCTTTACAAAGCCTGCCGCAACCCATTTTCAGCCGACGTTGGCGGCGCATCGTGTTCATCTCCACCACCTTTGAAAAATTTCAAAACGCCGTAGAAATCAATGATCTTTACGACGAGAGTCCGCTGGAAGACCGCCTGTGGGCCGAATTCAAACGTCTGCAAATCCAGGCCGAACGCCAAGAACTGGTGACAGCGAAGAACGATAACTACTTCCTTGACTTTGCGGTTTACTGCATGGCGGGCAAGCTGGATGTGGAAACCGATGGCGACACTTGGCACGTCGGCAAAGACAAAGCCGGTGCCGACAACCTGCGCGATAACGCACTGAAAACCGAAGGCTGGCGGGTATTGCGCTTCAACACCCACCAGGTGCAGGAACAAATGGCCGAGTACTGCGTACCCACCGTGGTGGAAAACATCAACCGTCTCGGTGGCGTAAATCAGGGCAAAAATGCGCTGCCGAAAAAGATAATGTTGGCCGACCAGACGGGGCAGATGGAATTGTTTTAATCCGCGTACTGTGTCGCTGATATGAACCTCGTGCCGCCCCACCGGGGGCGGTATGCAGTCATGACCCACCAGGGTCATGCGGCGTTTTACGGGACGGGACGCTGGTGCGTCCTGACTGGGTGCGACCCCTGGTGGGGACGCACCAGAAAAGTGCAGATGCTACCAAGCTCTGCTTGGTAGCGAGAGATTATTTGCTACTGTTTGGACAAGGAAATCAATACGTTCTATTTCTGTCTGTTCATTCATGATGTTAAAAATGTAATCAACCCCCATTGCTGCGGCTGCGGCCACTAAACTCACGCCTACGGTGAAAACAGCCGAACCGGCAGTTGCTCCAAATCCCATTCCATACCAACTAAGAACGGCAGTATTTGCAAATGAAGTAGAAATAAGCGCGGTTGTTTGAATAGAAACAGAATATCCCAGTATGGATGCCGATCCATAGGCCAGTGCCAAATAGGTTGCGGCAGCGCCTGTTGCTGTCCCCGTGATAGTCCCCGCCACGCCTGCCAACATATTTCGGTTAGCTGCACGTAAGTCTGTATACCCCAGAAGATAACCACCATAACTAAGCAGCACATCTCCGATTAAACCTCCACCAAGCTCACCAAGTGCATTATCAAAAACAGCCTGATTAAAACTTTTAAACATGATGGTAGAATGTACATCATAAAGCCATTGTCCCGTAGAAATTATATTGCCGACTTGATTAGCACGCGCTAGAAATCGCGTCAACTGATATGGCCTTATAGAAAGCGACTTAGCAGCCTGGAGTTTTCCTATAGATAAAGCCACTTGCTTAACGTCATTACGCAGTAGCGCCATGGCGATTCTGCGATAGCTTGGAAATGCTTCACGTTTTAATAAAGTTCTAACCAGTTCTCGGTTCACAGTACGCTGAGTTACTCTCACAGCGTATTGAGTAGCCGATTTTCGTGCTATATCCCTTGTCAATTTAGGCACAAATAGTGTTGAGGCATGTACTGGATTTTGCATCAAATTAGGTATCGGTAAATTCTGCCAGGGCGTATTACTCGGCAGTTCTTCTCTGCTTACTGAAAAGTCAGTAAAGATGGTGGGTTGGAGAATCTCTGGATATACTGAGGGAGAAGAGAACGCGCTATAAGCCGCAGGCTGACAAGGAATCACAAGGCCGGTCTGGTTAGATATGCACAGTTCATCTACAGCAAAACAGGATGCTGGAATAACTATAAAAAATAAGAAAAAAGAGAATCTAAACATAAAATATTCCTCAATATGCGGCCAGATTTCTTTTGGTTCTAGTTGCCATTGCAGATGATGTCAAAATTTTTCTTTCATCATCTAACGCATTATAGAATTTATGGAAAACTTCGTTGTATAAAGTAGCGCCAGGAGATGAAAGGTAGCGTACATCAATAATGCCAATCTCATGTATTAATGCAGTTGAAACCTCCTGCGTTGTTTCATCAGAGTTAAATGCCATGATGTCTTTTAAATTTTTTGTCATAGAGAGTTTATTTTTATTATTATTCCAGAATGTCACTAGAGTTCCGATTGCCCATCGCTCATAACGCTTTTGTTGCTCTTGCTGCCAATCTTTCTGCGCGGTTTCAATATTTTCTAGCAAAATTTTGGCTTTATCGAGCAATTGTTTATCTGTAAGTCTAACGACAGATCCAGCTAAAAATTGACTCAGGTCTTGCAGTTTTTTCATTGCTTCTTGAGCATTCTGAGATGATTGCATTGTGTTTGATAAGGTAGCAATTTCAGATTCTATTGGAGCAACTTCTCTTTTCCACATTACTTCGGATTGATATTGAGATATTCTATCTAATAATCCTTTCTGCTTTTTTTCTAAATCATCAATTTTTAATACATAATTATTATTAACTTTGGCTCGCAGAATCCATAACTGTTGCATAGCACTCTGTATGGCAATTAATACATGAGAGTTCGAGTCCGCGATAATATTTTTTCCAACAATATCCATATATACATTTACTTGCTCTAGTAAAGTGATTGCTTGTAAGTTAGATTCTATTTTTTTGATTCTTGATTCTAACTTTTCAAGCATATTTTCCAGTTTTATCTCTGAATTTTTTGCTGTCTCAAGAGCGATCAATTGATCGCGTTGCGTGATCAATTCCATCCAAAATGCTTCCAGCGCGGTCGCATCATTGGAATATTTATTTTTTTCCAAGCCACGCTCAAGTAATTGCGTAGCTTGTTTAACCTGGTATACCAGGTGCTGTATTTTCGTTTCTTGAATAAGTTTTTCTAGATTGGCGATTTTCTCAATGGCTTGTGGCAGCTCTGCTGCTGGTAAATACATGGAACGACTTTTCACTAGAGCTTGCAACTCTAGCAAGGCCGTAGTAGCTTCCATGTAGTGTTCTGCCACCCGCTGTTTTATACTCCAATCAATAATCATTTTTCCATATTGATAAAGCAGTTGCCATTGTTCTGGATTATTTTGTAGTGCGTTTGCAAAATATAGACCCGCTTCGCTGGTTTTACCCTCCTGTAATAAAGCATCTGCTTTCGCCAATATTTCCTTTGCTGAGTCAGATGTTTTAGGGTTGCCACAGGCGTTTTTCTGCGTTGTGGCGATTGAAGCAATAGGAACAGAGAGCGGTTTGGTTTCTGTTATTGTCGCTTTTCCCAATAAAATACCTATCACTAATAAAGAAACGCCAAAAAGCGTAGTTTGAAGTGTTGTCATTGTTTAGCTATCCATAATGCAAACAGGTGTGAGAACTTCCCATAATTTTGGGGCAGCTTATTCATCAGATATAGCCAAATTACACCTTTCGCGGTTGTGTTAAAGGTTAAAACTCGCATGGATAGGCTGCCTAGCATTTTCATATGATATAATACTGCCATAGTTTAGTAGGCATTGCGTTATTTACCAATTTGGCGTAATGCCAACTAAGACAGACCATAATCTGCCGCCATGCCGACAAACACCGCCAATCCCAGCCAATGATTATTCAAAAACGCCTGAAAACATTGGGCTGGTTCGCGGTGGCGGCTGATGATTTGTTGGTAAATCGCCAGTCCAGTTGCCACGGTTAAACCCAGTTGATAGTACAGGCCCAGTCCCGCCGTTTGGCCGATAAAAAACAGCGAAATCAATACGCCGGTTTGAATCAAGCCGATGATCAGTAAGTCGGCTTGTCCAAACAGTACCGCTGTGGATTTGACGCCAATTTTGAGATCATCGGCGCGATCTGCCATCGCATAATAGGTGTCGTAAGCCACTGTCCACGCCAGTGCTGTGGCAAATAACCACCAGCCCAGTGGCGGTACCATGCCCGTTTGTGCGGTAAACGCCATCGGAATCGCCCAGCCATAGGCGGCACCCAGCACGGCTTGCGGCCAATGGGTATGGCGTTTCATGAAGGGATAGAGGGCTGCCAAGGCCAAGGCGGCCAGCGATAATAAAACCGTTTGCAGGTTGAGCAGGCACACTAAACCAAACGCCAATCCGCATAAACCGGCAAACAGGCTCAGCGCTTCGCGGCTGCTGACTTGTCCGGTGGCCAGTGGTCGGTGTTTGGTGCGTTGTACCCAAGGATCGATGTGGCGGTCGGCGTAATCGTTAATCACGCAACCGGCTGAACGCATCACCACCACGCCTAAGACGAACACGGTCAGAATCAGCGGGTCTGGTCGGCCTGCGCTGGCTAACCACAAGGCCCAGAGGGTGGGCCAGAGTAATAAGTAAATTCCTATCGGGCGATGCAGGCGCATGAGCTGCATGTAGAGACGCAGACGTTCAGCCATCACAGTCACTCAAAGCGGGCAGGAAAAACTCACTGACCAGCAGCGGTTTGTCTTGCAAGTAGAATAAGGAACGCCGTCCCCACAGCACGGCGGGCGGTTGTGGGAGTTCGGCGGTGGCGAGGTTGTACAAGGGTTGTCCTGGCTGTAAGCGGGCGATTTCCAGGGGGCCACGGCGTAGCTGGGGATCGGCAAACAAAACTTCGCCCAGTGGCTTGGTGCCTAGTCGCAATAAGCGCCGCCGCGCTCCGGTGAGGGTGGCGAGCGGGATCAGGGTGCGCGCAAACACCCAAGGCTGGGTGTTGCAACAGAGATGTACTTGGCGTACTTGGGCGTAGCGGCGGCTGGGTAAGTGTAATAAACGGCTTTCTTCCGCCAACGGGCGCACCCAAGTTTGTAAGCGCACGCGCACTTGCAGTGGGCCGACACAAGCCTCGCGCAGCCGCTGGGTCAGCGAATCTCTACTCAGCAGCCAAGGACGCAGCCAGGGCGGCAAGTCTTCGATTTGCCAGCGCTTGACACTGCGCCAAGTGGTCGTGGTGGAAGCGAAAATGGGGGACTCCTTGCTGCGCCTTGGGCGTCATACCTAATTGGAACCCACAATGATAAGATAATCCGCTGAATTCACACAATGGTGCAGTCATCTCACGAGGGGTTTTATGAGCGCAAAAACGGTGGTGGTGTTGGGCGCGTCGCCCAAACCGGAACGTTATTCCAACATGGCGGTGCGTGACTTGGCCGCGCATGGGCATCGGGTGTATCCCGTGCATCCGCTCAGCGCAACCATTCATGGGCAGCGTTGTTATAAAAAACTGGAGGATATCGAGGGTGCAGTGGATACCGTGACGCTGTATGTGGGTGCGGACAAATCGGAACCGTTGATCGACACCATTTTAGCATTGCACCCAGCCCGGATTATTATGAATCCAGGGGCAGAAAACGATCACTTGGAAGCGCAGGCGCAAGCACTGAACATTGAAGTGGTGCGCGGTTGCACCTTGGTGATGTTGCGCACTCAGCAGTTTTGAAGAGGACGCACAACAGCACTGAGAGCGCCTGTCAGGCGCTCTCAGTGTTTTCTACCGAGTGATGATCAGGAAGGCGTGCCTGCGGTGGGAATCACGGGGGCAGGGGAGGTCAAGATGGTTTTCGCGGCGGCGTTGGTGGCGTTGACCTGACGAATATTCATTGCCACGGGGTCTTTGTTGGTTTTGGATTTTTCCAGGCGGAATTCAAATAGCGTGTCGCGGCTGGGTAAATAGCCTGGATTGATGTTAGGCGGCAGATTGGAGCCGTGGAAAAACACTGAGCTATAAGGGGAATCAGGATTGCGTGAATCGGTGATCCACAACCCAGAACCGACGCGATCCATGTAACGCATGAAGCCAAAGCCCTTGTCTTCGTCGTAATGGTAACAATAGCCACGTACCGTGGAGCCGATGTCGCCCCAGTTAGGCCCGCTGTCCATTTTGCGCACGGGTAACAGGTTAGGAATCAGATAGCCGGAAATGAACATATCGGCTTCGCGTTTCAGTTCGCTAGACACATTATCGAAACCGATGATTTCTACGCGGCAACCAAAATTTTGCAAAGCTTGCACGACTTTGATGAAGTCGCCATCCCCAGTCACCAATACCACGCGATCCAAGTTGCGCGACTGCAACAACACATCCACCGCCATGTCGAGATCGGCATTGGCCTTGCCGTAGCGATTGCCTTTTTCGTCTTCGTACCACTTGACATTTTTCTGGATGACTTTGAAACCATACTCGCGTAACACCGAAAAATAGCCGTTGATACCTTTTCTGTAGTTAATATCATCACGCGAACGCTCAGGATCAAAGCTCACGTAGGCGTTTAGGCGTAAGGCTTCTGCATTATCACGACAGGCAAACTCTCTCAAAATATCATAATGCATACCATAGCCGCCGTTGCGGTTGATGTTGGCAACATCGACGTAAACACCAATTTTTGCATTTGATTTCATGGACATTGAGTTATTCCTTCACATTGTCAGATTAACGTTTGACGACCACACGGTTCTCCTCTTCATGCAATTGCAGGCGATGAACTGAGGGAACTCAATAAACTGTTACAGTTTGTTACAATAATACCATAAAAGTCAGCAAGCCAAATAATATCTCTGCCTCTCAAAAAATCGCTCCTAAAATCATCAGGCTTGAGTTCAATCGGTGGGTGAGTAGCAGATTCTATGGAGAGTGTGGAGTCGTCAACTGGGTTTGAAAAAAGTCACACGCCGTTTTGAGCAGACTGTCGCCGTGTTTTCAAGCATAAAGTGCGCTCGATTTGGCGCATCCGGCCCCGCTTATTATGGGGGTGTACTCGCTGCAAACAAGGGCTTAGCCGTGTTGGGCGCGTATTTCATAACGGTGACAACTGCCTGAAAGTAGAGTACAATGATAGCAGGCATTGGCCTTAGAATTGTTGCGTGCTGCTCTGTCAGGGTGATGCTGTCAGCACCCAAGTAAACCCAGTCACCCCTGGGAACCTGTCCGTTAAACCTGTCTTGGTGGTTTGAGATTTTCTCAGCGTTTGCGACCGGACACAACCTCACAGCACGGAAGCTGTCGCTGGTGCGGACAGATTTTTTAGTAGGCAACCGATGACTAGTAGGCAATCGATGATCGATTCTCAAGGGTTCCGCCTGAACGTCGGAATCATTCTGAGTAACCGCGAGGGACAAGTATTCTGGGCAAAGCGCATTGGCCAGAATGCTTGGCAGTTCCCGCAGGGCGGTATTCGGTCTCATGAGACGCCTGAAGAAGCGATGTATCGTGAACTCATGGAAGAAACGGGTTTGCGTCGTGAACAGGTCGAAATCATCGGAGTGACCCAAAGCTGGTTGTACTACTATCTCCCTTCTCATCTGATCCGCAGAAACAAGCGCCCGCTGTGTATTGGTCAAAAACAGCGCTGGTTTATTTTGCGTCTGTTGGGCGAAGAAAGCGATGTGTGTCTGGATTACAGCGGTCGTCCAGAATTTGACGGTTGGCGCTGGGTGAATTACTGGCATCCTTTGCAAGAAGTCGTGGCTTTCAAACGAAGAGTCTACGAATTAGCCCTCAAAGAATTGGCTCCGCTGGTGCAGGAAACCGACAAAAGCAGTTGTGCCTCCGGCTAAGCCGCTTAGCCTTCGTAGACGCCAGTCTGGTTAAACCCTATTTGCTTGATTTCATGTAACACGCTGTCAGCCTGTGAAATCAGCGTGTTCAAACTGGTTTCCATCAGACCGTCCGCAATGGTTAAGCCGATGCTGGCCGTCACGCCCACGCCGTCTGGATACAAGTCAAAAATCTTCAAACGTAGCTTGTCGGCTTCCGCACGGCCTTCTTCAGCGCCGTAACCCGCTAATAACAAGGTAAATTTTTTGCCGCCAAAGCGGGCCAGCAGCACTTCTTTGCCCGCAAAATAGTCGTGCAAAAACTGTCCGACCACATGCAAAATATGGTCGCCAGTGATATGTCCACGCTCTTCGTTAATTTCTTCAAGACGATCAATATCCAACATCATCAAGCACAACACCGGATGACGCTTAATGAAGTCCGGGCCATCGCTAAACAGATATTCCTTATTGCGCACGCTGGTCAGGGCGTCGGTGGTCGCCAGCTTATACATGTCTCTGGAATAGCGCTGTAACACGCTGTATTGGTGTTTGATCAACAACAATGATTTCAAGCGTGCCATCAAGACTTCTTCCATCACCGGCTTGGTGATGAAATCATTGGCCCCGGCGTGAAAAATATCTGCCTGACAACTCTCATTGTCTTGCACCGTCACCACCAACACCGGCAGTTCTTGACGAGACAAATGCAACTGGGTACGGATGGCATACAGCAAGTCGCCGCCAGTCATCGGGCCAGCCAGGAAAAAGTCGGTAAACAACACATCAAAGCCGCTGTCTTCGCCACCGCCTCGGGGTAAATTGCGTTTGAGCAACTCCAGCGCCTCTTCTGCTGTCGCAAAATGGGTAATGTGCAGACCATGATTTTGCAATAAGGCTTGGGTACTCTGCGCGGTGCTGGCGCTGTCTTCGACATAGAGAATGCGTCCGACCAGCCCGGCGTGTCGCTGCGCCACATCTTTAATAAACTCGACCAGTTTGCGATAACCCAGTGATTTATTGAAATAATCCGTCACACCAGCGGAAAAGCCTTCACGCAACAAACGGGTATCGGCATCGCTAGACACCACAATCACTGGCGTCAGGTGCTGTTTATCACTCTGGCGAATTTCGTGGCAGAGATCTAAACCATCCAAACCGGGCAACAGCAAGGCGGTAGTAATGAGGTCAAATTTTTCCCGATGCAGGTGTTCCAGCGCCTCTTCGGCACTGCCACAAGTCACTATATAAGCGCTCTGCATCTCTTTTTGTAAAATATGGGAAATGATGGAGCGGGCCACTTCTGACCTGTCCACTATCATAATCCGGGTACTGGTTTCTTTCATGCGGGCTTCATCGTGAGTAACGCGAGTATTCATGGCTGTCTGCTTGAGGCTCCAAAGTATACCTCGCTCGACCATCAAATCCTAATACACTTATCACCAAAGGTGGACACAGGCCGACCACACCAACTTGCTTGATTTCAGTTAAAATTGACACATTATCAGAGTTCAGATGCCCACCTAAATGGATTTTATCGCATGATTGACCCGAATCCCCTGCTTGAATTGGACGGCTTGCCGTCTTTTTCAAAAATTCAGCCCGACCACATTTTACCCGCGTTGACGCAGATGCTGGCTGACAATCGCGCCGCGATTGCCCAATTACTCGCGAGCGGTTCTGCGTACACCTGGGAGAATTTTATCCAGGTGCTAGAAGACCTCGATGATCGCCTGAATAAACTCTGGTCGCCGATCAGCCATCTGCACCATGTGGTGGACACCGAGGCGATGCGTGCGCCCTATGAGGCCTGCTTAGCGCTGTTGTCTGCTTATCGCTCCGAATTAGGCCATAACCAGGCGTTGTATGCGGGTTATCGGGCGATTGCCAACAGTCCGCTCTATGCCGCACTGGATGACACGCAACGCAAAATCATCGACAACGAGCTGCGGGATTTTCATTTAGCTGGCGTGGATTTGCCGCCCGCCCAACAAGCCCGCTTCAGCGAAATTCAACAAGAGTTATCGCGTTTAGGTGCCAAATTTGGCCAAAATTTGCTGGATGCGACTCGCGCTTGGCAAAAGCACTTCACCGACGAACAACGCTTGGCGGGCCTGCCAGAGTCGGCCAAAGCGCTGGCACGCCAACAAGCCGAACAAGCGGGGCTGGAGGGCTGGCTGTTGACGCTGGATTTACCCTCCTATTTACCCGCGATGAACTATTTAGATGACCGCGACTTGCGCTGCGAACTGTATCAGGCGTTTACCACCCGCGCCTCGGAACAGGGCACGGAGGCAAGCTGGGATAACGGCCCGGTGATCACCGAAATTCTCGCCTTGCGTCATGAATTGGCGCAACTGCTGGGTTTTAGCCATTACGCCGCCTATTCGTTGGCGACTAAAATGGCCGAATCACCGCAACAGGTGTTGAATTTCTTACAGGATTTGGCGCGGCGGGCGCGGTCTTTTGGCGAACGGGATTTGGCAGAATTGCGCGACTTTGCCCAAACCCAGCACGGCATCAGCACGCTGCACTTGTGGGATGTGCCCTATTATTCTGAAAAGCTGCGCTTACACCGTTATGATTTATCGCAGCAGGATTTGCGGGTTTATTTCCCCTTGCCACGGGTACTGGACGGTTTATTCCAAGTGGTGAAACGCCTATACGGTTTGCGTATTGAACCGCAGGACGGCGTGGACACTTGGCATCCCAGCGTACAGTTTTACGCCATTTACGACGCGGCGAACGCACTGCGCGGCCACTTTTATTTAGACCCCTACGCCCGCCCCGGCAAACGAGGCGGGGCTTGGATGGGGAATTGTCGCACCCGCAAACGGCGCGGCGCACAGTTACAAAACCCCGTGGCGTACCTGGTGTGTAATTTCTCCCCGCCAGTGGGCGACACCCCGGCACTGCTCACCCACGCCGAAGTCACCACCTTGTTTCATGAATTTGGTCACGGCTTGCATCATCTATTGACCCGCATCGATCACCCCAGCGTGTCCGGCGTCGGTGGCGTGGCCTGGGATGCCGTCGAGTTGCCCAGCCAGATCATGGAAAACTGGTGCTGGGAACGCGAAGCTTTGGATTTATTTGCCCGTCATTACCAAACTGACGAAGCTTTGCCCGCTGCGCTGTACGAAAAAATGCGCGCAGCCAGAAACTTCCAAGCGGGTTTATTCGCCTTGCGACAACTGGAATTTGCCCTGTTTGATTTGCGCTTGCACAGCGAATATGTGCCAGGCGCAGACAGTGCCTGGGTGCAAACCTTGTTAGATGAAGTGCGGCAAGCGGTGGCGGTGTTAATTCCGCCCGCGTTTAACCGTTTTCAGCACAGCTTTTCGCATATTTTTTCAGGCGGTTATGCGGCGGGTTATTACAGTTACAAATGGGCGGAAGTCTTATCTGCTGATGCGTTTGCCGCTTTTGAAGAAGAAGGGATTTTTAACCCAGACACCGGGCGGCGTTTTCTGGAAGCGGTGTTGGAATTAGGCGGTTCTCGCGAACCGCTGACCCTGTTCAAAGCTTTCCGAGGCCGCGAGCCGCAAATCGACGCGCTGCTGCGCCACACCGGGATGCAATCCTCATGAACCCCGATTTACAACAGCTACAAGCCTATCCGTTTGAAAAACTCGCCGCTTTGAAAGCCGGGATTGTGCCGCCAGACCAGCCCCCGATTCTGTTATCCATCGGCGAACCCAAGCACCCCACGCCGACACTCATCCGCGACGCGCTGATTCAACACCTAGACGGTTTGGCCCGCTATCCGGCGACGCGGGGCGAAGCCAGTTTGCGCGCCGCGATTGCCGACTGGCTGCAACAGCGCTTTCAACTGCCCCGGATCAACCCAGACAGCGAGATTCTGCCGGTCAGCGGTACTCGCGAAGCGCTGTTTGCCTTTGCGCAGTGCGTGGTGGATCGCAGCCAGCCCGATCCTTGCGTGCTGATGCCGAATCCGTTTTACCAGATTTATGAAGGCGCGGCATTGCTGGCCGGGGCACGCCCAGTGTTTCTCAACTGCACCGCAGAAACCGGTTTCGTGCCGGATTTTGCCGCAGTCACTGCCGAGGTGTGGCGCAATTGCCAATTGCTCTATCTTTGCTCACCCGGCAATCCCACCGGCGCGGTGCTGGATTTAGCACAGTTACAAACGCTGATTGCGCTGGCCGACGAATACGATTTTGTGATCGCCGCCGACGAGTGTTATTCAGAATTGTATTATGACGAAACCGCCCCGCCGCCTGGTTTATTACAAGCCGCCGCCTTGATGGGACGCGACGATTATCGCCGCTGCGTGGTGTTTCACAGCCTGTCTAAACGCTCCAGCGTGCCCGGTTTACGCTCCGGCTTTGTCGCAGGCGATGCCGCGATTTTGAAAGATTTTTTTCTCTATCGCACCTATCAAGGCTGCGCCTTACCGCCGCCGACCCAAGCCGCCAGCGCTGTGGCTTGGCGTGACGAAGCCCATGTGCGCGAAAACCGGGCGCTGTATCGGCAAAAATTTGCCGCCGTGACCGAAATACTTCAGCCGGTGTTACCGCTGACGATACCTCCGGCAGGTTTTTATCTGTGGCCGCGCTTGCCCCAACCCGGCATCGAGTTTACCCGCGCCCTGTTTGCGGCGGAAAACGTCACGCTGTTGCCAGGCAGTTATTTATCACGGCCCACCCCAGCAGGCGATCCCGGTGCCTGGTATGCCCGCATCGCGCTGGTTGCCCCGCTCGCCGAATGTATCGACGCGGCTGAACGAATACGTCACTTTTTATCTCAAACAACAACGCAAGAGGACTCCTGATGCAAGCACTTCAACACACCATTGAAACCGCCTTTGAAAACCGGGCTGAAATCACCCCGCGCAATGCCACAGCCGAAGTGCGCGAAGCGGTCAACACCTCGATTGCGCTCTTAGACAGCGGCGCACAACGGGTGGCCGAAAAACGCGACGGTCAGTGGGTGGTCAATGAATGGCTGAAAAAAGCCGTGCTGTTGTCTTTTCGGATCGAAGAAAATCGCGTGATTCGTGACGGTTACACCAACTATTACGACAAAGTACCGCCCAAGTTTGCCGACCTCAACAGCGCCCAATTGCAAGCCAGCGGCGTGCGGATTGTGCCACCCGCCAGCGTCCGGCGCGGGGCGTATATTGCGTCCGGCGTGGTGCTGATGCCCTCCTATGTCAACATCGGCGCTTATGTGGACAGCGGCACCATGGTAGACACCTGGGCCACCGTCGGTTCCTGTGCCCAAATCGGCAAAAACGTGCATTTATCCGGCGGCGTCGGCATCGGCGGCGTCTTAGAACCACTGCAAGCCGCGCCCACGATTATCGAAGACAATTGCTTCATCGGTGCCCGTTCAGAAGTAGTAGAAGGCGTGGTGGTCGGCGAAGGCGCAGTGATTTCAATGGGCGTCTACATCGGCCAAAGTACCAAGATTTACCACCGCGAAACCGGCGCAGTGACCTATGGTTACATTCCGCCCGGCTCGGTGGTGGTGTCGGGTAACTTACCGTCCAGCGACGGCAAATACAGCTTGTATTGCGCAGTGATCGTCAAACAAGTAGACGCTAAAACCCGCAGCAAAGTCGGGATTAATGCCTTGCTACGGGATATTTGATTTGAGTTCCCCTGCGCCACGGGGCCGCTCGGTGTGGTCTCGTGGCGTGGCGTGTCAACAGGCGATGATGGGTTTCGGCGCGAGTGGGTTTGTATAAGAGTTAGGCATTGGCGCGCCTCTACCTATCCTACCATGCTTCGATATGCTAAACGGTAGGCAAAACAAAAAGACGTTTTGCCTACCCTACACGGCTGACCTTTATCCCCTACGCTACAGTATGGATTTTATCAAGGTGTGTAGGGCATTGTTCAACGACGCCGATTTTTTTATACAGGAGGGAAAAATCCGTGGTAGTTTATGCCAATAATAAAACTTAGTTGACGGATTTAGTCCACTCTACCGGGATCACCTAAATCCGCCTGAATTTACAACTTTCCTGGCTTAATGGAACTTGACAGCAAAGACGGTATCTACCGCGCTCAGCTTAACGTATGCGGGAAGTTACTGATAACTTAATCCAACAGTAAAGTTGGCTCCCCCTTGACCACTAATATTTGATCCAATATGAGCAGTTAAGCGTAGATGATTATTTATGGCAGATTCTATGCCAAAATTAATATCCATTTTCGTTCTCGTAATTTCATTAGTTGGAGTTCCATTTACAGTACTTTCTCCTATCCTTGTCCAAGAAAACCCACCAACTAATGTTGTCATGTGATTTACGCTGAATTTTATTGCAGGAGAGATAGATAATAAATCAGGTGGATCATATAATACATTCTCCATCTCTCTTTCTATGTTAATTTTATACTTAAATTGTAGACTAAGCACTAAAGGATCAAGTATTCTATAGACAATGAAACCAATATCATATGACTTTGCAATATCAAATTTAATATCCGTTTCATTCAACTTGCTTGCCTGGGCTAGTCCTATAGCAAGGGCGGTATCTACACCCATATCCTGAATTGATGACTTATATAGTGAACCACCTATGCCAATATGGAAATTGTCAAGATAAGCATCAGTATCTTCTTGCTTGCCAAGATCGCCCCCCGTAGATTGTCTATAGTTTGACAAATAAGAAAACCCACCAAACAGGTTTAATTTGTCAGTTATTCCATAAGTTATGCTTGGTGAGTATACAAGCGTATCAAGACTTATTATTGAGTTCCCAAGGAATCTGGGTACAACAATAAAACTATTCCCAATAGATACCACCTCTTCTAGTATGTCTGTACGTTCTGACTCAAGATTTGTATACGAGATACTTAGTTCATAATTTATATTACCTGGATTTATTCTTTCTATCTCAATCGCCTCTCTTGTATATCCATGACCAGCAAATAAAAATACTGCAATTCCAACAAGGATACTGGCCGATTTCATAAACAGTTCTCCGGTAAAGTGAGCGAGTGGTCTGTAGGCCAGTCATAGTCGGGGGTTCCATCAGGTTTTCTTCCTGAAATCTGTTTTATAGAGATCAATTTACCTTTTGTCTCTTCTTGTTTTTGATTTGCATTAGAATTACCCTTGTACTTCCACATTTCTATGAAATCAGGTGTAGGTATCCTAATATTTCCGAGAGATGGGTCAGCTAAATAAGTATATCCATTACATGTTCCACGAAACACAGTAAAATGCTCTGGTATAAGAGGTAATTTTATAATCTGGACTATAACAGGTAATTTACTTTTCATGACCACCTCATTGAGATCTTTAAATTTCACTTCCACCGCCCCCTTTCCGCCGACAGAATAACCACTCGATTCAATTGCATATATTAGGTCTCTGAAGCTAGGCTTTTCCAGAAAACTGGCTGTAACTAACTGAGTTTCTAGGGATACTTCATTCTTATAAGTATCCGACAGAGAGTTAATAAATAAGTTGAGTTGTGTATCAGAATTAAAATTCTGATGTACGTTCAAATTTAATAGAATATCGGATATAATTTTTTTGTCTTTTTGTTTTTTTTCGACAGAAGTATCTACAGGTAATTTCTCGTCTATATTACTCAGCATTGCTGAAATATCTCTTCTTAGGTATTTATCATTTTTTATATACTTAGAAATATTAGACTCTCCTTTATCATCATTAAATACATATTTAAGAATTGTTGCAATTGCTGATGCGCCACAACTATTATCTTCATTCTGCTTTACAATATTCGAGTTTTTCTCTTTATATGAAATGACATGAATAGACGTACTCCCAATAAACACCTGTCCTGCACTTACGTGACTTATATGTAAAAAAATAGCGGCCATAAAGATATATTTGAGTAAATTTTTCATAGTTATATACCACGCCCCGCTAGCACCGCATGGCGGGGCGATTTTTGTTGTTATTTTCCGTAAATTGCACGATTTATCCTTGAGTGATACTGTGGTTGCTCTCCATAAGCCCCACCGTATACCCATGTACCCTGTTCCACGACATCACGCCAAACATTGACAGCTTCCACACCTAGGGTTATTACTTCTTTGATGCCTTCTCCCTGCGTCTGTTGCTGTTCAGCGTTACTCAATGCACGAGAATCTGTACCTGCGAACGGATCATCTTTGGCCGTTACTGCAAATGGTGTCAATACCAAAGGTGCTATCAAGAGAATTCTCGCAGTTATACGGGTATTGATTTTCATAAAAGTAATCCTCATAAATGTAGCCAATTTCTGCCTCTCATGCTATGCTTTGGTCATCGCATGTGGCGGAAAGAATATGATGCAATACCCTGAGCAATTAATCTACCAAGCCAAACTTGATATTTCACTCACCAAACAAGGACTTCACCCGTGAGGCTGCAATATCATGAATATACATGAAAAAATAAAGCTTCTGCGACAGCTTAAAGGCTGGTCGCAAGAGGATGTGGCAGACAAGCTGGGGATGTCTCCGAATGGCTATGGCAGTATTGAACGTGGGGATACCGATGTCAGCCTATCCAGATTAGAAAAGATTGCGGCTGTGTTTGGAGTTAATTTAACTGAACTGGTAAGTTTTGGAGACAAAATATCCTATAATCAAACTGGAAATACAAATCACCAGAACTGGTATGGTAATTCAGAGATTACTCAGCTTGAACTAAAGCATGAACTAGAAAAGAAAGAGATTTTGCTGGCTGAACGTAATAAAGAAATCGCTCATTTGAACGAAATTATCAATTTGTTGAAACGCCCGAGTGAATCAAGGTAACCAGCCCGGTAGCCCACCACTTCGATATGCCCAACGGTAGGCAAAACAAAAAGACGTTTTGCCTACCCTACGCGGCTAAAAATCAAACCGATCTTTTCTCTTCAAGCCAGAAAGTGTCACTCTAAAAAATGGCGGGCTAACGAATTGTTCGAGCAGATGCGCAAAAAGCCGCACGTCGCTGAACTCAAGCGTTAGCCCGGTAGCGTGGGCAACTTCTTCTCGTTTCCCACCATTTTAATATACCAATGGTGGGCAAAACAAAAAGACATTTTATCTACCTCACACGACTATCCAAGACGAAAAAGGTGTGACTAAAAAAATTTCTACACTTCGCGAATTTGTTGAGTATAGTAATGGTGACGTTTCCTTGATTGTAAACAAGAGAAATGACGAAAAATGACCATGAAAATCAGTGTTCCCCCGATTAAGTCGCAAGGCATAAAAACCAAGCTCGTACCCTGGATACGAAGTATAGTGCCGAGTGACTTCAATGGTGCATGGATTGAGCCATTTATGGGCACTGGAGCCGTGGCTTTTAATATTGCGCCACAGCGGGCCATTCTGTGTGATTCAAACCCGCATCTTATTAACTTCTACTCTGGCATAGCCTCTGGTGAAATAACGCCAGAAGTGGTCAAAGAATATCTTACCCGCGAAGGGGAAATATTATTGTCCAAGGGCGAAGATCACTATTACTTTGTGAGAGACCGATTTAATTCTGAGCATTCACCACTCGATTTCTTATTTGTTAATCGTGCAGGCTTTAATGGCATGATTCGATTCAATCGAAAGGGCGGCTTCAATATCCCGTTTTGCCGCAAGCCACAGCGATTTGCTCAGGCTTACATCACAAAAATTACTAACCAAGTTAGCTGGGTGAACAAACTCATTAAGGCGAAAGAGTTTTCATTCAAATGCCAAGACTTTAACAAAACAATTGAAGAAGCCTCTTCAGCCGACCTTATTTATTGTGACCCACCCTATATCGGTAGGCATGTTGATTACTACAATGGATGGGATGATGCCCACGAACAGACGCTTTTTAATAAGTTATCTCATTTCAAGGGGCGATTCATTTTGTCAACATGGCATCATAATTATTACCGTGAAAATGAATATGTGAAAACCCTTTGGTCTGAGCATAGCGTCCTTACACGCGCACATTTTTATCACGTTGGTGGAAAAGAAGAAAATAGAAGCACTGTGATTGAAGCCTTAGTGACAAATTTCATTGCAATTTCTACAGAATCACGCAAAGAAACACAAACCCAATATATGTTGCTTTAACTTAAAGCCTGATAGAATAGGCAACTTCTTTTCGTTACCCACTCTACGAAATTCATTCATACCATGCTAATGTAACGCCGTGTGCGACTTTTTTCTGCACGCGTCCAGAAAATCAGTCTGTTTCCCGCACCCTGAGCGGAGTCGAAGGGCGCGGGAAACAGGCCCGGTGGCGTGTCGTTCCCTTCGACTCCGCTCAGGGAACGGAAAGTTGCACACGACGTTAATGCACCCCTATCCCTCAAACCACAGGTTCACACACTGAGATGCCTCATTCCCTGATCGCATTGCGGGCTGCCAAACTGAGTCTCATCGTTGGATTTTTGGTACTGGCGCTGAAATGGGCGGCTTATTATTTGACCGGCTCGGTCGCGCTGTATTCCGACGCGCTGGAATCTTTTGTCAATATCGCTGCCGCTGGCGCGGCGTTTATTGCGCTGTGGGTCGCGCACCAGCCTGCTGATCGTGAGCATCCTTATGGTCACACTAAAGCCGAGTATTTTTCTGCGGTACTGGAAGGCGGTCTGATTCTGGTGGCTGCGTTGATGATCATCAATGAAGCGTGGGGGCGGCTGTTTCAGCCGCTGGCGCTTGAATCGACGGCGGTCGGGATGGCGGTGTCGTTGCTGGCATCGGCGCTGAATGCGGGGCTGGCCTGGTATTTATTGCGCATTGCTCAACAAACGAGTTCGCCGGCGATTCGTGCTGACGGGCTGCATATACTCAGCGACGTGGTGACTTCGGTGGGGGTGTTGCTGGGTATCGGTTTGGCTTGGCTAAGCCACTATTGGATACTCGATCCCTTGCTGGCTATTTTAGTTGCATTGAATATTCTGTGGATGGGGGTGCGCCTACTGCGCGAATCTATGGGCGGATTGATGGATGAGGCTTTGCCCGCTGCGGAATTGGCACTCCTGCAAACCACTCTGCACAGCGCGATGACGGGGGCGATCCAAATCCATGCACTGAAAACCAGACGGGCGGGTCGGCTGGTGTTTGCTGAATTTCATCTGGTGGTGCCTGGCGAGATGCCAGTGCGCGAAGCCCATGCGATTTGTGATCGTCTGGAAGCTGCCTTGCAGCAAGCTTTGCCGACGGCGGTGGTGACGATTCATGTGGAACCAGAGACTCAGGCAGAATAGCGTTCTGGCCCCTAATTTGCGTTTGCCCTTGAAAAAATCTGCGCTAGATGGCAATGTAGGCTGGCAAATTCAAAACGGCCCTGAGGCTGTGAGTACGGTTCAAAGCTTGAGTCAATCAACTCTGGGCTGTGTTGATCAGAACACCTTGCTGGTTTGAAACTACCCCTTTCAGGGAGAATTGTTGAACGAGACCCCCTGAAAGGGATGAGGTCGGGCGTGGATTGAAACGAAAAACCTTAAAGAGAGGATCTAGGATGAGTATGAAACGCAGAAGTTTTGTGAAAACCGCCTTGGCGGGTGGTGCGGTGGTGATGGGGGCGAGCTTGTTGCCCCGTTTAGCGCTGGCCGAATGGCCTAAAGCCGCGTTTGAAGCCAAAGAAGTCGATGCTGCGCTGAAAGCCCTCGGTGCAGAAGGCATGACTGAAAGTACCGAGATCGTGGTGAAAGCGCCGGATATTGCTGAAAATGGCGCAGTGGTGCCGATTCAGATCAACACCACCTTGGCCAATGTGGAATCCATTGCCCTGATCGCTGAGAAAAACCCAATACCGTTGATTGCCAATTTCAAGTTTGCTGAAAATGGCGCGGGCTATGTGTCTACCCGGATTAAAATGGGTGCCACTTCTCATGTGGTGGCCGTGGTCAAAGCGGGTGGCAAATATTATTCTGCCAAAAAAGAAGTGAAAGTCACCATCGGCGGTTGCGGCGGTTAAGCGTAATCCACTCAGCATTTAAATTGGAGAAATAAAACATGGCAGGTATGCGTGTTCAGGCAAAAGTCACTGATGGCGAAACCGAAGTGAAAGCCTTGATGAACCACCCGATGGAAACCGGCACCCGGAAAGACAGTAAAACCGGTGAATTAGTGCCCGCACACTTTATCCAAGAAGTGGTGTGTGAATATCAGGGTAAAGTGGTGTTAACCGCTGATTGGAGCGGTGGGATTTCTAAGAATCCCTATTTGGCGTTCAAGTTCAAAGGCGGTGCCGCCGATGAGTCGGTCAAGGTTTCTTGGACCGACAATAAGGGCGAAACCGAAGCGCAGGAAGTCAAAATCAAGTAAGTGTCACGTCCCCCATTTTGAAGGGCGTCAGGGATAATCCCGTGTGGTGTGCGGGCTTATCCCTTTTTAATTTGATGCTACGCTCACTGATTGAGTATTTACCATGTCTGCTGTGATCACCTCTGCCCTGATTACTCCGCCTGCTGACGCTGCGCCTCGGCTCGGTGAATTGCTGTTAGCCGCCAATTTAATCAATGCCCAAGACTTGCAACGTGCCCTGGATTTCCAAGCCCGCTTTGGTGGGCGCTTGGGCGCGGTGCTGGTGCGCATGGGGGCGGTGTCGGAAGATGCTTTGCTGGGTATTCTCAGCCTGGCCTTAGACATGCCGGTGATTGAAACCCGCCAGATTCCTTTTGACACCGAGCCGTTATTGCAGTTGATCGAGCGCAGCGGTGTCGAACGCGATTGGTGGCTGGATCAAGCCTGTGTGGCCTGGGAAGAAGACACGGTGATTCATTGCATCGCCCGCGATACCCTGGATGACAGTCTGCATGAGGTGTTGACGCGGGTGTTTCCCGAACACACGCTGATTTGGCATTTAGCCCGCAATCAAGACCTGGATAAGGTGCTGGATGCGCTGGCGAAAGCGGGTACCAGCAGTTATTTTGGCGACAGCGACGATGTGGGCCACTTGCGCGAATTGGCAGAAGGTGCGCCGGTGGTGGAATTTGTCAACAATATGCTGTCGCAGGCCATCGATCAGCGGGCCTCCGACGTACACGTCGAACCCGAGGAACGCAGTTTCTATGTGCGCTACCGCACCGATGGCGTGTTGCACGAACACCTGAATTTGCCCAAAGCCCGTTTCAGCGCGATAGCCTCGCGGATTAAGCTGATTTCCGGCTTGGACATTGCCGAGAGACGGATGCCGCAGGACGGGCGCATCAGTTTGCGGGTCAGTGGTCAGGAATTGGATATTCGAGTCTCGACCTTGCCGGGGATTCACGGCGAGTCCATCGTGATGCGTCTGTTGCCCAAAGAGCGCGAAACCAATCGCTTGGAACAACTGGGTTTTGCCGCCGATCATTACCGTTTGTTTCGCCAATGGGTGATGGAACCGCACGGGATTATTCTGGTCACCGGCCCGACTGGTTCCGGGAAATCCACGACTTTGTACGCCACGCTCGACGCCATCAACGACCGTACCCGCAAAATCATCACCGTCGAAGACCCGGTGGAATATCAACTGCCTCACATCACCCAAGTGCAGGCGCACGCCGACATCGGCTACACTTTCGCCCATGCACTGCGCTCGATTTTGCGCCAAGACCCAGACATCGTGATGATCGGGGAAATTCGCGACTTAGAAACCGCTGAAATCGCGGTGCAGGCGTCGCTGACCGGGCATTTAGTGCTGTCTACTTTGCACACCAACGACACGGTGAGCGCCTTTACCCGTCTCATCGACATGGGCGTGGAACCCTTTCTGGTGGCAACCTCGGTGCGTGCGGTACAAGCCCAGCGTTTAGTGCGCCTGCTTTGCCCACATTGCGCCCGCCCAACCCAGCCGCCGCCGGTGTTGCTGGAACAAATCCAGGCGGTTTTACCGGCAGAATTGACCCACACCCCGCCCGCGTGGAAAGAAGCGGTCGGCTGTCCACAATGTCAAGGCAGCGGTTATTGGGGACGCCAAGGGATTTATGAATTAGTCTATGTCACCCCAGAATTACAGAATTTGATTCTCAAACGCGCCCATGCCACTGAAATGCGCGAGCTGGTCAGTAGCCAAGGCTATCGCAATTTACGCGAAGACGGCTGGCTTAAAGCCTATCAAGGCGTGACCAGCTTAGAAGAAGTGGCGCGAGTCACCGACAGTGGCCGTTTTGCTTGAACACCTCAGCACTGCCAGTCCTCGACAAATCGGCTATGCTATTTGTGCCCATTCCCCTTCAGGAGTCTTTCCATGCCACACACTGCGCTGTCTTACCTCCGCTTCTGGATTTGCTTATCGCTGCTAGTCGCGTTGCCCGCTGGAGCGGCATCGACTGCACCGACTTTTACGCCAGGACAGTTTGAGATTCCAAGCTGGTTTAAAAGCTCGTTTCTCGACTTGCCCGCTGAAACCGCAGAAATCAGCAGCCACGGCAAACGCCTGATGCTGATGTTCCATCAAAATGGCTGTCCTTATTGCGCCAAATTGATCAACGACAATTTCAGCCAAGCCGACTTGGTGACTTATTTTAAGGCGCATTTTGAAGCCATCGACATCAATCTGTGGGGTGATCGCGAAGTGACTGACTTTGATGGCAACAGCTTGACTGAAAAAGAGTTTGCTCTGAAACATCAAGTTTGGGCCACGCCGACGCTGCTGTTTTTCAATGAACAGGGCAAATCAGTGTTGCGCCTAGACGGCTATTACGATCCGGCGCGTTTGCAAGTGGCACTGCGCTATGTCGCAGAAAAGCAAGAAGATAAACAACCCTTTGCGGCCTATCACAGCTCAGCACAATCCCCAAACACTGGCGCTTGGCAAGCCGATCCCTTGTTTGCGAAACCGCCTTACAATTTGGCGGTGGATGCCGGTAAACGACCTATCGCGGTGTTTTTTGAGGAAAAAAACTGTACCGCCTGTCAACAGTTACGCGAAGAAATGCGCAAGCACAGCGAAACGCTGGCGATGCTGAATCAATTCTATTTAGTACAACTCGACCGCTGGGCCGAAACGCCACTGATCACCCCCGCTGGACAAAAAACCACTGCCAAAGCCTGGGCGGACAGCCTTAATATCAGCTATTTGCCCGGTTTATTGCTGTTTTCCGACGGCCAGCCAGTGATGCAGATCGACGCCCAATTTCAGGCATTTCATCTAAAAAACCTGCTGGAATACGTCGCCTCTGGTGCCTTTCGCAAAGAACCCAATTTCCAGCGCTATTTGCATGACAAACTGAGCCGCCAATCCGCTCAACCCTGATCCGATTAGCCTTCTATTATTTTCTCATTATTCACTGGAGTTTATCGTATGCGTCCTGAAGACATTGAAAAATTGATTAAAACCGGTTTGCCTGAAGCTGAAGTCCGGGTCACGGGTGACGATGGCGCACATTTTGAGGCCGTGGTGATCGCGGCAGCCTTTGCTGGCAAAACGGCGGTCAAGCAACACCAGATGGTCTACGCCACGCTGGGTAAGGCGATGGAATCCGACATCCACGCCTTGGCTTTGCAAACCTACACGCCCGAAGCGTGGGCGGCACGGGCCGTTTGACACTCATGGATAAACTCTTAATCAGCGGGGGCATTCCCCTCAATGGCAGCATTCGCATTTCTGGTTCTAAAAATGCCGCGCTGCCCATCCTAGCCGCCACCCTGCTCGCAGAAACGCCGACACTCATCAAAAACGTGCCCCATTTGCGCGACATCACCACCATGGTCGGCCTGTTAGGCCGCATGGGAATTCGCCTGATGGTGGACGAGTACATGAATATCGAAGTGGACACCAGCGCTATCCACACCTTCATCGCGCCCTATGATTTGGTGCGCACCATGCGCGCCTCGGTGCTGGTGTTGGGGCCTTTGCTGGCACGCTTTGGACAAGCCGATGTGTCGTTGCCGGGCGGCTGCGCGATTGGTTCGCGTCCCGTTAATCTGCACATCCAGGGCTTGCGGGCGATGGGGGCCGAGATTGAGGTGGACAACGGCTATATCCGTGCCCGCGCCTCGCGTTTGCAGGGCGCAACCTTGTGCCTGGATTTGGTGACCGTCACTGGCACGGAAAACTTGCTGATGGCCGCCGTGCGGGCGGAGGGCACCACGATCATCGAAAACGCCGCACGAGAACCTGAAGTCGTTGATTTAGCGAATTATTTAATCAGCATGGGCGCGAAGATTCAGGGTGCGGGCACCGACACCATTGTGATCGAAGGCGTGGATCACCTGTACGGCAGCGAATATGCGGTGCTGCCGGATCGCATCGAAACCGGCACTTATTTGGTGGCGGCGGCGATGACTGGCGGCAAAGTACGGTTGCGTCAAGCTGACGTACATTCACTGGATGCGGTACTGGCAAAACTGCGCGAAGTCGGAGCCAAAATTGAAACCGGTGCCGATTGGATCGAACTGGACATGGGCGGGCGGCGGCCCCGGGCGGTGGATATTTACACCGCACCCTATCCGGCTTTTCCCACTGATATGCAAGCCCAGTTTTGCGCCCTGAATGCCATCGCTGAGGGTGTCGGCACGGTGACGGAAACGGTGTTTGAAAACCGTTTTATGCATGTCCACGAACTCCAACGTTTGGGCGCGAAAATTCGGCTAGAAGGCAACACCGCGATCTGTAGCGGCGTCGAGACGTTGCACGGTGCGCCAGTGATGGCCACCGATTTACGCGCCTCGGCCAGTTTGGTGCTGGCTGCTTTGGTGGCACAAGGCGACACGCTGGTGGATAGGATTTATCACATCGACCGGGGCTATGAGTGCATCGAAGAAAAACTGAGCCAGTTAGGGGCGCGGATTCGGCGCGTGCCTTGAATAAGAGTCCCGGCTTTCGCCAGTTTTTTGTGAATACAACGCCGTGTGCAACTTTCGTAACCCATTGATTTACAGTGGGCAATTTTTTGAGTGACTGAAACTTGAGAAAGTCACCTCAAGGTATATCAATGGGTTACAGAAAAAAGTTGCACACGGCGTTATTATTTATAGCTTTTTTTCGTGCTTTTAGTGCCTTTCGTGGACAACTTGCTTTGAGTTTGTCCACGAAAGACACGAAAAAGTAAGTACCTAGTATAATAGATTTCACGCCGTGTGCAACCTTCGTAACCAATTGATTTACAGTGTGAAATTTTTTGAGTGACTGAAACTTGAGAAAGTCACCTCAAAGTATATCAATGGGTTATAGAAAAAAGTTGCACACGGTGTGAATACAAGAACGCCTGAAGGCGGGACTCTTCTGGAGTGCTTGAATGACTTGTGCTTTGCCAGCAGACAGTTCCTACCAACGTTTGCCGATACATGTGATCACCGGGTTTCTCGGTAGCGGTAAAACCACGCTGCTCAACCGGCTGTTGGTGCAGTCGGGAATGCAAAACACCGCGATTATCGTCAATGAATTTGGCAGTGTCGGCATCGATCATCTGTTGGTGGAAGCCAGTCAAGATGATTTGATGCTGTTGGCGGGCGGCTGTCTGTGTTGTGCGGTGCGCAGCGACTTGCTCACCACTTTGGAACAGTTATACCAACGGCGGCAGCAAGGACAGGTCACGCCCTATGAACGGGTGCTGATTGAAACCAGCGGGCTGGCCGATCCCGCGCCGATTCTGCGCACTTTGCTGGATGATAATTTTGTCAGCCAGCATTACCGTCTGGCAAACGTGGTGACCACCGTCGATGCGGTGTATGGCGGTCAACAACTGGATGAATACGACGAATCCGTCAAACAAGCCGCGTTGGCAAATCATCTGTTATTGACCAAAACCGCGCACCTCAGCAGCGCTCAACTCGACCAGTTACGCGCCCGCTTGCAGCTTTTGAATCCAGCCGCCACGATTCAGGATTTAGCACAACAAGCGCCACAAGCCAGCACCCTGTTTGCCAACGACGACTATCACCCCGACCGCCGCGAACTGGATATTCAGCGCTGGCTACAGGTCGAGCCGTACACCCAGCCACGCTTAGCGCCCGCTGGTTTGGTGGCGACCGCGCTACACCAACATTATATTCAAAGCTATTGTGTCGAACGCGACGAACCCTTGCCGTGGCGGGCCTTGGCGCACTGGATTCAGCAATTAACCCGGCTGCGCGGCAAAGATTTGCTGCGGGTAAAAGGCATCGCCTACACCTGCGAAACCCCGTTGCCGGTGGTGATTCAGGGCGTACAGCATATTTTTCAGCCACCCACCACCTTAAGCACTTGGCCGCAAACACAACCGCGTACTCAGATCGTGTTTATTACCCGCAACATCGCCCAACACAAGGTCGAACAAAGCCTGGATGCGCTGTTGCTGAGCCGCAATGCCGCAGAAGTCTGCCAGGCTGCGCTGATTTTGTTGAATAGCTGAGAGTAGGAGCGCCTTGCAACCGCGATTTCATACACCCTACAAAGCCACCACCGTGCCGTTCTCGCGCATCGCCAAATAGGGCAAACCCAGCGCGGCCAGCCACTCAGCCCCCTGTTCGCCGTGCAACATGGCAATCGTGCTGGCACTGCCAGCGATGACACAAAACTCAGCCATCACACTGGCACTCGCCAAACCCCGTACTGGCCAGCCAGTTTTCGGGTTGAGGATATGGGCGTAGCGTTGACCATCGAGGAGAAAACAGCGGGCGTAATCGCCGCTGCTGGCCAGACCGCCACGATGCAACGCGAGCTGTCCCAGCAAAGCATCCGGCAGACGTGGGTGACGAATCCCCACTTGCCAGGCTTGACCGTCGGGATGTGGGCCTAGCGCGTGCAGATCGCCGCCCAAATCGATCAAGCCGTGGGTAATCCCGGCCTGGCGATACAAGGTCGCCAGCGCATCGGCGGCATATTCTTTAACGATGCCACCAAAATCCAGTTCCATCCCCGCCAAGGGCAAATGCAGCCAAGGTTTGCGCCACACCAGCTTGTCCCAACCCACCAGCGCTTGTACGGCAGCGAGTTCAGCGGCCTCAGGCAGTCGCAACCGGGGCTGCCTAAAGTCCCAAATCCGCCGCAATACCCCCGCCGTGACATCAAACAAGCCATCGCTTTGCGCATAACAGGTGGCGGCATAATCGAGCAGCGCGGCAGTTTCGGCATCCACTTCGATACCCGCCGGATCGCCCGCACTGCGATTGATGTGACTCAGCACGCTGTCGGTACGGTAGCGCGAATAACGTTGTTCCAAGCGCGCAACTGCCGCCTGGGCAGCCCGGCTCAAGGCGCTGGCCTGTGCGGTGGAATCGGCGTAAATCAGCAATTGGCAAGGACTACCCATCGCTTGAAAAGTCGTGTGATGTGGCTGCATCGCCATCCCTACAATTTGATAAATTGCTGGGGATAACGCGGCACAATCTGATTATAAAAATCATAAATTTGCCGTAAATCGGTGTCCATATCGCCGCTGGGATATAATACCGGCCCGATTCCCACTTCTTTCTTGGCATAATCGAGATAACCCAACACGATGGGCACTTGGGCGGTGACGGCCAGGTGGTAAAAACCGGTGTGCCAGCGTGACACCGGTTTGCGCGTGCCTTCCGGGGTCACTAACACCACCATCTCGGCTTGTTGTTGGAACAACTCGGCCATGCGCTTGACCATGCTGGGCGGGGCGGCTGAGCCGGGCTGTTTCGGGCTGCGATCAATGCCGATAGCGCCGAGCGGCTCCAGCACGCGATTAAAAGGAAAGCGCAGCCATTCCCGTTTGATGGTGAAATGCACGGGCAAATTGAATTGCTGGTAAGCCGCCAGTCCATAAATAAAATCCCAATTGCTGGTGTGCGGGGCCGCCACCAGCACACAACGGCGCATTTCAGGCGGCAAACGGGTGACGGTACACCAGCCATCACGCCGGAAACGCCAGGCACAAAACCACCGTAGCCATTGACTGATCACCGCGAGTTCCTCATCGACAGGGTTGAACTTGCGCCTATTATGAACACAGGGAGTTTGGAATGAAAAGCCGTTTTAGCAGTGAACCGCAGCGCCATGACGCACCGCCAGTGACCGGGGTCTTAATCACCAATTTAGGCAGCCCTGACGCGCCCACGCCGACCGCGGTGCGTCGTTATCTGGCGGAATTTCTGGCCGATCCTCGGGTGGTGGAACTGCCGCGCTGGTTATGGTGGCTGATTTTACACGGGATTATTTTGCGGGTACGTCCAGCCCGTTCAGCCCGCGCCTATGCCAAAATCTGGACGGCACAGGGTTCGCCGCTGCTTGAGATCAGCCGTCAACAGCAGGCCACGTTGCAACAGGCGTTGCAGACACGTTGGCCAGGGCCGATCCAAGTGGCGCTGGGGATGCGCTACGGACAGCCGTCTATTGCCACGGCTTTGGCCGAGCTGCGAGCAGCCGGAGCGCGCCGTGTGCTGGTGTTGCCCCTGTATCCGCAGTATGCCTCGGCCACCACCGGCTCTACTTTTGATGCGGTGGCCGCCGTGTTGCAAGGCTGGCGCTGGCTGCCGGATTTGCGTTTTGTCAGCCACTATCACGATGACGCGGGCTATATTCGGGTGTTGGCTGAACACATTCAAACGTACTGGGCCACTCAAGGGCGTCCCGATAAGCTGTTGTTTTCGTTTCACGGCATTCCGCAACGCACCTTTTTGGCAGGCGATCCTTATCACTGCGAATGCCATAAAACCGCCCGTTTGGTGGCTGAACAGCTAGGCTTGGCGGCGGACAGTTGGCAGCTTTGTTTTCAGTCGCGGTTTGGCCGCGAAGCTTGGCTGCAACCTTACACCGATCACACGCTGCAAGCACTGGGCGCTGCGGGCACGCGCCGCGTGGACGTGGTGTGTCCCGGCTTCTCCGCCGATTGTTTAGAAACCTTAGAAGAAATCGACGAACAAAACCACGCTTTATTTTTACAGGCTGGCGGCCAAGCGTTTCATTATATCCCGGCCCTTAACGTCCATCCCGATCACATCGCCTTGCTCAGCGACCTGATCGCACGCGAATTACAAGGCTGGTCAACGACAGACTTGCCGACGTTGCAGGCGGCAGCGGATTTGAGCCTGCAACGGGCGCGGGCGCTGGGGGCTGAGCAATAAAACGTCATAGGGTAGACAAAACGTCTTTTTGTTTTGCCCAGCATCAAGACTGAACGGGGTAGGCAACGAAAAAGTTGCTCACTCTATTCTACTAGACTTTATCGGAAATCCTCCTTGAGGCCGCATGCCGACTAGGGGCTACCTCTATTTTCCGATAATGTCTACTACCTAGCTGGCTGACGGAGTGGACACAGACCGCAACATAGTCAAGATAGCATTTCTAAGTGACACTTGGGAAAGAGAAACTTAACTGCCAAGTTAGAACAGGGCGATCAATTGATAGATTTTAATTAAGAATAGAAGCCATATCGCCGGAAAAAGGAAGAAAACATCCACCCATATTCCTCATGACAAACTTTACAGTAATTACCTGTTCATTTTCTAAATCATACCCTGCATTTTCATCCGAGAATTTTATAGAGAGATCAGAAATCCCTTTATCATCCATATTCAAATCAGCTTTATCTGCTTTCGATAGCACAGCTTCTCCTTTCCAAGTCATCCACTTATTTTTATATTTGGAATTAAAAATGTGTTCTTTTTTATCATCATTGTATCTGCTCTCACAACCAACTTCTTGAGTAATTTCTGCATATGTAATATTGCTCGTTGGAAAACTAGCTGCCTGCGCTTTCTTTTCTTCTTTCGATGGGGCAAAAAAAACCGATATAAAAATAATTGCTAAAAAAATAAAAAATAGTGCTTTCAAAATGAAGTTCCTCCCGCTCTGATTAGATATTCCAAAAGGCGCAGTGTTTTACACCTTTAATGTGTCTAAACCAAAAAAATACCCTAACTATTCTGTTTAGCAAGAATAGGGATTTATAAAAAAAAGAAAAGGGGCGCAACACCTTTCGTTTTGCGAACAGTTACCTGGAAAATGGGGCTGTTTAACGCCACCGCGTCGAGCAGTTTAGCCAGTTCTGAGTCTCACCACAGACATTGCCCCGCATTACCTAACCATCACCACGCCTGTAGACCGCCAGTCCCCGCTGCTTAACGGCAATCGCGGGGTGACTCGCCTCTATCTCCTACTAAAATACTTGGTCAACTGCAAGAATCTTGCAAGAATTCAAAAAGAAAATGCTGGTAAGATGCCCGGTGTTGTGATCTAGGCAAATGCCAGATCAGCCTCTATAGCTAAATTATACCTTTCGTATGGATTTGAAACGCTAAAACCCGCATGGACAGGCGGTCCAGTATAATTAAACGGTATAATACAGCTATAGTTGTCCCAGGGAAACCGTTATCACTGCCCTGAGGCATTCCAGTTTATGACAACACCAGGAAAATCCCTATGCACTCCCATAATAAATCCTATTTTCTTTCGATAGTTGGACTAATCTTACTTTGCTGTTTGCCCGGCACCAGCCAAGCAATCATTGATGTCGATCAAACCAGCCTCGACTTAGACATCCCTTATTTGGTTTACCGCGACGCCGATGGTGTCCAAATCCCCTTCTCGGTACAGTTTGATTTTGTGCCAAACGCTGAGGGACGCGCACTGTGGAAATTACGCAGCTACGCTTGGCTTGAAACCCCACCCACCGACTACCCGGCAGCCTTTTTATCCACAGACTTAGAGCTGGATATTGTCAATATTCAATTTTTAGGGCTTATTTGGTGGATCAAACTGGCCTACAACCCCAATCTGCCGGAAGATGCCCAGTTAGAAATGACCGAATACGTCCCACTTCTACAAGGCACTGGCGGCACCCCTGGCCCACGCGGCGAAACGGGAAAACCAGGCGCAGACGGTAAAACCCTACTCAGCGGCAATGGTGTGCCTGCCACCACGCTCGGCACCGCCGGTGACTTCTACTTAGACACCCGCGCCACCACGATATACGGTCCCAAAACCGCCAACCACTGGGGCAATCCCACGGCTTTAATCGGCCCTGCCGGTGTCAAGGGTGACAAAGGCGACGCGGGTACACCAGGTGCGACAGGTGCTAAAGGCGACAAAGGAGAGAAAGGCGATGCTGGCGCTGCTGGTGTCGCTGGCGCTGACGGCGCACCCGGCTCCCAGGGCCAGGCTGGCATAAACGGCAAAACCGTACTGAACGGCACGATAGTCCCAGTCGCCAGCCTCGGCGCAGACGGTGATTTTTATATCAATACCGCTGCTAAAACACTCTATGGCCCTAAAGCCAGCGGTGCATGGCCGACAACGGGCGTTAGCCTAGTTGGCCCGGCGGGGGCCACAGGATCGGCAGGTGCGTCAGGCTCGGCAGGCCCTGCGGGTGCAACAGGCCCGGTAGGCCCGACAGGTGCGCCCGGCGTGAACGGCAAAACTATCTTAAGTGGCACAGTCGCACCGACTACGGAAGGCGTAAATGGTGATTTTTATCTTGATACCGCAACCAATAAAATCTACGGCCCGAAAGCTTCTGGTGCATGGCCTGCTGGTGTGAGCTTAGTCGGCCCGGCGGGTGCGAATGGCCTTGCTGGTGCAGACGGTGTGGATGGTGCGCCTGGTGTGGACGGCGTGAACGGCGTAGACGGCAAAACCGTCTTAAGTGGCACAGTTGCACCGACTACGGAAGGCGTAAATGGTGATTTTTATCTTGATACCGCAACCAATAAAATCTACGGCCCGAAAGCTTCTGGTGCATGGCCTGTTGGTGTGAGCTTAGTCGGCCCGGCGGGTGCGAATGGCCTTGCTGGTGCAGACGGCGCAGATGGTGCGCCTGGTGTGGACGGCGTAGACGGCAAAACCGTGTTAAACGGCGCAATTGCACCAGTAGCGGGAACGGGTGCGGATGGTGATTTTTATCTTGATACCGCAGCCAATAAAATCTACGGCCCGAAAGCTTCTGGTGCATGGCCTGCTGGTGTGAGCTTAGTCGGCCCGGCGGGTGCGGATGGCCTTGCTGGTACGCCTGGTGCGCCCGGCACAAACGGCAAAACCGTGTTGAACGGCACAGTTGCACCAGCAGCGGGAACGGGTGCGGATGGTGATTTTTATCTTGATACCGCAACCAATAAAATCTACGGCCCGAAAGCTTCTGGTGCATGGCCTGCTGGCGTGAGCTTAGTCGGCCCGGCGGGTGCGAATGGCCTTGCTGGTACACCTGGTGTGGACGGCGTAGACGGCAAAACCGTGTTAAACGGCACAGTTGCACCAACTACGGAAGGCGTAAATGGTGATTTTTATCTTGACACCGCAGCCAATAAAATCTACGGCCCGAAAGCTTCTGGTGCATGGCCTGCTGGTGTGAACTTAGTCGGCCCGGCGGGTGTGGATGGTGTGGATGGTGCGCCCGGCGTGAACGGCAAAACCGTATTG
>Ga0209575_10000123_pt1 | contig 83424 bp, 63 predicted proteins | sample Medcelwee11metaG_FD_187172 | JGI IMG/M metagenome (GOLD analysis project Ga0209575, IMG submission 187172) | Freshwater pond sediment microbial communities from the University of Edinburgh, under environmental carbon perturbations - Medium... | ecosystem: Environmental > Aquatic > Freshwater >... | reverse complement strand
CGACGTCCCACCCGTACCCGACGTCCCACCCGTACCCGACGTCCCACCCGTACCCGACGTCCCACCCGTGCCTGACGACCCGCCGCTTCCGCTCCGCCCCGAGGACGCGAAGGGCGCATCGAAGTCGTACGAGCAGGCGGCAAGCCACCCGGACACGCAGAGCGCCATCGATGCGAAGGTCAGGGTTGGTGTTCGGGCTCGGCGCTGCATCGTCCACCGACAGCGTAGCATGGACTCGCTCCGGGCCGGACTCAAGGTTCCTTGATGACCGACGCTGGATCCTCGAGCACCGCGCGCGCGATCCCGAGCGATGCCGCGCAGTACAAGCCGTCGTTGATACGCTCGTCGAACGTCCATCGGATCTTGAGCCCGTCTCGCACCACGGGTCGATCGTCGTCTCCCACGAACACGGTCTTCTTCACACGACCCACCACGCCGAACACGCTGCAGCTACCGTACTCGTAGAGATGGTGTGCGACGTCGTCGATGCCCACGGAGCCGATGTTGGCCGCGAAGAGGCTCGAGTACATTGGATCGTTCGCGATCATGGCCCCGGGCATCAGGTTCATGTCATCGAGTGAGCGCAGCGCACGCACTCCCGCCTTGAGAACGAATCCGGGCAGCCTGGTGGCGAGGTTGACCTCCGTGTCCACGGCTCTGGCTTTTCCCGAGCGGCCTTCGTGCACGAACGACCGGATGCGTCCGATGCACGCATCGAAGGGCTCGTCCTTGGGGAATACCAGCTTGATGGTCACGAACGGTGCGTCGTCACGCATTTGGCGCTTGGCCGCGAAGGAGATGCTCACCTCGTTTCGCTGGTAGATGCGTCCTCCGGAGACGAAGCGGTTGAGCCCCGGGCGAGCGTGCAGGGCGCGGGCGCAGGCCCACAGGTAAAGCTGGAAGAGGGTGGCACGCTCCGGCTCGGGTCGATGGGCGTTGAAGGCCTTCAGCCACGGCAGCGTGCGAGAAACGTCGAGCAACATGTCGTGGAGAATGAAGCTCTCGTTCCGGCCGCGCATGAGGTAGGGCATGATGGTGCGGACCGGCGACTGGCCTTCGACGAGCTTCCCATCGGGACGTTGGAAGAGCGGCATGCGATACCCCTTTCCCGGCGGCGCCGGGGGCCGACCGTGCGAGGTGAGGCTACTCGATTTGGCGGCGCTGGGGTAGCGAGGTTCCGCGACCTTCGGCCGGCAAGGACACTCGGTGAGGCGCGTGTCCCACTGGAAGCAGCGTGCCTGCGCCTCGCCTTGCCATCATGGAGTCGGTTCCCTATGGCTTGATCGTCTCGACCACCCGCCCGTCGCTGGTGAACGCCATCGCGTTGGACAGCGAGACGTTCACCATGACCGCTTCGACCACCGGTGAACGCACGCCCTGCTCGCCCACCCACTCCACGACGAAGTTAGCTCCTGCGCCGCCGCGCTTGTCGGCGAGGTCGACGACGAAGGAGACCGTCTGCATCGGCGCGAGCCGAATTGGGTTGGGAGCTCTCTCCTCGAGCAGCTTCCCGCTCGTGTCGAAGTACCTGGCGCTGCGCACGAAAACAGGTTTGGTCGCGTCCGTGTTGTGGATGCTGAGCGTGGCCGTCAGGTCGATCATCCGCTTGCTGGTATGCGAGTAGATGCTCGAGTAGATCGGGACGTAGATGACCTGGCCGTGCACGGCGTCGGCAGGCAGGGGCCCGTCGACCTGTTCGAAGCTACCAATTTTTGCAGGCGGCACGGTTAGCTCGCCAGCGCCGCGCTCCTGGCCGCCGTCTTTCCCGCAAGCGGTCGCGAGCACCAATGAAAGCCAGAGGGTCGACCGGCTAGCTGCGAACATGGCGCCCATAGTGGCTTGTCTCGATGCGGAGCGCGAGGACGATTTGCTTGCCGACTTCACCTCGTCTTGGGATCATGCGCACGGGCTTCTGCTGGGTGAGTGAATGATGTCGCGCCGTTCAACGACCAACACGCCGTGCATCGTCGCTTTGGCGACTGCGCTCGGGCTCATCTCGGCGGGGTGCTGCAAGAACGTCGCCCCCGATCCTGCCGCCGACGCCGACGCGCAATTCCGCGAGGAGCTCATCCGGCAGTTCGCAGTCCCCGCGGCGGTGCATGCCGAGTCGTGGCTCGACGCTCCCATCCTTCAGCTAAAAGGCGACGAGATCTCACTGGACGGCACGCCCTGCGCGCGGCTCGGGTCAGCCATGGGGACGGACGAGTGTCGAATCATGCTCCGGAACAAGGGTGAGCTGTGGAAGCAGCTCTACCCGGGGCGTGCGTTCCCCGGCATGGTGGTGCTCGTCGCCGGGCGCGACACCCCAGGCGAAAAGGTGGACGCCATAGCAGGAGTCGCCCTCCAAGCGGGTTTCCCAAACCTGCACGTCTTGGTCCACGGGGTGAAGAAGGGCAAGCTCTCCGCCACCAGCCTCGGCATCGCCCAGGTTCACCTGCTCGCTCTGAATCCAGGGGACGCGTCGGCGGAGCCGGAAGGGCTACGCCTCGTGTTGGGCCCGGCCAACATGGCCATGATGTCCTGGAAAAAAGGCGGCGGGGAGACGGACCCCGCGCCCGTCGCCATGACCGAAGAAAGACGCGCCGATGGAACCATTCATCTGCCAGGACTGGTCTCAGCGGTAGGCAGACTTACGACCGCCCACCAAGGAGACAAGCGCGTCGTGGTCATATCAGGCCTCCAGCGCGTCCGGCTTGAGAAGGTAGTAGCCATTGCCGACGTGTTCAGCGATCCGCAAACGCCCTATCAGGTCTTCTGGTTGGTGGTCCCCCGCTGAGCGTCACCCTCCGGATTCTCACCCGTCCTTGCGTCGATGATCGTCGGGTCCCCGTCCTGGCTCCCTTCGGCGCGACGAGCAACGATTCGATTCCCTCCGACATCGAAAGGTCGATCCTGTCGGTGCGCGTCGTGAGGGAAGCCATGATTCATACGTACGTATTCGGTGTATCCGATGTTCGTATCGAGACGGAGCGGACCGCCGTGCTTCGGGGCCTCATCGAGGAAGCTTGTGTGGGTGAGGCCATCGGCGTTGCCGAGGCGCGGGCGTATGCCGAAGCCGCCCGCGACCCGGTGCTTGCCGCCGTTCTCGCGAGGATTGCCGACGACGAGGAGCGTCATGCCGCGCTCGCCTGGCGCACGCTGCGCTGGATGCTCCACGGAGCCGATGAGCGAACGATCGCGGTGGCCAAGGAGTCGTTCGACGGCGCCATGCAGAGCATGAGGCGCGAGCCCTCCCTGCAGGGACCGGTGGCGCGCGAACACGGTCTGTGGTCCGCGTCCGAGATCGCGGCGTTGCGGGGTCGCGCCCTCGACGAGGTGGTGGCGCCTTGTGCCAGGGCGCTGTTCGACGAGGTCTGTGCGTAGGGCGGGGCAGAGCGAGCGCGGGGTGGCTCACTTCGGCACGGCGGGAACCACCATCGTCGTGAGCTGGGCGGCGTTGCCTCCCGCGGGATAGGCGTACGACGAATAACTATCGAGTCCCCACACCACGATGCCGAAGGGGCCGTCACTGCTCGCTTCGTGACGTCCGTTCTCGCAGGCGCTGACCGGAACGGCGGCACGCAGGAGATCGACCGTCGTCATCTCGAGCTCGCCGCTCGTCCCGACGGGCTTCCAGCCCGAGATCGTTCCGATGCAGTCCACGTCCACGTCCTGGAAGCCTTGCTCGGTCTTTACGCGCGTGAGAACCAAGTTGGTCGTGGGGTACGTCGGGTCCGTGAAGAACACATAGTGTTTCAAGAACTGGGCAGGTGGCAGAAGGCTGACGAACTCTTCATCGCCAAGCATCATGTCCCACCCCGGGGCGGTCGCTCCTTCGCGAACCTCGCCCACGCCGATCCAGTAAGCGCTGTTCATCATCTGCGCAATGGCGAATGGGTGATCGGCGTCCTGACTCGTGACGCGGAAGGCCTGCGTCGAGGAGAAGTCCGCGACTTGACCTTGACCAAGGACCGCCGGGGCCCCCGACACGGGAGGATCATACGTGAGTGTTGTGCCGTCGATGATGCCCACGACGCGATAGGGGATGTCCTCCGCCGCCAGATCCGCGCGGCGCGTCTCGTAGGGAGCTGCGGCGTAGTCGTATCCCAACGAGCCCACTGCCACGTTCTGTTTGTGGGAGGCATCACCTCCCGGCTTCGTCTCTGGTTGCAGCCGGAAGAGCTGAGCGCCCGCGAAGACCGCAACGGGCTTGTCGCTCACGACCACCGAGCCCGACAGGTCCGCGGAGCCGGCAGGCAAAATCCACTGCAAGTATTCTCCACGCGAGATCGTGAAATCCGTCGTCTGTCCGGTGGGCGCCGCGGGGAACGTCGCGCCCGCGGGCAACGCGACCGACGGGAGCAGCTGGATGGTGGTGTCGTCCTCGGACGCGAGGATCTGTCCCCACAGGCCGGGGCTTGCGTAGGTGCCCGGCGGCGTCGCGACAACTACGTAGTTATCGCCCCATGCGGAGGTCGGGTAGAGCAGCTGGGCACTGGGTACGTGGGAGTGCGCTCCCCCGTAGGGCAGGATGTCGTAGGCGCTGATCGGCGTGTCGGATTCCACGTGGAAGGCTTCGCCGATTCCCGTGCTGCCCACCGTGGTTCCCACCTCGATGGCGGGCGCAACGGGGCAGGTGAGTGGGGCGCCGGTTTCGGGCAAGACCGAGCTCGGATCGTGCGAGAGAAAGAGTACGGCCACGCCATCTTGCGGAATGCCCGTCGCGGGTACGGTCGGCCACGCGGACTCAGGCTGACCGTTCTGAGGAATGCGCGCGAACTGGGTGACGTCGAGCGACTCCGTGCCGCGGGTAACCGTCAGTCGCGCGGGACGAGGCCACGTGTTCGCAACGAACATGGCAAAACAAGGTGGCAATGCAGTTGCGTAGCCTTCGGGCGTGGGGACGAAGAAGTCGCAGCCCACGTTCCCCCGGCTGCCTGCTGCGGCTTGGCAAGCCTCGATGCACGCGCCGTCCAAACATCCCTGGTCGGAAGAACATGTCTCCACGACGTCGCCATTCGCGTCGATCACGGAGCGGAGGTCGGCGCTGCATCCGTAGTCCGGCGTCCCATCGAGCATCGCGTCCAGGGGAACGATCGTGTCGGTCCCCGCGTCCTGCACGTCGTTGGGGGCGTCCGTGCCGGCCTCCGTGCCGGCCTCCGTGCCTCCGTCGGAACCGCCGGGCGGAGATGCTGTGCCGTCCGCGTCGTCGGAACAGGCCGGTGTGACGAGGGCGAGCAAGAGGGAAGTGGACCAGACCACGGGCAGAACGCGCTTCATGTGCGACATTGAGCAACGTCTGTCGCTGGGATGCAAGCGTCAGGGGAGTTCTGGCGTCCTAAGGGCACCCCCATACGGGGTCAACTCTGCGTGTCTTTCGGGTCGGGGGAACCCGAACGCATCGAACAGCGTGTGCAAGGCAGTGATTGACGGTTCGTTGGAGGGCCGTCTTCACGGATTGCGCAATCGACTGCGCAACACGCCCCCGCGCCCCGTCCCACATCCAGCCAATGTGCGAGAACCCCTGCGCGGCCCCGACCGCCTGAGACTGGCACGCGCGGTGCTGAGTCTGTTCCCATGCTTCCAAGACTCTCTCGCCCTTGCTGGTCGGCCCTCCTGCTCACCCTCTGCGCCTGCGGAGCGGGACCGATGCCACCATCCACTCCGGCGCCCCAGTCTTCTCCGACCCCCGACCCCGCCTACGATACCGGCCCAGCGTCCTACGGATCCGAAATCGGAGGCCTGAGCCAGGAAGACGTCGAAGAGCAGCTCGCATCGATGCAGCCCGCGTTTCTTCGTTGCGTGCGGGCCTCCAGCCACGCCATCACGTGGCTCGGAGGGGAGGTTGGAATCCGAATGCGGATCGCTCCGTCCGGCCGGGTCCGGTGGGTGTACCTGACCGAGTCCACCCTCGGCGACCGCAACACGGAGCGATGCCTGCTCGACACCATCCGCGGGCGAACCTGGCCGCGCCCGCTCAGCGGCGACGGCCTCGCGCATACGTCGTTCGAGGTGGAGCCGACCGAACCCCCGTCGAGCTGGCCCCGCTTCAAGGCCGCTGCCATCGCACAGCGCGCTCGCGAAGCCACCCGCGCGTGCCGCAACGGAGTCGAAGGCTCGTTCGTTGCCACCGTGTACGTCGCTCCCCAGGGACACGTGCTATCCGCCGGCGTGGCCCCCCCGGACGAGCGCGGCGAGGCGGCCTCCGACTGCATCGCGCAGGCGCTCACCAGCTTGCGGCTGCGAAACCTTGCGGTGGCCCAGCGCAACACCGCCAAGGTCAGCTTTTCGCTGCCCTGATCGTTGCCCTGTTGTCTCCTAGCCTCAGAGGGTGATCGACTCCGAACACGAACCCGAGTGATCACAGGCGCGAAGCGTATACCCCGTCCCTATCGCGTCACCCGTGATGTCCACCTGCACACAACGCTGCACGGTACGCACGGTCGAGCCTGTGGATTGCCGGACTACTTCATAGACGGTATTGTGCTCCTTCAACGCCGAGCTGTCGCTGTAACGCGGTGGGGTGAGTAGAATGCGCCCCTGAGCCGGCTGCATCTCGGCCCCAAACCCTTCCAACGCCGCGTCGCTCCCGTGCGTTCGACAGGTCGAACCGCCTCCTCGCAGCTCGCTCCACGCTGCGCGGATCGAAGGCGTCCAGAACACGCCGCCGTCGATGCCGGTGCCGTGGTATTCGGGGAATCGCCCGTTCTGACCGGTGTTTCCCCCGGTGTTGTTCGGAATGCACCGGCTTAGGTCCGTGGGATCCGGCCCCCAAGTCACAGTGTAGTAAGCGCATCCTGACTTCGATAACCACTCCGACGGGTCCGAGGTCTGTGCCTCCCATGGGGTGCACGAGGCAAGATCCTCACGCGGATCGGGCGGCGCACAGGGGTCCGGCTGCGTCCAGCACCCCTGCTCGAAAATGCGATCCACGTAGCGAATGAAAGGATCGTAGTTCACCACGTCGCAGAACTCCGGCATGGTCCACTGCACCGCTGCGAACGCCTGGTAGGGGCCCTTCGTGACGCCGAAGTAGGCCGCGCAAGGATGCGTCTCCGGCCCATCGATATACCCGTACGGGTCGCGTACGGTTTTCTTGCCCGCGTTCGGATCGCATGGTCCCGCCGCGCCGTCATAACACTGGGCGCGACAGGCTTGTTGTCTGGGGCTGTATTTTCGACAACTTTGACAACTTGACTTGGGAACGTCGGGCGAATGTTGCCGACGTGCGGGATGAGGGTCGACGGTTGACGCAGGTGGTGCGATTGAAATACCTTCTATCCAAGTATCCACCAAGGAAAGGGGGCGTCATGAAGTGGACAACTGTCATCGGATGTATCTTTGCATTTGGGCTTCTTGGCATTGGGGGCTGCGGCTCGGACGGTGACAGCCCTGGACAAGCTACTGGGGGAAACGGAGCCACGGGCGGCACGGGAGGCACGGGAGGCACGGGAGGCACGGGAGGCACGGGAGGCACGGGAGGCACGGGAGGCACGGGTGGCACGGGTGGCACGGGTGGAGAAGACTCGCCAACCTGGGTCGCTGCCCCCGAGACGCTGACGCTCGGCCAAGGACGCAGCCGCACGTTGCCTGTCGAGGTTTCGTACGCCGGGTCCGGTGCGGTCTCCGTCGCGGCGACCGCCGAGCCGCCTGAGCTCGAGGTCGCGGTCGAGGGCACCACGATCACGCTTCGCGCGGGTTACGACCACACCGGGCCGGTCGCCCTCCGGGTGCCGAAGGAGCCTCGAGCGAGCACACGCTGACCGTGGAGGTCACCGCCCTCGGCTGGCAGCCGGCCATCACCTGGACGACGGCGGGTCCGGAGGCCCGCGAGCACGCCGCGGTGATCGTCGACGAGGCCGCGCGCGCCGCGTACGTCATCGGCGGCAGCGGGTACGCGCCCTATGGGGACCCGCTCGACGACGTCTGGCGTTACGACCTCGACGCGGACACCTGGTCCGCCCTGTCGCCGGCGGGCACCGTCCCATCCGGCGCCTCGCGACGGGTCGCCGTCGACGAAACGCAACGCACCGCCTACCTCTTCGGCGGCTACGTCTCGGGTAACGCCCCCCACGCGGAGCTTGCGCGGGTGCGTTACGGCGGCGGGGCGCTGGCGTTCGAGACCGTGCCGCAGTCCGGCGCGCCGAGCCCGCGTTGGCTGCACGCCTTCTTCTTCGACCCGGTCACAGAACGCTTCTATGCCTTCGGCGGCCTCGGTATGGGCCTGTTCGACGACACCTACGTGATGACCCTCACCGACGGAACGGCGGTCTGGACCCGGCTCGACCTGGAGCCGCGGCCCTCGCCGCGTTACGGGTTCTTCTACGGCTTCGACCCGGCGACGGGGCTCCTCACGGTGTTCAGCGGCGCGCAGGGTACCAACCCCATCGACGCCGCTCGCGACACCTGGCAGCTCGACGTGCGCGCCGAGCCCCCGCACTGGGCGCTGGTCGCCGAGGGCGATCCGGTCCCGCCTGGCCGCCGCAACGGCTGCGCGGTCTTCGACCCGTCGGGTCCGCGGCTCGTGGTGTTCGGCGGCACGCCGGACGCGATGAACACGTCTCCGGGCCTGTTCCTCTTCGACGCCCGCCCCGGCAGAACCACCTGGACCCACCTGCAGGTCGCCGGCGAGCCCCCTCTGCGCTCGAGCGGCTTCGGCCTGTACGACGCGGCGCGCGGGCGCGTGCTGCTAGGCTTCGGCAACACGACCACGCTGGCGTTCCAGGACTGGGCCGAGCTAGGTTACGCGGCCGACTGACACCCCGCGTTCAATTGAGCAAGCGCTTCCGCTTCCACGTCTTTCAGCATCCGTCCAACGTCCGCGGCGTTGTTTGTCTCCGTTTCCCTCAGGTACGGCAGACGAGACCTTCGTGAGCCGAAGCCGCACAGCCGCTTCAGCAGAGCGAGTACGGGCGTCCGCCGAAAGAGAGTTCTTGAGAGACTTCGATCGCCAAACTACGTCGTGAGGGTTTGAGGCCGGCGAGGCGGGCTGGCCTCGTTTCTCAAGTCGCTGGAGACGCTGAAGCGGAGAGGCGACGAACCTGGGCAAGGCGATCGACGCGGTGCTGCAGGGTCCGGAGAGGATGTTGGTGGCGGAGGCGGCACGAAAGGACCGCCTCCACCTCACTCTGCTTCGTAGGCCCCCATGTCGGGGACGCCCGTCCGAGGGTTGCCCTCCAGGTCGTGGTCGACGTCGCTCTCGGGATCGCCGGCGTTGATGCAAGGCGATTCGGTCGAGAGGTGGAGGTCACCGCTGTCCAGGTCGACGAATTGCGGGTCGGCGTCGAGGTTGCCGTCGCCAGCGTGGCCGCCGCGCACGAGGCTGTGGTGGACGTTCGCGAACTCCGACAGGCTGGTATCGATTTCGCCGAGCGTGCTGTCGTTCCACAGAATGCTGCTCGAGACAAGAAGGGAGACATCGCCAGGTAACCTCTGGCTTATCGCCCACCCGTCTTGCGTGACGTTCCCAGCCATCGTGCAGTGAACGAACTCGTACTGACCAGGCGCTGCGGCCAACACGGCGCCAAGTCTGGCGCGGTTGCGAAACATCACCACGTTCGATAGACGGAGCGAGCCACCAAATTCGTCGACGACGAACGTCCCGCCGAGGTCCGCAGAGTTCTCCTGGAAGATGGAATCCTCGACGTCGTACGGACCGCCCAAGTACAACCCGAGCCCGCCGCCCCGATCGAATGCGACGTTGCCCTGGAACAAGCACCCGCGGATGGTCGTCTCGCCCTCCGCTAGCCAAATCGCTCCGCCCAGCGAGGCCACGTTCTCTTCGAACAGGCTGTCCACGACGAGCCCGTCCGCGTGCCAAATCATCATAGCGCCCCCTGTGCCGTCGGGGCCACCCGCTCGATTCCCGCGGAACGTGGACCCCTTGACCTCGATTTGCCCGTAGTACGCGTAGATTCCCCCGGCCCGCGCGGGGGAAGTCGCGAGTACTTCGTTGGCCTCGAACAGCGTATTCTCGACCGTCGTAGACGAGGCCAGGCTGGCGATCCCGCCCCCACCCACGTCGGCGACGTTGTCGCGAAAGACGCAGTTGCGGACCTCGACAGCGCCACCCGCGTTGAGCATGCCGCCACCGATCGCGTGCTTGTCCGACCCGATGGCCCGGCCGTTCTGCACGGTCACGCCATCGAGCACCGCGCCGTTCGCTCCGACGACGACGTGGGACGCGCGCAGTTCTGGATCTTCTGTGTCGGCACCGTCGAGCACCGTCTCGTGGATGTTTGGGTCACGTTCGTCGAGCACAGCTTCGGTACCCGCGAAGCCACCGTAGAGCGCGACGCCCCCGCGCAACCGGACGGTGTCGAAGCGGCATCCCTTGCGGACTCGATACTCGCCCGCCTTCACCCAGACCTGCCACTCTTCGCAGGAGGGCTGGCTCAGGACGCCACATCGCGCGAGGTCAAGCCCCTCTTGAACGCTGCGTACCGCTTCGCTCCACGACGCACCGCCGCCCGAGCTCGGACGATCCCCGTCCACGTAGACCACACACGCGGCTGCCACATCGGTCGGACAATCCGCCTCGTCGAAAAGATCGACGTCCTCGCAGGCCACGGATCCGCCCCCTGCGCCGGCTCCGCCCCCTTCGCCGCCTGCGCCGCCTGCGCCGCCCGATCCACCCGTTCCGCCACCCGTTCCACCCACGCCACCCGTTCCACCCACGCCACCCGTTCCACCCACGCCACCCGTTCCACCCACGCCACCCGTTCCACCCACGCCAGCGGCGCCGCCGGTTCCACCGGTCGTTCCGTCATCGTCACTCCCGCACCCGACTGTCACGACTGCGCTCAAGAAAACTGCCGCGAGCCCCAAGATCTTCATCGCCCCCTCCTCTCGACAGCGACCCCCCACCGGGTCGACGAATTCACGAATGGTACGCCAGATAGCGCCGTCGTGACGACACAAAAATGACACATGACGGAATCCCGTTTCCGGAGTCCAGACGCACAGCGGGCTGGGCTGCGGGGACGCCCCACCGCGTCCTGCCGTGGTTCGCTAGGTAGGCGTTCTGTCGAGCGCGTCTGGATGCGTGAACAGGTCGCCGGCGTCACTGCGTTCAGAACGCAAGCGAATGCTACGCTTGATGATCGATGACGTGACGGTGCACAAGGGAGATCAGGTCACAATGCACGTGCGCTCCGTGGGGGCGCCACAACCACGTTGTCAATCCCGCGTGCAACACCAAATTGGCGGACACGCAAAACCGATGCTCAACGTGTTGCCGAAGTCGATGCGCTACTCAATTGCAAAACCGACTCCGAGATAGCCGGCGCGCACAAGCAGCGTGGCGGCACAATCGCCACCGGAGCACCGTTCGACGTTTTCAGCGTGCGCTGGTCGCCAACTACCACCTCGAAACATTGCTCTTCGACCCCTCGAGAACGAAGCTCGCCACCTCCTCTATGAACGTCGTAGCCCGGGACCTCGATCACGAACGTCTGCGGGTCCGGCGCGATACCGGCTCGACGGGCGGTTCGCCTCGCCCGGTTGGCGATGACCGCTCGTCTCCTAGCCTCAGAGGGTGATCGGCTCCGAACACGAACCCGAGTGATCACAGGCGCGAAGCGTATACCCCGTCCCTATCGCGTCACCCGTGATGTCCACCTGCACACAACGCTGCACGGTACGCACGGTCGAGCCTGTGGATTGCCGGACTACTTCATAGACGGTATTGTGCTCCTTCAACGCCGAGCTGTCGCTGTAACGCGGTGGGGTGAGTAGAATGCGCCCCTGAGCCGGCTGCATCTCGGCCCCAAACCCTTCCAACGCCGCGTCGCTCCCGTGCGTTCGACAGGTCGAACCGCCTCCTCGCAGCTCGCTCCACGCTGCGCGGATCGAAGGCGTCCAGAACACGCCGCCGTCGATGCCGGTGCCGTGGTATTCGGGGAATCGCCCGTTCTGACCGGTGTTTCCCCCGGTGTTGTTCGGAATGCACCGGCTTAGGTCCGTGGGATCCGGCCCCCAAGTCACAGTGTAGTAAGCGCATCCTGACTTCGATAACCACTCCGACGGGTCCGAGGTCTGTGCCTCCCATGGGGTGCACGAGGCAAGATCCTCACGCGGATCGGGCGGCGCACAGGGGTCCGGCTGCGTCCAGCACCCCTGCTCGAAAATGCGATCCACGTAGCGAATGAAAGGATCGTAGTTCACCACGTCGCAGAACTCCGGCATGGTCCACTGCACCGCTGCGAACGCCTGGTAGGGACCCTTCGTTACGCCGAAGTAGGCCGCGCAAGGATGCGTCTCCGGCCCATCGATGTACCCATACGGGTCGCGTACGGTCTTCTTGCCTTCGTCCGGAGCGCAGGGTCCCGCCGCGCCGTCATAACACTGGCGCCCGAACACCCCCGCCCAGTACCTCGCCGCGTTCGCGACATCGCTTCCCATGTTGTCGCCCCATACCGGCTCCGTACCGCCTCCCCGCTGCTGCACCTGCTTGAGCTCCTGCGGACGCGAATCCGCATCGGGAGTCAACGCCATCTCGGCCAGGCGGGACGCGGGCAGGGGATCGACCAGCAACGTGGTGTAGAAGTAGGCCGATGCCGCGTGGCCGGAAGACTGCCCGGCTCCCGCTGGTATGTGGTTCTGAGGACCCGCGGGGTCCACGAATGCCACGTAATAATCTTGGCCGTAAGCCAGCAAGCTGCCCAAAGCGGCTCGCTTGGCCTCGAGGCTCTGGTCGTCCGAAAAGACCCGCGCCACGCTTCCGTAGAACGCCGCAGCGTTGCCCGACGCGTAGTCGTCCGTCAGCCCCTCGACCCGGAAGGCTCGCCCTCCCTCGCTAATGTTCGAGAAAAACTCCACCGCGTGGCGCCACGTGGCCGCCGTCGACGCGAGACCGTCGCTCGTGGCTTCGAGGTGCGGGCTCGCGGGCAGACGCTCGAGCACGAAGTCCGTATCCAGACACTTCGGCACCTTGGGAACGCCCTCGACGATCGGGGGGCGAATGCAGTTCTTCCCCGCATTGCGCGGGACCGTGTCGAGCACCGATACGATGTTGTACACGTCGATGCAGGCACCCACGATGGCCGCGGTTCCACACCCCCCATCCCGCTCTTCGTCCTTCTTGCGCGCCGCCACGAGCGAGCTCGCGCCAGCGACCGTGTAGGGGAGCTGTGTGGAGATGTCCTGCGCGGGATCGTAGTTGCCGTACGCGTTGTCACCGTCGAGCACCCCCGCGACCTCGTCGTCACCCAGATCCGCATCCACGCCAAGATCGGAGCCGTTGCTCGAAACCTCCGTGAGGACGACGGACTCCCCGGGCTTCGGCACGATCCAGTAGTCTCCGTTGACGAAGCGGCCACAAAGGGCGTCGCCGCCCCCACTCTGGAACCGCCACGTAAATACGGCGTCCGTGAAGCCGTCCCGCAGCGTGACAGGCTCGACGATTTCCTGACCCTGACAGTAGTCGTAGGTGGCCAGGTCGCAGTCGCAGCCTTGGCCGACGCTGGGGTTGTCGAGGTCGACCAGCTCCTCGGCGTAGCCGCAGTCGTCTTCGCAGGTCGAACATTCGCCGATGCCTCCCGCACCGCCCGCACCGCCTCCCGCACCGCCTCCGGCCGCGGTGCCCCCTGCGCCTCCGGTGCCTCCGGTGCCGCCCCCATCGGCAATGCCAGCGTCACCGCCCGAGCCTGCCGCTTGGCCTGCGCCGTCGGATGAACAGCCCATGGGGGACAAAAAAGCTGCCGTCAAGACACCAAGGAGGATGCGTGCACGCATGGCGAGCCTTTCGTTCTTTGCTATCGGTCCATGAGCTTACCATGAGCCACGATGGCATACGGGTTGCGATTCCATTCCTCCGGAATGATTGCTCTCGTCGATGGTTCTTCGGCTCGCCGTCCGGCCTGGGTGCACGCAAGCCAAGTCGCAGGCCCCCGGGATCGATCCTTTACTCAGACGCGTGGGCAGCGTCGATCCGGTCCTGATAAGCGAGGGCCACGTTCCGCCGCTTGAGCTTCATGGTCTGGGTCAACATCCCGTTGTCGACGGTGAAGTCCTCCGTGAGCAGGATGACCTTCTTCGGGATCTCGTACCCACCGACCTTTCCCTTGAGCGCCATGGTGATCCCGTCGAGGAAGTAGGCCTGGACCTCGGGACGCGCCACGATTTTCTCGGGGTCATCCGGCATTCCAGCGCTCGGCAGCCGTTCCGCCAGGGCGACGAAGTCCGGGACCACCAGCGCGACGTTGAACCGCTTGCCCGCACCCGACACCATCGCGGAGGCCACGCCCGGCAGGGTCCGTATCTCCTCTTCGAGCGCGGCTGGGAATATGTACTTGCCATTCTCGAGCTTGTATTGCTCCTTGATCCGGCCCGTCACATACAGGAACCCGTCGCCATCGAATCGCCCTCGGTCCCCGGTGCGAAAACCACCCTCGTCCGTCAAGACCTCGCGCGTCTCGGCCGGCTTGTTGTGGTATCCCTTCATCACGTTGGGGCCGTAGACCACGATTTCGCCCTCGTCCGTGCCGTCCTCGACAACGCTACGGTCGAGTTCGACGCGCACGTCCTCGATGGGCTTGCCCACGGATCCGAGACGGAATTCTCTTGCGCAATTCATGCTCACTGCGGGGGACGTCTCGCTCAGACCGTAGCAGTCGTAGACCGGAACGCCGATGTCGTGGAAGAAGGCTGCCACCTCGGTGTTCATGGTGGCGCCCGCGGTGAGGGCGCCGCGAAGCCGCCCGCCGAATCGAGCACGGATCTTTCCGAACACCAGCTTGTCCGCAACGGCATAGGCCAGCCGTTCGAGGGGCGAAAGCGCGGCCGTTCGTCCACCCTCCCGACGACGTCGTGCCGCCGCGAGCCCCGCGTCGAACAGGCGCCTCGCGACAACGTTCTCCCGGGACACCTTGAGCAGCACCGCATCATGGATCTTGTGGAATATCCTGGGCACCGCCAGCAGATACGTCGGACGCACCGCCACCAGATCGTCCGGCAAGGTGGCGACACTCTCCATCAATCCAATGGAGCCCCCGATCTGGAGGAAGTTATGGAGCTCGGCGGTCTGACCGTAGGAGTGAGCCCACGGCAGGATCGACAGACTGCGATCATGCTCGTCGAGCTCCGGGAACATGTGAAGCCCCCCTCGTGCGTTGCTCGTCAGGTTGCCGTGCGACAGCAAGACCCCTTTGGGCGCAGCCGTCGTGCCCGACGTGTACACGAGGCCCGCGATGTCCTCGGGACCGGGCTTCATCGAGGGTACCGGATGCTCCGCCCCGCGCTTCTGAAGAGCGGACAACGAGTTCTCACCGTCGCCGTCGAGCACCACGACGTGTTGGAGGTCGGGCAGGTCGCCTCGCATCGCTTCGATGGCCTTGCCGATGGCGGGAGTCGAGACCAGCAGGACCTTCAAGCCGCTGTCGCGAAGGATGTACTTCCAGGTCTCGGCAAGCTCTGCCTCGTACATCGGCACCCAGCGTGCCCCGCGGCCATACGTCGCAAAGGCACCGACCGCCCACGCTACCCGATTGTTGGCGATGATGCCGACCGTGTCACCCTGCTCGACACCGAGCAACGCGAGACCCGCTCGCGTTCGATCGACTTGGTCGCCCACCTCCGCATACGTCATCCAGGCGAACCGGCCGGGACCGGTCTTGGTGCCGAAGATCGGGCGGTCCGGGAAGCGCGCTGCGACTGCCTCGAACAACTCCACCAGGTTGTTGGCATGAACGTCGATCGACACTTGAAACCTCCGTTGGACTCCGGACAGATGCACCCGGACGACATCGCAAGGGTCCTTGTACGACAAATCGTACCACTCCGCCTCCACTTCGAACGCAGTCGCGCCCGCCTCGACCGGTTGGCGATGAGCTCGAGCGCCGCGGGGGTCACGAACCCGAGCGCGTCGAAGAGCCTGACCGGGAGAGCTTGCGTGGAAGTGACCGAGGGAAGCATCGGCTTCCGTTTCACGTACACACGATCATGTTCCGCTGGTTTCCCAGCTTTTTGGGGGTACTTCTGTCGTCATCGCTAGCCTGCGGGCCCGCGACCTCTCGAGAAGCCAGGACGTCCATCGCGCGACGATCGGATGGCCCGACGCCCGGGCGTGTGCCGTGTCAGACACCCACCCAGCTCTTTCGTAGCCTCGTGGTTCTCGACAGGGTTCCACCGTATTCGACCGATGCTCAGATCTTCGGCGTGCAGGACGGCGAGCGGGTCACCTTTCAAGGAAGATTCGAAGAGGTCGAGGGCGGCGGGGTTCGAGAGGTGTCGGGAGTCGCCTGGGAACCCTACCCGTGGCGCGAGTCCTTCCCAGCGAACAACGCCGCGCCGGAGCTCGTTGAGGACCTTCGGTCTCTGTATTCGGCGCGGGGCCTACAAGTCGACTCCGTCCAGGTCATCTGCGAGGGCCGGCGGATCACTGGCCGCGAAGTCGTCGCTCTTCCCGGCAGCGTCTACGACGTCCGTGAGTTTCTCGTCAACGGCAACCGGACGCTCACCGCAGCGCAAGAAGCTCCCTCCAACTATACGCTCTCCACAAGGCACAACCTCTCCCGGGACGCCCTCGATCTAGCGTCGGCTCAGGGCCAATTTTGGTTCGATGCTCCGCGAAGCAGTGTTTTTGCGGCTCCGAGTGGCCGGGATCGCCGGGATCATCAGGCGCCGCGGTATGCGGCTTTTCGCGCACAGGTTCTGGCAGCGACGCGGGAGCTGTCGCGGGGTGATCTGGTCACGGCGCCGCTGACTGTCGCGGCCCCACTTCCCGCTGGGTTCACCCAGCGTCACAAGCTCCGGGTATCGGTCGCTCTCTTTGCCAATGGTCAGCGGCGGTACCAAGACGCCTGGCTCGTTGTCGACACAAACGAGCTTCTGACCTCAGGCACTACGGAAGCCTCCACGCGAGTGGACATCGACGGCCAGTGGATTGACGCGCACTTCGCTGCGCGCGCGGCTCGAGTGACCTTTGATAGCTGCGGAGATCACCCGTTTCATGTCACCGCGGAGCTCAACGTGGTCACCGCCCGAGGAACCAACCGTCGCGCCGCCTTGCGCTTCGAAGGAACGGCGTTCTTCGACGGGTCCCAGGTAGCGCTCGGCCACCTCCTGGTCCCTGACAACGAAGTTCAACAAGATGGGAACGGCAATCGACGTTCGGTGATCTGGGACTCCCTCGACGGCTTTGGCGAGGGGGCGAGCCGTGTTCGGGTCGGAGATCGACTTGCGCTCGACCAAGATCCACTCGACACCCCATCGTTGGGAAACTGAAGTTCCCGTACGACTTACGTTCCTTGAACAGCAACGCAAGCTGCCAGCGGGGCCAAGCATTTGCGGCGGCCCGCGTTGACGTTGGTTCACTTCGATCGCGACGCGCGGGGGTGACGGGGGCGATCGTTGTGTGCCACACTCACCGATGGACGTTTGCCTTTCCAAGGAAGATTGATCATGTGGCGAGCGCGCGAGTTCTACATTCTGGTCTTGGGCGCATTGGCGCTTCTCGGCTGCAGCCGCGAAGCAAAGCGAGACGCCGCGCCGGCCACCGTGGCGTCGCAACCCCCGGAAGTCCCCGCCGGAAGTGTTGGGGAAGCCGTGAAGCAGCTGAGTGACCCGCGTCCTTCGGTGCGCGACGCTGCCGCGGCGACCCTTCGCAAGTTGCTCGCGGAAGACCCGACGGCGGCAAGGGATCCCGGCGAAGCGCACTGGCGAAAGAAGCTCGCCGCGATCCCGAAGGGCATCTCGTCCGAGGAGTTCGCGCGCCTGACCGGAGCGGGCAGCGAGGGCGGAGCCTCGAGCGGACGTTCGTCGACCACCAACTGGCGTCTCGATGACTACTGGACGGTGACCGTCACCTTCGACCTGCCTGACAACTTGCGTGAAGTCGGTGAGCTTACGCGCAACGCACGGCGAATTTGGGTCGACCCTGGGAAGGGGTATTCCGGAGCGTGGACGACCTACCGCGTCAACGGCGTAATCGATCACAAGATCGAGTATGCGGACGGGAACTATGTTCGATTCGCATCCTACTATGACAATGGGCAGCTCGTCAGCGAACAGCGCTACAAGGATGGTGCAATCGACGGCCCTGAGCTCGGCTTTCACCGGGGTGGACAGAAGGCCTATGCGATTGAGTACGCCGCGGGCAAGCCCGTTGGCCGGTGGGTCCACTGGTATGCCAATGGCAACTTGCAGAGCGAGCAGACGTACGTGGACGGGAAGCTCGACGGAGTGACGATGAATTGGCGCGAAGACGGTACCAAGTCATCGCGGATCGACTATCGGAAGGGGGAGGAGACCGGACAAGCTGCGTGGGACGAGCACGGTGTGTTGCTCTATGCCCGAGGATCGGCATCGGACCGCCGAGGAGACGTTCCGGGATGGAGAAGTAGCAACCGTCACTGATACCCGACAAGCACCCTCAATTGCTCCCGCTCCCGGGACAACCCATCCGGGTCGTCGCGCAAACGGCTCTTCCACGGCTCTGGGAGGTAGGCCAGGTGATTGGTGTACATCACCGCCTCGATGGTCTGCAGCTGCAGCTTGCTCTTCGACCCCTCGGGCACGAAGCTCGCCACCTCCTCGAGGAACGTCGTGAACGGGACCTCGATCACGGACGTCTTCGGGTCCGGCGCGATCCCGGCGCGACGGGCGGTTCGCCTTGCCCTGTTGGCGATGAGCTCGAGCGCCGCGGGGGTCACGAACCCGAGCGCGTCGAACAGCGTGGCAAACGCGCCATCCTCTGGCGCTCCCCCGCCCTGCTCGACGAGCTTGATGCCCCGGGACCGGCACACCGCGTCGAGGATCGACTTCTTGTCCTCGAGCGTCTCGGGGGCGAGGATCGGCACGTGCTCCTCCACGCGCCCCGGGCGCCCCGTGTCCGGCGCGAGGTTGAACGGACGGGCGGTCAGCAAGAGCCAGAAGATCTTCCCGCGGTACTCGGGGTCCCCCATGAACGCCGTGAACGCGCCGAACACCCGCTCGTCCACCTTGTTGCTGTCCCCCCCCACCTCGTTACCGAGCATCTTGTCGGCTTCGTCGATGATCACCACGTTGGGCGTCATCGCCTTGAGGATGTTGAAGATCGTATCGAGGTTGCTCTCCGTCTGCCCTACGTACATCCCGCGGAAGTTCCGGAGTGACACGCAGTTGAGCCCCGAATCCCGCGCAAACGCCTTGGCGATGAACGTCTTGCCCACCCCGTTGGGCCCGGGACAGATCACCCCGACCGGAACGTCGCTGCACCCTTCGCGCAAGTCGGCAGCCGCGCTGACGAAGAACTGTTTGATGGATTCGTTACCCCCCACCGCGTCCATGCCGTGACGGGGCGAGAGGACCTCGAGCATACCGCGACTGTCGCGCTCGATGAGATCGCGCTTGCGCTGCATGACGAACGACGAGCTGAGGCGACGCCCGTCGGTGTGCATGGCGCGTAGGAACAGGTGCCGGATTCCGGTCAAGGTCAGGCCCGCGGTCTGCTCCACGAGCTGGGCCTCCGTCACATCCATCGTGATGGGGGGATGCCCCTGCACCACGAGCTTCGCCTGCTGCCAGCGGATGAACCGGGCGCGGTCCTCGGCGCTCGGACGCGGCACGTCGACGTCGATGACGAGCTCGGAGCGCACGAGCTCCGGGTGGATGTTGTGCAGGTTGGGGGCGAGCAGGAAGCACACGGCATCCCGGGCCTTGTCGTCCTGGAGCCGCTCGTAGAAGAGGCGGGCGAAGCGCAAGAGCGTGACCGTGTTGATGCGGTCGATCTCGGTCATCGTCTGCGGGTCCCCGTTGGGGGCGAGGTGCTCGGCAAACTCGAAGATCACGGCCACGGGCCGGGAGGAGGACTCGATGCCGACGATGAACGCTTCGATGAAAGCGAGGGCCTTGGTGCTCTCCCTCGGGAAGTCGTAGATGTTCTGGATCAGACGTTCGGCGTGCGTGCGGTTGGCGTTCGCGAGGTTGACGAAGGTCTGGGCCTCGGCGTCGTCGAGGAAGCGCATGCCGCGGGAGACGTCGAAGCTGATGGTGATGTAGCCGCCGCGCCGCAGCATGGTCTCGAGGTAGGTTCGGCAGGAGACGTAGTCTCCCCCGGAGGGAAAGACATCCGCGATGTTGTTGTGCAGGACGAACATCGCAGACTCGCGACGGTCGTAGGAGTCACGGAAGTTCTGGGCCCAGGGCAAGTAGGCTTCGGGTGGGTTCACGGTCCTGCTCCTCGGGGGGCGAGGTCATGCACGACGGCGGCGGCGCGTACGAGCGGCCGAGCCCCCCACGAGCTCGTCGCACGCTTGTCCCGCAGCCACGAGGCGCTGCTGCAGCTCGGTCACGTCGGGGCCCGTGGTCTGCTGCCCCATGGCCGCATCGGCTTTGCGCAGCTCCATGGCGAGCTTGAACTCTTGCAGGTTGGTCTCGATCACGGTGAGCACGCTTCGGATCTGGGCCTGTTTGTCCATCGCCGCCAGCCATTGCTTGTACGTCCGCTCCGTCGACTGCCGGGCCGACTCGAGCGCATCCCGGACCGCGCCGTCGGGCGTTCGCTCCAGCTCCGCCGTCATGCGGTTGAGGTCGTCGTAAAGGCGACGGCCGTCGGACTGCAACACGATCTGGTAAAGGCGAAGGTGGAGCTTGGCCATGGCGATCGCCCGGTCCCGCAGCTCCTTGAGGTCATCCCGAGAGCCCACCAGGATCGCCTCCACTTGGTCGTCGATCCCATCGGCGAAGGCGGACTCGATGGAGGCATGCAGGCCGATGATGCGCTGCAGGGTGGCGCGCAATTCGGGCTGGGCTTCCCCGACGGCCGCCTCGATTTCGCCGGCTTTTTGTGCATCGAATCGCTCCTGCTCCTCGCGCTGGAGCTGCTCGACGAGCTTGCGATCGAAGCCTGCGACGATGACGTACAGGGCGAGCAAGACGCCGACGAAGGCGGAGAGGCCACCGAGGGCGAGGCTGACCTCGGCGCCGAGAGGCGAGGCGGAGATGGCCGCGATGATGGCCCCGAAAGCGCTCGGCAGGCCGACGGCGTGCATCAGGCGGTGACGCCAGGAGAAGCAGGCTTTGAGCCTTTCCTGCCAGGTGGGGATCCGAGGTGCGGCCACGTTGCCGGGTTCCAGGGGCGCTACTGCGCGCCGCAGTTGAACAGCTTGAATTCGGTTCGGCGGCTCGCGTTCGCGTCTTCCTTGCCGTCCTTCATGATGAGCTGGTCCGGTCCGAAGCCCCGCACGTCGAAGCGCGACGCGGGGAAGGCGATGCCATCGGTGGACTTGAGGTACGTGACGATGGCCTGGGCGCGCTCTTCGCTGAGCTTGACGTTGCCGGCGCGGGTGCCCTCGGAGCTCGTGTGGCCGTACACGCGGACGCACAGGGCGGGGAAGGACTTGAGCCTGTCGGCGATGCCGTCGATGACGCTCTGGGCGTTGGGGTCGAGCTTGGAGCTTCCGGACCCGAAGTAGATGCTGGGGAGTTGGAGCGTGCCGACGTCGGCGGCGGGGCTCGCCTTGGCGGTTTCGGCCTTGTATTCGTAGGTCTTTTCCTTCGCGGTGATATCCGGGGCGGCCACCTTGGTGTTGTCCCCGGCGACCTCGGCGGCGAGCCGCGCCTTGGCGGTCATGTCCGACTTGATGCCCACGAGGAAGCTGTCGTTGAGGATGGACGACGGCTCAGGCAGGTCGCTGGCGCTGACCTTTCCCTTGGCGACGAGGAGCCTGCCGGTCTTGCCGATGCGGGCCGTCATCTTCGCGGGGGAGCCGCACTGGCCCCACCACAGGCACATGTTCTCCTCGTAGGTGAGGAAGTCGATGCCCTCGAGCACCGCCATGCCCATGGCTTCCTTGCCTTCGCAGTCCGCGCCGCAGTCCGACGTGATGAACTTCGCGTGGGCGGACTTGTCGGCCTGGTATCCGTCGATGGTCTGGAAGTAGGCGGCCGCGAGCTTCTGGATCTTGTCCTTCTGCTTGATCACGAACTCGCGATTGGCCACGAGGATGTCGACGATGACGTCGTCGGCTTGCCCGCCGGTGGCGAAGACCTTGGGGTAGCCCTGGTCTTGGGCGATGGCGGTGAAGGGCTGCCAGAGGACGGCGACCTGCACGCTGCCCGAGCGGAGCTTGTCCCAGCAGTCCTTCGCCACGACGCCGTTGTCTGCCTTCAGGTTGTCCCCCAGCTTGGCGAACGAGAGGCTCGCGAAGTCCCAAAGATGCTCGCTGGGCGTGCCCGTGGAGAAGCAGACCTTGTCCGACGGCGCGACGTCGTCGAAGCTGTTCTTGCCCTTGGTGAGGAAGATGGCGTCGCCGCCGTTGGACTCGTCGATGTTCCAGAGGATGACGCCGGGGTACAGGCCGCTCTTCTTGTGCTTGGCGCCGTGCTGGAGGAAGGCGTCGAGGGTGGTGAGGGCGAGGTCGATCTTGCCTTCGGCCAGGGCCTGCATGCGCTTGTCCTGGTCGTAGTATTCTTCCTTGTCGATGTAGTCGACGCCGATGTCGTGCTTGGCGAGTGCCGAGGCGAGGCGAGGCTCCCCGCGGAACGTGCTGTAGCCGGACCAAGGGTCGCCGGCGATGCGGATCATGGTGCCGTACTTTTTGGAGGAGGTGGACTCGGCGAGCACCTCGTCCCGTTTCTCGGCGGCCTTGTCCTCGAGGGCCGGCTTGATCAGAAAGGTGTACGCGAAGAATCCGGCCACCCCGAGGATGACGAGCGGCACACCGAACATCAACGCGGGTCCTGGTTTTCCCGCACCGCCACTCTTGCCCATGGTTCCCTCCATCTGCGTCCCGCAGGACGCGACTACAAGCTGTTTCGCAGCAACCGTCCGAGGCTATCCGATACCGCCCTTGCCTTCCACGGCCCTGGTCCCGACGGCTGGTCCGGCGGCGGCGCCAGCACCCTGACGGGCCTCGAGCATCGCCTGGAACTTGGACTTGGCCTGGCGCGTGGAAGCCTTTTCCTTGAGCTTGCGACGCTTTTCCTCGCGGGTCGCGCCGGACATCTCGTCGGCGATGTCGGCCTGCGCAGCGACGCCCTCGATGTACTTGTCGATGTCACCGACCGCAGCTTCCTCGGCGCTCGTGCTCATGCCCGAGACCATGTCCCCGAAGGCCTTGCGCGCATGCGCGGACTGGAGCTTCGCGATCATGGCGTCCTTCTTGGACTCCATCTGCTTGGTCTGGGCCTCGATCACGCGCAGCTTGGCGAGGTAGTCGTTGACGAGGGTCTCGGAGGCGGCGAGCTCCTGCTGGACGGTGGAAATCTCGCCCGTGAGCGCCTCCTTCTCGGCGATCAGGTCTTCCCCGATCTCGGCCGCTTCCTCGTTGCCCGCCTGGGCCTCGAGCAACGCCCCGTCGAGATCACCGTCCACCTCCTGCAACTGCTTCTTCTTCGCGTCGAGGATCGCGCGCAAACGGTTGCGCTCCGCCGCGAGGCGGCCCACCGCCGTGTGCATCTGCTGGTAGTTGGACTTCATCTTCTGGATGGCCATCTCGTAGACGGCCTCCGGATTGGCTTGCTCGAGGCTTTTCTGCCCCTGCCAGAAGAGTCCTTTGACGAAGTTCCAGAATCGCCCCGCCACGCTGCTCATGGGTTCTTCCCTCTCTGCTCGCTCACTGCCCCGTCCCGTGGCCGCCCACCGGATCGACGCTGCCGAAGAACACGCGCGCGGCTTGCAACCGCGACTCCTCCTGGAGGCACGCCATGCGCACGCCCTCCAGCTCCCGGTTCAGCTCCTGCATCCGGCTGCGATGCGCCTCGATCTCCGCCTGCAGCCGGTCGATCGCCTGCTGCTGGTCGGAAAGCATCTGCTGCGTCTCCTGCTGCTTGCCGAGCAAGATGGCGCGCACGCGACGGATCTTGCGCTCGGCGTCGCCGAGCACCGATGCCTTGTCCTTGCCAATCGCGCCGAGGAACGCCTGCGCCGCGGCGATCTTCGAGACCTGGGGGAGCGACGGGTCAAGCCGCGCCAGGAAGTTCTCGAGCTGCTCGACCTCGTCCGTATCCGGGATCCCGGCTTGATCGTACTGGTGCTGGAAGTCGATCTGGACGGCGTCGCCCACGGTTTGCACCTGCAACCCGGAGAAGTCCACCGGGTCGTCGTGCGCCTCCTGGGGCACCGCGTGCGGGCTCTCCCCGAGCAACGCGGCAAACTCCTCGTCGCTCAGCTCCCCTTCCGCTGCTGGCGCAGCCGCGGGAGGCGCCGACGTGGACGGCTCCCCCGACTGCCAGAACAACCCCTTGACCTTGTTCCAAGGCGACGTCGACATGGTGCAAGGTGGTAGACCGATCGGAGGAGGGAATCAAGAAGACCGGGGGCGCCCGGAGCGGGAACCGACGGAGTCGGCCGCAGATTCCGCAGAGAACCGCAGATGGTTTGGTTGTTGGTGCGGAGGGGGGGTAGCCGCGTGCCGACGGGTGGAGACTCCCAATCCGACCCGGAAGGCCCAGCCCGGAGCGGCCAACTCCGGTGGCTTCGGGTCTGAGCGTTCGGGAATCGATTGGCCCGCGGACGCAGGCCTGCTACGCGCGACCACGAACCATGACGGACGAACCTTGGGAGCAAGCCGGAGGGTTGACGGAAGAGACGCTCGCGGCGATCAGCACCGCGGCTCGGTCGAAGGCGGGCATGGACCCCGCTCACGACTGGCTGCACGTGGTGCGCGTGGAGCGCCTGGGCGCACAGATCGCGAGCGAGACGGGCGCCGACGCTGGGATCGTGCGTGCCGCGGCCCTGCTGCATGAAGTGGTCAGCCTTCCGAAGCATCACCCGGAGTCGCACCGTTCGGGGGAGATGTGCGCCCACGCCGCGCTTGCGATCTTGCGCGACCTCGGCGTCGACGATGCCGCGGCGCGCGCGATCGGCGAGTGTATCCGCGTGCACGGGTTTTCCGCGGGACTGGAGCCCGACACCCTCGAGGCCAAGGTGTTGCAGGACGCGGACCGCCTCGACGCCATCGGCGCCATCGGGATCGCTCGCTGCTTTGCCACCTGCGCGAGCATGCAGCGACCGTTCTATGACGACGCCGACCCCTTCTGCCAGCATCGTCCCCCCGACGATCGCCGGTTTGGGCTCGACCACTTCGAGCGCAAGCTGCTCCGGATTCCAGAGCGTTTGCACACGGGCGCGGCGCGTCGTCTCGCGCACGAGCGCGCGGCGTTCATGCAGTCGTTCCTGCGCCAATTCGCGAGCGAGCTCGCCTGAAGTCACTCGCTAGAACGACGGTTCGCCTTGTTCCAATCCCGCAGCAGCAGGGCCCCTCGCACCACCCCCACGCCGATGATCAGAAAGCCCGCCGCCTTCCAGGTCTGGCTCACGCCGAACAACGCCGTGTACACACCCGCCACGAGCCAGAGCAGCGACGTTACGATTCCGATGTAGTTGCGCGGGCTCGTCCTCATGGGTCCCACCGCTTGCCACAAACGGCGTGAGCCTGCCAGGACGTTGCGTTTCGACACGGGGGGATTGCGCTTCCTGTCCGTTGGCGTCAGATGGGGAGCAGGACATGAAGACGCCTTTCGAGATCGGTCCGATTCGTCCGCCCTCGGAGGCGGCCAGCTTGCTCGTACGGGTCACGCGCAACTGCCCCTGGAATCGCTGCGCCTTCTGCCCCGTGTACCGGCACGCGCGGTTCTCGATCCGCGGCGTCGAAGACGTCAAGCAGGACATCCGCGAGATGGCCGCGATCGCGAGGATGATCCAGGACCTTTCCGCCTCCCTCGGCTTCGAGGGTCAGGTGACCTGGGAGGTCCGAAAAGCCCTCGCCGCACGCAAGGACCTCGTCCCCGGTACCGCGCAGATCACGTCGTTCCTCGCCCACGGCGGCAAGCACGCCTTCCTGCAGGATGCCAATAGCGTGGTCATGCCCACCGAGGACCTGCTCGAGGTGCTCGCTTACTTGCACGACGAATTCCCCACGATCGAACGCATCACGAGCTACGCCCGCGCGCATACCCTCGTCCGAAAGAAGCCCGAAGACTTGGAGCAGATCCGGGCGGCCGGGCTCAACCGCCTGCATGTGGGGCTCGAATCCGGGAGCGATCGCGTCCTGTCCCTGGTCAGCAAAGGGGTCACCGCGGCCGATCACATCGAGGCGGGACTTCGCGCCAAGCAAGCCGGCATGGAGCTGTCGGAGTACGTCATGCCCGGGCTCGGCGGACGGTCCCTGTGGCGCGATCACGCGACCGAAACCGCCCGCGTCCTCAACGCCATCAACCCCGACTTCATCCGCCTGCGCACCACCGCCCTCGCTCCGGACACCGTCCTCGAAGACATGGCCAGCCTCGGACAGTGGGAACCCATGGACGACGAGCAAGTCGCCGAAGAGCTTCGCCTGCTGATCGAGCACCTCGAGGTCACGTCCGTGATGAGCAGCGATCACGTCCTGAACCTGCTGGCCGAGCTCGAAGGCAAGCTCCCCGAGGACAAGCCACGCCTGCTCGCCGTCATCGACCGCTTCCGCGCCATGGCCCCCAACCTGCGTCGCGCCTTCATCCTGGCGCGGCGCGGTGGCATGGTCGCGAGCCTCGACGAGATGCAGGACGAGGCAGCCAGGGAGAGCGCCCTGCACCTGCTCGAGAGTGTCGAGGACCACTACGGAGGAGACCTTCCCGCGGCCGTCCGCGACCTGATGTCCCGGTTCGTGTAGAGCCGCGACTCGATCGCTACGGCGTGAAGCGCACCGAGTAGCTCACCATCGTCTTGCCGGTCTTCGGCTTCAAGAAGTCGATCCCCTGGAACACTCCTACCACACAAGCTTCGAACCCCTCTCCCTTGATGGCCGTGCGCGGGTTGGTCACTTCCGCCTTGCCCCCCTCGCGCGGGATGAGCAGGTCCACGCCGAAGTCCCCAGCCTTTACCGGCTCGGCCACGTGCTTCCAGCAGGTTCGGAGCGCGTCGAAGTGCGGCTTCACGGAGTCTCCGATGGGCTGCTTGCTCACCCGGTCGTTGGGCCCGCCTCCGATGTGCATCCCGATGTTCTTGACCTCCACCGCGGGCAACGGCTCGCTAGGGGGCTCCGCCGACCCGGGGGCCGCCGCCGAGGCTTCCGGGGCCGCCGACGCGACAGGCTCCGGCACTTCACTTGCCGCCGCGGATGCCGTCGGGGGAACTTCCGCAGAAACATGAGGCATGGCGCCTTGGGCTGCTTCGGCCACCGGTGGCTCCGCTTCGCGGGGCGTCTTGCACCCGACCGCGCCCATGCACACCAGCAACCCCGCGATCGACCTCTGCGTGGCATTCCTCATGGCATCCCTCATGACAGCCCGGGCCAGACCCGGTAGAAGTGGTGAACAGGACCGTGGCCGTGACCGATCTGCAGCTGGTCCGACGCGGCGATCGCCCCCTCGATGTATCGCTTGGCCTCGGCCACCGCGCGAGCCATCGGCAGCCCACTGGCCAGTCCCGCCGCGATCGCGGCAGAGAGCGTGCACCCCGTCCCATGCGTGTTGCGCGTCGAGACGCGCGCGGCCTCGAGCCACTGCACCGCGTCCCCGTGCATCAGAAGGTCCGGGCTGGCGTCACCCGTGAGGTGCCCGCCCTTGAGCAGGACCCCGCCAGCGCCAAGGCGCAGCACGCCTCTTGCCACGTCGGACATCGCCTCTCGCTGGGTCGGCACGGGCACGCCGAGCAGATCGGCCGCCTCAGGTAGGTTCGGGGTGACGAGCGACGCGAGCGGGACGAGCCGATCTCGCAGCGCCGTGACCGCGTCCGCCTCGAGCAACCGATCGCCCCCCTTCGCCACCATGACGGGGTCGAGCACCACCCACGCCGGACGCCACCGCTCGAGCCCTTCGGCCACCGCCATGATCGTGGCCGCCGTTCCCAGCATGCCGATCTTCACCGCGCACACCGCGATATCCTCGAAGACAGCGTCCATCTGCGCACGAACGAACCCCGGGTCCACCCCCAGAATGCCTCGCACGCCGCGCGTGTTCTGCGCCGTCAGCGCCGTGATCACCGAGCAGCCGTACACCCCGAGCGCCGAAAAGGTCTTGATGTCAGCTTGGATTCCCGCGCCTCCTCCGGAGTCGGAGCCGGCAATCGTCAGCGCGATGGGGGTGCGTTTCTGCATGAGATATCGCGGAGACAAGCGCAAGGTGACCTGAAAGGCAAGCGAAACGGCGCACGAGACGCCCAGATCCGGAGCCATCGGAGTGGGCCGGTCGGGTCGACCCGGCGGGGGGCAGAAGACGCCGCCGGTTGAAACCGACGGCTAGTTGGGCCTCATGAACGGAACCCAAAGCCCTGCGGGCTCCCGTTGTACGTTCAAAGGGTGTTGGCGGCGATTGCGGGGTGGGGACGATTGGCGGCGTGGTACCGAACGGGCGGGCCCAGGTCCTCCGTTGCGTGGTTACCGTCCAACCCCGACAGCGACGACATGATGTGGGTGAAGCGCGTCGAGGTTCGGATGAGTTCGCTCATTCGCGCAAAGGTCGATACGGTGGAGATGGCTGGCGGGATTGGGGGCGGCGTGGTCGTTCCGCGGTGAGCCGGTCGCCGTCATCACTGACAGCACGAGGGCCCCCGCAAGTGCCCATTTTGCGCCCGGTCGTTGGGGTTGGCTCGTGTAGGCGTTGCCCGTCGGCGGCAATGCTACGCCACCGCCTGACTCCACACGAGAGCCCGCGGAGCGGGCTTTGAGATGTGTCCAACCGGTGAACCTAGCCGTCGGCTTCAGAGACTGTCTCAAAACACCCCGGGAACCCTCACGAAACCGGTGATTTTCATCACGCGGGTTAACCCAACCGGATCGGGCTCGGGCTCGGGCTCGGGCTCGGGCTCGGGCTCGGTTTTGAGACGGCCTCTTCAACCGGCGGCGTCTCTTCGCTCCGGATCAGGGGGACAGACGGACGTGGCGCCGCGGCGGTCCTGCCGTGCTATGGGAGGACGCAGCGGAAAGCGGTCCGCGTCCTGTGTAAGGATATCGTCATGCGAACCCGTCTGCTCTTGATGTCGATGCTCGCGGCTGCAAGCCATGTCGCTTGCGGGGCACGAACGGAACTTGTCGAGGGAGAGGCCACGGACGGGGGGGGAGCCTCAGGCGCGAGTGGCGCCGGAGGGGAAGCAGGGCCCGGCTACTCGCAGACTGCCCTGGCGCTCGGGTCGTATCACACGTGCTCCGTTCGCTACGATGGGCGCGTGCTCTGCTGGGGCGGCAATCAACAGGGCCAACTCGGCGACGGCACCCGGGACGCGCGAACCTCGCCCGTTCGCGTGCCGCTGCCCGACGCTTCTGTCGTCGCCCTGGCCGCTGGATTCCGTCACACGTGCGCCGCGCTGACAACCGGGGAGGTGTACTGCTGGGGGGAGAACACGGATGGTCAGGTGTCCCCCGACGCTGGGTCCATCGTGACCTCCCCTGTGCGCGTACCCCTCGAGGGCGTGGACTTCCATGGCGTGAACGGACTGGCCGCGGGCGAATACCATACCTGCGCGGCGCTCGCGGACGGTCGGCTCGTGTGCTGGGGCAGCCATCGTCAGGGACAGCTCGGCATCGGCCTGGGCTCGATCGAGTCAGGCCCCGCCACAGTTCCGCTGCCCAAGGCCGCCATGCAAGTGACCGCGGGGGACTTCTTCACCTGCGCAATCCTGCTGGAAGATCGCAGCGTGTGGTGCTTCGGCCAAAACCACTACGGCCAGCTGGGCGACGGCACGAACGAGGACAGCGCGCTTCCGGTCCGCGCGCGGGTCGAGGAGAGGGTTCAGCGTGTGGACGCGGGAGGGTTCTTCGTGTTGGCTTCGCTCGAGGGCGAGGGATACCCTCCTCTGATGGGGTGGGGAGAAAACGGGTCCGGCCAGCTCGGCCCCGAGGTCGGGGAAGAGGTTGCCATGCCCATGGTAGTACTGCCTTCGCGGAATCTCGTGCATTGGAGCGCAGGCCTGAGCCATTCTTGTGCGATCCTCTGGCACGAAGGGCCCAACGAGACCGTCTGCTGGGGCACCAACGGGCACGGGCAGCTCGGCGACGGTACGGAGGTATCGCGCCCCGAACCGCGTCCCATCAAGGCGAGCATCGATGCGTTCCTGGTCGAGGCGGGACTGCTGCACAGTTGCGCGGAATCCATGGCGGGGGAGACGTACTGCTGGGGCTCCAACGAGCACGGCCAACTCGGCGACGGAACCACCACCGACAGGACGACACCTGTCCGGGTCCAAGGAATGTAGAGGTCATGCTCTCGAATCCCGTCCACCACCATCACCCCTTCCCGTTCTTCCTTTGCCACGAGGCGTTTTCGGCGGTGGAGCTCGGGGTCCTCGAACGGACGTTCGAGTTGGACGCGGCATGGCAACACCGTAACGAAGCATTCTATCGATGCTCGCTGCGGGAGGTTACCGAGGAATTGCCGGCGCAGATGCTGCGCGAGCTCGCAGCGAGGATGCGAGACATCACCGGGCTTCCGTTGATGGATAGGGTCGTGGTGACGTCGCAGCGCATGGGTCCCGGACAGGCAATAGGGGTTCACAGCGACCAGCCGTGGGTGGGATACGAGCTGGTCCGCCTCGTGGTGCAGCTCAACGCGGACTGGGCCCCGGAACACGGTGGGGAGCTGGAGCTGTACGAGGCGGCGGACCATCCACCGGTCATGCGGGTCGAGCCGGTGTACGGGGCTGCGTTTGGGTTCGTGTTGCACGAGGGTTCGCTCCACGGTGTGCGTGCCGTGACCCGGCCGCGACGGTCCTTGGTATTCAACTTCTGGCACCCGGCGAACTCCCCTGCGCTGGGGGACGCGGTGGGTGCGCTGTTCTCGGACGTGCATGTGGGGCAGCTGCCGCCGGAGCTCGACTCCACCGTAAACGAGGCCGAGGGAACGCTGCCCGAGGAGGAGACCTTTCGCGCCACGCTGGCGGCACTGGCCGCCTGGCGCTGGGGCTACGACACCGGTACGATCCTGGCGTGCTATCGGCACAGCGCCGGGCTCCCCTCGGAAGGCTCGTTGTCGGAGGAATCCCGTGCGGCAATCCGGCTGGCCGACTGGGTTGCCGGGCTGCACGAAGCGACGTTCGACCTCGCCCGATGGCACACCGTCGGTAAAGAGCTCAGGGCCGCCAGCACCTTCCCTCGCCTGACGTCCATGGCACAGTTGTGCTTTCCGTCCGGTGCCACAAACGTCCCGGAGCCACCATGAACGTCCTTCTCGTCGCGGCCAACACGGAACGCTTCAACATGCTCGCCCTGCCCGTCGGTCTCGGGCTCGTGGCAGCCGCCACGCGCCAGGCAGGTCACGTCACGACGTTCCTCGACTTGCTCGACGCGGAGGATCCTGCCGCCGCGCTGCGTGAGGCGATCGAAAGGACGCGACCCGACGTCATCGGCGTTTCGATCCGGAACATCGACGATCAGACCTCCGCGGCGCCGCGCCTGCTGCTCGAGCAAGCAAAGGTCGTCATCGAGCAGTGCCGAGCACAGTGCGATGCCCCGATCGTGCTCGGAGGGCCTGGCTACAGCATCTTCCCGGTCGAGGTCCTCGCCTACCTGGGCGCGGACTACGGGGTGTGGGGCGATGGGGAGACGGCCTTCCCGGCGATGCTCGAGCAGCTGAGAAAGGGAGAGGACCCTTGCGAAGTACCTGGGGTCCTCCACGCTGGCGGGCCACTGCCCGAGCAGCTCGCCATCGCCCCCGATCTCGACACGCTCCCCCTGTGGGACGAGTTGGGTTCGTGGCCAGGGGACCGTAGCGACCCGAGCCTCTGGGTTCCCATTCAGAGCCGTCGTGGCTGCCCGAACGACTGCTCTTATTGCTCGACGTCTCGTGTCCAGGGGCGGACGATTCGTACCCGGTCGCCCAAGCTGGTCGTGGAGCACATCGAGCGCCTCTCCGCCTCTGGGTTCCGGCAGTTCTACTTCGTGGACAACTCCTTCAACATCCCGGAGCCTCACGCTCTCGAGCTCTGTCGTCGGCTTGCCGCTTTGGACCTGCACGTCACGTGGCGCTGCATCCTGTACCCGGAGAAGGTGTCGGAACCGCTGGTGCGCGCCATGGCGGAGGCGGGCTGCACGGAGGTGGCCCTGGGCTTCGAGAGCGGGAGTCCTCAAATGCTGCGCGAGATGAACAAGCGGTACACGCCAGCGCAGGTCCGATCCACCTCGGACTTGCTGCGCACGTACGGTATCCGCCGCATGGGGTTCCTCCTGCTGGGGGGCCCGGGAGAGACTCCCGCAACCGTGGAAGAGAGTCTGTCCTTCGGCGCATCGCTGGAGCTCGACGCCCTGCGTGTCACGGTGGGAATTCGCATCTATCCGGGGACACCGCTGGCGCGGAGAGCCGTGTCCGAAGGGTTGATTGCGTCCGAAAACGACTTGCTCATCCCGAAGTTCTACCTGGCTCCGGGGCTGGAGCCGTGGATCCGGACGCGGGTCGCCGGGATGTAGAGATCCTGCGGGGGCAATTCTGCACGAAGCCCACCCCACCGTGCAGGATCGGGGCAGCATCTCCCCGCCCGAGGCGCGAACACGTCGATTCCGCCCTCTACCTCGCAGCCGCGCACCCAGCCTCCCCCGACTCTCCTTGCCGTCTCCGCGCGCCGACGGAACCTCCTTCGCTACGCTGTAGTTCCAGCCAGGAAAGGAACCTGCCGATGGAACAAGCACTCGTCCCCCTCCCCGCTCTGCCCTGTACCCATGCACATCCGGCGCCCCAGGAGTGGGCCCAACGACCGCGGCCCGAACCCCCTGCGACTGCCCCCGATCCCTTCGATACCCAGGAGTTGCGGGGCGCCCTCCTTCGGCCGCAACGCAGCCTCGACATCGTCCTGTCGGACCCAGCCCGTCTCGTGGCCACGCTGGCCGAACGAACCCCCACGGCGTGGCTGGCCGCGCTGCTCGCGGGCTCCAGCATCGTCTGCGCCGTCCCCTTCGGGATGGTGCTCGGCCTGGACCGGTTCTGGCACGTAACCGCGCTGTTCTTCGGCTCCCAGCTGATCTGCCTCCCTTCCCTCCACGTCTTCAGCTTGTTCTTCGGCCGCCCGGTAACCGTGGGACAGAGCTTCGTGTTGGGTACCGTCACCTCCGCCGTAGCCGCCCTGTTCACCCTCGGGTTCGCCCCGATCGCGTGGTTCCTGTCCGCCACGCTCCCCGCAGACGCGTCCACGTGGACTATGCCGCTGGTCCACGCCCTGCTGCTGACAACCTCCCTGGGCGCCGGGTTGGCCCACCTCGCCCGGTGTCTCGCCGTGCGTCGCGCCCAACACGTACGTCCTCACGCACTTCTGATAGTGGTCTGGTCGGGATTGCTGCTCTTCGTAACCCACCGCATGGCCGATGTCCTTGGGTTGCTGCCATGATGCGGCCTGTGCTCACGTTGCTGGGCGGCGCGGCAGCCTACGGCTTCGCCATCGGGTCCGTGCACTCCACCACGTTTGCCTTGCGAAACGTCGTGAAGTTCCCTGCATTGCTGCTGGTCACGGCCGCCGTTTGCGCCCCCGGGTTCCTTCTGCTCACCCGCCTCGTGGCGCCCACCCTCGGCTACGCGGGAGTCCGCTCCCTCGTGCTCGGCATGACCCGCGACCTCGCCCTGCTGCTCGCCTCCCTCGCCACGGTCAGCTTATTTCTCGCGCACACGCTCGAACAGGCCAACGCCTCGGGGCTGGGTCAGTATCCCCTCTTTCTGTCCCTCAATGTCGGCTTCATCGCAGTGGCTGGCGTGACCGCCCTCGTCCACCGCGCCCGGACCTTGCTGGCACGCTCCGACGTGGCGAAGTGGCGCGGCACCTCTTTGCTCGTGCTCTGGCTCGGCTTGGCCCTCGCCGTGGGTGGCCAGTGGGCCTGGTACCTCCGCCCATTCTTCGGCGTGGCGACCATCCCCGCGGACCAGACCCCCTTCTGCCTCGGGACCGAGCCAGACTTCCGTGGCGCACGCAGCTTCTACGAGGCGCTGGCGCATGTGGTCGTTCCGCCACGCTGACGGGTGAGAACCAGGCGGTCCCACCGAGGACCATTCCTTCTCACACACGCCCCTCACTTGTCCCACCCCAACCCTTGCCATCCGCAGGGTTACGCACAAGGCTCACCTGGCACAAACCTTGGAAAGCACCTAGCGACCCTGCGTCAGAATCGGAGACATACCATGAAGACCTTTGCCCTTCCCACGAGCCTGTTCGCTCTGCTGCTGGCCGCCTGCTCTTCCTCCACCGAGCCATCGGACTCCCAGAGCGGTGCTGCCATGTCCAAGGACGACGCGCGCGCCGCAGGCAAGGCAGACCAGGGCACCGACTACTGCGAAGAGTTCGGCTGGTACGGCGACGGCGAGTGCGATGACTTCTGCCTCCAGCCCGACCCGGATTGCGGGCAAGGGTGCGACCCGACGTTGATGTGCGGACAGGCCATCACTTGCGTCGACGGAAAGTCCTATCCCACCACCTGCGGCCCGGCCAACTGCGACCAGCCCATGGGCGACTGCGACGAAGAGCCTGCTTGCAACCCCACCTTGATGTGCGGACAGGCCATCACCTGCGTCGACGGAAAGTTCTATCCCACCACCTGCGGCCCGGCCAACTGCGACCAGCCCATGGGCGACTGCGACGACGAGCCTGCCTGCAACCCCACCCTGATGTGCGGACAGGCCATCACCTGCGTCGACGGAAAGTCCTATCCCACCACCTGCGGCCCAGCCAACTGCGACCCGCCCATGGGGGACTGCGAGGAAGAGCCCGATTGCGATCCGACCTTGATGTGCGGAGATGCCATTACCTGCATCGACGGAAAGCTCTATCCCACGACCTGCGGCCCGACCAACTGCGACCAGCCCCTCGGGGATTGCTGACCGTCAGGGGCTCGTCCGACCCGCCAACCAGAAGGACAGCCAAGACAGCCCGAGGACGCCCACCACGTCCGCGAGGAAGTCGCTCACACTGGACGTGCGCTGAGGCGTCCACGCCTGCGCAACCTCCTCCGCCGCGGCGAGAGAGAGGATGAGCACCGGCGCCATCCGAAGCCATGACGGCGACCCGCGAGTCAGCGGTCGATAGCCCAGTACGCCGTCGAGGAAGAAGGCGAGTCCGCCGATGAGCACGAAGTGCCCGGCCAGATCGAAGTGCGGGATGGCGGGCAGGTACGACCAAAGCGCGCCCTGGTAGGCCAAGGTGGCAATCAGCAAAACCAACATCCCGTGCGCGGCGAGGCCGCCCCACATGAAGCGTTTCCAGCGAGCCGAACCACGAGTCATCCCGGCACTGTAGCAAGCGGGGGCGAAGACGCGACCCTTCTCAGGAAACCTTTGACCACCACGGAATCACGAGTTCGGCTTGACGGGGCCCCCGCCCCTTCTCTAGGTTCGCCGCCGCCAGCCCCCCAGCGTATGAGTGAGAACATGCAAGGCATCCTGGTCCTCGAAGACGGGCACTTCTACCAGGGTCGGTCGTTCTCCTGCGATCCGGTCGGGCAAGGCGAGGTGGTCTTCAACACCTCCCCCACCGGGTACCAGGAAATCCTCACCGATCCTTCCTACGCCGGCCAGATGGTGGTGCTCACCACCTCTCACGTGGGCAACTACGGGGTCAACCCCGAGGACGTCGAGTCCGCGCGTCCACGCGCCGCGGGGCTCATTGTTCGCGACTACCACCCCACCCCCTCGAACTGGAGGTCGTCCCGCAGCCTCGCCTCCTACCTCGAAAAGTTTTCCATCCCGGCCCTCACCGACGTCGACACCCGCGCCTTGGTGTTGCGCATCCGCGAGGGCGGCGCGGTGCGGGGTGTCATCCGCCCCTGGGCGGACGCCTCCGCTCCCTGGGCGGGCCGGGTCGACCCCTCTGCGTCCCAGCCAGGGTGGCAAGCATCCCTGCTACCCCTGGTGAGGGAAGCGCAGAACGTCCCTTCCATGGCCGGGCTGGACCTCGCCTCTCGCGTGACCTGCGGCGCTCCCTACACCGCCGGCGCGAACGACGCCTCCTGGCACGTGGTGGCGATGGACTTCGGCATCAAGAGCAACATCGTCCGGCAGCTCATCAGCGTGGGTTGTCGCGTGACCGTGGTTCCGGCCGGCACGACCGCGACGCAGATTCTCGCGCTCTCCCCCCATGGGGTTCTGCTGTCCAACGGCCCGGGGGACCCCGAACCCGTCCGCTACGCGGTGGCCACGATCCAGGAGTTGCTCGGACAGGTGCCCATCTTCGGCATCTGTCTGGGCCACCAGCTCCTCGGCCTCGCGTGCGGCGGCTCCACGTACAAGCTCCCCTTCGGACATCGCGGGGGCAACCACCCCGTGCGCGAATTGCAGAGCGGCAGGGTCGAGATGACGGCCCAGAACCACGGGTTCGCCGTGCAAGGCTCGTCGCTCGACGGTCGCCAGGTGGCGATCACGCACGTCAACCTGAACGACGATACCGTGGAGGGGCTGCGACACCGGCGGCTGCCTGCGTTCTCCGTGCAGTTTCACCCGGAGGCGGCGCCCGGTCCGCACGATTCCCACCACCTGTTCGAACGGTTCGTGAGCATGATGGAGGCAGGGCGTTGAAAGGAAAAGGTCGCACGATCCTGGTGATCGGCAGCGGTCCGATCGTGATCGGTCAGGCCTGCGAGTTCGACTACTCCGGAACCCAGGCCTGCCGCGCCCTCCGGCAAGAAGGGGCCCGCGTCGTTCTCGTCAACTCCAACCCCGCCACCATCATGACCGACCCCTCCGTGGCGGACCGGTCCTACGTGGAGCCTCTCACCCCTGAGGTGCTGGAAGCCATCCTCGAGAAAGAGAAGCCCGACGCCATCCTGCCCACCGTCGGAGGACAAACAGGCCTCAACCTCGTGGTCGAGCTGTCCCGGCGAGGTATCCTCGAGCGACACGGCGTCGCCCTCATCGGCGCGAGCTTGCCGTCGATCCTGCTCGCCGAGGACCGCGAACGCTTCGCCGCGGCCATGAGCGAGATCGGCCTGCGAACCCCCCGCTCCACCATCGTCACCAGCCTCGACCAGGCCGAAAAGGCGCTTGAGATCGTGGGACTCCCCGCCATCGTTCGCCCCTCCTTCACCCTCGGCGGCTCCGGCGGCGGCATGGCCTACAACCGCGACGAGTTCCGCGACGCCCTGTACCGCGGCCTCGATGCCAGCCCCTCTCACCAAGTCCTCGTCGAACAGTCCGTCGCGGGATGGAAAGAGTACGAGCTCGAGGTCATGCGCGACCGCGCGGACAACGTGGTCATCGTCTGCTCCATCGAGAACCTCGACCCCATGGGCGTACACACGGGCGACTCCATCACGGTCGCCCCCGCCCAGACCCTCACGGACCGCGAATACCAGCAGATGCGCGACGCCGCCCTGCGCGTCATCCGCAAAGTGGGCGTGGAGACCGGAGGCAGCAACATCCAGTTCGCGGTCAACCCGCGCGACGGCGAGCTGCACGTCATCGAGATGAACCCGCGCGTCTCCCGGTCCTCGGCCCTCGCCAGCAAGGCCACCGGATTCCCCATCGCGAAGATCGCGGCCAAGCTCGCCCTCGGCTACACGCTCGACGAGATCCCCAACGACATCACGCAGTCCACCCCCTCGAGCTTCGAGCCCGTGCTCGACTACGTGGTGGTGAAGATTCCTCGCTTCGACTTCGCCAAGTTCCCCGGCGCCAGCCATGGGCTCGGACCGCAGATGAAGTCCGTGGGCGAAGTCATGGCCATCGGGCGAACCTTCCGGGAAGCTTTCCGCAAAGGCCTCGCCTCCCTCGACCAGGAGGTCAGCGTCGACGCCGCGGACGTGGACGTCGTGCTCGCCACGCCGACCCCCGAGCGGGTGTTCGCGGTCATCCAGGCGCTTCGTCGGGGTGACAGCATCGAGTCCCTGCACCGGGTGACGAGCATCGACCCGTGGTTCTTGCAGCAGTTCCAGACGATGGTCGCGCTGGAGAACGAAGTGCGGGATCGAGCACGCGAAACCGGCTCCCTTTCGCCCGCGGAGATGCGACACGCCAAGCGGGAGGGGATGTTGGACCGGGAGATCGCGCGCCTGGTGGGAACCACCGAGCCCCACGTGCGAAACGCACGCGTGCGTGAGGCCATCGTCCCTTCGTTCCACCGCGTGGACACCTGCGCCGGGGAGTTCGAGTCCTTCACGCCCTACCTGTACTCGACCTACGAGAGCCGCTGCGAAGCGTCGCCGAGCGCACGCGACAAGGTGATGATTCTCGGGTCCGGGCCCAACCGGATCGGACAGGGCATCGAGTTCGACTACTGCTGCTGCCATGCCGCGTACGCGCTGCATGCCGCTGGTTACGAGACCATCATGGTCAACTGCAACCCGGAGACGGTATCGACCGACTACGACACGGCGGACCGCCTGTACTTCGAGCCCCTGACGCTCGAGCACGTGCTCTCGATCGCGCGTCTGGAGAAGCCGGTGGGCGTGATCGTGCAGCTCGGAGGGCAGACGCCGCTGAATCTCGCGGCCGGGTTGGAGGCCGAAGGCGTGAAGGTGCTCGGCACGAGTCCCCGGGCCATCGACCTGGCGGAAGACCGGGAGCGTTTCAGCACGCTGCTGCAGTCCCTCGAGGTGCGGCAACCCGACCACGGCACCGCGCGCAGCCTGCAGGAGGGCATGCGCATCGCCGAACGCATCGGCTACCCAATCCTGGTGCGCCCGTCGTACGTGCTCGGCGGCAAGTCCATGCGAATCTTCTATCGCCCTGAGGCGCTCGAGAAGTACCTCACGACGACCACGAAGGTCGGTCCCGACTGCCCGGTGCTCGTGGACATGTTCCTCGAAGATGCCTTCGAGTACGACGTGGACGCGATTTGCGACGGCAAGCGCGTGGTCGTCGCGGGCATTCTGCAGCACGTGGAGGAGGCGGGCGTCCACTCGGGGGACTCGATGGCGATGTACCCGCCCTACCGGATCAAGCCGGCCATCCTGGAGGAGATCCGGTCCGTCACGTGCAAGCTGGCTGTCGCCCTCGAGGTGAAGGGCCTGATGAACATCCAGTTCGCCGAGCGCGAAGGCAAGCTGTACGTCCTGGAGGTCAACCCACGGGCCTCCCGCACGATCCCCTTCCTCGCGAAGGCCACGGGCATTCCCTTCGTGCAGCACGCCGCCCGCGTGATGCTCGGGGCCACCCTCGACGACCTCGGCCTCACGACCGAACCCACGCCCAGCCTGTACTTCGCCAAGGCCCCCGTCTTCGTCTTCGACAAGTTCCCGGGGGTCGACGTCCTTCTCGGCCCTGAAATGCGGTCCACCGGAGAGGTCATGGGGGTGGGTGCCAGCCCTGGAGAAGCCTTTCTCAAGGCCATGCTCGGCTCGGGACTGCGCCTCCCGTCGGAAGGTGCGGTCTTCCTGTCCGTCAATGACCATGACAAAGACAACGCCCTGCACGTCGCCCGCCGCCTCCACGAGCTTGGCTTCACCCTGCTCGGGACCCGCGGCACCGCGTTGCACTTCTTCGACCACGGTCTGCCCGCCCAGCTCGTCTTCAAAGTCAACGAAGGGCGCCCCAACGTGGCCGACCTCATCCGAAACGGCCAGATCCAAATGGTCGTCAACACGCCCCTCGGCCGCAGCTCCCGCTACGACGAAAAGGCCATTCGCCTCGCCGCCTCCCAGCACCGGATCGCGTGCATCACCACCCTGTCCGCCGCGGAAAGCGCCGTCGACGCCATGCTGCATGCGCGGCAGGGCGCCCTGCACGTACGCGCGCTGCAGGACCTGTAGTCAGTCCCCTGGTCCGGAGCGAAGCGACGGGCTGAGAGAGCAACCTCCGGATCTTGCTTTTCGAATGGCGAGGCGGGTCAGCATGGGTCGCTTCGGACGCACAACTCGTCGCCACGTAGCCAACCACATCCGCACAAGCAACGAAGCCATCTGCGCCTCTCTGCGGAATCTGCGGCCAACTCCAATGCCTCCGGATCTGGGTGCAGTCGAGCCCCCTTGCGCTGCGACCGTCGCGGTGCTGCACTCGCCGCATGAGACACATCCTGGTTTTGACATGCGCCGCGGCATGCTTGCTGGCTTCGGCCTGCGGCGACGACGACTCGGGTTCTTCGGGAGCAAGCGGAGGCGGGTCCGGAGGGTCTGCGGGCAGCGAGGCGGGCCAGGACAGCGGCACCGGCGGCACCTCCGTCATCGACGCGGCCCAGCCTGACACCGGCGGCGAGAACCTGTGCAAGGCGACCACCAACCCCTTCGACCCCATCACGCTCGACTGTCAGGTCGCTTGCGACCATTTCATCGCGTGGTGCGAGGAGTGCCCCAACCCCTACTGTGACCAGCCGGATGCTTGCATGGTCTCCTGCGAAACCACGAAGAGCAGCACGACGTACACCAACGCTCTGTACGGATGCACGTCCACCGAGGACACGTGCGCGGCGGCAACATCCTGTCTAGACGGATTTTGTAAGTAGCCTTTTGTGTGCCTCCCTACCACTTCCCCTTGACCTGCAACCTTGCAGCTGGTTTGTTGGCCACGAGTCAATAACTGCCCTTTGCTTGCCCTGCCATGGATCTAGGTCGACGCATCCATTTCCGCGTACCCGCCACCACCCGCGTGGACTGGCGGCCGCAGGGCACATGCACTCACCATGTATCCACAACCCGGGACTGGAGCCGGGGAGGTTTGTTCATCCACACCTCCCTGCCCAGGGCTCCGGGTGAGGTGCTCAGCATCCTGATGGACGTGGGGGAAGCCGTGGTGCAACTCGAGGGGGTCGTGGTCCGGCGCTGCAAGGACGGCATGGGCGTCCGCCTCGACACGAGCTGCGCGCGCATCCTCTGACCGCACCGCGCCCGCAAGCAGGCTATCCTCCGAGGAGACTCTTTCCCCGCGGAGCAACCATGCGCTTCCTTCCCATCGCCGCCTGCCCTCTGCTCGCTCTCGCTCCCTCGATCTCCTTGGCCGCGCCGTCGTTCACGCAACCCGTTGCGATGCGCGATGGGATCGAGCTAGCGACCGACGTCTACCTCCCGAGCGGCCAGGGGCCCTTCCCCGTGGTGGTGATACGAACACCTTACGACAAGGCGGCGGGCCAGGACGTTGGCGACGGGCTCCGGGATGGGGGCGTCGCCACGGTGGTGCAGGACTCGCGGGGGCGATTTGCTTCCCAGGGCGTGGATTGCGTGTTTCGGTGCGACGGGGAGGACGGCTTCGACACCCTCGCGTGGGTGGCCGAGCAGCCTTGGTGCAACGGGCGGGTGGTGACGTGGGGAGGGTCGGCCCTGGGCATCGCGCAGTACATGGCGGCCGTGCATGCGCCGCCGGTCCTCGACGCGATGTGGGCGGACGTGGCGACGACCACGGTCTACCAGCATCTGTTCTACCAGAACGGGGCGTTCCTGCAGTCGTTGATGGAGACCTGGCTCGACGGGCAAGGCAGCACGTTCTTCCTGCAGACACTGGCCGACCACCCGCTCGACGACGGCGCGTGGGACACGGTGGAGACGGCGGATCGGTTCGGGCAGGTCGTGGTCCCTGCGGTCCACTACGGCGGCTGGTACGACATCTTCACGCAGGGGACGATCGACGCGTTCGTGGGCTACCAGCATGGGGGAGGCCCCGGGGCGAAGGGCAAGCAGAAGCTGGTGATGGGGCCGTGGACCCACGGCGTGAACACGGTCCAGGCCGGAGAGCTGACCTACCCCGCGAATGCCGTCGGCGTCCCCGGCGGCACCGACCAGATGCTCGTGAATTGGCTCCTGCACTACCTCGGGCTCGAGCCGAACCCTGCCGCCGTCGACGCCATCCCGACCGTCCAGTACTACGTGATGGGCGACGTGACCGACGCAACCGCGCCGGGCAACGAGTGGCGCACGGCGGATGACTGGCCTATCCCCGCCGCTCCCATCCGTATGCATCTGCACCCAGGTGGCGTGCTCGGGGAGTCTTGCGCGCCGACGACCGGAGGCCGCACGAGCTACGTCTACGACCCCGCGAACCCGAGCCCCACCAAGGGCGGAGCCAACCTCTCCATCCCCGCAGGCCCTCACGACCAGACGGAGATCGAAGCCAGAGCCGACGTCGTCACCTTCACTTCCCCCTTGCTCACGGAGCCGGTGGAAATCACGGGGCGCGTGCGAGCCCACCTGTGGGTCGAGACCGACGCGGTCGATACCGACGTCAACGTGCGCATGACCGACGTATACCCCGATGGCCGGTCGATGCTCGTGCTCGACGGCGTACAGCGGCTCGGGTACCGCAACGGCCCCGCCGCCCTCGCCCCGGTGCCTGCCGGACAGCCCCTGCCGGTGACGGTCGACCTGTGGAGCACGTCCATCATTCTGCCCGCGGGACACAGGCTGCGCGTGAGCATCACGTCTTCGAATGCTCCGCGCTTCTGGCCCAACCCCAACGACGGCACCACCTATGGCGGGACTGCGTCGCCGAAGGCGGCGAGCGTGTCCATCCTCCACGACGAAGAGCACCCGTCGTACCTGGAGGTGCCGAACCCCGGTCGCCCGGATACCGACGTCACGGTGTGTGAGCCGCAAGATGCGGGCGCGGATGGGCCGCCCGCCGATGGGCCCGCAGAGGATGGCGGCGATGGGTCGGCCCCGGATGCGACGGCAGACGCCCTCGGGGATGCCCACGCCGACGCCGGGCAGGTGGATGCCGGCACGGGCGACGATGCGGCGACGGGCAAGGACGGCGCGACGTCCTCGTCTCCGGAAGACGATGGGGGGTGCGGGTGCCGCGCCGCAGGAGGGACTCGGGCACCCTCGTGGTTTCTGTTTGCGGCCGCGTGCCTGGCCCTCGCCTTCCGAGGTCGCTCAGGGCAGCAGCGCGTCCACCTTCACCGTCGCCTGCACGGGTGAGCCCCCCCGCACGAGCAAGCGCCCCGGGATGATGCCTGCCCGTAGATTGACACCCTGTTTGGGGTCAGCGTACCTTGCCCTCATGCGATGGACCTTTCCGGCCCTGGGAATCGTCTCGGTCGTGGTCCTTTCGGGTTGCGGAAGCGGTTCCGGGTCCGCGGTCGCCACGCAGGTGACGGTCGGTAGGTATCACGCCTGCGCGACCTTCCAAGACGGCACCGTGCGGTGCTGGGGCTCCGACCGCGCGGTACTTCGAGGCACCGGCGTGTTGCCCAGCAACGTGCCCCGGGAATGGGCGCGGGCATTCCGACAGAAGGACGAGCTGGCGAGACGCCCAAGCCAGGTGATCAACCTGACAGGCGCGGTCGAAACGGTCGCTGCAGCAGCTCACACGTGCGCACGGCGCAAAGACGGAACGGTGTGGTGCTGGGGGGAGAACCGCGCAGGGAAACTCGGGACGCCGCCGTCCCGGCGCAGCGACGATCGCCCGTACCCCGTGCGGGCCGAGGGTATCACGGAGGCCGTGCAGATCGCGCTGGGAGACGAGCACAGCTGCGCCAGGCGGTCCGACGGGTCCGTCTGGTGCTGGGGTTACTCGGTGAGCGAAGGCACGGCCCCGGTTCCAGGAGTGGCCGGCGCGACGGATCTTCGGGCGGGCGGGGGGCTGACCTGCGCCATCGTGTCGGGCGGTTCGGTCCTGTGCTGGGGGAGCGGCGACCAGGGACAACGTGGCGACGGATCGTCGCAAGAGCCCACTGTGCTTGCGAAGCCAGCGCTCGTCACGCGGGCCGCGACGGGGGACTGGTCGGTGGGGAGGCGTCAAGCCTGTGTTCTTTCGGCGGGGGAAGCGACGTGCTGGGGTTCGAGCGAGAAGAGGAGCCTCGAATCGCCGCAGAAGGTCACGTTCCAGACCGTGGTGCCCGGTTGGAGCTACCCCTGCGGGTTGTCCGCAACGGGCTCGTTGTGGTGCTGGAGCAGCTACGGACCTCCCACGGAGCGCAAAGGCGCCTCGGCCGGCGCAAGACAGCTCGTGGTGGGCGAGTCCCACGAGTGCATCCGGCTCGATTCCGGAGTCGTCCAGTGCTGGGGATCGTCGTGGCGCGACACCGAAGCCGAACAGAAAACCGACGACCCCGGTCCGAGAACGGTCGATGGGCTGGGCAAGGCGGTGGACATCGCGGCGAGCAAGGACCGCACCTGCGCCGCACTCGAAGATGGGACCGTGCATTGCTGGGGCAAGCTTCGGAAGCTCGAGACCATCGCTGGCATCGCGGACGCCACGCAGGTGAGCGTCGGGGACCGTCACGCTTGTGCTCGTCACGCCCGGGGCGTCGTGACGTGCTGGGGGGCAGGCAACCGCGGGCAGATCGGGCGAGGACTGCTGGTCGACGACAAGCCTCAGGCGCCGGGGCGCGTCTCCGGTCTCGAGGGCGTGGAGGAGGTCGCTGCGACCACGGACGCGACGTGCGCCCGCCTGACGGATGGGTCGGTGCGGTGCTGGGGCGACAACAAGCTTGGGGAGCTTGGCCAGGGGTACTTCAGCGAGGGAGGGGCCAAGAGCGCCAGCGGCGCGCCCTCGGTCGTCCCCTTGCCTCGCTCGGCCACGCGTCTTCAGGGAAGCGGCAACACCTTCTGCGCCAAGCTCACGGACGGCTCCACGGCGTGCTGGGGAAAGAACCTCGGTCTCGCCGAGTCGAAGACATCGGACCGGAAGGGGACAGGCGCGGTGCTGGGCGTCTCCGATGCGGTTCAGCTGGCTGTGACGTCGAAGCACGCCTGCGTGCGAACCAAGGCGGGCAAGGTGATGTGCTGGGGGAGCAACGAGGACGGCCAGATGGGCGACGGGACCTGGGGATCAGGGAACGTCCGCCCCGAGCCGGTCGAAAACCCGGCCATGGCAGGCGCGAGCGAGGTCTGGGTCGCCGCCGGAGTGACGTGCGGCCGAATGCCCGACACGCGGGTCGTATGCGTGGGGGGCGGGCGCGCGATGCGCTGGATGGTCCCGGGCGTGGAGCAGGCAACCCAGATCGCCTTCACACGGGACTCCGGCTCCTGGGGATCGACGGACAACACACCGGGCTGTGCGGTGATGAGCAACGGCGCCCTGGCGTGCTGGGGCAGCATCGCCCCTGGCGGGAGCGACCAACCGGTGCAGGTGCGGTGGTGATGGAAGACAAGATCTTTTGCCCCGGCTGCGGCAACGCGATCGTCCTTCCGGCCAAGGCATGCCCGACGTGCCAGGCTCCCCTGCCCGCACCCAAGACCGTCATTGGCTTTCCGGAGCCCCCCCCCGTGGTGGCGAAGCCCGTCGCCCCGGTCGAACAGCTTCCGGCCCCGCCTCCGCCGGTCATGACGCTCCTCGGGCCGGAGCCGCAACCCGCCCGGCCGGGAGCCACCAACCCGGGATATCCGGGTCCCGCACCGCAGAAAAGTCCCCTGGCGCAAGAGCCGCCCGAAGAACCGGCACCGCGCAAGGGACGAAGGGGCACGCTGCCGATCCCCGAACCCGGACCGCAGCCTGCCGCACAACATCCGCCAGCCGGGCAGCCTCAGCCAGCCGCACAGCCTCAGCCCGCATGGCAGGTCCAGGCGCCTGTTCCCATCGCACACCTCGACGCCACGGGCGGGACGACCGCACCCAAGGAACCAGCGCCCGAAGCCTTGCATGGCGTCCAGCCTTTCATCTACGGCCACCCCTCCCCTCACGTCGCCCCTTCGCCCCTGGCCGAACAACCCGCAGCAGGGCTGGAGCTTGCCCCCACGGACACACGGAAAGGCCTCGTCTGGCGAACGGTCGCCGGAGGTGCCTGGCTCACCTGGACGCTGCTGTTCGGGGCCATCGCGGGTTGGTTCGTCGTGATGCACCTCGGCTTGCTGTTCGAGCATGGCGCGAGTCACCTGCACGAGGTCACCTGGACCACGTTCGGCCTGGCGGCGGGAGCCCTGGTCCCCGCCACCCTGCTGCTGCTCACGAGCGTGTCGTGCCTCCTGGGCCGCGGGTGGCCCCGTGCCCTCGGCGTCCTCGCCACGATCACCCATGTGGCCTGGGCCGTCACCGCGGCCGTGCTGCTCACACAGACGTTCGACTGGCAAGGCGCCGTGGCCTTCGGTACGGTCGCGAGCGTGGGGACGACCGTGATCACCGTTTGCTTGGCTGTGCTGTTGCTGGCGGGAGGAAAGTGGATCGGACAATCGCCCGCAGGAAGGCCCGCGCGCGCGGTCCCTTACCCGCTCTGGGGCGGACCCCTCCTGATCGTTCTCGCCTCGGTCGCCTTCGTGCGTGAGGTCGGAGGGGTCGTCGCGCTGGTGGTCGAAAACGCCAAGCGATCCTACTTCGCCAGCGCCCTCCGCGAGGTGTACGGCAGCTACCCGTTCCTTGTGGCCGGGATCGCCGGCATCATCGCCTCCGCCTTGCTGATCGTGGCCGGCATTACCCTGCTGCGCAGAGTACGCTGGTCCGTGGGGCTCGGCGGCGCGATGGGCCTGCTCCACGTGGTGGTCTTGGCCGTCGTGATCACGCTCCTGTTCGTTTCGCACGAGACCCACTTCCGCAATGGCGCCGCGTTCGGGCTGATCGATGTCTACGTTGCGTTCGCCTGGAGCGTCGCTTCTTGGATCGCCCTTGCGGCCGCGCTGCGGTTCGGTTTCCGCCTCCCCAAGTCCCTGCGCGACGCGCCCACGGCAGGACCGGACGGCAAGCGCCTCAAGCTGCTCGACATCCTGGTCCCGCCGCCTGCGAGCTCATGAAGCGCGGCACGGGTCTTCGTGCGCGCGCTCACCTCGGCGTCGGCATCGCGCTCACCCTCACCGCCCTCGTGTCCCCCTCCCACGCCGCGGTCTCGGGCGACCTTCGCTGGCTCGACGACTTCATCACCGATCAGCTCGTGCGGCTCGAGATTCCAGGCGCCGCGGTCGCATGGGTCGAGCAGGGCGAGACGCGCCTGGTGCGTGGCTATGGCCTGGCGGACGTGGCAGCGCATCGCAAAGTCGACGACCGGACCCCTTTTCGCATCGGCTCGGTCACCAAGCTCTTCGTCTGGACCGCGCTGTGGCAGCTTGCCGAGCGAGGCAAGCTCGATCTCGAGGACGACGTCGACGAACATCTGTGCGGTCTCACCGTCCCGAAGGACTACCAGGCCCCGATCACGGTCCGGCAGCTCATGGACCACACGGCCGGGTGGGACTCGCGCCGTCGCGGCACCTACGCACGGGACGAAGCGGAACTGGTGCAGCTTGCGAGCCTGGTCGAGAGAGAGATGCTGCCGCGGGTGCGCCCCCCGGGGCGTGTCGAGTCGTACTCGAACTTCGGGACCTGCCTTGCCGCACGCGTGGTGGAGTGCGCGTCGGGCATGTCCTTCGAGCGCTATCTTGTGGAGCACACGCTCAAGCCTCTCGGGTTGCGCGAAGCGACGCTGCAGCAGCCGCTTACCGCGGACAGCCTTTCCGCGCGAGGCTACGTCGCGCGGAACGGCGCTTTCGTGGAGCAGCCTTTCGAGCTGATTCGCATGGCGCCCGCGGGGGCGATGAGCGCGTCTGCCCGGGACATGGCGGGCTTCCTGGCCGCGCTGCTCGGGTTCGCCCCGGGTTGGATGACACCCGAGACCTTGCAGAAGATGCGTCGAGGGAGCCACGTGCCGAGCCCGCCCCTCGGGGGGCTTGCCCACGGGTTCTTCGTCGCGAACCGCAAAGGGCTCCGCGTGCTCTGGCACGGCGGCGACACGATCCTCTTTCACAGCTTGCTGATGATCGTACCGGAGCGCGGGCTGGGCGTGTTCGTCACCTACAACGCGCCCGGGGGATCCGCCGCCTACCGCGAACTGATGAACGCCGTGCTCGATCGACTCGGCCCCGAGCCTGTACTCCCGGTGACGAACTGGAAGCCCCCGCCGGCCATCGCAGGCGCGTACCGATCGAGCAGGGTTGCGACCACCACCTACGAGAAGCTCGAGGCCCTGTCGGGGGACCTCGAAGTCCGCCTCGCGGGGCCCGGCATCGCTGCCGCGGGACGCACCTGGACGCCCATCGCCCCCTGGGCCTTCCAGCAAGAGAACGGTCACGACCGGCTCGTGTTCGAGGTCAATGAACAAGGACACATCGATCGCGTTCGCATGGCGAGCCGTCCGATGCAGACCTTCGAGCGCGTGTCGCTGCTCGAGGCGGCGAGCACCCATCGGGCCGCGGCGTGGGTGGGCGCGCTGTCGCTTCTGACGCCCGTCGCGTGGGCTTCGCGACGGTTGCGGCGCGGGGCGAGTGGTGCGAAGTGGCCCCTGCCCCTCGGCCTCGTCGGGAGCGTAGTTGGGATCGCACTGATGGGGCTCGCGCTGCGGGTGGCGGACGAGGGGACCGACGCCTGGCTGCGCGGAGTACCGACGAAGGTGTGGGGTGCGAAGGCGTGTCTCGCGGTCCTTGCGATCGTCACCCCGGCCTGCGCGGTCGCTTCCTGGCTCGCATGGCGGAGGGAGTGGTGGACGCGCGCCATGCGGGTTCACCACAGCGTCATGGTCGTGGCGTACGCGGTCGTTCTCGCGTGGGCGGCGCACTGGGGGCTGGGGTTGTGGTGATGGGTGCGGGATTCCGCCCCGATCGGGCCTATGCGAAGCCGTCGCCGTCGCGTCGCTCCGCATCGAGAGGTATCATGAGGGGTTCGCTCGCAAGGAGACCCGCATGACCCATCCCCCCTCCGCTGCTCGTTCGAGGTCGCTGCTCCTGCTCGTCTCGGCACTCGCTGCGACAGGATGCTCGGGCACGTCCGAGTCGGATCGAGCGGGGGCAGCAGGGGGAAGCGCCAAGCCCGACGCATCGTCGGATGCTTCTCTGGACTCGACCGATCCCGAGTCAGGCCCATGGCCTGAAGCCGGCAGTGACGCGGTTCCCCTGCCAGACGCGCCCCACGACGGCCCGGTAGACGAGGAACCCTCCTGCGGCAACGGGACATGCGACCCTGGCGAGGACTGCACCAGTTGCCTGGACGATTGCCCCTGCCCCCCGACCTGTCCCAACGGGACGTGCGATCCCGGCGAGGATTGCGAAAGCTGCCCCGGCGATTGCGAGTGCACCTCGACCTGTCCCAGCGGCACGTGCGACTCGGGCGAGAATTGCGAGAACTGCCCCAGCGACTGCGGCGCGTGCTCCGAAGCCGACGCACTTTTCAAGTGCGACTTCGACCCGATGCAGTGGTGGCGCGGGCCGACTTCGCGCGACATCACCTTCGTCGCCATCGGCGACGTACACGCGTCGGTCTCCGGCCCCGGGTGCTCGGTCAACGGCTCCGGCGCGCCGGACCACAACGATCTCGCGCGCGACGCCATCAACAGCGCCAGCGCCCACGTGTGGCCTGCGGGCGCGAGCTTCTATCGAGAGGGGCAGCCCTACGATCACGTCCGCGGCGTGCTCATCGCGGGCGACCTGACGCAGGCAGGCAGTGAGCCGGTCCCCGCCGGCGGGACCCTCTGCCGCGAGTACACCGAGTATCGCAGGGCGTACGGGCGCTGCGGCTCCGAGGGCAAGCTGCTCTCCCCCGTGTACGACGGCTACGGCAACCACGACTTCCCTCGAAATCCAGCCCCCGGCGACGTCGACTACCATCCCGTGATCGACTACCTCGATCTCATCACCGCGAACCACCGTCCGGGCCTGCCTGCCGACCTGTACGACGATCCTGCCGCCGGCACCGGACACTACGCCTGGCGCTGGGACGACATCTGGTTCCTTAACCTCAACCTCAAGCCGGGCTGGAAGCTCGAGTACATCGAGGGGACCGCCAACGGCACCATGCGGATCGCGGATGCCCATGCCGCTCGGGGCTTCCTCAAGGCGTTTCTGCTCGCGCAACCCACGAGCGCAAAGCGCCAGATCGTGCTGATGGCGCACTACCCGATCGACTCCTCTCGCATCGACGACGAAGAGCGCGAGAGCTTCTGCCGATTGCTCCACAACGCGCAGAACGCGTCGGGGGACTTCGAAGGCCAGGGGCAGAAGCTTTCGACGACGAACCCTGTGATCGCGTATCTGCACGGTCATACGCACGGCCTGCCGAGCCACCACGACTTCGCGTGCCCGAGTCCGTACGGGGCGATCACGATCCCACAGCTGAGCGTGGGCACGCCGCTGTACGAGGGTGCGAACCAGCAGGGGTCGTTGCACTTCACGGTCGTGCGGATCGGGACGACTCGGCTCGAGGTGGTGGGAGTGAGCGCGCCGGCAAGCAACCCGACGGGGCCTTGGACCTACGTGTACAAGGAGCGGTTGGCGTATCCCGTGGCGCCTTAGCCAACGTCGGTTTGTTTTGGTCAGAATACCGCGTCGCAGCTCACGCCATCGTTGGTCAGGGCGGTGTCGGTCATGGGGTCCGCGCCGAGATCGAGCATACGCAGGTTGTACGCATCGCCTTCTCGGACGCAGTAGACCATGTGCGCGTTGTCCGGCGCGAACGCCGCGTTGACGATATCGATGCCGTTCGCGCCCAGAAGCAGGGGCACTACCTTGCGTTCGCTCATCACGTAGGCGTACAACGACTGGATGTTGTCGGCATATGCGCGGGCCGTGTAAACGAACACCGACCCGTCGAAGCTGAAGGCGGGCGGTTCGCTCGACAGTGACACGCCCTCCTCGTTGACGAGATAGTCCGGCGCACCGCCACCCTGCGGATACAGGTAGAAGCCACCTCCCGTACCAGGGATGCAGACGACGTGCATGAGGAGCATGTCCCCCGTGACAGGATGGAAGACTGCATTGCCATTCACGGAGCAGTCGAGATTCGTCTGAACGAGGCTCGGCAGCGAGCTGCCGTCCGCGGACACGGTCCACGGGGCGACGTACCCCCCCTGGCCGTTGCCTTCCCCATGGTCGAACGCGACGAACTGACCATCCGGGTGGAACGCCGGATCTCGGATGTCGATTTGCCAACCCAACTCCCCCGCGTGGGTGTTCGGGTACACGGGAGTCAGGCGGCGGAAGTCACCGCCCTGGGGGTCGAGGCTCCAGAGCCGGTTGGTCGACAATCCGGTCGCGTTGTCCTCGGCGGTGGCTCCGTAGCGAGAGGCGAGCACAATGCGGGTGCGGTCCGGGGACACGCTCACACCATCCACATTCCAACCGTCGACGCTGCCTTCGGCAAGGGTCGTGATGACTCGCTGCTCGCCGCTCGCGAAGTCCATGGCGACGAGGTGATCGCGGCCCTCGCCGACGCTGCGCTCGAACACGAAGGTTGTAGGCGGCAAGGCGGCCGCCGAGCCACCGCTGCCGGACGCACCTCCGCTGCCGGCCCCTGCCCCGCTGCCAGACGCGCCTCCGCTGCCAGACGCGCCTCCGCCGCCAGACGCGCCTCCGCTGCCAGACGCGCCTCCGCTGCCAGACGCGCCTCCGCTGCCGGACGCACCTCCGCCAGCCGCGGCACCAGCCCCCTCGTCCGGCTCCGACGTGCTTTCGGTGATGCAGGCGGGAACGAGGGCGAGAAGAGCGACGGACGTGAACGCGAGCGAAGCGAAGCGCATGATGAGTCCCTTCGGGTAGTTTGGTAGCCCGCACGGAACCTAGTGACATCGAGGGCAGACGACAGGGGTCCATCCAACAATGTTCGAAATGGACGGGATCACACGGAGCCCAGGCCAAACTGGGGAACTCCTCGTCAGCCCAATTCTGTCTCGGTCCGGTGCGCCACACCGCGTGGCTCAGATCGGCACACGGGTCGGGGGTACGGGAGGCGAAGTGCCCAGAAATTCGCTACTCGACGGATGGCCCGATCATTGCTCAAACTTGACGACGGAGGTTCCATGTCACTGCGCAAACGCCCGGCCCAACCTTTCGCTTCAAAGCCCCTACCTTCCTACCCGCGCATCCTCGGCATCGGCATGATCGCGTTGGCAGCCGCATGCGGCGGCAACGTCGAGGACCCGTCGGGCGAGGGAGGCTCGGGTGGCACCGGCGGCAACGACCCCGTCGAGGTGTGTGACAACGCCGTGGACGACGATGACGACGGGGCGGTGGACTGCGCGGACAGCGATTGCTCTGCCTCTCTCGAGTGCCAGATGGCCGGCGTCCCGCCGCAGCCTTTTGAAGTCTGCGACAACGGTGCGGACGACGACTACGACGGGGCGGCCGACTGCGCGGACAGCGACTGCCTCGACGCTCCTGGGTGCCAGTTGGGCGGTGTGGCGCCCCCGCCGTTCGAGGACTGCTCCAACGGCGTGGACGACGACTACGATGGCGTGATCGACTGCGCGGACAGCGACTGCCTCGACGCTCCCGAGTGCCAGACCGGCGGTGTGGCACCCCCGCCTTTCGAGGACTGCTCCAATGGCGTGGACGACGACTACGATGGAGTGGTCGACTGCGCGGACAGCGAGTGCTTCGACGCCCCCGAGTGCCAGACCGGCGGTGTGGCACCCCCGCCTTTCGAGGACTGCTCCAATGGCGTGGACGACGACTACGATGGAGTGGTCGACTGCGCGGACAGCGAGTGCTTCGACGCTCCTGAGTGCCAGTTGGCTGGAGATCCGCCGGCGCCTTTCGAGGAATGCTCCAACGGTGTGGACGACGACCACGACGGGGCGGTCGACTGCGCCGACAGCGACTGCTCTCCAGAGTGCCCCAAACCGCCACAGCCTTTCGAAGTCTGCGACAACGGTGTGGACGACGACCACGACGGGGCGGTCGACTGCGCAGACCCGGACTGTGCGGACGCGTGCACGGACGGCTGACCCCGATGGCCGGTCCTGGAGCGAGGATCGGTCATGCGACGGGCTACGGTAGGCATGAATTCAACTGCCACGAAGTGCCCCTTACGACAATGAAGAAGACGACTGCCCCCGTTTTCGAATCCCAGAAGGTCCTTCGCAATCCGTCGTTCCGTGGTAGTCTTCCTTCATGCGCTTCCATCCATGCTTCGCAAGGGTGATACACGGCACAATCCTGCTGCTTCTTAGCTCTCTGTCGGGCTGCTCCCCAAAGCTGCTCACGGATACGTCGGACGCCTCCTTCCTACAGCCCTCCGCTTCCACGTCCTCCGTCACCGCCCCCCCGCCCATCCCCCTCCTGGATCAACCCCCTCTCCACCCTTCCATTCCTCGGTTCCAGGGACCGGTTGGACATCATGAACCCGTCGTGGCTCTCACGTTCAACCCGCCGTCCACCCTGCTTGCGTCGGGCAGTCTGCGTGGCCAGCTCATTCTCTGGGACATGCCCTCGGGAAGCAGACGGGCAGTGCTTCGAGAAGGCGACAAGGAGGGAGTGGACCAGCTTCAGTTTTCGCCCGATGCGTCCCGTCTTGCAAGCGTGGGCTCCGGGAATGTTGATGTCTTTGCCCTGGATCCAAAGACCAAGTCGATGGTTGCGGACGGCTCTTCTCCGATCCGTCTTCAGGCAGAGCCGGGCGAGGTCATCCTTGCCCTTCGCTGGGAGGACCGTTCGAAGCTCCTGCTTGTCTCGAGCGGAGGGACGCTGCGTCGATGGGACGTGATGGCCGACCAGGCAACCACCCTCTGGGGGCCACCTGCCGAGAGAGCACAGGCTTCTATTCAGACGGCGGCCTTGAGTCTCGATGGGAAGACGGCAGCGGTCTTCTACCGACGATCCGAGGAACTGTACCTTGTCGATACCCAGACGGGGGACAAGCGCAAGAAGCTCGCGATAGGGAAGACGAGCATCCTCAACGGTCTTGCCTTCTCGCCCGATGGTCGATGGCTTGCGGTTGTCACCGACAAGTCCCGCCGCATCCAGCGTTTCGACACCAGGACGGGCTCAGCGCAGGTATCGTCCCCGATCCCCACCGAGTACGTTCATGATGTCGTGTGGCACCCGAAGAGTTCGCAGCTGGCTGCCGTGGACTTCGACGACCGGGCGGAGGGCACGGTGGTGCTCGTGGACGTCCCTGCGAGGGTGCGACGCACGCAGTCGACGCGGATGGACGCTTCCAACACTGCAACCTACAGCCCCAACGGAGCCTGGCTTGCGGTGGGCGACTACAGTGGACGAATCCGGCTGTTCGATCCAGCCACGGGAGCCATGAAGATCGCTCTTTCGGAGCAACTCCGGAACGGAGGCATGATCGCGTGCTCCCCGAAGGATCCATCTGTCGTGGTGAGCAATGCCAGGTATGGCCTGCTTCACTGGAACCTCGCGAAGGGAACTCTCGAGGTCATGGGCTCACCGCCGCGTGATGTCGAAGCCCTTGTGTGGGTGAAGGAATCCGACCATCTGGTGGGAGTCGAGCGCCGTGGACACGTCACGGAGTGGGACCTCCAAGGCAAGGAACTTCGCCGGACCAAGCTTGCTGACTGGCCCGACCCCGAGGACAACCTGAGGGTGGTTCTCGACGCGAGCGGGGGCATCGTTGCTGCCCGATCGGGCAAGACCCTTGGGATCTGGAACACAGCTGGGGGCAAACGACGGGTGCTCGTGGAGAAGCTCTTTGACGAGGGCTATCCAACAGGACTTGCCCTGTCTCCCAAGGGAGACCACCTTGCTGTGGCTGGTTTCCAGGGAATTGTCATCCTGGAGACCCAGAAGGGGGAGCCGATCGTGAAGCTCGAGACGGGCAAACGCGCCCCCTACATCACAGGGGTGGGAGGAGAGACCATGGGGTGGAGCGCCGACGGCACCTTGCTCGCCATTGGGTCTTCGGCCTATGACAAGGTCGACCTGTGGGACATCAAGAGCGGGAAAATCAAGCGTTTCATCTCCAAGGCTAACCCCAAGGGAGGATTCGTCCCGAGCCCTGATGGCAACTGGATTGCGACAAACCGTGGGGCCATGGTGGAGGTTGCAGGCGACAGGGTCACGAGGACAGTCGAGACCCGCGCCGTTCCCTTCGGTCCTTGGCTCGACTTGTCCGAGGGGACGGCGTGCTGGCTGCACACTTCGCAAACCGTGGTCTTCTCGAGACAGGGTGGACTCGCCGTCTGGGACGTCGAGGGAAGAGACCGGTACTACACGGCAGTTCCCTTCGAATCGAGCCTCGTGCCGTTCGTCCTCGACGGCAAGGGAGGGTTCGACGGGCCGCCATCGGTTTTTCCCACGATGGAGTTTCTTCTGGGTGGCAAGAGAGTTCTGGCAACCGAGCTTGCGGAACGCTTTCATCGGCCCGGACTGGCTGCAGCTCGTTGAATCCCTTCCTAGGCTTCCCGAGCGCCGCGCAAGGTGGCCCCAGTAGGAAACATTTTTTCGTCACAAGACCCGTGGCCCGCGCGTTGGGCTTCCGAACCCCAACCGGAGCCACCCCTCATGACCACGACCATGGCGCACACGACAGACAGAAGCAGCAGCGGACGGCTCGTGTCCCCGGCGAACGCCTTGCCCTTGCTCGGGACCACCCTCCAGGCCCAGGCACGCGGCGGGCTGTGCCGACTCGTCCTTCGCCAGCGCTTCCATAACCCTCACGAGCAACCCCTCGGCGTGACCTACGCCCTGCCCGTCCCCGAAGACGCTTCCGTCAGCGGCTTCTCCTTTCGAGTCGGGGACAGAACGATCGTAGGGGAAATCGACCGTCGTGCCTCCGCGCGTGAGCGCTTCGAGAACGCCATCCTCGAGGGGCGCACCGCCGCCCTTCTCGACGAAGAGCGTTCGACCGTCTTCTCCCAGGAGATTGGCAACATCCCGCCGGGGGCAGACCTGGACGTGGAGATCGAGATCGACTTGCTGCTGCGATGGCTCGAGGAAGGACAGTGGGAGCTGAGAATCCCCACCACCCTGGCGCCACGGTACCTCGGCGCCGAAGGCCGCGTGCCCGACGCGAACACCATCCGGCAGGACATCGCCGATGGGCCCACCGCTGTGCGCGCCTCGCTCGCTCTGCAGATCCTCGACCCGCTCGGTGCGGGACGTGGCCCCTCGTCCCCCGCTCACCGTCTGACCACCGTCGCTCAGGGGGAAAGCGTGAGCGTGTCGTTCGCGGACGAGGCCGTGCCACTCGATCGCGATGTCGTGGTCCGGTGGCCCGCTGCGCAGCCGCACGTGGGCGCCCAGTTGACGCTGGCCGGCAAGGACACCGTGCCTTCGCGTGCCTTCGGCTTGTTGACGCTCGTGCCGCCGGAGCCTTCCGCATCAGCGTCGCCCGTCGCGCGGGACCTCGTGCTGCTGCTGGACACCAGCGGGTCGATGGGCGGCGAGCCCCTGGCCCAAGCCCAGCGCGTGGCTTGTGCGCTGGTCTCTTCGCTGACCGAGCGAGACACGCTGGAGATGATCCAGTTCTCTTGGACGGCACGCCACTGGAAGTCCAAGCCGGTGCCCATGACCGAGGAGATGCGAGGCAAGGCGCTCGCGTGGCTTCGCGGCCTGTCGGCATCGGGCGGGACCGAGATGAAGGAAGGCATCTTGTCCTCGCTCCGCGGTGTGAACGCGGGGAGTCAGCGCCAAGTGGTGCTGGTGACCGACGGGCTGATCGGGTTCGAGCAGGAGATCGTGAGCACGATCCTTCACAAGCTTCCTGCGGGTTCGCGGGTGCACGTGGTGGGTGTGGGTTCGGGGGTGAATCGCACGTTGACGGCAGGGGCATCGCGGGCGGGTCGCGGGGCGGAGGTGATTCTCGGCATGGGCGAGGACCCGGAGCCGGCGGCTTTGCGGCTCGATGCGCGCACCCGCGCCCCTGTGGTCGTGGACCTCTCGCTCTCGGGCTCGGCGCTCGTTGGGCACGCGCCGTCGCGCCTTCCGGACCTGATGCAGGGGGCACCTGCGCGAGTCGCGGTGGAGGTTCGCCCCGAAGGCGGAGTGCTTCGGGTACAGGGCATGACCGCGGACGGACCGTGGTCCACCTCGCTCGAGGTTCCCCCCGCAGGAGACGGGTTGGCCGCGGTTTCGAAGCTGTTCGGGCGCGAGTGGGTTCGGGACCTCGAGATGCGCATCGCGGCGGGTGAGCGGGGTAAGTGGGACGAGCAGATCGAGGAGACTGGGTTGGCCTTCCAGGTCGCCACGCGCTTGACGTCATGGGTTGCCGTCGACGAGCACGTGTCGGTGGATCCCGAGGCGCCGGTGAAGCGGACGAGGATTCCGCATGAGCTTGCCCACGGGATGTCCGCGGAGGGTGTCGGACTGCGGTCGGCCACCGCTGTGGCGCAGGGGGGCTTCGGCGTGACAGCCATGGCCTGCATGCCACGCATGGCCGCTGTCTATGCCCCGGCAGCCATCGGAGGGTCGTTCAGGGTCGAGGCGCCTTCGGGGTCTCCGACCGGGGCCAAAGAGAAGCGTTCGCGGGTCGCGTCGGACATGGCGCCCCCGGCCCCGGCGAGTCCCGTTCGCAGGGTACTCGGCTCGGTGCTCGACTACTTCAGCGCGGAAGATTCCGAGGCACCGTGCGAACCCGAGCCCATGGCCTCGGACGCCGGCTCCATCTTCCGCATCCTCGAGGGCCGCGTCGTCAAGCACGACGCCAAGCAGATGGTGGTCGAGATCACGGTGACCGTCGAGGCGCTCGACTGGGAGCGGCCCACGGAAGTGAAGCTCGTGTGGGCAGACGGAACGAGCGTGGACGTGCAGATCCAACAAGGGACGCGCTCGGGCCGGGTGGAGGCGGGAGTGACGCTGCGTCTCGTGCTGCGGCTCGAAGGTGTGGTCTTGCCCCGTTCCCTTCCCGCCGCCGCCGTGCATGTGCAAACCTCGGCCGGCGTGATTGCGATAGAGTTCGGGTGACCACGGCAGAACCGCGATGCAGGACCTCGACGACTACCTTCCGGCCATCCGGGCTGGCGATGCCACCGCCTTCGGGCGGTGGGTTGCGGGCTCCGAAACACGGCTGCGTCTCAGCTTGCGGTCCTTCGCCCAGCACGTGGACGTGGAGGCGGTGGTGCAAGAGACCCTGCTTCGCATCTGGCAAGTGGCACCGAGGGTCCAGCCCGATGGCCGCCCGGACGGTCTGCTGCGCCTCGCCATCCGAACGGCACACAACCTCGCCATCAGCGAGGTGCGGCGACGCACTCCCCGTGCGCTGGACCCCGCCACGATCGAAGCCGTGATGCGCCTGGAGGACGTGGCAGTGCCCCAGGTCGAAACCGACCCGATGCTGAGGGAGGCCATCCGCCGGTGCCATGACAAGCTACCGTCGAAGGCGCAGTTCGTCTTGGAGGCGAGGATGGGCAGCGCTGGCGCCACGCCTGATCAGGAGCTGGCGGCTTCCCTTCGCATGACCTTGAACACGTTCCTGCAAAACGTCACGAGGGCGCGGCGGCTCCTGATGGAGTGCCTGCGAAAACTCGGGATCGAGCCGGTCGGGGAGGCGTCATGACCCGGGAGCAGGAAGACCTGGTCGAAGCGGTGGTCACAGCGTGGCGCCCTCGAGGGCCCGATGGAACCATTCAGTTCCATCCTGCTTGGCATGACCTGGACGGGTCGGGCAGGCTGGAGGCGTTTCAGCGGTCGCTCGAGGAGCGCGTGCTGGAACAGGCGCTCGACCCGGAAGGGTTGTCGTCGACGGCGCAGGCGGTTCTCGGCCGGCTCCCGAGAAGGTGAACCGGCTACCCGGGGGTGGACGTCGCGAAACGAGTTGGGGCCGTGCTGAACGCCGCTTCCGCGAGTTGTGGTTGCGTCCCACGCACACTAACGGTTCTCGAATGGTGGGTGTCGGGTTTTTTGTTTGGGTTTCACCGACGGATCCGCTGCAATGCCGCGTTGAAAGCATCGCTTCGCTGACGCTTTCAGGAGATGACGCATGGACGAGCCTGCCAGCCAACGACCTTCCTTGACCACGGCCCAGAACCTCGGACTCGGGAAAGGTCAGCGTTGGTGGCGCTGGCTGCGTTGGCTGCTGGTGCTGGTGGTGGTGGCGGGCATCGGCGTCGGGGTGATGGTGTGGAGGGCCAGGGCGAGCGAGGCCGCGAAGCCTCAGTACGAGACCGCCACGGTGGGCAAGGGCAACATCCTGGTGACGGTGTCGGTGACCGGCAAGATCGAGAGCGTGGATGCGGTCGAGATCGGCGCGGAGGTGTCCGGGAAGGTCGATGAGGTCCTGGTCGAGTTCAACGACACAGTAACCAAGGGGCAGGAGCTTGCGAGGATCAACACCGAGCAGCTCGACGCCCGGGTGAAAGAGGTTCGTGCGCAGGCTGCGGTGGCTGCCGCCTCGCTGCTGGGCGCGAAAGCCACGGCCGCGGAAGCCAAGGCGAACGTCCAGCGGATGAAGTCGTTGGCGGACCGAGGGCTGGTGTCCCAGAAGGAGCTGGAGGCTGCGGTTGCCACGGGCGCGAGGGCGGAAGCTTCGGTTGCCCAAGCCAACGCACAGCAGGTGGTCAACGCGGCGTCGCTCGAATCTGCGATGTCTGCGCGGGACAAGGCGATCATTCGCTCGCCGATCGATGGGATCGTGCTCTCGCGGTCCGTGGAGCAAGGTCAGACGGTCGCGGCTTCCTTGCAGTCGCCGGTGCTGTTCATCGTGGCGAAGGACCTGACCGCGATGGTGCTCAAGGTGGACGTGGACGAGGCAGACGTGGGTAAGGTGCAGAAGGGGCAGCGGGCGACCTTCACGGTGGACGCGCATCCAGGCAAGACGTTCGACGCCGAGGTCAAGTCCTTGAAGAACGTGCCGACCGAAGGCCAGGACGTGGTGACCTACGAAGCGGAGCTGAGCGTGAACAACCAGGAGCGCCTTCTTCGGCCTGGCATGACGGCGACGGCCACGATCATCACGTCGGAGCGCAAGGATGTGCTGGTGATTCCGAACGCGGCGTTGCGATTCACGCCTCCGGACGTGATCGCGTCGTCTGCGACGACACAAGCGGGGCCGGGGGGACCGTTGCCGGGATTTGCGGCGCCGAGGCGTCCTGGGGGAACGGCGCGTCCAGCGGGGTCGGCCGGAGGGGGACGGCAGAAGGGGCCCGGACAGATGGGGCGCGTGTGGATTCTGGAGAACAACGCCCCGAAGTCCTTGCGCGTACGGGCCGGCGAAACCGATGGCACGCACACGGAGGTGCTGGGCGGTGAGGTCACCGAAGGCGCGCAGCTGCTGGTCGACATCGTGACGGGGGCGAAGTGAGCGACAAGCCCAAGCGAGCGCTGATTCACATGCTCGGCGTCACCAAGGTCTACGGCAAAGGGGAGGCCGAGGTGCGCGCCCTCGCCGGCATCGACATGCGGGTGGACGAGGGCGAGATGATCGCCATCATGGGGCAGAGCGGCTCCGGAAAGTCTACCTGCATGAACATCGTGGGATGCCTCGACGCCCCCACGGCCGGGACCTACCTCTTCCGAAACGTCGACGTGGGCGGGCTCGACAACAACCAGCGCGCCCTACTGCGACGGCACTACATCGGCTTCGTGTTCCAAGGCTTCAACCTGCTCGCCCGCACCACCGCGCAGGAGAACGTCGAGCTTCCCCTCATCTATCGTCGCGTGCCTTCCGCGCAACGTCACGAGAAGGCCAAGGAAGCCCTGCGCTTGGTGGGCTTGGAGGGAAGGGAATCCCACAAGCCCAACGAGCTGTCGGGTGGGCAGCAGCAACGCGTCGCCATTGCCAGGGCGCTCGCATCGGACCCGTCGTTGTTGCTGGCGGACGAGCCCACGGGCAACCTCGACTCGGCGCGCAGCGCGGAGGTGATGGAGCTTCTGGTCCACCTCAATCGCGATCGAGGCATCACCATCATGGTCATCACCCACGAGCAGGAGATGGCCGAATTCTGCCAGAGGACCGTCGAGTTCCGGGATGGGCGCATCCTGTCGGACACGAGGAAAGCCTCATGATCATCGCGACGGTGCTCATGGCCCTCCGAGAGATCCGCCGCAACCTGATGCGCTCCGGACTCACGATGCTCGGCGTGGTCATCGGCGTCGGCGCGGTCGTCGCCCTCGTGAGCATCGGCAGGGGAGCCACGGAGTCGGTGACGTCGAGCATCGCGTCCATGGGGCACAACATGCTCACCCTCTCCCCCGGGGCGGCACGCCGAGGAGGCGTTCGTACGCCCTCCACCCCTTTCAAGATGGAAGACGTCACGGCCCTGCAGCAGGACATTCGCGGCCTGTCCGCCGTGGCCCCCACCGGCTCCAAGAGCCTCATGCTCGTCTACGGAAACAAGAACTGGCGCGCCAGCGTCACCGGGACGACCGAGGACTACACCAAGGTCCGCAACTACACGATCGCCTCGGGCCGGGAGATGACGTCCGCCGACGTGCGAAGCGGACGCGCCGTGTGCATGCTCGGCGCCACCACGAAGAAAGAGCTCTTCGGTTCGCAGGACCCGATCGGCGAATCCCTCCGCGTCGACAAGATCTCGTGCGAGGTCATCGGCGTGTTCAAGGCCAAGGGCGAAGGCGGCATGGGCCAGGACCAGGACGATCTGGTCGTGATGCCCCTCATCGCCTACCAAAGGCGCATCGCAGGCAACCGGGACGTCTCCACCATCTACGTTTCCGTCGACGAAGGGCGGCCCACCGCGCTGGTCAAGGACCAGATCACCTCGCTGATGCGCGAGCGGCGTCGGACGGCCAAGGGGGCGGAGGACGACTTCAACGTGCGGGACATGGCGGAGCTGATGGCCACGATGGAGTCGACGTCGACGGCGTTGACGGCGCTGCTCGGTGCGATCGCGGCGGTGAGCCTGATCGTGGGGGGCATCGGGATCATGAACATCATGTTGGTGTCGGTGACGGAGCGGACGCGGGAGATCGGCACGCGCCTGGCGATTGGGGCGACGGGCCGGGAGGTGTTGTTGCAGTTTCTGGTGGAGGCGGTGATGCTGTCGACGCTGGGCGGGTGCATCGGCGTGGTATGTGGGGTGGGCGGTGCGGCCATCGCTTCGAAGTATCTGAACATCCCCTTCGTGGTCGTGCCCGAGATCATCATGGTCGCATTTCTCTTCTCGGCCACGATCGGCGTGGTCTTTGGCTTCTTGCCGGCCCGCAAGGCCGCCAACCTCAATCCCATCGAGGCGCTTCGCCATGAGTAGGACCATTTCTCGCGTGCGCTCGGTTCGGTACGCGCTCGCGTTTGGCAGTCTCTTGTCGTTCCTGGCTTCGGCCGCGGGCGCCCAGGATGAAGGGCAGGTACGAAGGCTCGACGACAGCCGTGCGGTTCGAACGGCGATGGCGAGCAACCCTACGCTTCGGGCTGCGGTGCTCGACCTACAGCGGGCCAACGAGAGTGTGCGCTTCGAAGACGGACGCTATCCCTACACGTTGCAGCTGGACGCGGGCGTGACACGCTCGGCCATGCCGCGGGTGTCGGGTGACGGGGTGGAGGTGTCCAAGAGCGATTCGGTGGACGTGGGGGCCGAGCTGTCGCGGACCTTTGCGACCGGGACGAGGGCATCGTTGCGGGTGGAGGGGTACCGGGACATCGGCAGGGAGCCGGTGAAGAGCGGGCCCGGCTACGGCACGAGCGCTCGGGCGAGCGTGACGCAGCCCTTGATGCGGGGCGCCGGTGTGGAGGTGGGCGAGCAGCAGCTACGGGTGGCTCGCATCAACCGCACAGCCGCGGAGCTCTCGCGGGATCGAGTGGCGAGCGAGGTGGCTCGCGAGGTACTGCTGGCGTACTGGGAGCTGTGGTACGCGGAGGCGGCGGTGGGCATCGAGGGCAACGCGCGGGACCTCGCGAAGCGGCAGCGCGACGAGGCGCAGCAGCGGGTGGACGACGGGGCGCTTGCGCCTGTGGAGGTGCTTCCGTTCGAGACGCGGGTGGCGAGCCTGGAGGAGAGTGTGGTCAGCGCCCAGACGGATCAGCGGCGGCGGAGTCTGGCGCTGGCGCAGAGGATGGGGACCACGGAGGGGCTGGGGACGGGCTTGGCGGCTGAGATTCGGCAGCAGCCGGCAGCTACTCCGATGCCGTTGCGCACGGCCGCCGTGGAGCAGGCGCTCGCGAACTCGCCCGAGATCAAGGAGCTCGAGGCGCAGCTGCGCTTGACTCAGGAGCAGATCCGCACCTCCGGGGACGCCTATCGTCCGCGGCTCGATCTCGAGGGGTACGTGCAGGTGGCGGGCCTCGGAAATCAGGAGATCCCGCCCGCGTTCGAGCAGATGGCGACGGCCCGCGCGACCAGCGTGCACGTGGGCGTGGTGTACGAGCTTCCGCTCGACGATGCGCGAAAATCCTCGGAGCGAGCGCGGGACCTGCTCGCGATGCAAGTGGCGGAGCAGCGCTTGCTGGCGGCTCGCCAGCGCATCCAGACGGAGGTCGAGACCCTTCTCGAGCAGGAGAGGGCGGCACGCATCCGGCTTCAGATGGCGGAGAAGACCGCGGAGATCGCGGCCAAGCAGGTGGCTGCCGCCACCGAGCGGTTCGAGATCGGCGTCGCGATTCCCGTGGAGGTGCAGCTGGCGGAGGACGAGCTTCGCAAGGCGCGGCTGCGAGCGGTTCGCGCACGGATCGACCTGGTCGAGGCGGAAGTCCAGCGGGACCACGCCACCGGCCGGCTCCTGACCCGGGTCGCCGATCAGATGGGCCCCGCCACCGCCTCCCGCTAGAACCAAATCAAGCGCTCGATCCGGTTGACGAACGGCAAGCAGTCGTCGAACATTCCACCCATGCACGAGCAGAACAAAGCGATCCTCCAGGCGTTGGTCCCCGTGGCATGGGCGGACGGCAAGTTCGCCGATCAGGAGAGAGAAGTCCTCGACGCCTTGCTCGAGGCCTTCGGCGCGAGCCCCGAAGAAGCCGACGCGCTTCGCTCCTACGCGAACACCCCCCGCACCGTCGACGACATCCCGATCTCCGACCTGAGCTACGACGATCGCCGCGTGCTGCTGCAGCACGCCGTGTTCTTGAGCTTCGCCGACGGAGATCCGTCCGAGCCCGAGACGAAGCTGATCGACGCGATGATCGACAAGCTGCGCATCCCGACGGACGAGGCCACTGCCTTGCGAGATGCCGCCACCGATCGCGCGAAGCGATACCTCAACATCCTCTAACGACCGTCCGGAACCCGACGCAGGGTCCGTGCGTCAGCTCTTGCCGATCTGGCCCTTGAGCGTCTCGATCTCCTTGAGCAAGGCGATCGGGCTGAAGGGCTTGGTGTAGTACGCCGTCGCGCCGGCGGCCGCCGCCTTCTCGCGTGATGCGAGATCGTCGAGGGCCGAGATGATCACGATCGGGACTTCCCGCGTGGTCGGGTCCATGCGAAGGCGCCGGCACACCTCGAACCCGTCGTAGTGTCCGGGGAGGTTGAGATCGAGCAGGACGATATCGGGCCGATCGTGCATGCAAGCCTCCAGCGCCTTGGCGCCATTGGCCACGCCCACGACATCATGGCCCCGCCCCGTGACGAGGGCCTCGATCATTCGACGGATGGAGTCTTGATCCTCCACGACAAGGATCTTCATGTCCTCTGCTTGTATCGGAAATCCGCTTCACAAGCGAGCTTTTCGAGGAGGTGGTTCTTGCGGCCCGCGCGCTCAGGGGGCTGGCACGCGCGCAATGACCCTCGTACCACCCCCTGGGGCATCCAAGATTTCCAGTGACCCGTGCACGGAGGACAAGATGGCCGACGCGCTGAGCAGGTGAACCCCGCGGGGCCGACCGACGGTGGACGGGTCGATGCGCAGCCAGATGAGGGCGTCGCGGGTACCGGAAGGGACCGAAGCGCCTCCATCGTCGACCTGAAGCACGAGATAGCGACGGTCGTAGGAGGCGGTGAGGTGCACCTTACCCCCGCGAGGAGTGGCTGCGATGCCGTGGTCCAGCAGCAGTCTCGTGACCATCTCGGCCGCGGAGCTGGGGACGACGACTTCGAGCTTGTCGGGCAAGCTGGTCGAGATCTCGACGCCATATCGGTCCGCCCGCACGGAAGCTCGCTCGACCAGACTTTGTAGCGTCGTGCTGGCCTCGACGAGGGCGGGCAGCTCGTCGGGCTTGACGTGCAGCACGCGGGACACGTCCGACAGCAGCTCTTGCAGCTGGGATTGGCAGACCTGGGCGGCCTCGAGCAGACGTGGTGTGTCGGCGGATCGGCCCTTGAGAGACGCGTTGTCTACCTCGCGAGAGAGGCCGGTGAGGGCGGTCTTGACCTGGCCGGCCACGGCGGAGGCGAAGGCCACGACGGGGGTCAAGGCGTCGGCGGGAGGGGGGATGGTGGAGGGAGCGACGGAAGCGTGCTCGGCGGAGTCTCCTGCGGCGAAGACGGCGGCCAGCTCCCGAGCGTAGGCTTCGCCCTGTTGCTGGGCGGCCTCGAGCTCCTTGCGGAGGGCTTCCATTTCCTTGCGGTCGTGCAGGTCTTCCGCGGGTAGCACGAGGGATTCTTGTCCGCCCTCGAGCTCCAATCGTCCGCCGTAGCGGGTTGCCATGCGGCCGAGCCAAGCTCGTTCCGTGCGGTCTCCGGACAGCGTCTCGGGCCCGAGCGCCACAGACACGCGAACCTCGTCGCCCTCGCGACCGATGCTGACCTCCGGCACCTCCGGTCCTCCGACCATCAACCCGGTCTGGCCCACCAGGATTTGAATCATGCGACGCAGGTCGCCTTCGTCGCCGTTGACTTCCGTTCCGCTCCCCGGCTCCAGGCGAAGCCTGGCCTGGGGCATGACCTCGACCACCAAGGCCGCCAGGTCGACTCGCCCGCGCGCCCCACGCTTGCTCATGCTCACGTTGAGCGAATCGAGCATGCGCATCGCGTCGTCCAGCGCCGCCAGCGACGTCTCGATCTCGGCGGGCGCCACTTCTTCGATGGTGACCTCGGGAGGGGTGTGCGAAAGACGCGCCACGCCCTTCCGAAGCGTCTTGGCCGCCGCCCTCGCCTCCTGCGTGAGCAGCCAGCTAAGCTCCTGTTTCGTCAAGCGGTCGCCCTGGGACACGGGACCTCCTCGTTGGCTCCCGGCATCGCATATGCCGATTCGAATCGCTCCCATCATGCCAGAGTTGCGCGGTAGGGCAACAGGTCATGGAACGGCCCGCCGGCCCACCGCGTCGACGACGCTCCGCCCCCATGCTAACGACCCAACCATGAACCGTCGGCCCCCAAGCGCACGGCCCGCCTTCGATCCCCCACCCGACAAGGGTCCCTCTTCGACACACGGGAAAGAGCGCTTCGAACCCACGCGCGCTCTCACCCATCCGCTGTGGTGGGGCTCGCTCTTGGTGCTCGTCGCCAACGATCACTGGCTCAAGGGCGCCGATATCCTCCACCCCGCCCTGACGGGAAAGCTCAGCGACGTGGCGGGCATGATGGTTGCCCCCGTGGTGCTATGCGCGCTGCTCGGCCTGCGAAGTCGCTTCGCTTGGGTGCTCGCACACGTCGCCGTGGGCGCCGTTTTCTCCACCCTCAACCTTTTGCCCCAGGCAGCGCACGCCTGGAGCGAGATCTTCGCCTCCGTGGGCGTGCCTTTCCGCGTGTGGGCGGACCCCACGGACCTGTTCGCCTTGCCCGCCTTGGCCGTCGCCTACGTCACGTTCACCAAGGCCCGCGCGGTCGCCTCGCGCCCCGCTTGGCTGCCGCGCCTCGCTACGCTCCTCGGCGCCATCGCATGCCTCGCCTCTTCCCCCTGGCCTGTCGCTCGCCCCACCGTCGCCCAAGACCGCGTGCTCGTCGAACACCACGACGGCGTGGTCTTCGTCCTGGACGCGCGGTCCGGTTCCCTCGTCCGCAGCCTGCGCGCCACCGGCACCAACGAGGCCTCCCCCGCCATCCACGACCGCATCCTCTACCAGGTCCAATCCGATGGCAGGATCACAGGAATCCACGTCGACAACCCCCAGACACCCTTCACGGTCTGGAAGCACCCCAACCCCGAAACCTGGGTCCGCATCCTTCACGTCGATGCGCACCGCCTCTTCGTCGCAGGGGGCGACAACCACCTGTACGCGATCGATCGCGTGTTCGGGACCGTCGCTTGGTCCTTGCCCACCGACACCACGCTGCTCGAGGAGTTGACCTTCGTCGAGGACAGCCTCCTGGTCTCGGACCAGCAGCGCGTGCGTGCGGTGAACGTGCGGACAGGCCAAACCGTCTGGGAGTACCGCGCGCAAGACACGGTGGGAGCGGGCGCGGTCCACGGCAATCGCCTGTACGTGGCGAGCCTCGACGGGGTCGTGCACGGGCTCGACCTCGGCAGTGGCCGTGAGGTCTGGCGTTACGAAGGCGGCGCAAGCGCCTGCTACCGCTACGGGCCGCGCGTGTTCGTGCAAGCCGGTCAGGTCTTCGCTTGCTTCGACGGCGAGACACGCGCCATCGCGATCGACACCCGCAAGGTGCGGTGGACGCAGGACAGCCAGCCAGTAGCGATGGCGACCGGCGTGCTCCTCCTGCAGCACACCGACGACACCCTGCAAGGGGCGGATGCGGCGTCGGGCAAGGTCCTCTGGTCGCGCCAGCTCGAGGACGATCTCGGCAGCCGCCCGACCGTCTCGGAGGCGATGGCCTTTGTGCGCGACGCGACGGGCAAGCTGCACGCGCTGGACACGCAGACCGGCGCGGTGCGGTGGGTCTTCGACTGGCCTCGGGAGGGAACGGTTGCGGCCTCGGGGTCCACGGTTGTGGTGACGAGCCGGTAGAAGCCTTTTGCGCCTCGGGGCTCTTTCCCTCCGTTATGCTGCCCCACCGTGAAGTCGAGCCCGAATGATCCCTGCCCCTGCGGAAGCGGCAAGAAGTTCAAGCGCTGCTGTGGAGCCCCCACACGCGCCGATCACTCGCTGATCTCCGTTGCCACCGACTGCTCTCCTCAGAGGTCCGCCCGCACGCCACGCGGCGTCGTCGGGTCTGCCACGACGATCACGTGGAACCCCATCTCGCCGTCAGGCTTACGCCGCAACCTGACCCAGCAATCTTGTATCGACCTCGTGCAACGCACCAACCCTGCCGTCGTCCCGTTGTTCCTCGAACTGTGCGACCACCGGTCCACCGAGGCCGCGAGGGCCCTTCTCGACCTTCTCGAGCCGGCCACGGAGTTCGAATACGAACGCGCCTGGTGCTTGACTGACATGCGGAGGATGGCCCTGTACGTTCTCGACGTGGAACCGTTCTCCGACCCGATCGTGTACGGCCACCTCATTCGTCACGGTGACGGTGCTCGTTGGACGCAGGTCGGCCGGTCCGTGCAAGACATCCTCATCTCTCTTCGTCCGAAAGGAGCGAATGTCCTTGACGATATTCGAGACGTCTGCCGGCGTCTGGACAGCCCGGTGCCGAAGTTGATCCTCGGCTACGAGCTCATTTACCGCGAAGGCCGTCTGTGCAAGGAGGCGTTCGAGCTGTTCTCGGAGGCAATCCGGCCGAGCGCCTGGAAGGGCGACCCGCAGTACGTCCCACGCTGGACCCAAACCATGGCCCACGCGGTCACGTGCGTCATCGACACGCATATGCTGGCCGGACGCCAACGAGAGGCCATCGAAGCGGGCCAGGGGGTCCTCACGTTCCCATGGGAGAAGGGGGACATCTCCGAACGCAGCATGAGTGATGTGTGCGGTGTCTTCCTTGCCCTTGGCTTAGACACCGGATTGACCGGTCTTTGCCGCCGCTTGCTGGCCGCGCATCCCTCCTGGTACATGCCCCATCACTGGCTCGGGTGCATCTACATGGCGGCGGGCAAGCAGGAGTCCGCGCGCAACCACTTCCGGTTGTCGGTCAAGACGGACCAAGTGGACGACGAGTCCAGGATGGGCGCGGCCTCCGGATGGCTCCGACTCGGAGCCGCGGACATGGCGGTCGAGCTGCTTTCCACGGTGAAGGCCCGCGACAAGACGTGGGAAGATCTGCACGCACGCGCACTGACCCTCTTGGGGCGGGATGACGAAGCGCTTGCCGCTTGGGAACGTCTCGCCGCCCAGGAGCCCGACAACCTCGACTACCTCCTTCAGGTCGCGCAGCTACACGACATCGCCGGCCGCTTGGACGAGGCGGAGAAGCACTACCGTGCGTGCCTGGAAGACGAATCCGCGCGTGCCTCCGTTCAGGCTCGGGTGCTGCTCGGCTCTCTGTTTGTTCGGGCCCAACGTGCTGAGGAATCCCTCGAGATCTTCGGCTGGTTCCAGGATCCATCTCGTGTCGCCGAGCTGCCGACCGAAGGCTTTCGAGGCAGGCTGTGCGAATCCTACGGCACGGCGCTCTTGGCTACCGGACGCCACGAGCTGGCGGTCGCCTACCTGCAGGAGGCGGCCGCGCGCCGGCCAACCTGGCAGAGCGTCTATCTCCTCGTGACGGCCCTGCTTCCCCTGGAACGCTGGCAAGACGCGGATGATGTCCTGTCCGGCAGCGGTCTGCTCAACACCTCACCCCAGCTGGCCTACCTCCACACCATCGTGCTCTTCCGGCTCCAACGATGGGGCGAGGTTCTCGAGGCCCTGCCCAACGCCGAAGAGTGGATGCGAGCCAACAATGCCGGCGACCAGGTGCACAACCTTCGTCTTCGGGCCTTGCTCTTGACTGGCCGGCCTCTTGACGCTTTGCGAGAGTGCGAGAAGCACCTCAAGGAGGTCTTGGCAAACCCCGAGCTGGCTGAGCTGCGGGCCTTCGCCTTCGAGCGGGTCACAGCAAGGATCGAGGCGCTCGAACAGCTCACGAAGGACCGAGATCAAGCCTTGCAGGCCGAACAGCAGTGGGCGCGTCGCGAACTGTCGGAGGTCAAGGGCAAGAACCTCCGCCTCGTGTCCGAGGTCCGACGGCTCGAGGAGGATCGGAGCCAGTCTCGGCTGGCTTCGAACACGGACGACGGCAGGCAGCGGGAGCGCCTCCCCGAGCCGGTGCGCACCGAGCTGCCGTCGGATGTCGTCGCGGTGTTGTCCACGGCCGAAGCGACGTGGCAGCACCTCGACGAAGAGGCGGACTTCGGACCCGTCTTGGTGCAGCTCGCGCGGGCCCTCGAATCGGTGCTCGTTCGGGCTGTATGCCGTCCGGTGTTGTCGTTTGCGCAGGGGCGAGGCGTGCCTGTGCGCGCTAGCCAGGCTGGCAAGCTCGGGCTGGGCGAGGCAGCCATCCTCCTGGCGGGAGAGTTGCCGCTGTCCCTTTCCTCGGCGGAAGGCTCGGCATGGCGCGAGTCGGTCGAGCTGTTCTGGACCACCGGGAGCCGCGCGAAGGACCGTGCGTGGCTGCAGCGGACGGCCCCATCGGTCGTGCAGGGCATCGCGAAGCAAAGAAATGAAGCTGCCCACGGAGCCACGCCCGCATCGCGATCCGCTGCGCTGAAGATGCGCAAGGTGTTGCTGGGCGAGGGGGACGGGGTGGGGCTCCTGCTGCGAATCTGGAGGGCGAAGGAGTAAGTTTCCGGCCCTCACGCACACCTTCCACGCCCGCGGTCGCCAGCGTATGCTTACCGTGCCTCGTTGAAGGGGCTGGGCAATCGTCGAACCAGCTGAGCCCGCATGATTACATCGCTCACTCTACGGAATTTCAAAGGACACCGTGATACGACCGTGCGCCTCGGCGGGTTCACGGCGTTGGTTGGCCCGAACGGTTCGGGCAAGACGAGCGTGCTCGAGGCGCTCTGGCTCCAAAGTCGGCTGGTCCACGAGAATCGCACGCGCGTTCTTGCTGGCGACTGGGCGGCGGCGGACTTTCGACGTCGCGGAGCTTCAGGGTCGACAAGCATCGGATCCACCGGTTCAATGGACGAGCGGGACTGGTCGCTCCAACTCACGCTCGCTGGCGCGCCGCCCACGGTAACTTGGCACTGGAAGGGGGCTCCCAGCGTTGAACACGCATGGAGTCACGAGCTGCCAGGTGCAGCCGTATCTGCGAGCCTGGCCTTGGGGCGAGCCTCTCTCTTCCAACTCGACGGAAGCAGGATCGCCCGCGCTGCCTACAGTGACGATCCGCAACCGGAAGTGGAGCGCGACGGAACAAACACTGCCGTCGCCCTCGCGGCCATGAAGCTCGGATACGACGAGGCCTTTGCTCGCGTCGAAGAGCAGATGCGAAGACTGATCCCCAACGTCGAGCGGGTCCGCATTCGCCAAGCGAAGGTTCAGCGGCCCAACCCGTCCGCGCCTCACCAATCGCAGGACGTGCTAGGAAACAAGGTATTCTTCGACTTCCGGGGAGCCCCCGACGTTCCCGCGCACGCAGCGAGTGAGGGCACGCTCATCACCCTGGCCTTGCTCACCGTGCTTCACGGACCGAACCGCCCCAATGTCGTGCTGCTCGACGACTTCGACCGGTCGTTGCACCCCCAGGCTCAGATGGAGTTCATCCGGGTCATCCAACAGCTCCTCAAAGGCGAGCAAAACATCCAAATCGTCGCAACGACGCACTCGCCCTACATCCTGGATGAGCTTGATCCTTCGGATGTCCACGTATTCGCACTGGGTGACGACGACGCCGTCGTGGTGAAGCGATTGTCCGATCACCCTGAAGCCGAGAAGATGAAAGGCGCGCTCTCCGCAGGCCAGCTCTGGAGCTTGGATCCAGAACGCGAATGGGTGCCCGCGGAGAAGGAGCCGTGAGACTCATTGCCTTCTGTGAAGCCCCGAGCGACTTCCGAATCGCGGCCGCGCTCGTAGATCGAGTCCTTCGGGCGCAAGGACCCCCGTGGGTTGGCGACAACATCGACGAATTCCCTGAGGCGATCCGCGAATGGGTGGTGGATGGGGACAGGTGCTTCTTCGATATCCATCGGCTCGACGCCTACCGGCGAGAGTTGGGGAGCCCGCGTATTCCGCAGGGGCGCTTCGACGGTGGCCCCGGTGCACCGGGCGCTCTGATGGCGAGGACGGTCTTCCACCTTCTGCGTCACATCAACAGGCGAGCCAAGCCGGATGCGCAGGTCGACGCCGTGCTGATCGTTTGGGACATGGACGATCAAGGAAGTGAGCGCCGTCGAGGGCTGCACCAGGCGCGCGAAGAAGCACGCCGATGGGCACCATTCTCCATCGTCTTCGGCTGTCCGGACCCGAAGCGAGAGGCTTGGGTGCTCGCCGGATATCTGCCCGCAAGCAGCGACGAACAGGCGAAGCTGGATGCGCTTCGGCAAGACATCGGATTCGCTCCGTGTGAGGAGGCTCATAGGCTCGACGCCAAAGACGAACACGCGAAGCGGAGCGCCAAACGCGTGGTGCGGTTCCTCACTTCAGGTGACGCGTCACGCGAAGAGCGGTGCTGGCGGGAGACACCGTTGGACGTCCTGCGTGCGCGAGGTGCGAACAGCGGGCTCACGGCATTCCTCAATGAGGCGGAGAAGTTGCTGGTGGAGCTCGGAGCGAAGAACTAGACGGGATCTCAAGCCGACTCGCGGACTGGATGGGCAAGTGCTTCGGTTGCCGGTTGCCGATTGCCGGCTTCTTCCGTTCCGGTCCATTGGATCCTCGTCACCACGGTCCTCCTCAGCGATCGTAGCTCTGGCTTCACGCCCGCCGCGCAGCAAGCCAAGCGCCCGCCCCCGCGACATCCAGCAAGTAGCTCGCGACCACTTCCCGCTCCACCCAAGGGGGCATGAGCGGCTGGAACTTCGAGAGCCGATAGCTAGGCAATGACGCGGCGATGTCGGACCAGAGCTTGTCGTTCTCCCAGAAGGCGACGTCGCTGATTCTCTTGAGGGCCTCGCGGAAGTGCTGTTCCTGCACGTGTTCGCCGCGAACCCTGAGGACGAAGTTGTCGGACACGATCTTCCAGTCGTGACCAATGGCTTCCAGGGCGAAGCGGAGGGTGGTGTTGATCCGACCACCCGCAAAGGTCCACCACCGAATCTCGTCGACGTCGACCTCGAGTCCGCCTCGCTCGGGCTCGAGGATGCCCGCCATGGACTCTCGGAACGCAAGCAGGACGACCGCGGCCGACTCGTGAAGGTAGCGGTAGGATTCGTCGCTCGTGACGATCTGCAGGATCTTCTGCGCCACCTCGCGACCGAGGAACTGGGGTAGGAAGCCACCCCATGTGGGCTTGCGTCCACGGGGGGCCGGCTGGACCACCACGCGCCGGTCGCCGTGTTGCACGCGCAGCACCATCCAGGCGCGCCCCCCAAGCAGGAAGCTGCTGATGCCGTCCACCAGGCGGTCCACGAAGTCCTGCTGCAGCGAACCCACCGGGTGACCGCTGGTGGTGCTCACCGCGTACGTCTGCGGACTGGAGAACACCGCGTACAGCTCCATGAAGTTGCGACGCCCGAACTGACGTTCGGCTTTCGGCCCAAGCACCAGGCGCCCGGACGCCAGCACGAAGGCTCGGTCACGGATCATCCACGCCAACAGGCGGTCCAGCTCGGCGCGCTCGATGCCGCGGAAGTCCGGCACCCTCGCAACATGCGACCAGGCTTCGTCGACGGGGACACCGTCGCCAGCCAGGGACATCGCGAGCAGCTGGTGAATCAGCACCGGCCAACAGCGGGCGTTCACCTCGATCGATTCGACCCACCCCGCCCTCGCGAGCTCGACGAGAGCGATGGCTTGCAGAACCGCGTGGGCGTGGGTGGTGAAGAACGTGGTGTTGGCCGATTGCCCGTCGCGACGGCCAGTGCGACCCATGCGCTGCAAGAATGAGCTGACGGTGTCGGGCGCCTCGGCTTGGAGAACCCGGTCCAAGTCGCCGACGTCGATGCCCAGCTCCAGGGTGGAGGTGCAGACGATGCAAGCATCCGAACCGTGTTGGAACCGGTCCTCGGCGAAGGCGCGCTCTTCTTTGGAAACGGCGCTGTGGTGCACGAACACGTCCGTGCCCGCGCGGCGCATGAACTCCGCGACGGCTTCCGTGGTGGCGCGGGACTGGCAGAAGAACAGGCTCTTCTGCCCCTGGGCGAGGCGCGCCGCGTCGCGCGAGAGCTGGGGCAGATCGGGGTGATGAACCACCAACAGCTCGCGCTTGGATGGTGGCTTGGGCGGCTCAATCACCCGGCCGGGACGGGTCGACGTCCCCTGGAGCCACGCGAGAATCGCTTCGGGATTGCCCACGGTGGCGCTGAGCCCGACGCGCTGCACATCGTGTTTGGATACCTGGGCGAGCCGCTCGATGACGCTCATGAGGTGGGCTCCACGGTCGGTGCCCGCGATGGCGTGGACTTCGTCGACGACGACCGTGCGTAGGTCCCCGAACAGCTTGCTCTGATCGACCCGTTGGGAGACGAGCATGACCTCAAGCGATTCGGGGGTGGTCATCAGAAGACCGGTCGGCGTCTTCAGGAAGGTACGGCGGAGAGCTTCGGTCGTGTCTCCATGCCAGACGAAGCGGTCGAGGGCGACCATCTCGGTGTAGCGCCCCAGCCGCTGGGCCTGGTTGTTGAGCAGTGCCTTGATCGGGGCCACATAGATGGCGCCCAAGCCGGCGGGCTCGTCGTGCACGAGCTGGGAGAGCGTGGGGAAGATCGCCGCTTCGGTCTTTCCGCCCGCGGTCGGCGCGAGGACGACCGCATTGCATCCGTCGAGAATGGCTTCACCCGCTTGCTCCTGCACCGGGCGCAGGCTCGACCAACCGAGCCGTGCCACGATGGCCTCCTGCAGTCGCGGTGCGAAGCGTGAGAACACGCTCACCAGGCGTCCTCCACCGGCACCAGCTCGTGTTCCTCGTCTTGGGGGCCGATCGACGCACCGGTAAGCACGTGTTGCTCCTGGGGGTTCAACTCGTTGGGCCGGAAGCCGTACTCGGTCATGGGGTCGTAGTCTTCGTGCTCCTCGACGAGGTCCATCTGTGTGACAAACTCGCGGAGGAACTGCCGGGGAACCACCCCCACGTCGCCCTTGAACCCTGCGGTGACCTCGGCGACGAGTCGAGCGATGAACGCGGTGCTGATCTTCGTGTCGAGCCGGCTTCGATCGCTGGTGGGGAACAGCTCGCGGAGCCGCAGGGCGACGGATCGGAGGCGCTCGGCGTCGAAGGGAGTGAGCTCCAGCTGCGCTTGGCGAAGGCTGGCGAATCGGCCCTGCTTCAGAAACCGCACTCGGTCGTGGAGGGGCGTGAGCCCCGCCACGCCCTGCCGGCTGTCGAAGAAGTCCGGCGTGCCGGTGAAGACCCAGAGCATGCCAGGGTAGGAACCCGCGGCGTCGGCGATCTGGCGAATGCCATTCAACGACTTGTGACGGGAGTCCGAGCGCATGCGTAGGATGGTCTCTGCCTCGTCGATGAGGACGAGCAGGCCATTGTACCCAGCCGCTTTGACGATCTCCAGGACGCCGCGCAGGTAGTCCAGGGCGTCCCGGCTCTCGACGTCGCCCTTGATGCCCGCCGCTTTCTTCGCCGACGCTCCGACGTTACCGCTACCACACAGCCACGAGACCAGGGCCCCTGCCTCGGCCACGTCCCCCTGGTTTTTGAGCTCCAGGATGGTCTGCACCACGCGCACGAAGTCCTGCGGTGCGCGCCCTCCGGTCATGGAGGCAAGCTCCTCGGCCAGACGCACACGGACCTTCTCGCCGAAGTCGTCCGCTCCGTCGTCTTCGCCGGCCGCCACGAGCGCGTCTTCCACCTCCCCGATCCACCGATCCAGAATGTCGCTGAGCGCTCCCCGGGGGCAGGCGGCCGTGCCCAGCTCCGTCATCACCTTCCGGTACACGTCGTCGAACCGGTGGAACCGAAGGTCGTTGTCCGAAACCACGACGAAGCTGGTCGCGAATCCCTTCTCCTGGGCGTCGAGCAAGGCGAGGCGAGCCATGAACGTCTTCCCGCATCCGTAGCCACCGCGGAGAAACTTGATGGTCCCGTCGCCGCCCTGCGCCAGATCGAGCTGGCGATGCATCTCGGCGCGTTGCTTGTCGATTCCCACGGCAAACGCGTCGATCCCCCGCTCGGGGACCAGGCCCTTGCGAAGAGCCTCGAACACGTGTTCCACGTCTCGTTGCGTCAGTGTGCTCATGAGCCGCTTCCCTCGCGCACGTGGCGTTTGATGGCGCCGAGGACCTCGGTGCGCACGTCGAAGGGTGCCTTCTTCTTCAGGTCATCGATCGCGTTCGCGAACCTGCGGTAAGCGCGCGCGCTTCCCATCATCTTCGTGGCTTCGGCTTCGGTGATGCTGCCGTGCGCGGCGAGGTGCTCGAAGATTTGCCGCATTCCCCCTTCGGGAATCTGCTGCAACCACGCCGTTGCCGCAGCGGGTGGAGCGGGTGGAGCGGGCGGTTGTTCGCCCGGGGCCGGCGCGGGCGGCGGTTGCGTCGGAGTGCGCAGCGTGGTGACCGCGAACCGCGCGTCGGGCACACAAGGGTCGAGATCGATCGACGCCATCGGGTGAAACAGCTCGACGAGCACGCGCGTGTCGGACCGCCCCGTGAGGCGGAAGAACAGCTCGAAGCACTCTCCGACCGAAGCATGCACGGTCCCGCCGACCAGCCAGGCCTTGCCTCGCGTCTGGCAAAGCTCGACTTGCACGCCCGGCACCTCCTGTACCCGCATGCCCAGCTCCACCTCCCTCGGGCCGCCAAAGTGCAGCCCCTGCTGCGCGATCACTTGCACGGTGAGCGCAAGGCAATGCATGCCACCCACGCCCTCTCGCTCTTCGGCCACCACCCCGAACCGCAGGGTGCTCGCGCCAGCGGCCGCGCGATGCACCACCGTGACCACCGGTATCACCCTCTCTTGCAGGCTGTTGCCACCATGCACGAAGCTCATGACCCGGCGCCCCGTGTCGAAAACCGCCGTCGTCTCGGGGAACATCAGGTGGCCCTCGATTCCCGTGTACCCGAGGTCTGCCAGGGGCACACGAACCTCGCCGTCGTGGTCGGCCGCCACCGGCGAGATCACGTGCCGGCGCTTGGGATCGACCTTGCGCCCGTGTCCTTGGACCGCGCGGACTCCATCGTCCAACAACAGGAAGCCGTGGTCGGCCGTGAAGACGAACCGTCGAACCCCCGCATCACGGAGCAATCGCCAGGCAGCCCGAAGCTTCTGCATCACATGGTCGAAGACCGCGGGCCCCACGCCCTTCTCCCCGGCGTTGTCGATCTCCTGGCAGTGCACCACCACGAGCCGCGCTTGGGCCACCGCGCCCTTGAGCGACGCCTGGTCCCGCGACACCACCTCCTCGAGCGTCAACAGGGGGCAGGTGCGTCCGCCCACGCGATCGTGCATGGCGCGCTTGCGTGACTCTGGGTCGGTCACGCGCATCTCTCCGGTCGAAAAGCCCGCGATGCCGCATCCGGACGAGCTGACCACCGAGAGCCGGCCGCCGGAAGCGACAGGAGCGAGCGCGTTCATACCCACCGCGGTCACGGTCGGCAGCTCGGCCAGCCGGGCCTTGATGTGCACGGTGGTCGCCGGGGTGTCGGCGAGCGCGCGGTAGAGCTCGTCGCCCATCTCGTAGCGGAAGGCGTCGATCAGGAACAGGGCGGTGGTGCCAGCTTCCTGCGTCATCGGACGAACGACGTCTTCGAAGAGCGTGCGTTGCTGGAGCGACCGCGGGGGAACGAAACCCTGGCTACGGCACAGGGTGCTGAAGCCTCGCGCCCAGGCATCGGCCCAGGCGCGCCACACGGTGCGCATCGCATCGAGGCAAGCGCGCAGGGCTTCGAACTCCGGGAGTTGGGGATACAGCAGGGCGACCCGCCGCTGCTCGAGCTGGCGGTGCGCCTGGTCCACGACCGCCCCTTGCGCGGTGTACCGCTCGACCGCGGCATCCAGCCCCGCCGTGTCCGGCAGCTTGTTTCCCGCCTTCGCGATCGCCTGTCCGAGACGTGCGGCGTCTTTGACCAGCAGCCACGCGGACCTGCGAGCCGGGTCCCGGCGAAGCCAGAACGTGCCGCTGCCGTCCTTCGCATCGGCGCGCAGCGCGGCCCACTCGGTGGCCGTGTCCCACGTGCCCTCGGCAACCAGGGCGATGGCGGCTTTGAGCACCTTGTCCTCTTCGAACCGGAAGGTGTCGATCTTGCCCAGGTCCGCCGCGCTCGCGGCGTCGATCTCCTCCTGGATGAGCGCCTCGGTTTCGTCGGCCGTGCGCTGGTAGAAGTCCGGGTGCCGGTCCCGAAGATGCTCCGCCAGCCCGCGACATGCGTCGATAACGGGACGCGCAATCGCTCGCATGCCTTGCAGAAGGGCGAGGATGGGAAGGCGCTTCAGATCGTCCACGAACTCGACGCACAACGCCCAACTCGCCGTGGCGAAGGCGACGTCTTCCGCCGTGACGCTCTGGGTGCCGTGGACGTCGGCGGTGGTGTGCTTGGACAGCATGGTGTCGGGCCAGGTCGAAGGCATGCCGGTCCATGTGGACAGCTGCGTCCAGAGGGCGTCGAGGTGGACCGGGTCCTTGGCCGTCTTGGCGAGAAAGCCGTGTCCCAGCAGGTCGTCGAGCACCGCGGGAGGTTGCATGCCGCGAAGCTGTGCGGCGAACCCTCCTTTGGGCGCTTCGAGCAGGGCCGCGAGCCAGGCGTCGGCGCCCTCGAGGGTGAGGGCTTGCTCCTTGAACGCGGCGATCTGATCGGCGGGCACGCGGGTCGAAGCGGCTTCGTCCACGAGGGTGTCCAGCGCTTTGCGGTACCGGGTACCCGCCAGGTAGATCTCGAGCAGGGGGGTCTGGCGGACCGAATCTTCGTTGAATCCGGGAAGGTGGACGACCAACGGGACCTTTTCGGGCCCGCCCGCCACGTGCTCCAGCTCGCGCATGAGCGCCAGGAAGCTGCCCCGGTAGGCGCGAACTTCGTACTTCGAAGCGCCGGCTTCGCGGGTCTCGATCAACCGGTCCACGAAATCCGAGTAGTGATCGTCGGCATCGAGCCAGACCACGATCCCGTTGCGTCGGACGAAGGACTGGAGGTCCGCGGCGAGGGTGGTGGACACGGGACCGAAGGGGTTGGTGAGCCCTGGCATGGCATTCCTGGAGATGCTGTTGACTATCGCGTGAAGGTCGTGACGGTGTCCACCCCGGATCCGGCTCCCCTGGGCTCGCGCCGCGAAGGCGGAGGGGCGTCGCAATTTGCTTGACGCGTTCACCTACCCACCTTATCCCCCGAAACATCACATAAACGGAATGCCCGCACTCTAGCCACGGGGGACTGACATGCCCAACGATCTGATTCGCGTGACCACCGCCACGTCCGCCATTTTCACGAGTCATGAGCAGGACCGGCTCGACCAGATCCAGCGCTTCTTGGTACGCGCGGGTGACCCGGACATCGCGCCGGTTCTTGCGCAGGCGGGGTTCGATGCTGCCGAGCTCGAGGAAGGTTGGCAGGACTGGGACATCGCGGTCGGAAGGAAGATCCCGTTCGAAATCCACTTGGTTTCTCAGCAGCGCGGGGAGCTGGCGGGGCTGTCCGCGGCGCAGGACGCTCGCCTCACCGTGCTGGACGAGTTCGACAACGCGTGGCAGGTGCGAACGCGCAACGCCATCCGTCGCTTCGTGGTGAAGGACCAGCGCGCGGCGTTCGAGGCGGCGATGTTCCAGGACCTTTCCCGACAGCCGAAGGGCCCGGGATTGGTCAAGTCGGTCGGCATCCTGCTGGATCGCCTCGAATCCATCCGCAAGAGTCCGGTCCCGGGCGCCAAAGAGACCTTCGAAGCACTTCGCAAGAAGGGCCTGACAGACGCGCTGCTCCAGAGCACACGCGACTTGGTCGAAGCCGCCCGCAAGGAATTTGATCCGACCTCCACCCAGGGGAGCGAGGACGAGAAGATCCGCCAACTCGCCCAGGAGCGTCGCGAGGCGTACGAGCGCGTCAACGCGTGGTACATCGACTGGGCGGACACGGTTCGTGGGCGCCTCACCTATCACCAGGCGGTGCGTCTCGGGGTGACGAAGCCCAAGGGCGGGCGTCGGCCGGCGGACGGACCGGAGTCCCCGGCGGACCCCTCGGAGCCGACCGGGCCCACCGAGTGAACGCGCGAAGATGACGTTTCGTTAGCAGCCCTGATCGACCCCGACAGACCCCCTGATCGACCCCGAGCCATCCCCTGATCGACCCGACGGTGCCCCGGATCGTCGTGATTCCAGCGGCCGGGCCATGCCGAGAGACCGAGCCGGAGGTGTCGGTTTGGGGGGCGGGTGGGGTCGGGAGAGGGGGTTGAGGGGGTGGAAGGGGCACCGCCGGGTTGCATGAGGAGACGGAGAGGATAGGATGATCCTCGATCAGAAGCTGGGGGTGAGGAGAGCGTTGAGACGACCGATCGCCTGTGGTAGCCTCTCGAGCACCACGTGCCACTACACTAGGGGTCACCCATGCTCACGGACCTGACAGTTGAGCTCAGCCAAGCGTGCCCGAACCGGTGCCTATTTTGCTCGTCGCTGGCGAGGCCGGAGTCCGTGCACCTTGTCGATCGAGCCACCGTCCGGAGCATCGCACGACAGGCGGTGGTCCTTGGCCTGCGCCACATCTCCCTGTCGGGAGGCGAGCCTTTGGAGCACCCCGAACTCGAGGGGGTGGTCGCAGACCTGCGAGAGTTCGGGCTCGCGGTTCATCTGTACACGACCGGGATCGTCCGTCGCGACGGTGTTGCGACCGCGTTTCGCGGGTGGCAGGGGATCGCGGGGGCGGTGCACGCGCTCGTGTTCAACGTCCAGTCCGTGGACCCGATCGTGCACGACGAGCTGGTCGGGCGGGCGGGGGCACTGGCGTTGACGATGGCGTCGATGCAAGCGGCCCTCGAGGCGGGGTGCAAGGTCGAGGTGCACATCGTGCCGAACCGCATCAACATCGCCTCCATGGAGCGCACGGTTCGCGCGCTGTGGGCGAAGGGGGTCAGGCAGGTTTCGCTCCTGCGCCTCGTGCGACAAGGGTACGCGCGCGACAACGCGCGGCGGCTCGATCCGACGCCTTCCGATCTCGCGAGCCTGCGTGAGGCAGCCGTGCGCTTGCAAACGAACGCGCCGGAGGGTGGCCTGCGGCTTGGGATACCGTTTTCCGGTATGGTCGGTCCCCGCGCGCAGTGCAACGCCGGGCTGACGAAGCTCATCATCCGGTATGACGGCCGGGTGTTTCCCTGCGAGGCGTTCAAGGATCGGCCGGATGGCGAGTTTGCCCTGGGCGATGTGCGTCGTGACAGTCTGATGAGCATGCTGGGCAACGGGCCGGCGTTGGTCCCGTTGTCGCGGCTTCGGGCTCGCCTGTCTGGTGGCGAGACTTGTCCTGCCCAGGTTGGTTGCGAGGGGTGACGGGGATGGCACTCAAGATAGAGATTGGCAGCAAGAATCCTCGGCAAGACCTCCAACTCAAGCAGCTGTCGAAGGGAACAACTCTGACGGCATTTCTTACCAAGGAGACGCGGAAGCGCGTTGCGGATTACCTCGAAGGAGATCCGAAGAAGCCCAACGCCCCGCTCGATCCCAAGGCCCTCGCATGGACATGGAAGACGCTCCTGATCGAGGCCATTCACTTCCTCCGTATCAACGACTCACGTGAAAGAGGCTTTCTGCGGGGCAAGAAGCGAAGCGAGTGGAACAAGAAACACAAGACAAGCATGAGAGACGATGGTGCGGCAAAGGCTGCCCAGCTGAATGCGTATGGCATCGAACCTCTGTACAAGTACTTTGAGCAGTTCACGGATTTCGAAACGACACTTTACGGGGTTGACACCCACTACCGAGACCATGTTGAGCATCCCATCCTGGTCTGGTTGTTGGGAATGCGAATTCTCGATCGCTACGGCGATCGTTTCAGGTTTCGGTCCGGACCGTCGGTCGTGGTGAAGAAGTCGAGAGTCGCCGATCCGGCCTGGGCCTGCTTTGCTCAGCAGAAGACGAAATGCAAAGGACACCGCTGCAAGAAGTGTACTAAGAAAGAGAACTGTAACCAACTCACTATCTCAACGGCAGAGCTCGGCGCAATGTGGACAATTGCGGCGTTGACGCACGACCTGGGCTACCCGTTGGAGAAGGTGGAACGTATCAACGATCGGCTCGAGCACATGCTGGGGCAGTTCGGACAGATCGGTTTTCAACGCTCCACGTTCCAATTCACGGCCCAGCACGATCATCTCGTTCAAACACTGTTGAGAATCGTGGGTTCGACCGCTGAACCCCTGGGGAAGAACGACCGCGGAAGATGGCGCACCAGGCTTCGTTCAAAGTATCATACAAAGTTTGCGCGATCGTGGGAGAGCTTCGACCACGGGATCGTCAGCAGCCTCATTTTGGTCCGGGCCCTCACATTCTTTCTCGAAACGGATATCAGCCAGGACGATCTGAAGCCACTGTCCAACGAGGATGCTAGACAGTTCGTGATTCGGAGCGAAATCCTGCACGCGATTGCGGCCCACACCGTGCCGAAGGTCTACCACCTTGGCGCGAACACCCTACCTTTCCTACTCGTCCTTTGTGATGACCTTCAAGAGTGGGGCCGTCCAACCATGTCGGACATGAAGGCGGGGGATCTGACCGGCAGCGCCCGGCTCGTTAAGCTGAGGATCGACATCCGAAAGAACAGAAGCGACATTCGATGCGCGGTTGTACACAAGAAGTGGCCCTATCCAGCGCAGGGAAGTCACGCCCGCAGGGTGTTCAAGGTATGGCACGAACGGCTTCGTCCCGCTCTCGACGACACCAACAGGAAGATGAAATTGGTTTGGAGCATCTCCTTCGGCTCACGCAAGGAGCCCTGGCGTTTGTCAATCGACTCTCGAAAGAACGACGCCTTCCGGATGTTCGAAGCGAAAATGCCGAACGAGTTTGGGAGGGGCCAGAAGCCCTTCGAGCTGTATGACGACGAACGTGATCTTCAGTTCTAGCACCCATCCGACTCCCTCGCGTGTACTCCCTATCCGGAAGTACCGGCGACGCTGCAGAGCCGACGAAGTCGCCTCCGACGTCCATCGTTTCGACGAATTGTGTCGTCTCGGCTGCGTCAACTACGGCAAAAAGCTCAGCTGCCCTCCCTTCGCTCCCCCCTTCACATCCTTCGCCCGCGGCCGCTCCCGTCTCGACGTCCTCTGCTTCCGCATCGATCTCGACAGCTACGCAGACCTCACCCCGTACAATCGCGTCCGTGCGGCCAATGCCATCCTCAAGTCCCTCATGGACCGCGAGTTGCTCGAAGCCAGGCAGGCCGGATTCCGCGTGGCCGGAAGCGGCTCTTGCCGAGCCTGCCGTCCCTGTGCTGCCAAGTCCGGTGAAAGGAAGTGCAAGCGACCCAACCGGCGCATCTTCAGCCTCGAGGCCATGGGCGTGAACGTCGCCCACCTCGTGCAGCTCTGTTTCGGCTTCCCCCTCCTCTGGTACGCCAACAAGACTGCTCCCGCCTACACATGTACGGTGGGCGCCATCCTGCACCGGTAGGCCCCCTAGCCCCTAGCCGTCGCTTGCCAGCCCGCGGAGCCCCCGGACGAAGACCTCGACGCCATTCTGACTCCAGCTCAAACCCTCTGCGGCGTCCGGCATCCACGAGGACGCGCAAGGCCGCACCTAGCGCCGTTTGCGGACCCGAACGAGCTCGTCGAGCGTCGTCGGAAGGGACGTATACCCGATCTCCGTTTCCGCACCGTGCTTACGCATCTCTCGAACCTCGCGGGCATGCTCCGCGCGCATGTTCCGGTAGGCCAGAAGGTCATCTACGTAGTTCGTGACCCGCACGCCGTCCCAAAGTACCAGTTGCCGGCGGACTGTCATGATTATGCGAACCTGCCCGTCTTGAGAAACAACAACGCCAACGGCATCTGGATCGTTGCCGCAGAAGCGGAGCATTGAGCCGTGCCGTGTCCCGAAGCGCGTCGCATCGAGCTCGTGAAGTGCACGATGTTCGGTGCACTCCCCCGCCAACAAGTCATTCCCAGCGTAGACGGGCTTTGCGAGCTGAACGTCCCCAATCTTCACACCGAAGCCACGCACACGAAGGAGTGGGTCGAGCCACACGAGTCCATCGACCGAGGCCAGTGACGCAATGAGCTTGATTGCGCCAGTCACCTCGATCTGTCTGTCGTCCTTGTCGCTTGAGGCGAAGCCAATCTCAGCGACAAGATCGGCGGGGAGGTAGTCTGTTGGTTGTTCCGGGCTGCACTCGTCTTCGAGGGCTGCAAGGTACGCACTAAACATCTCCAGGCCGTCACGGAACATTTCGCTTTCCATCCGCGACCAGATGTGTTCCATCTTGATGCATGGCACAGGTATGGGCAGGACGAAAACTGGTCCCCCCGCATCTGCGGGGCAAGCG
>Ga0209575_10000122_pt1 | contig 83495 bp, 83 predicted proteins | sample Medcelwee11metaG_FD_187172 | JGI IMG/M metagenome (GOLD analysis project Ga0209575, IMG submission 187172) | Freshwater pond sediment microbial communities from the University of Edinburgh, under environmental carbon perturbations - Medium... | ecosystem: Environmental > Aquatic > Freshwater >... | reverse complement strand
CTTGACCTGTAGCCACAGTTCCTTCGATGTGTACTCCTGCGCCGATAAAAATCGTGTGACCTGAGCATGACTTACCTCACCTTCGACCATCGCCGACAAGCCCGCCGCCGCCGTCGCACCAAAGCTGCTCAACAAATAGTCCGTGTATAAATCCAGATACGCTTTTTTCATCGGCATAGTCTACCTGCTGCTGGTTGCGTAAGGTCAGTTATCCGTTCCCTGAGCGGAGCCGAAGGGGGCCTTTGCGCTTCACGTCTGGCAAGAGCGGGGGAAAGTTTGTATGTGATAAAGGCACTACTGGGGCACGAAACGATTCAAACCACTGAGCGTTACGCCCATTTAGCCATTGATAACATACGCCGGTCAGTGGATAAACTCTGAGACTGACCGCGAAACGGCTGGGTTTTAGACTAGATTTGGGGGGGAAACTTGAGGAATGGTGCGCCCGGCGAGATTCGAACTCACGACCTTTGGCTCCGGAGGTTTGTGTCAATGCGCTACAAATATGACGTAGTTTTTTAACAATACTTTTGCCTTGCAACACGCAAGCGCTTACAATAAACAGTAAGCGCTTGTTTTTTTTGATTAAAAACGATTAATTACGCTTGCAAATCATCCATTTTTGCAGAGAGGAAAAAGACATGAATCCATTATCATCGACCATCCAAGGCTTGCAAATCGTCGCATCCTTGAGCAATCCAGCGGGAAACGGCGAACTCAAATACACCGCACCAGTGCCTGAAGTGCCAGCCATCTATAACGCTTTCGACAACATTTCAGACACCTACGCCAAGGGTTTAACCATCACTATTGGTGGTGTGCAGTACAGAACCGGCACAACCACGACTAACCGCAACGCTGTGGCTGCCGAAGCACAGGCGCTTTTGCGTGCGGGGCCATACAAGAATGCAACTGTTACTTATGCCAGCTACCACTACCTAATCACAGTTGCAACATCTGAAACTGTGGTTGTGACGGTGTATAACCAGCGTGATTCTGGTTTGCCTTGGGATTGGTTAGCGCCGATTGGTGGTGTGTCTCAGACCCAAGTTTATGCCGATTCAGAACCCGCAAACATTGCCTGGAAAGCACCAGGGCAATCGTTTGGTGTGCCGTTAAACATCCGGGAAGGTGTCAGCACGCTGTTTAGCAGCGACGGTATTGCCTATGTTCGCGTTAATGTGACGCTGAGCGCATTGCCAACCATTGAGCCGTCTAGCAGCGAAACCGCCCAGGTTTATATTGCGCAATCGCAGATTGTGGCGGCTAAGGCTTGGTATTTTCGTCGCTCTGGCGTGATTGAAACGAGCAAGGCGTTATCCGCAGCCGTGACTATGGCTGGCGGTGCCGTACACAATCTGACCATCGGCGTTACCACGGCGTCGATCACTTTACCCGCTGATGATCATCCGGTTTCGGTTTCGCTGTCTTTAGTCGATGGGATTGCAGGCGATACCCAAACCGAGCAACTGACCATCCAATTTGATGACATCGCCGACGGGCGCACCAGTTACAGCAAGTTGGCGGTGATTGTATCCGGTACGCAACCGAGCATTTATCAGATTACCCATAATGACCCGACCGAACCAAAAACGGCTAGAAACGCGGCTATTGAGCGTTTACGTGCGGGTAACTTTTCGGGCGATGTGCGCGATCAAGTGCTGGTGATTACATCGAATGATAGCGAGGCTGATTTAGCCATGACGCTATTGAATGCTGGCACTGACTACGCAGAACTGATCGAGGCAGGTTTTTCGACTGCGACTGCCACCTTGTTATTAGGTGCCTATTATTCAGTGCCAGCGGGCGAACAGGCAACACGCACAGCAAGCCTTAATAAACTGGCGATTATCCGTAGTATGGAATCGGGCGCGCTGTCTGATTTTGTCACATGGGCGCATACGAATGGCGTGACTTTGCCTTGGGCAGAAATGGCGGGTGTTTTGGGCAAACCCGTTTACAGCGTTGATGATACCGCCTTGATTACTGGTTATGTGGATAGCCTGTAATTTGTAACTTGTAATTAATAAATGCCAGTCGATTAAATCCGACTGGCTTTTTTTGAGGATAAAAAAAATGGGTGAGGAAAACATTTTGACGCCAGCGGAACAACTGGCAATGATTAGAAGCATTGAGCATTCCCGCTTGTCCGGGCTTACGCTTACCGAAGAAATCGCCAGACTAGAGCGGCGTGTACATGAACTAGAAATAGAGGTACAGAACTTTTCTTCTATTCGCAAGAGCATCTTATTTGTTTTAAGCATTGCTGGTGGCGGTAGCGGTTTATTAACTTTGCTTTATTGGATTGTGACCAATGCAAAGTGATAAGACGTTTAGCGGTGGCGATATAATCCGCTTAATCAAAAACAATCTGACACCTGAAGAAATGCGTGAAGTTAAAAACGCATTGATTGAAGAAGGCATTGATTTTAACGGCGGCTCTAATGAATTAACTTATAGTGATGTGAATATAAAGCGCATTTTGTGCGCATTGCCAAATGAAATGCGTGGCAATATCAAGGATTTTTTGGTGACTACTGCCACTGATTGTGGCTGGAAGTGGGAACTAGAAGAGATAATCGAAGAAGTGGGAAGACTTGAAACCGACAAACAGAAAGCCTTGCTTGGCATGTTATTAATAGGCGGCGGTGTAACGGCTGGTGGTGGTTATATTTACAGTGAATTGAAGTGCGAGGATGGCTACGGATTAACAGCGGGTTTAATGATACTCAAAGAAGCGCAATTGATAGCGCAATTTTTGGATGGAATTTATGTATTGCAAACAACTGGCTTGATATGTGACACACTAACGGCTGTTATTTCTGTTATTAAAAACGTATTACCAAAACCGTATAATGTTTTGCTACCGATGTTAATTGTTTTAGGTTGCAATCATATCGCTATGATGCGAATTTTGGGCGGTATAGGTTATGATTTTAGTAATTTGTATGATTCTATTGTGCCTATATTAAACAACAAATGTAATCGTGATTTTGGTACAGAAGTCGCAAGCGATTTTGCAAGAATGCAGGCGATTAGAATGCTAATGGAACAGATGATAAGATGAAAGAAGTCACTTTCAAAACTCATATAAAGACGATATACAGCGGCAATTTATATTGTGTTATCGTTTCTTTTAACTGTGATTTTATTGTTTTATGCGCAAAACAGAAAATCTCAGTGATTAAAATGAAAGACTGGGAACGGGCGAAAAACGCACTAGAAAAACGCGGTGCGATTTTTTCGGTTTCAGCCGATTTGAAATTGTTGAATTTCAACGACTTATGCACGATTAGAAAATCGGTAAAATTTGATTGGTGAAAAAATTGTGAAAAATCCAGAAGAAAACAACCAAAACGGATGCGGCGCAAAATTGCAACCTATATATGTACTCACAGACCGCACACCATCGCCAGACGTGCTAAAGATTGCCCTGGCGCTATTCAAAACACGCGGTGACAGTTTAGCCGCGTGGTGTCGTCGCGAACGGATCAGCTATCACTGGGCGCGGTCAGTGCTGCGCGGCGATGCGGTGGGCACTGAATCAGGCAGACTGTACAAACTCATCACCGCCCATCTTGCCCAGACCTGGCTTGCTTCATAACTCACCCGTTCGATGTGCCTGCATTCGCCCACACATCCAAAAGCTGCAAACACGACGGGGTAGCGCCGCATTCTGACAATACCCGTTTGCCCAGTTCCAAACCGATACTCAAACCATCTGCAAAGCCTTGCTGATAGATGCTGCCATGACCTGGGCGTGGATTGGCAGACGAACAAGCACAGCCTTCTGTTTTGCGACAAGAAAAGCCCACTGGAATGCAACTGTTCCCACACGGCTGACTGTTGCGGGTGCAGTAACGGCAACAACTGCCCGCTGGCGATGGATAATCAACAGCCAACACGGGCCAACTTAATAAGCACGCTAGTAACAGCCAAACCCTCATTTTTCCTTCCCTTTTTTCGTCAATAGCGCTTGCACCATTGATTGTGCGCGTTGCGCTTCCAGTTGAATCATTTCAAGCGTGTCTTCTAGTTGTGCAACGGTCACATGTTCAACCGGCACGGATTTCACAGGCAGATTATTGATACCTGATGATTTGTTACCGGAAAAAATATATTGCACATCAAACCCAATCCCAGCCAAAAACTGCCAGTAGTTGCCTGTGGGATTGCCCGCGCTTTTCTCATAGCTCACTTGTGACGGCTGACTGATACCTGTCATCTCACACAGCTTTCGCTGACTGATTCCCAGCCGTGCGCGTTCAGACTTCAACCTATCGCCCCAGTTCATAGCTAAATAATCCTGATAATTGTCTTGACTTGATTAAATATGATGATATTATTTATCATCATATTTAATCAGAGGATAGCACAAGTGAACAGCAATGCAATTTCAGAAGCCCTGCAACAACAAGGTTTTAGCAGCTTTTCGGCGTGGGCACGGGCAGCCGGATACAACCCGATTAAGGCGCATACCTCGGTAAAAAGATGGCTGGGAAAAGACAGAAAGGGCAAGGTGCCAAGGGGCGAAACGTACAGAATCATCAAACAACTGGAGGCAGTTATCGGGCAAAAAATCATCAATTAAACGCGGTTTTAGCGTGGCGAAAACACGCCAAAACCGCAACACCATTACCAATATCAGGACATTAACAATGGCAATGCAAGTATACACCCAATCGCATAAAGCGATACATCAAGCGCTAATCCTCACAGGTGCAGTGGCTTTTATTGTTTCATTAGCAGCCGGTTTGCAGTTCTATTCATCGCTTGGGGATACCTTTTCAGGCGTGATTATTTACGGCACAACGGGTGTTTTATTAACCGCAGTAGCGGTCATTCTTTTGCCCATTTCAGTCATGCTGTATAAATCAGAGGCTTTGTTTTCTGCTTTGATATTTGCAATTTTGTGGGCAGTTCTGACCGGCTTGGCAATCTTTGCAGAGTTTGGGTTTTTCGCTAAGCAGCAAAGTAGCGCAGAAAACCAGCGTACCGCATCATCTGAAATCGTACAGCAACGCCAAAGCGCTGTGGATGCTGCACAGCGTGATTTAGATAATTGCCCTCAGAATTACATCACCAAATGCATAAACCCGGCACAGTTGCGTCTAAGCGCAGCGCGTGAAGCATTGGCACAGGCACCAATAACAGCGGATGCAATGGGCGATGTGATGCACCCAGCCTATGTTTGGGCATCACGTTTAACCGGCATAGATGGGCGCACTATCCAGGTTTACACAACGGTGATAATCGTTTTGGCAATTGAATTGTGGGCATCATTAGCCGCCTATTTGTTGATGCGATTGTTTAGCCGCAATGACCGCGCAGAAACGGTCAATGACCGTACAGACATTGATGCTGTGGGCACGGTCAATGACCGTACAGGCATAAAAGCGGTAGCGCCAGAACACAAAGCGCAAAGCCAGGGCTTTATCGGTTTTTTGCCACCCATACCACCATTAAACCCACCATCAAACCCACCTACAAACCCGCCAAATGGTAAATCAGGGCTTGCGCTTATTTATTGCGCAGATTGTGGGACAGAAACAATGCAACGCACAATGTGGCAAAAATACTGCCCATCCTGTACAGCTAAGCGCAAACGCAAAGCAATCAAACAATAACATTTAACGGCGGGTTAAATACCCGCCTAAACTAACAACTGGAATTAGCTATGAACACCCAAAACATCCCAAACGAGTTAAAGTCACTGAATAACTGGGTAGCCTGGAAAGCCGTTAAAGACAAAGAAACCGGCAAGGTGAAGAAAATCCCCTTTGACCCAAAAACAGGAAAAGCCGCAAGCACCACAAACCCAGATTCTTGGGGCGACTTTGAAACTGCGAGAATGGCAGTTGATAGTACAAAAAAATATGCGGGGCTTGGGTTTGTTTTCCCGCTTGATGGTTCAATCATCGGAATTGATTTAGACAATAAACAAGGTGCGCAGATAACCAGCCTTGAAGATTGTCACAAAGACATCCGTGATTATGTGGTCACAATCAAATCGTACACAGAAATATCACCATCAGGCACAGGATTGCATATCATCGTTTCTGGCGGGTTAAAAGAGAATGCCAAACACAGGGCTAAAATGCCTTGTGGTTGGGATATAGAAATTTATGATAGAGGCAGATATTTTACCTTTACAGGGAACGTGATTAAAGGTTACGAACAAATAACTCAAAAGCCTGAAGAAATCGCGTGGTTGTGTGGGTGGATTGATTACTGGGCAAAGGCTGAAGCCAATAAGGGAAAAGATGCTGGGGCCATTGATAAGGAAAATAAGTCTGGGGCCATTGATTGTGACATCAATGAATTGTTGCGCCGTACTAAATCGGATGCAAAGTTTAATACTTTGTGGGCAGGCGATTACAGCGCATACAAGACCAAAGACGGACAACCAGACCACAGTCAAGCGGATTTTGCCCTGTGTTTGAAATTGGCCTTTTATTCTAATGCAGGCGCTATAGATGGGCTTTTCAGGCAATCCGGTTTAATGCGCGATAAATGGGACAAGAAACACGGCGATAAAACCTACGGGGAAAAAACCATAGAAGGCGCATTAAAAGCATGGAACGGTGAAAGCTGGGTGGATAAAAAATCAGTAAAAACAAATAGCACAGTAGGTGGGTCATTACCACAAGCAAACCCAGTGCAAACCGACAAACCGCCACAAGGATTCAAACTGACCGAACGCGGATTGATGTATGAAACCGCGAATGACCCAGAATCACGCACCTGGATAAGTGGCGCATTGAAGATAACGGCACGCACAAGAAACATCGCTACCGGCACAGGATGGGGTAAATTATTGGAGTTTGTAGACCCGGATGGATTAAAGCAATCATGGGCCATGCCCATGCGCGAATTGGCGGGTAAAACCTATATTCAAACCCTTTATGACATGGGCTTAGATATAGGCACAGGTGATACACCACGCGCATTGCTGACCCGATATATTCAGGAGTACAAACCGATGAAAACGCTGGATTGCGTAGAAAAAACAGGCTGGCATGGTGGTGTATTTGTGCTACCAAATGGCTGTATATCCACCAAAGACAAACAAGAAGCTATCCTTGAAACGCCTTTACAACATAACCCATACAGTGTGGCGGGTACGCTTGAAGAATGGCGCAACGGCATTTCTATTTGGGCAGCCGGTAACAGCCGTTTAGTGTTTGCGCTATCGACCGCATTCGCTTCCCCGCTTTTGGGTTTGTTGGGCGGTGAGGAAAACGGCGGCTTTCACTTCAGAGGCATGAGTTCAGAAGGCAAGACCGTGATTTTGCGCGTGGCATCAAGTGTGTTTGGTTGTCCGTCTGACTACATGCAGCGCTGGCGTGCGACCGCTGTGGGCATTGAACAGGTGGCAGTTGCTTACAATGACACGCTGCTTTGCTTGGACGAACTGGGACAGGTAGACCCACACACAGCCGGGGAAGTGGCCTATATGCTGGCGAACGGACAAGGAAAATTGCGCGGTGCGCGGACTGGTGGTTTGCGCAAAACGGACAAGTGGCGCATGTTGTTTTTATCCACTGGTGAAATTTCTCTAGCCCAACACATGAGCGACGGAAAACGCATGGCGCGGGCAGGCCAAGAATTAAGACTTGCAGACATCCCCAGCAACGCGGGCGCGGGCTTTGGTGCCTTTGAAAACTTGCACAACATCGCAAGCAGTGCGGATTTTGCCGAACATCTAACCCGCAACTCATGCGCATTTTACGGCACAGCGGGGCGCGCCTATTTGCAAAAGCTGATTGAAGACACAGACGGCGTTGCCAAGCGCATAACAGACATGCGCCGCGAGTTCGATGCACTGATACCGCCCACAGCATCAGGGCAAGCAGTGCGCGTAGCACGTCGATTTATCCTTGTGGGCGCGGCGGGTGAATTGGCAACTGAACTGGGAATAACTGGCTGGCGCAAAGATGAGGCAATGGATGCGGCTTATAAGTGTATGCAGGACTGGCTGACCGCCCGTGGTGGTGACGGACAAAAAGAAATCGGCACGGCCTTGGAACAGGTGCAGGCGTGGTTCCAGACCCATGCGCCCAGCCGTTGCACTATTTGGCATCGTGACCCAACACTGGATCAGACCGTAAACCGTGCGGGGTTTCGCAGGGCAACCGGCGAGGACACCTACGAATACTTTATTTTGCCCAACATCTTCAAAACCGAGATATGCGCAGGGCTAGACTGGCGTCAAGTGGCTGACTGGCTAATTGAGCGGGAATGGTTGGTGCCCACAAAAACCGCTGAAGGCACAAAACCAACACGCGCAGAAAGATTACCAGGCATGGGCAATACGCGGGTTTTTAGGTTCGCACCAGGCGTAGAAAGCCGCGATTTTTAGCCACGGGCTGAAAAATTCAGTGTGGCAGTGTGGCAGTGTGGCAGAAAACAAAAACAGCCCTATATATAATGGGTTATCCGTTAAAAACTGCCACACTTTTGCCACACTTTGCCACACTAAATCACCCCCCCACTGTGCTATTTACCACACTTGCCAATCGGATTAAAAACCGTGCCAAAATGCAAAAGTGTGGCAAAGTGTGGCAAAAATGGGCAAAGTGTGGCAGCCAATTTATTGATAAATAACAACAAAAAAAATCTGCCACACTGCCACACTGCCACACGCACAAATACAAGATTTTAGCCGAGAGATGAAAATGTCCTACCGTCGCACACCCAAATCCCCTTACTGGTACACCAGCCACGCTGACCCTGGCGACCCGACCGAAATCACCGACATCCTAGAAATTGTCACCGAATTTCTGGCAGACACCGCTTGCCGCCGACCCTCGCACGCTGCCGACAAAAGCCGCGCTAAACACCTGGTGGCTTTCTTGACAGGCAAAACCATCACCCGCGAAAACGTCCTGGCATACCGTGAAGACCGCCGTTTACAAGGCATTGGGGCGGGCACCATCAACAAAGAAATCGGCCTGTTATCCTCAGCACTGGAACACCAGGCCGCTAAACACGGCTGGCGCTTAGACAATCCTTGCCACGGCGTGCGCTTGAGAGAACCGCCGGGGCGGGTGCGTTTTCTAAGCGATGATGAACGCGCCGCCCTGATCCAAGCCGCACGGGAAAACCAACATGCACCCTGGCTTGCCCCATTCATACGTTTGGCCCTAAACACCGGAATGCGCAAAGGCGAACTACTAAACCTGGAATGGCAGCGCGTGGATTTATCAGGGCAAACGGTGTACTTGACCGACAAACACACCAAAACCGACCGGCCCCGCCTGGTTCCCCTGAACCAAGACGCACTGGCAGCAATACGTGAACTGAGAACCCATCATCAACTCACCCTGCCGACTGCACCGTGGGTATTCGTCAACAACAACGGCCAACGCATCAAAGACGTGCGGCGCTCGTTCAAAGCGGCTTGTCTAGCGGCAGGTATTTCAGATTTCACGATTCACGACGAACGGCACGACTGCGCTTCACGCCTAGCCAGAGCCGGGGAAAGCCTGTACGTGATAAAGGCACTACTGGGGCACGAGACGATTCAAACCACTGAGCGTTACGCCCATTTAGCCATTGATAACATACGCAGGTCAGTGGATAAACTCTGAGACTGACCGCGAAACGGCTGGGTTTTAGACTAGATTTTGGGGGGAAACTTGAGGAATGGTGCGCCCGGCGAGATTCGAACTCACGACCTTTGGCTCCGGAGGCCAACGCTCTATCCAGCTGAGCTACGGGCGCATGGGGTAGGAAACTTTAAGCAAACTGCGTTGCGTTTCCACCAACATTGAAGCCGCATAGCATAGCGACTTTTTCGTGCTGAGTCTATGCGTTTATTTGGTGGCAATGCTATACTTTTCGACTTTCGGCTATTTACATGCGGCTAACGCAGTATTGAAGAGGATTAGAGTGATGCAACAAGAGCTTGCCTTGACCAAAAACCTGCTGGTGGTGTCGGTACTGATGTTCCTGGGGATCGGTTTGCCACAATTGGCCCATGCGGGGTGGGGAACGCCACCGGAATTAGAAAACAAGCAGACTGAGGCACGGATTCGCCCCGTGGCGGTGGTTAATATTGATGATGGTAGCGCACCGGTGCAGCCTGCGGCACCCGCCGCACCGCGTGAAGCGGCGGATATTTATGCCAAAGTTTGCACCGCTTGTCATGCTACCGGGGTTTTAAACGCGCCCAAGTTTGAGAACAAGGTGGACTGGGCACCGCGTCAGGCTAAAGGTTTGGAGGCGTTGTTAGTCAGTGCCACCAAGGGTCTGAACTCCATGCCGGCGCGTGGTGGTGATCCGTCCCTCAGTGATGACGAAATCAAGGCCACGATTCAGTTTATGTTGCCCAAGGCCGAGGGTGATGCAGCGACGGCAGCACCTGCCGTTGCGCCCGCACCCGCTGTTGCACCCGCTGTTGCACCCGCTGTTGCACCCGCTGTTGCACCCGCTGTTGCACCCGCTGTTGCACCCGCTGTTGCACCCGCTGTTGCACCAACGGATGCACCTGCTCCGGCTGCCGCTGTACCCGCCACTAAATAGATTTATTTGCCTTGAAACACCCGCTGGTTGCTTGCGTGATCAGCGGGTGTTGTCGTTTTAGCGCGATCCTTTCAGGGTCTGGATGGGTGCTTCTATGTCTCACGCCAAAAAATTGAGTGACTTGCTGGCGGTGCCAGCGGCCTGTGATCGTCCTATCGGCGCACTCACCGTGGACAGTCGCCAAGTGCGAGCGGGCGATGTGTTTCTGGCTTATCCAGGGACACACGCGGATGGTCGGCATTATCTGGAGGCGGCGTTAGCCAACGGGGCGGCGGCGGTGTTGTTGGAGGCGGAGCAGGCTGGTATTGAATGGCGTCAGGGTGTGCCTTGCATCGCTTATCCAGGGCTGGGTGCGGCAGTTGGGTTGTTGGCGGCGCGTTTTTATGGGCATCCGGCTGAGCGCTTAGACTTAATCGGGGTGACTGGCACCAATGGCAAAACTTCGGTCAGCCATTTTATTGCCCAAGCTTTGCCTGCCCCCTGTGGGCTGTTAGGCACTTTGGGTTATGGCGTGGTGGGGGCGTTGCAAGCGGGGATTAACACCACGCCGGATGGGTTACAACTCCAGCGCCTGTTTGCTGAATTGGTCGCACAAGGCGCACACCAAGCGGTGATGGAAGTGTCTTCGCACAGTTTGGTGCAGCAGCGGGTGGCGGGTTTAGGGTTTGCGGTGGCGGTGTTCACCAATCTCAGCCGGGATCATCTGGATTATCACGGCAGTTTGGCGGCTTATGCGGCGGCTAAGCAGCGCTTGTTCACGGATTATCCGGTGAAAACGGCGGTGATTAATCGCGATGATGCGTTTGGCTGTGAACTGATGAGCAGCCTGCCGGTGCGGGTGCCGGTGTTAAGTTATAGCTTGGTCGATCCCGGTGCCAGCGTCTATGGCGAGATTTTAGAGACGCGCAGCCAGGGTTATCGGCTGGGTTTGAGTACGCCGCAAGGTGCCGGGGTACTCGACACCCAGTTACTCGGCGCGTTTAATCTCAGTAATTTGTTGGCGGCTTTGGGCGCGTTGTTGGCCTTGCAACTACCATTGACCACGGCCTTACAGCGTTTAGCACGGGTGCAAGCGGTGCCGGGCCGCATGGAGGTGTTTCATCGCCTGGCAATGCCAACGGTGGTGGTGGATTATGCACACACCCCGGATGCCTTGAGTAAAGCTTTGCAAGCCTTGCGACCACATTGTCAAGGGCGCTTGTTCTGTGTGTTTGGCTGCGGCGGAGATCGGGATCGAGGGAAGCGCCCGTTAATGGGGGCGGCGGCTGAAACCTATGCCGATAGGTTGTTGATCACCGATGACAACCCGCGCCATGAGACCTCTGCTGCGATTATTGCTGAGATTCTCGGTGGTCTGCAACGCCCTGATGCAGCGCGGGTAATTCCAGATCGCGCACAGGCGATCAGCACTGCGCTGGCCGAGGCTGGGCCGAGCGATGTGGTGCTGGTTGCGGGCAAAGGTCATGAAACCTATCAAGAAGTGGGATCGCAACGGTTACCTTTCAGTGACCGCAGCTGGGTCAGCCAACAACTGGGATTGGCGTGCTGATCGCAGACTTGACGGCGAACCACAGAGCGCCTAACTTGATCGGGTTGCAGTGCCAACAATCCAACCTAAATGAGTTTACTTGCTACTGAATCACGGGAGTCTTACACATGAAATCCTCACACACGATCTCTGGCATGGCTGTTTGCTGTGGCTTAGTGCTGTTGTCGGGCAGTCTGTCGGTATCCGCAGCCCCCGATCCCGCCAAATGCACCGAGGCGGTCGCCAGCGTTGAAGAAGCAAGCGCTTGTATTGCGCTCAAGGTCAAGTCGATCAATAAGAACGTGAAAAAACTGAGTACCGAGCCTGATCAGAAGAAGCAAGAGCAATTATTGGATGCCACCAATAAACTGCAAGATGCGTTGAATAAATGCAACCTCCAACTCACGGCGGCGATGAAGTTAGCGGGTAAATCCTGTGGCGCGGGCAATGGTGAAGGCTAAACCAAACTGGGTATGCAATCGCACCATTATTTTTCTTTAAGTATCAGCGCTGACGCCTTGGGCTTCAGCGCTGCGCATTTTTTGCTCACCCAGGCAGAAGAAGGGCGGCTGTGCGGACATAATTTTCAGGTACGCTTGTCCTTGTGTGGCGAACAAAACGCGATAGCGCCGCTGTTCGATGCCGGACAGCTCCGACAAATTGGCGTGGCGCGTTGCCAAGCACTCCATCACAAAATCTTGTTGCCTGGCGCGCAGACCAAGCTGCAATTGCGCAGTCACGAAGGTTTGCTGTGGGTAGACCTCGACCAGCGCCGTTTTGCCTTTCCTGAAAGCGACTGTCTGGTGCTGCCTTTGGTCAATACCAACAGCGACATGCTGGCCGCGTACTTCAGCACAGAATTGGTCAAAACCCTGGAAAGTAGCCGCAGCCTGTTAAAAATTCACTCGCTGGAAGTCGCCGTGTCGGCAACCGTGGGCGAATGGAGCAGTTGTCGGCGGGTATTCGGGCGCGGCGAAGATGCCTAAACATCCCGGTAGGTAGTGTGGTTCACGCATTGAGGTCGGGAATCAAGCGGCTGTGTAGGCGCGAAATGCTGTCCTTCAGCGTCAGCTTGCGCTTTTTGAGACGACGCATTTGTAATTGGTCGATGTAGACTTCTTCCGACAGGCGCTGGATCACATCATCCAAGTCCCGATGTTCCTGTCTCAGTTCCTCAATGCGCTGCAAAATCAGCAGTTGCTCTTCTACGCCAAGCTCTGTCATGAGTCTCAATTGACCTGTTTGAGTTGTTCCAACATCTCCGGTTCCAGATCGAGACCGACTGACCAACCGGGGTTCAGGGCAATTCCGTACTGACGGCTGCCCATTTTTTCTAAAATCCACTTAAACTCCACCAATAATCCCGCTTCATAGCCCGGATAGTCTTGCACAAAAGGCTTGGCGCGTTCTGGGCTGGTGAACACCGTCAGCACTTCGGTGCCGTCTTCTGCTTTCAAGGACAGCGGCTGTGCTTGTTGGGATTCTTGAAAACCGTTGATCCGATGCTTGCTATAAATCGGCATGAACACCTGCGCGGCCAGGAGTTCGTGCATGAACTCCTCGCCACTGATCAGCCCCTCTTGCGCTTGTAACAACTGGGTTTCCAAGACATTGTGGGCTTCAAAAACGTCCGTATTATCCTGCATATCTCAGTGACCTTGTTGGATGGTGTAAAGCGATTAACCCGGTTGCTATCGCCCCCGTTCCCGTTCCCGTTCCCGTTCCCTGAGCGGAGCCGAAGGGAGCGGAGCCGAAGGGAACGGAAGGGCAGCAACCAGTGTCCTGCTACAATGGTATAGGGTGTATACCGCACTCTGCAAGCGCTGCAAACCCAAAGGAGGACGCTATGAAAGCCATATTACTCACTGCCGCTGGTGGCCCCGAGGCACTCAATTACCAAGAATACCCGATGCCAAGCGCACCCGATCCGCACTTTATCCGGGTGCGTCTCCAGGCGGCGGGTGTCAATCCGGTTGATTATAAACTGCGGCAACGGGGTGGTTTCTACCCTGAACAATTACCCGCCATTTTAGGTTGTGACGGTGCCGGTGTGGTCGAAAGCATCGGCAGTGCCGTGGTGCGTTTTAAGCCGGGCGATGCCGTGTATTTTTGCAACGGCGGACTGGGCGGAGCCGAGCCGGGTAATTATGCCGAATACACCGTGGTGAATGAAGACTACGCCGCGCTTAAACCGCCCACTTGGTCAATGGTAGAAGCGGCGGCTTTGCCCCTGATCTGGATCACCGCTTGGGAAGCCTTGGTAGATCGCGCCAAACTTCAGCCAGGACAACGGGTGTTGATCCACGCCGCTGCCGGTGGGGTCGGTCATGTCGCGGTGCAATTAGCCCGTCATTTAGGGGCCAAGGTCGCAGTCACCGTCAGCAGCCCAGAAAAAGCCGCGCTGGCGCGTCGTTTGGGCGCAGATCACTGCATCGACTACAAAACCACCGATTTTGTGCAAGCCACGCTGGATTGGACAGGTGGCGAGGGTGTCGAGGTGGTGTTGGATACCGTCGGCGGCGAGCTGTTCGCCCGTTCCTTTGCTGCCACCAAGCTTTACGGTCATCTGGTGACGTTACTGGAGCCGCCGCTGGATACCGCCGCCATCAAACTGGCTAAACTGCGCAATCTCAGCCTGAGTTTTGAACTGATGCTCACGCCGATGTTGTGGTCCTTGCACGAAGCGCGCATCGCCCAGCGGCGCATGTTAGAAGCAGCTAACCAGTTGATTCAGGAAAACCGCTTGCAAATCAAAGTGGCGCAGACCTTCCCCCTGGCAGAGGCGGCGCTGGCGCACACGCGTCTGGAAGCCGGGGGTTTCATCGGCAAACTCGTGTTGCACATCCCGTAAAACCGTCACCACGAGCCACCGAATTTATTTCAGTAATCCTTGCAAGCGCTCGATTTGCAACAGAATAATTTGATTATCTTCGGTGTCTACCCAAGCTTGTTTTTTAAACAGGCTCAACACCCGGCACAGGGTTTCTGCCGACATGCCCAAACGACTAGCCAGTTCAATCCGGCGATGCGGCAGATGCGTGACCCGATATGGTGGGCCTTCATCCTCGCAATGTTCGAGTAAATAGGCCGCCACCTTCTGTTCTGCGTTAAACAAACCGAGGGCCGTGACTTGACTCACCAACTGATGCAAACGCACGCTCATGGTTGCCAATATTTTCCAACTGACTTGCGGATAGGCTTGCAAAAAACGGTTAAAGCGCATGCTGTTGATCACAATCAGATCGGAATCCAATAAAGTGACCGCGCTCACCGGATAACCCTGACCAGAAAACATCGCCGCTTCCGCAAAAGTCTGGCCTGCCTCAATAAAATCAACGACTTTCTTCTGATCCTGAGGGCCGCTACGGTACAGTTCGACAAAACCGCTGAGCAGCAGATAAAAAGCGCTACAAGGCGCGTCTTCGACAAACAGCACGGTGTGTGCAGGCACGTATTGATAATGGCAGAGCTTGCTCAATAACTGGAACTCATCATCGGCATAATGAGAAAACAGGGTGGTTTCACGCAAGCTACGCAATTGTGCCGGGTTTAAAACACGGGAGTGATGCACGAATCTCGCTCTCTCAGGTCAGGATTATGTTGGGAATATACCACGGTTTGGAAAGCATACCGCGTCGTGGTGATGGGAAGTGTCGGTAGCGCAAGCAATCCCAGCCGCGCTGGGTTAAAATCTAGGCTTATTTATTAGCTGCTCTCTTATGTCGCACACTGTGTTGTCTCCGACTTCCCAAACCGCTCTGGCCTTAGCGCCCTGGCATCAGCCCTTGTGGGCACGCATTCAGGCCGCCCGGGCGGAGCAGCGGTTGCCCCACGCGCTGCTGCTCGCGGGTCTGCTTGGCATGGGTAAAATACAATTTGCCAGCTATCTGGCGCAAAGTCTGTTATGCACCCAACCCGAGGCCAGCGGTGCGCCCTGTCAGCGCTGCAAAGCGTGTCATCTGTTCCAGACGGGCAATCACCCGGATTGGCAACGGGTGGAACCCGCCGAAGTTGGCAAACAAATCCGTATCGATCAGATTCGTGAATTGATTGACGCGGCACACTTGACCGCCCATTATCACGGTTATCGCATCTTGCTGATTTGTCCCGCCGAGGCGATGAATGACAATGCCGCTAATGCCTTGCTTAAATTGCTGGAAGAGCCGCCCGCACAAACGCTGTTGCTGTTAATCAGCCACCAACCGCTGGCGCTATTGGCGACTTTGCGTAGTCGTTGCCAGCGTCTTGAATTCAAACGCCCGCCCGAGACTCAGACCACGCCATGGCTGGCTGAACAACTCGACAGCACCGCTCCGGCCCCGGCGCTGTTGTTGCAGTTAAGCGCCGGTGCGCCGTTGGCCGCTTTGGCGCTGGCTGCCGAATTCCCGCAGCGCCAACTGCTGTTTCACAGTTTCCAACAGTTATTGCAAGGCCAGGAAGACCCGGTACAGGTTGCTGAACAATGGCTGGGAGTCGGTGCGGAGCCGGTGTTGCGGTGGTTATTGAGTTGGACGATGGATTTATTGCGCTATCGCGCAAACGCCCCGGCGGCGGCGCTCAATGTCGATCTGCAAGCCGCGCTGATGAGCATGGCCCGCCAGTTAGACAGTCGCGCCTTGCTCAGTCTGTTGGATTTACAACTGGAAAGCCGTCGCCTGTTACGCGGTAGCTCGAATGTGAGACCCCAGGGTTTATTAGAAGTCGTTGCCATTGCTTGGTTTAAGGAGGCTACACGATGTTAAAGAAAAGCGGCATGATGGGGCGCGGTGGGATGCTCCAATACCACATCAAAGACAGCAATATACTGTATATGTCCTATTTGCCCTTTCTGAAAAATGGCGGTTTATTTTATCCCACTGAGAAACCGTATCGACTGGGCGATGAAATCTTTATGTTGCTGACTTTGCTGGACAGTAGCGAAAAAATTCCAGTAGCCGGAAAAGTGGTGTGGATTAATCCCAAAGGCGCACAAGGCAATCGGCCTTCTGGTATCGGCATTCATTTCGGCGATTTGGATAACGGCGCGACCCGCAGCAAAATAGAAAACTTGTTGGTGGGTTTGTTGCGTTCCGACAAAAGCACTTTCACCATGTAAACAAGGACGGTTATGGGGTTATTAGTCGATTCCCACTGCCATTTAGACCTCAGCGAGATACCCACCGCCACTTTGCTGGAAACCGCCCACACGGCAGGCGTGGGTTATTTTCTCAATGTGTCGGTCGATTTAGCCAGCTTTCCTCGGGTGCTGGCGGCGGCGCACCAATACCCAACGGTGTATGCCAGCGTCGGCGTTCACCCCAATAGCCAACCGCCGCAAGACACTGAAGTGGCGCAGTTATTGGCCTTGGCCGATGATCCTAAAGTATTGGCGATAGGCGAAACCGGGCTGGATTATTTTCGCAGTCCCAGCGCACGTAGTCGCGATCTGCTCCCTGAGCGTAGTCGAAGGGAAGGCGACTTAAACTGGCAACACGCCCGTTTTCGCAGCCATATCCGTGCTGCCCGCGAGTGTGGCAAGCCGTTGATTATTCACTGCCGAGAAGCCCGCGACGACACTTTACGCATTTTGCGCGAAGAACAGGCGCAGCAAGTGGGTGGCATCATGCACTGTTTTGTCGAAGACTGGGACACCGCAGTGGCCGCGATGGAGCTGGGTTTTTATATTTCTTTTTCCGGGATTGTCACCTTCAAAACCGCCACCACTTTGCAAGCAGTGGCCCGCCGTCTGCCCGCTGAACGCTTGTTGGTAGAAACCGATGCGCCCTATCTAGCGCCGATGCCGCATCGCGGCAAACCCAATCAACCGGCCTATGTGCGCCATGTGTTGGATTTTATTGCTCACTTGCGCGACGAAGCGCCCAGCACGCTGGCTGCTATCACCACTGAAAATTTTTTCCGGCTGTTTGCCCACGCTCAACCTCCACAGGAGACGCCATGCCCATCTTGATGCCTAAAGGCCCCAGCAACCTCGAAGAATACCTGGAACTGATCGATCAAGCCCTGTTTGAAGTCGAGGACACGCGGGCGGCGATGGAATATGAAATGGAAGGGATGGAACACGCCCTGAAATTCATCGACGAATTAGAACGCGCTCTGCGCCAGTTACGCGCAGAACTCAGCGCCGGTGAACATCTGTTTGGCGGCACTGACTTGCCCTATATGGCGATCATCGCTAAGCAAACCCTGCAAACCGTACCGTTCAAACGCTTACTCGAAGACATCAACCAAGCCCATCGCCACGGTTTGACGTAACAGCGATTGAGACGGTCGGTGCTTCTGGGACTGGCCGCCTTGACGAAGCTCCCCGCCATGACCCGCGCAAGGAAAAATCCCTGTATGCGTTCCCCCTCTCCCGTTGCCTCAATAGACAACGCCGCGTTCATCGCCGCGTTGCAAGCGTGTCTGCCGCTGGGTGCGGTGTTGTCGCAAACCGAAGACTTGCGGCCTTACGAATGCGATGGCTTGTCGGTGTATCGGCGTTTGCCGTTGGCGGTGGTACTGCCAGAAACCGTGGCCCAGGTGCAAGCGGTGTTGCGGCTGTGTCATCAGCAGCAAGTGCCGGTGGTGGCACGGGGTGCGGGCACTGGGCTATCGGGCGGTGCCTTGCCGCAGGCAGATGGCGTGTTGTTGAGTCTGGCCAAACTCCAGCGCATCCTCGCCATCGATCCGGTGCGCCGTCTGGCGCGAGTGCAGCCGGGGGTACGCAACTTAGCGATTTCTCAAGCAGTTGCCCAGTATGGTTTGTATTACGCCCCTGATCCTTCCTCTCAAATCGCCTGCACCATCGGCGGCAATGTCGCCGAAAATTCCGGCGGGGTACATTGTCTTAAATACGGCCTGACCGTACACAATCTGCAACAACTCACGATAGCGACTATCGACGGCGAATTGCTGACGCTGGGCGGTGACGGCCTGGACGCGCCCGGTTATGACTTATTGGCGTTATTGACCGGTTCGGAAGGGCTATTGGGCGTGGTGGTGGAAGTCACGGTGAAGCTGTTGCCGCTACCAGCCTGCGTACAAGTGGTGCTGGCCGCGTTTGATGAAGTGGCGAAAGCGGGCGCGGCAGTGGGCCAAATCATTGCGGCAGGGATTATTCCCGCCGGTCTGGAAATGATGGATAAACTGGCGATTCAAGCGGCTGAAGCCTTTGCCCACGCCGGTTATCCAGTGGATGCCGCCGCGATTTTGTTGTGCGAACTGGACGGCAGCCAAGCCGAAGTGCCCGAACAAATGCAGCAGGTACAACAGATTTTAACCGACAGCGGAGCCACCTCGATCCGTTGTGCCGAGACGGACGCCGAGCGCCTGGCTTTCTGGAAAGGCCGCAAATCGGCGTTTCCAGCCGTGGGTCGTTTAGCCCCTGATTATTACTGCATGGACGGCACCATTCCGCGCCACCGTTTGCCGACGGTGTTGCAGCGCATCAGCGACTTGTCGAAAACCTATGGCTTAGCCGTGGCTAACGTGTTCCACGCGGGCGACGGTAACTTGCACCCGCTGATTTTATTCGATGCCAATCAGCCCGGCGAACTGCAACGCGCCGAGGCATTTGGGGGCGAGATTCTGACGCTGTGTGTCGAAGTCGGCGGCACCATCACCGGTGAACACGGCGTGGGCATGGAAAAAATTGATCAGATGTGCGTCCAGTTTCAAGCCGCCGAACTCAGTCAGTTTCATGCGATCAAAGCCGCTTTCGATCCCGATGGCTTGCTCAATCCTGGCAAGGCCGTGCCGACTTTGCACCGCTGTGCCGAATTGGGGGCGATGCACGTCCATCAAGGACGTTTGGCGTTTCCTGAACTGGAGCGGTTTTAATGAGCCAAGACCTCACCGCTTCGCTGCAAGCCCAGGTGCAACAGGCCGCTGCCGACCGTCGCCCGTTGCGCATCGTCGGCAGCGACAGCAAAGCTTTTTACGGCTGCGCTGGTCACGGCGACCCTCTCGCCGTGACCGACCATCGCGGCATCATCCATTACGCCCCGACCGAACTGGTCATCACCGCCCGTGCGGGCACGCCCTTGCGCGAAATCGAAACCGCCCTGGCCGCCGAACAGCAAATGCTCGCGTTTGAACCGCCCTATTTCGGCCCCGGTGCGACGCTGGGCGGCACGATAGCCGCGCATTGCTCTGGACCACGCCGGGCTTATGTCGGCGCGGCGCGGGATTTTGTGCTGGGTACGCAGTTGATCAATGGTCAGGGCGAAGTGCTGCATTTTGGCGGCGAAGTGATGAAAAATGTCGCCGGTTATGATGTCTCGCGGCTGATGGCGGGCGCACTGGGCACGCTGGGGGTGTTGCTCAGCGTCTCGCTGAAAGTGTTGCCGCATCCCCCGGCAGAAATCACCCTGGTGCAGACAGTCAGCGACACCGCCGCCCTGGATCAACTGCATCGCTGGAGCGCCCTGCCGTTGCCAGTGTCGGCCAGTTGTTATGTAGACAATCAGTTGTGGATACGGCTGTCAGGCACCGCAGGCGCGTGTGCAGCGGCCCAAGCCCTGATCGGCGGCGAACAGGTCGAAACCGGCCAGGCGTTTTGGCACAACCTCAAAGAACAGCAGCATCCGTTTTTTGAACCGACACTGCCCTTGTGGCGCTTGTCGCTGGCTTCCAACGCGCCGCCTTTGCCCTTGCCCGGCAGATGGCTTTACGAATGGGGCGGAGCCTTGCGCTGGCTGCACAGCAACGCCAGCGCAGACGAGATTCGTACCCATGCACAACGGGCTGGCGGTCACGCTACCTTGTTTCGCGGCGGGCCACGCGATGCGGTGTTTCAGCCCTTGTCGCCGGGGTTGTGGGCACTACATCGGCGACTCAAACAAGCTTTCGACCCCCACGGTATACTCAATCCAGGACGGCTCTACCCGAACCTCTAACCATGCAAACCCAACTCAGCGCCGCTCACCTACACACGCCGCAAGGCCAAGAAGCCGACGCGATTTTGCGCGCCTGCGTCCACTGCGGATTTTGCACCGCCACCTGTCCCACTTATCAACTGCTGGCGGATGAGCTGGACGGGCCACGCGGGCGGATTTACCTGATTAAACAGGTCCTAGAAGGCCAGCCGGTGACTGCGAACACCCAACTCCACCTGGATCGCTGCCTGACTTGCCGCGCTTGCGAAACCACCTGCCCCTCTGGCGTGCGTTACGGGCGTTTGCTAGAAATCGGACGCACGCTGGTGGATCAAGCCGTGCCGCGCTCGTGGTGGACAAGCGGACAGCGTTTTTTACTGCGCAGCGTGCTGTCCTCGCCGCGTCGTTTTGCCGCCCTGCTGTGGCTGGGGCGGTTGCTACGACCTTGGCTGTCGGCAGAATTGCGCGCCAAATTACCACCCCGACCAACGCCCTTGGCTTGGCCTTCGACCCACGCACCGCGCGTTGTGTTGGGGCTGGCTGGTTGTGCGCAAAGCGTAGCCACGCCCAACACCAACGCCGCCGCCGCGCAAGTGCTGGCGCGTCTCGGCATCCGCTTGGTGCTTGTCCCCAACGCCACGTGCTGCGGCGCAGTCAGCCAACATTTAGGAGCCGCTGAAGCAGCGCGAGCGGCGATGCGGCGCAACATCGACGCCTGGTGGCCGTCACTGGAAGCGGGCGCAGAAGCCATCGTGATCAGCGCCAGCGCCTGCGCCCTGATGGTAAAAGAATACGGCCATTGGCTACGCGACGATCCGGCCTATGCCGCCAAAGCACAGCGCGTCTCCGCCTTGGCTAAAGACCTCAGCGAAGTGTTGCGCGACGAACCGCTACCGCCCGCCCTGTTTGCCTCGCCCTTGCCGCGTGTGGCGTTTCACAGCCCTTGCACTTTGCAACACGGCCAGTCATTAAACGGCGTGGTAGAAGGCATTTTAAGCCGCATTGGTTTTCCACTCACCCCAGTCCCCGACAGCCATTTGTGCTGCGGTTCCGCAGGCACTTATTCCCTCTTACAACCGCAGTTATCCCAACAATTACTCACCAACAAACTGCGTGCCCTACACAGCGCACAACCAGAATTCATCGCCACCGCCAATATCGGCTGCCAACTGCATTTATCCAGTCGCGCCGAACGCCCAGTGTTGCATTGGATTGAGCTATTGGCGGCTTATTTGCGGGAAGCCTGATGTAGGTAGGAGCGGTTTGCAACCGCGATTTTTTAGCTCAGGGCTTGGGAGATGCACCCATATTCATCTCAGGCGCTTCCACCAACACATACGGCGACCAATCTTCGGCAGATTTACCCTCGCTGATGTAGGCCAGTTTCACTGTACGCAATACATCCGCTGGATGGGTTTCACCCGCTTCTTTCAATAGCCAGCGACGGTAGAAGGTGTCCATGAATTCATAGGCTTTGGCGTCATCGAGTTTTTTTAAGCTCATCAACACCTGCTGCGCTCCAGCAATACGGAATGCGCGCAATAGGCCATACACGCCTTCGGAATAATCCACCACACCTTGCCCCGTATCACAGGCCGAGAGAGTGACTAATTCGGTGCCGGTCAGATTCAGATCAAGGACTTCGATGGCGTATAAAATCCCGTCCTCGCCCTCTGTCTCGCCGCGCAGGCCATCGTTGGCGTGCGCCAGCGCCAAGCCGGAAAGCACCAAAGGTTGCGCCGACCAGGTGTTTTTCTCCAGGTAAAAACCATGCGTGGCAAGATGCAGAATGCGCGGTGCTTCGGTGATTTTTTTAAGACTTTCCTCGTTCGCATTCAGCCACAAGAACGCTTCACCTTTATCCGTGGCGGCGTTGAAGTAACCGCGCACTTTTTTCGCTTCCCGTTCAGTGGCAGGCAGGGGCTTGAAGCCACACTGGATTTGCTCGGTAATGCTGCGATGGCGGTTGTCAGTGGCGTTTTTGCAGTCGTCTTTGAGCAATGGGCCGTAATCAATGCCGCCTACTGCCACCAGATTTTTGGCTTTTTCCTTTGGTGAAGTGCGCAGCAAATCCCGCGCATTGCTCAAACGGTGCAGGATTTGCCGCTCGATCCAATACCGTCCGTCCGGAAGTTTCAAACGCTCAAAGTTGAGCAAGTGCAGCCAGTGGTCAGGCACGATGTACAGCGCATCGAATTTTGCCAGTTCTTCGTCCCAGGCCGCAAACAGGTGTTGATACAAATCCTGCTCTGCTTGTGCCGCCCCGTCCTTCAACAGCGCGCCACGCGCCAGGGTGTCTTTCACCGGCCCCAAATCACGCAATCGCAATTCCCCGCCATCCTCAGCAGGCAGCAGCAGAGCCAGGTAATGCGGTTCCTGCAATGCCTGCTTTTCCGGGTCGAAAGGCCGGTACACCTTGATTGCCAGCAAGGCGCTGTAGCGCGGCAGGGCGCTGCGCACGGTGTCCAGTTCCAGTTCGCGCACCGCCAGATGTTGTTTGTACACCCGGCTGTGCGCGCTGAGTTGCACTTCCAAATTGTCCAGTTCAGCCAGTCGGGTTTGCAACGCCTCGGGCTGGGCATTTTTCTGATTGGCGAGAAAACTCAACTCGCTACGCGCCACACGGATTTTTTCTGCCAGTTGTTGAATTTCCGGGTCGTCGGCATGGCGGCTGAGGCGCTGCAAATACGCGGTTTCCTCAGCCTGCACCTGGTTCCAGCGCAACAGCACCGTGGCCGCGAATTGATTAGTTTCAGCGGACGGATGTTGCATTGCCAGGCTCAGGGCAAAGTCCTGCAATATAGTCTGCTGGGTCAGAAAACGCCGCTTCTGCGCCTCGCCCAGGGTGGTGGACAGTTCCACTGCCGCATAACCCAGGACGGCTGTTTGTAGTCGTTTTAGCAAGCCTAATGCTTTTTGTGGTTTATTCATTTCCAGATGCAAACCGATGAGGTTTTGCATTACTATCATGTTTTGTGGGTGTTTCTTCCCCAATACACGTTCACCAATATGCAAGGCATGTTGATACATGGACTCGGCTTTACCATGCTTACCCCGGACTTTATAAAATACTGCAAGGTTATTGACACTAAGCAAGGTATCTGGATGTTCCTCGCCTAACACCCGTTCGCATATATGTAAAGCACGTTGATATAGGGATTCGGCTTTGCTATAAATGCCCATGAATTCATATACAACGGCTAAATTATTTATACTTTCTATGGTTTTTGGATGCTCCTCACCTAATATGTTTTCTCGACCATTAAGCGCACGTTGATGCAATATTTCGGCCTCGTTATATCTACCTAAAGAGCTATACAACGCCGCTATATTATTAATAGTTTGCAAAGTATCTGGATGTTCCAAGCCTAATATTTGCTTCTGAATGCCCAGCACACGTTCGTACAAGGGGACGGCTTCGTCATAACGCTCTTGGGATTCATATAATACCGCCAGATTGTTGATACTTCTTAAGGTTTCTAGATGCTCCTGTCCCAGCACCCGTTCCCGAATCTTGATTAAATGTTGATATAACGATTCCGCCTCACCATAGCGCCCCTGACTCTGATATAAAAACGCCATGTTATGGATAAAACTTAACGTTTGAGTATGCTCTGGTCCTAAAGTTTTCTTACTTAGATCCAGCGCATATTGGTAGCGCTGCTCGGCTTCCTCATAGCGGCCTTGGGCCTGATATAAAAACGCCAAGTTGTTGACGCTGATTAGGGTATCTGGATGTTCCTTGCCTAACGCCTTTTCACGCACACGCAGCGCATGCTGGAGCAAAGATTCCGCCTCATCATAGCGTCCCTGATATACATATAATGTCGCTAAATTACTAACATTGGTCAATGTTTGCGGGTGTTCCTTGCCCAGCACCTCTTCACTCACGCGCAGGGCACGTTGCAGCAACGGTTGGGCGGCCTCGTACTGGCCCACGCTTTGGTGCAGTTGCCCCAAGTTGTTGAGGGCAGCCAGAGATTCCTGGTGTTTCTCACCGAGTTTTTGTTCTGCGTATTGCCAGGTTTGCCGGGCCAATTCGATAGCTTCGCGGTATTGACCGTCGGTGAAGAGTTCGACCACGATGCGGTTGAGGACGCCCACCAGTTCTTCAGGTTCGGGCGCTTGGCCGGTTTTTTTCTGCATCTCTGCGGCAACCGCTGCCACGAAATCCTGTGCTTCATCCGCCCCGGTGGGCGGCGCGGCGTGGACTGGATGGAACAGCAAGGGGCAAAGTAATAACAACAGGCGGGCGGTTTTCATTAAGGTTTCTCCAGTTCAATCCGTCGGCAGGTCTCTGAACGGATTCAGTATGCGCAGGGTTTCTATGGTTTGCCGACATAAATCCTATCCCGTGGCAAAGGCGTGAAGACGCTGACTTGACGTGGAACCAAGTCTTGTATGCGCACTTTGTCACGCCGGGAAATTGCGCTGGCATTCAGATCAATGCCTTCCTCCGTAGCAATCTGGCGCAGCAAAATCTGCATCAATTGCAGTTTGTCGGCATGAGGCAGTTGATCCATCAGGGGTAGAATTTCATGTACGGTCATGTTGGTTCCTCGTTTGATGCGGCAGTTTCAAGAACAACTCGTGTATTGCGGCAACACCCGCAGCGCCCGCACCTCGCCCAGCGGCACATGCAGCACAGCGGGTTGCAAGGTGGGCTGGGTTTTTTCGGGGTAAAACAGCAAAGCCTGTCCGCTGTTTTGCAGCAGCAGGCGGTAACAACCTAGCGGCAGGGCATTGGACACCGCCTGCAAGTCCGGGGCTTGCTGGGCATCGTTTTTCAGCCACACTTTCACCCGGGGATAAGCCGGAAAATCCTGCTGTTGTTGCACCTGAAACTGGCTGATTGCGCTGTGGCGGGCGAGTTGGTAGGCGCTGGTGAACATCACCAGGATCAGCAGCGGCACCAGGGCAGTGACTACCTCTTGCGCAAGCCGGGCGCGGCGGCGCAAAAACCACCAGAGCGCCACCATGCCCAAATACAGAAACAGCAGCCACCAGTGGTCGCGCAACACCCAAAAGCCGTAGATGATGAAATACTCGCCGGGAATGTCGATGGACAGCAGGCCCAGATTGAACGCAGCGTAATAGGCGTAGGCATAGCTCCAACCCATCACATAAATCAGCGCGGTCCATCAGCGAAGGCACGCTGATCCACTCCCACCAGCGCAGCCTGTCGTCGTTTGTTTCCTGGTTCATCGGTTTAATCTCCTCTGGGTATTATAGGACCAAGCCCGGATGGCCTGCTGTCCTTGCACGGCGCGCAATTGGCATGGTCAGCAGGTAAAACCGTCCAGCCTTGTGCGCTGTTTTGCACCATCACGCCCTCCGCATCGGCGCAAAAAAAGCGCGGCTGGGGATCGTTCTGGCGCTGTTGTTGGGCACAATTTCTGACCACATTGTCGTTGACCGGATTATGCAAACATAGGCAATCGTCGCTGGCGGGCACTTGATCAGCACGCACAAGCAGCGGAAACAGCAGGAGTATGGGTAAAACAGCCGTATTTTTCAGGCGCATAGCAGATTTCCTCAATAACAGGCCGGATATTACCGGGGCGGGAAAAAGCATAGCAGAAAACCACAGGCGGCAAGCATAAGCACAGGTTTTTCTGCTGCGCTGCTTCGACTACGCTTGCTTCGACTACGCTCAGCACGAGCAGCACAAGTAACGACGACTTTCTAAGCGTCTATATTCTTAAAAACAGAACATTATCAGCAGTTCCTTGTCAAAACTAAGCGGCGCGATGGCTCGTGTTTGCGCCTGCCGCAGAAAAAGACCTGGCAGGTTTTGAAAACCTACCAGGTCTGCACCGAGAAAAAACCCACTTGACACATCCATACCGGTTGGTATCTAATAAATCCATGCAAACCAAACAGCCCGATCTCACCCGCGATAAAGTGCTAGAAGCCGCTTTCAATGAAATCCACCGTAGTGGTTTTCAGGCAGCGAGTATCGCCAACATTCTAGCCAACACCGGCTTGACCAAGGGAGCCTTGTATCACCACTTTCCTACCAAGCAAGCGCTGGGACTGGCAGTGGTAGATGAGGTAATTTACCGGGTTTTGGAAACCCGTTATTTCATTCCCTTGCGCGACAGTGCGCATCCGCTAGACACCTTGCTGGATTTTCTGGAGGACATGCCGGAACGCGCCGAGGTGCTGGTGCCCTTGGGTTGTCCGCTGAGCAATTTGATGCAGGAAATGAGTCCTATCGACGCAGATTTTCGCAGTCATTTGTGCGGCGTGATGAATGCCTGGCGCGACGCGCTGGAACACGCCTTGCGGCGCGCTCAGGCAAACGGCGAGGTGCGTGCTGAGGTGAATGCCCATGACGCGGCACTGTTTATTTTTTCCGCCTGGGAAGGCTGTATCGGCACCGCCAAGAGCCTGCAATCCGCAGAGGCGCTGTCGATATGTAGCCACCAGTTGCAGGTTTATATCCGCAGCCTGCGTTCGACGAGCTTGCTGCGTTGCTGATCGCATTGACTGCCTCTGTCCTGCACAAGAAGCGTGAATTGACTGCGGTCAGCGTCGAATATTTACCGCCCGCGCACTGGTTTATCGGCGGCGAATCCTTGGTGGGACAGCATCGCCCCACGTTTTATCTTGAGGTGAAGGTGACGCAAGGCAGCAACAGCGAGGACGAAAAAGCGGCTTATCTCGCTCAGGTGTTTGCTGACGTTGAAATGCTGCTCGGCGAACTCCATCCCACCAGCTATATCGTGATTCACGAAGTGTGCGGCGACGCTTGGGGTTATCAGGGCAAAACCCAGGCTTTCCGCCATCAACAAGCCTCATTGTCCCTTTCTTTTTTTTCAGGAGCTGGTTTATGAATGTCAGTTTAGCCATTGAACAACGCCGTGCCGTCAAGGCATACGATCCCCATCACACGATGAGCGAAGCAGAAATCGAGCGACTCATGGGACTCGTCCTGCTTTCGCCAACTGCCTTTAATATCCAAAATTGGCGTTTCGTGTTGCTGCGCGACGCCGCATTACGCCGCCAGGTGCGCGCCGCTGCGTGGGATCAGGCGCAGGTTACGGATGCTTCGTTGTTGGTGGTGCTGACCGCCGATCTGAAGGCTTGGGAGAAGTCCCCGGAACGCTATTGGTGCCACACCCCGCAAGCGACCCAGGACTATGTGCTACCGGCGATACATCAATATTATGCAGGCAAGGAACAGGTGCAACGCGACGAGGCGATGCGCTCCTGCGGGATAGCCGCGACCAGCCTGATATTGGCGGCACAGGAAATGGGCTATCAATCCTGTCCAATGGATGGTTTTGATTTTGAGGCGGTGGGAAAATTGATCAATCTGCCCGCAGATCACGTCATCGCGATGTTTGTCGCTATCGGCAAGGGGATTACTGCTCCTCACCCACGCGGCGGGAAATTGCCGATGAACGAAGTGGTGATCCGCGATAGGTTTTAAGGTTCAAGCCGCACCGGTTTGAGTGTCATGTGTTCATGCGCAGCGATCAGGCCGATGACTTCCAGCGTTTCGTCTTCGGTTTGACCGCGCCGCAAGGTAATCCGCACCGCGTAGGGCAGACTTTGGGCTTTTTTAGCGGTCCAGGTTTCGCGCCACACAGCTTTATCGTCGTCGCTGTCTTGATAGCGTTCGTCGATGTCGAGATATTCAAAACTGGCTTTATACTCTGATAATAGGTTGATTGCTTTGGCTTTTTTCAAACGTTTGCTGGGTTCGTCGGCGTAAGCGGGCGCAATCCGCAATTCCAAACCCTCGTCATTCTTGCCCGGCTGCAATTGCCAGGCGGTGAGTTCATTAGACCGGCTGGGTGAGACGGTAGAAACCCAAGTGAGACGGTCTTTTTTACCCTCAAAAAACAGATAATCGCGGTTCTCTTTGCTGTCGTGGTACAGGTGCGGAAAAGCCCCTTGCAGGGCGCGTTCAAGCTGCAACAAGCCGAGGCTGGTGTCGAGCTTGTCCTCTAAACGGCTACCAGTGCGCTGCCAGTCGTTCACCACGGTATTCATGCCGAGAATTAACACCGTCATCACCAAGGCAGCCAAGGCCAAAGCCAGCATCAGTTCCAGCAGGGTGAAACCTGATTGGCGTCGCGTAGATAAACCAGACATGAGATAAAGTTATTCCAAAGCTTTGAGGCGTTTCCAGCGCAAACCCTGCACCACCGGCGCGGCTTTGTTGTCGTCGCCTTCGCTGAGATGAAAGGGCGCTAACACATAGAGGATTTTGCGGGTTTGTCGGGCTGGTTTTTCTAAGGGATCATCATCTACCGATTGCAAGCTGCTGGCGTATTGTTTGGGATATTTGGGGTAATCCGATTTACGCTGTATTTGCGCCACGTTCAGGGCGGCTCGCACATACAGACTGCGTTCCAGCGTGGTTTCAGCGCGAAACGCCAGTTGTTTACTGCCGCCCGCCACCGCCATCAGCGTGCTGAGCGTCATGCCGACGATGACCAAGGCCAGCAGCACTTCCAAGAGGGTGAAACCGCGTTGTGCGCTGCGCATCTCAGTCGGGCAGGGTCGTGGAAATCTTGCCGGTGATGGTGTCAATGCTGAGCGTGGCACTGAAGGTCTCATAGCTAAAACTGAACTCGCCGCCGCTGGCTCCGCCGCCTGGAAAAAAGGACACCACATAAGCTTTGCCATCCTGGGTTTTTTGGGTGTCTGGTTTAGGTTCAATCGCTGCGATTTGTGCGTAGCGGCTGACCCAGTGACCGGTTTGGCGCGGACTGCGGGTGGCAGGCGTTGGAGTGTCGGTGCTGGGCGGTTGCGACAGGGTGACTTGACGGGTCTGGCCGCTGATCACCGCGTCACGTCTCGCATGAGTCAACCAGGCCGCCGCTTCGCGCAGATCGGCTTGTAGCCGAATCTGACCGCCCCCGCTGAGGCGCGGCCCCAGCAGCGCGGCGGCCAAAGCGATCAACACCAACACCAGCATCAATTCCAGCAGAGTAAAACCGCTGGCTTTATTCCCAGCTAACGATGTCGGCATTTTCACCTTCACCGCCTTCTTGTCCATCGCCCCCGAAGGAATAGAGATCATAGTCGCTGTTGTGACGGCCTGGTTTTTGGTACTGATAGTCGTTGCCCCAAGGGTCCTTGGGGATGCTGGATTTTTTCAGATAAGGCCCGTTCCAGCGCTTATTGCCGGTGTCGTTTTTCAGTAGCCCATCCAGACTATCCGGGTATTTGCTCACATCCAAGCGGTAAGCATCTAATGCCGCACCCAGATTCACGATTTGCGCTTTGGCGGTATCTCGCTGCGCACCGGCAAATTTGTTGAAAAGTTTCGGGCCGACCAGCGCGGCTAACATGCCAATAATCGCCATGACAATCAGCAATTCAATCAGGGTAAAGCCGCGTATTGAACGGGCGCGGAGGGTGGCGGTCGCCATCTGCATAGTGTGTTCCTTAAATCACTGAATCATTGAGCTTAAAAACATCGCCCCGTGACGGGTTCGTCACGGGGCGGTCTCATCATAACAGAAACCCCAGCGGCTGCGGTGGCGGCTAGTCCAGGCTCAAAGCCATGTCTTGTTCCAGTTGTTTAATCTCGGCGCGTAGCCGCTGTTCTTCAGCCTGTAGCTTGCCGACATCGTTGGGGGCAGACTGAGCCAGCGCTTTTTTCAACTGGGTGCTGTCAGCACGCAAGGACTTGGCTTTCTGCGCTAAAGCTTGCTTTTTTTGCTGTGCCGCTTGTGTGCTGACTTTTTGAGCGCTGATTTTTTTGTTGAGCGCGCTGATGTCGCGATTGAGGCTGTCGCTCTGTCGGCGTAATTGCTCAACTGCGCTTTTAGCCTGCGTTTTTTCGGCTAACAGACCGGACTGGAGTCCTGCTTCCTGGCGTTGTGCCTGATTCAGAGCATCCAGATTGCGCTGGCGTTCTTCAATGCGGCGATCATAGGCCCCCGATTCGATGCCCATCACGCCGCCTAAAAAACCGCCTTCCCGGGGGTTGTCGCTGAGTGTACTACAGCCCACAACGCACAGACCCAGCCCGATAACCACGAAAGACCGATACATAGTCAATACTCCTTGAAACCAATAAACCCAGGTATGGTTGCGAAACCTGGGAAATGCGCGTGCTTGCCGCGTATTAAAGGGCGATAGTGTTGCTCACCGCCTGCAATTGCTTGGTGTTTTTTTCCAATTTCACCTTTTCAGTTTTTAACGCTTTGATGCGTTTGTTCCAGTCGTTCAAGTCGCCTTTTGAGGATTTGTCGGCGTTTTTGCTCGCATCGCTGTACAGGCTTTCAGCGGTCTGCAATTCAGCATCCACGCTTTGTAGTGCCTTGACTGCTTCGGCATGGCGTTTATCCACCGTCGATTTATGGGCTTGCAACGCGCTTTTCTTGCTGCTGTCTTTTCTAAGCTGCGCGTTCAAACTGGAGACTTGGCGTTTATAGTCACGAATATCGCTTTGCAGCGTGCTATTGACCGAGCGGGTGCTTTGTAAAATCTCAGCCGTGTGCTGACTTTCGCCCGCGATGAGGTCTTCTTGGGTGGCATATTGCTCTTTGCGTTTGGCCACTTCATTGCCCAGCAAAAAGCCCAGGCCACCACCCGCCAACGCGCCGATAGCTGCGCCATCCCGTCCGCCGAGTGCAGCACCCAAGCCCGCACCCAACAGGGCACCGATCCCGGCTCCCTCGACTTTGGTTTGCGTGCCGTCGTCTTTGATGCCTAAGCTCTCTAAACAACCAGACAGACTCAGCACTAACGCGCTGGTCACCACGATTTTATTCACACGAGTGTTCATTGTTGTTCTCCTCACGGTTAAGAAGGGCGTGTCAAACAGCTTGTTATTAGAATCCTGACAGGATACACCGAGATAAATCTCATAACCAATTGCCCATCAGGATAAACGGCCCCCAATAATAGGGGTGTGCAAAATCGACGGGGTAGGTGGTACCCGGCTCTGCCGCTGGCGTTGCGGCATGGATAAAGGCATATTGTGCTTTTTGCAGGGCAGCCACCTTGGTGATGCCGGTTTCCTGGCTATGTACCTGATAAAGATGACGCATAAACAAACCGGTACTCTGATCATCGACCGGCCACAAGGTGGCAATCACGCTTTTTGCCCCCTGTTTTTGTGCCAAGGCACCAAAACCTTCTACTTCTTCGCCTTTGCTCAGGCTGCCCACTGCGGTTTGGCAGGCCGACAGGGTGAGTAAGTCCACCTGATTGAAATCATACTCGGCCCGAATTTGCGCCAGACTGAGAATTTCACCATCGCCCAGCAACAAATAAGCATCCTGATCGGTTCGTGGCTGGAACACAAAATGGCTGGCGATGTGTATCACTGGATAAGCTTGATCGAGTACCTCTAAAAAGCTGCGGGCAGTAAATGCCTCGTTCAATTTGATCAAGCCAGGAATCACGCCCTGGGATTTGTGGCCGTTGCTTTCCTCGACGATGCTGTGCAGTTCCTGCTCCACTGCGGGCAAGGGATTGAAATCGCGCCAAGCTTTAGTCACCCCTAAACCGGCCAGCCGCCACTGGGGATTCGGTCGGTCTTTGAGTTTGTCTTTAGAGGCTTCGGTATACAGACTCACCGCATACCGTTCTGCCACGTATTGCTGGCCGTCATACAGCGCGGCGATGGGTAAATAACGCAGCCGACCATCTAAGGATAGCATCAAAGTTTTGGCATTCGCTTGGGCGAGGTCTTTAGCCACCGGGCCTAGCAGCCAGTCATACAGCACTTTGGCTTGGGCCTGTAAGGCTTGGGTGGCTTGCCGTCTGCGGCGCGGATCGGGCGGATTTTTGAAAAGATCGCGAAATTGGCTGATTTTGGCGTCCAGTTCAGCTTCTGTCACCGCCGCTTCGCGACACACTTGCACGGTGGGCGTGGTCAAAATAATCCGCAGCTTGTCGGGCGTGATCAAATAATGCAGTAACACCGCCTCGTGCCCCAATTCTCCCAAAGTGCCCTGCAAGGCGCGCAAAGTATCCAGATTTTTATCCTGAAATAAATCTTTGCGTTTGTACTCTTGGATGCAAGCATTAAAGTTTTGGCGTGCCTGATTCATGATCTCACGCAGTTTGTCTTTTTCAATCTGTTCTGCGGGGGTGAGTTGAGTTTTGTGGCGCAAAGCTTGAAAGGCTTGGGCTTGGCTCACCAATAACTGATCGTCGCCAGTCAAGAGCTGTGCTAAGGTTTGTTCTTCTTGTGCGCTGCTAAAAGTCTGTTTCATCTCCTGAAAATAGCTGGCATAGCTTTGCACACTGCTTTCAACCTCGCCACGCACTTGATTTTGTTGTTGTTCTTCTTCTTTTTTCAGTGCGGTTTTTTGGCTAAACGCTTTCAGCCGACTGCCCAATTTTCCCACCCGACTCAAAATATGCGTCGCCCGTTCTGCCCAGGGTTTTTCCTGCGGACTGTAACTGGCCTGCATCATTCGCGCAGGTTTGGTGCTGTCGTCCTCACGCCGGATAAAATCGTAATATTCCTCTTCCTTGAGCATGGTTTGAATTTGCTGGGCTTCTGACAAACGCCCGCGCTCTATCAATAAACCGGCCAGACGTTTATACACCTGCGCCTTGTCATTCACGAAAGTGCGTTGCAGTTCTTTATCCAGTTGTGCAAGGTTGCGGCGCAAGCTCTGCAAGGTATTCACCGCCTGTTTACCGGCCAGAATTGCGGCATCTGGTTGCTGCTCAGCGGCCAGCACTTGGCTCTGGTTGTCAAGTACCGCCCACAGTAATTCAGGCTGATCGGCGGCTTGAGCAATCACCATCGCCCGCTGCAAATCCGCCTCGGCTTGGGGATAATGGCCCTGAACCCTATGGAGTTTGGCGCGATTGTGCAACAGCATCGCCACCTGTGGATGATCCTTGCCTAACTGTTGTTCCCAAAGGCTCAAAGCGCGTTCATACAAGGGAGCCGCGTCGGCGTAGCGTTTTTGCTCGGTGTATAGCAAAGCCAAGTTATTGAGATGTCGAGCGAGGTCTGGATGATTGGGGCCATAGGCACGTTCTAGCACAGCCAGCGCGGCTTGGTAGCCCTGTTCGGCACGTTGAGTTTGGCCCAGTGCTTGGGCAATCCAGGCTTGATTATTCAAACCTGCCGCGTACAACGGGCTGTTTTCGCCGGGATCATTTTTCCAAATCGCCAGGGCTTGGGCATAAAAGGGTTCGGCTTTGGCATAGTCGCCGAGGGTGCGATAAAGCTGGCCCAGGTTGTTGAAACGGATGCCTAAACTGGTGGGATCGCCTTCCTCTTTTTCTGCGGCTTGTTGATCGATCAGCAAAGCGCGTTTCAGCAAATCCAGCGCGGCGGCGTAATTGCCTTGTTCACGGAACAATTCGGCCAGATTGCTCAGGCGAATCGCAATACGCGGATGATCCAAGCCAAAGGCTATCTTGTCTATTTCCAAGGCGCGCTGGTACAACGGTTCGGCGGCTTTGTAATTGCCCAGACTGCGATGCAGTTCAGCCAGGTTATTCAGATCAATCGCCACATTGCGATGGGTGCTGCCTTGTACGGCTTCGTCAATGCTGAGCGCCCGTTCGTAGAGAGGCTGGGCGCGGGCATAATCTCCCAGTTGATAATAAAGTCCTGCCAGCGCGTTCAGGCTCACCGCCACCGCACCGTGTTGTTGGCCATAGGCCCGTTCGCGTAGCGCCAGCGCTTCCTGGTAAGCGCGTTCGGCATCGGCGTAAGCCTGTCGGCTCAATTGGATGTCGCCGATGAGATAGTGCATCACCGCCGCATCGCTGGGCCATTTTTCGCGGCTTAAATCGGCAGCTTGCTGATATAAAGTCAGCGCCTGATCGACTTGACCGACCTGTTGTGCAGCACGCGCTTCCTGATACAGCGCCTTGTGCGCTTCGCGTTCCTCGGCGGCATATCCAGGCGATACCAGCCACACACTGCCTATCAATAAGCAGACAGCTCGCTTTAACGTTCTCATTGTATTTCTCCACTGATTCCGGTTGGGCTACGGTACAAAGACCTGCTCCTGTGTATGTCGGTCATTTTTTGTGCTTGTGCAGCATAAACTGAGGTGATTGTCGGATTCTAAAATTTTTCATATCCAGTAAATAGGGCAGGTGTATACTGATTTCCGTTGTGTATTTGCAGTGGATATTGATGCAGTAAATATGCACAAAAATTAAAAATTCCATTCATTCGAAGGAGAAATGCTGATGTGGGTTGGTCTCATTATCGCGCTTGCCTGTGCTATCGCTGCGATAGGATATGGCGTGGTCTCGTATCGCTGGATTCTTGCCAAACCGGCAGGCAATGCACGGATGCAAGAAATCGCAGCGGCTATTCAAGAAGGCGCGTCTGCCTATCTTAACCGGCAATACACCACGATTGCGATTGTCGGTGTGATGTTGTTTTTAGTCATCGGCGTGGTGCCTCAGCTAGGCTGGGTCACGGCGTTTGCCTTTGCTATCGGTGCCATCCTATCCGGCTTGACCGGTTATATCGGCATGAACGTGTCGGTGCGCGCCAATGTGCGCACCGCTGAAGCCGCCAAAGAAGGTCTGAATGCGGCGCTGGATGTGGCTTTCAAAGGCGGCGCTATCACCGGCATGTTGGTGGTGGGCTTGGGTCTGCTCGGCGTCACCGGTTATTACATTTTCTTAAGCAGCTATGCGGCTGCCGGTGCCAGCAGTAGCCAAATCATCGCCCCACTGGTCGGATTGGCCTTCGGTGGCTCCTTAATCTCCATTTTTGCCCGTCTGGGCGGGGGGATTTTTACCAAAGGCGCGGACGTAGGCGCTGACCTAGTGGGTAAAGTGGAAGCCGGTATCCCAGAAGATGACCCGCGTAATCCTGCCGTGATTGCCGACAACGTGGGGGATAACGTGGGTGACTGCGCCGGGATGGCTGCTGACTTGTTTGAAACCTATGCGGTGACAATCATTGCCACGATGCTGTTGGGTGCGCTGACTTTCACTGGCGATTCCAGTCACAACGCCGTGATCTACCCGCTGGTGCTGGGCGGCGTGTCCATTATTGCCTCGATTGTTGGCACTTACTTCGTCAAGGTGACGGGTGGTCAGAAAATCATGACTGCCTTGTACAAAGGGGTGGCGGTGTCTGGTGGCTTAGCGGCTATCTTCTTCCTGCCCATTACTTGGTGGTTGATGAGTGGCAACACCTATCAATTACACGATGGTCAAGTCGCTTCTTATTCGCTGATGAGCCTGTATGGTTCGGCCTTGATCGGTTTGTTGCTGACTGCGGGCTTAGTGGTGATTACGGAATACTACACCGCCACTGAATTTGCGCCAGTCCGCCATATCGCTGAAGCCTCCACCACCGGTCACGGCACTAATGTGATCGCCGGTCTCGGTGTTTCCATGCGTTCTACCGCGCTGCCGGTGTTGGCCGTGTGTCTGAGTATTTACTTGGCTTATGCCCTGGCTGGTCTGTACGGCATTGCGATTGCGGCCACGGCCATGCTGTCGATGACGGGGATTATTGTGGCGCTGGATGCGTATGGCCCGATCACCGATAACGCGGGTGGGATTGCGGAAATGGCAGAACTGGGCGATGAGATTCGTAACATCACCGATCCGCTGGATGCCGTGGGTAACACCACCAAAGCCGTCACCAAAGGCTATGCGATTGGTTCAGCAGGCTTGGCGGCGCTGGTCTTGTTTGCCGATTACACCCACGCACTGACGACCCATGCTCAAATCCTGACTCCGGGCGCGTTGCCGTTGACCTTTGATTTATCCAATCACATGGTGATTATTGGCTTGTTTATCGGCGGGATGGTGCCTTATTTATTCGGGGCAATGTCGATGGAAGCCGTGGGACGTGCCGCAGGCTCGGTGGTTATCGAAGTACGCCGTCAATTTCGCGAAATCCCTGGCATCATGGAAGGTACGGCGAAACCGGATTATTCCCGTGCGGTGGACATGCTGACCAAAGCGGCGATTAAAGAAATGATCGTCCCGGCTTTGCTACCAGTGATGGTGCCGGTGATAGTGGGTCTGGCCCTCGGCCCGCAGGCATTGGGTGGCGTGTTGTTGGGCGCGATTGTGACCGGCTTGTTTGTCGCGATTTCCATGACCACCGGCGGTGGCGCTTGGGATAATGCCAAGAAGTACATTGAAGAAGGCAACTTCGGCGGCAAAGGCTCAGAAGCGCACAAAGCAGCAGTCACTGGTGATACTGTCGGCGATCCTTACAAGGACACCGCCGGCCCTGCGATTAACCCATTGATTAAAATCATTAATATTGTGGCACTGATGCTGGTGCCTTTACTCTAAAACTACGGTGTCCAAAAGCCCGGTTTGCACACAAACCGGGCTTTTTGGTGTGGGACACGCGGGCACGGAAGATGCTGAGTTCTGCCTGCCCCGGCTAAATCGAGAGAGTTAGCGTTTCCCACCCACCAGGAGTTTTGTCATGGCGACTACCCGCGATCCACGCCTCAATACCTTACCCAGTGCTGTCTCAACCGTCCCTTCCGCTGATCAGCACGCACACCCCGAAAACAAGCGGCGTTTCATCCGTCACCCCACAGAAATTCCCGTTGAAGTGTCGCTGGTGGCAACTGCGCACAACCGCTTGGCAAAATTACAGGATATTAGCCTCGGTGGATTCGCGTTCATCTGCACCATCGCCTGGCAACCAGGGATGTTACTCAAAGTCCGTTTGCCTTTGGTTAAACCGGTGTTTGAAGCGCTGGCGCGTGTGGTTTGGTCACGCCGCCGCAATAGCTATTACGATGTGGGAGTGACCTTTATGGACGAAGAAGATGCGTTCCGGGCGCGCCTGATCGAGCAGCTTTGCCAAATGGAGATGTATTACCAAAAGCAACGCGGACAGGGCCGCCAAATCAATGCTGAAGAAGCAGCGTTAGAATGGATTGGACTGTATGCAGAAAAATTCAGCGCACGTGAACAGACAGGACACAGCCATGCACCGCTACACTGATTTCTCCTCGTCTTAATCTACGTCATTTTTCGCAAATCGCGACGCCTTTTGGAATCCCCCTTGTTCTAGTCGTTGACGAGCGCGACGCCACGTCAACCACGTTGCATTTTGCCCATGCTTATTGTCCGCATCCTTGCCGTGCTGTTTCCGATCCTAGTCATCGTCGCTCTGGGTTATCTGTATGCACGTCGTTATCCCACCGATATGGGTGTTGCTAACCGATTAAATATGGATATATTCACACCGGCACTGGTGTTTGGAATTCTGGCCGATGCGAATTTTCGCCCTGCTGATTACCAAGCACTGATTGTGGGTGGGACGCTTCTGATTTTGGGCAGTGGCGTGGGTGGGTGGTTACTGGCGCGTTTCCTAAAACAGCCCAATGCAGTCTTGTTGCCCGCACTGATGTTTCGCAACACCGCCAATATGGGAATGCCGATAGCGCTGTTTGCCTTCGGTGAAAACATCTTGCCCGCCACCGTGATCCTGTTCATCACTGCCACCGTGCTGCATTTCACTTTGGGGCTATACATCATGACGCGCCGCGCCCATTGGTCGGATTTACTCCAGATGCCGATTATCTGGGCCACGATTGCCGGTTTTGGGGTGAATTTGAGTGGTCTGCACTTGCCTGCCAGTGGACTACAGCCGCTGACCATGCTAGGTCAAATTGCGATTCCGCTCATGTTATTTGCACTGGGCGTGCGTATGCTGGACATGGATTTTCGCCACTGGAAACTCGGACTTATCGGTGCCCTCTATTGTCCGCTGGCAGGTGCGCTGATGTTCCTCTTGATTGCGCCCTGGTTAGCACTGGACGCGCCGCAATCGGGGTTGCTATTGATTTACGCCGTGTTGCCGCCCGCGGTGATCAATTACATGTTGGCCGAGCGTTATCACCAAGGGCCACAACAGGTGGCTGCGATGGTGATGCTGGGCAATCTATTGAGCCTGGTTAGTCTGCCGATTGCGCTGGCGTTTGCGCTGCCTGCCACGAGGTGAGCGGAAAGCCCACGCAAATCGACAACCCGCCGCCTGGAGCCTGATCGAGTGCCAAACGAGCGCCGTGTAGTTCGGCGATACGCAAGACTATCGACAAGCCCAAGCCGCTACCACTGACATGCAGATGTTTACCCCGATGAAAGCGTTCCAACACCTGCGCCCGATCCTCGACAGGAATGCCTGGCCCGTTGTCGAGTACGCACAACAACAAAGCCGACGCCTCGGCGTCCTCGCGTAGCAGCAACGTCACCGTGCCATCCTGCGGGGTGTAGCGCAGGGCATTGTCCACCAAGTTACGCAACATCAAATACAGACCGCCGACTTGGCCCTGAATCAGGGCGGCACCGCTGAGTTGATCGTCTAAACCCAAATCGATATTTTTGGCCAACGCAGCTTGGGTGTAATCGCTGATCATTTCCACACACAAGGCGCGTAAATCAACGGCTTCCAACACCAAACTGGCTTGTGCATCCATGCGCGCCAGTGCCAACAATTGTTCAACCAAATGCGTGGCATGGGTGACGCCCGCGATCACCTGGTTTAGCGCTTGTGTCCGTTCGCGCTCGTCCTGGCTGCGCTGAGCGACTTCTGCTTGGGTTTTGATACCCGCCAACGGGGTACGCAGTTCATGAGACGCATCTGCCGTAAAACGGCGTTCGTTTTCAAAAGCGTGCGCCAGCCTATGCAGCAACTGGTTGAGCGCATCCGTGAGCGGTTGCACTTCCAACGGCACCAAAGCGGCATTGACCGCCTGCAAGCGAGACGGATCGCGGTGGGCAATTTCTTGAGCAATTGCCAGCAACGGGCGCAAGCTGCGACCGATGCTGAACCAAATCAATAATGCCAACACCGGTAAAGACAGTTGCAACGGCGCTAACACGGAAAACAGAATCTCGGTGACGGTTTCATCGCGCACATCGTAACGTTCGCCGGTTTGCACCTGAATGCCGCCCTCGGTGCGCATGGTAAACACCCGCCAGTGATGACGACCATACTGTTCATCACAATAGCCGTTTGGAAAATTAGCTGAAAATTCAGGGGTATTGGGTGAACGAAAAGTCACTGCGTCGCCTGGAAAGCGAATCAGAAAAGCTAATTTAGCCTCATATTTATGACCTTGATGATGCACATCGTTGGTCAGGATTTCCCTTCGGTGCAGCCGGTTTTCTGTGTATTCATGTTCAACCAAGCCCAGCAAGGCCCGTGCAGTTTGTGCCAGATTTGCATCGAACAACTCAGTGACTTCATGTTTGGCCTCATCATAGGCCCAATAAATGGCTATGCCCCAACTGCACAACACCACGCTCATCATCAGCAACAACAAGCGAGTCCGTAACGACCGATGCCAACTCATCCGCCTCATAAGGGTGGGCCGATCACGTAGCCCACGCCGCGCACGGTGCGGATGCTGTCTTTACCGAGCTTTCTGCGCAAATGGTGGATATGTACTTCCACCGCGTTGCTTTCTATCAAATCATCCCAGTTATACAAGCCCTCTTCCAAACGCCCCCGCGACAGCACCCGCCCGTTGTTTTCCAGCAAAATGTGTAAAATCGCAAATTCTCTAGCGGACAAAGTAATCAATTCACCACCCAAAGTCACGGTGTGAGCTGCCGGATCGACACAGAGCGCGCCATGTTCGAGCCTGGGAGTCGTTCGCCCGTGGCGGCGGCGTAATAGGGCACGCAAACGGGCGCTGAGTTCATCCAGCGAAAAGGGTTTCACTAAGTAATCATCGGCACCGCCATCTAAACCACGAATCCGATCCGCCACGGTGTCACGCGCAGTCAGCAGCAAAATCGGCAAATCAAAGCCACGTTGGCGCAATTCTCTCAGCAGACTCAAACCGTCTTTTTTCGGTAGACCCACATCCAGAATCAGCGCTTCGTATGGTTCGGTTTGTAGCGCCAACTCCCCGGATTCTGCGTCTTGCACCCAATCGACAGCATAGCCCCCCTGAGTCAGACCCGTTTTCACCCCATCCCCTAGCAGGGCGTCATCCTCTATCAACAAAATGCGCATCGTTGAAATCCTGGCAGATTTTTAAAGCATCATAGTGAAGCAATCAGGCTACACTTTACAACCGGGAGATTAAACCGGGCTTAGCTGCGGGTGAACTTGACTCCTTTCAGTTTCCGCTAGACCCAGATTCTCATTATAATCGCCAAAAAGCCTGGATTGTCTTTGATTGAAATCACCAAACCCAGGCCCCACACCCACTGACATAACCAAGAGGACACTAATCATGCGAGGCGCAGGCGGCTCTAGCGGCGGAGTGGGACGATTTTTTATGGGCCTGATCATGCTCACCGCAGGCAGTTATTTGTTTTTCAATGCCATCCAAGTGACCCAACAGTTTGGCTGGGGCGTGCCGCTTTATCATGTCGCGGGGCTGCCGATTACTTCTGGCACGGTGTTGATTCCATTCATCTTTGGTATAGGCATGATTTTCTACAATGCCAAAAATGATCTCGGTTGGCTGCTGGCTTTACTCAGCTTGGTGATGTTGGGAATCGGCATTATCAACAACTTACATTTTCATCTGCGCACTATGAGTGCGTTTGAACTCCTGACCATCCTGGTGTTGATGATTGGCGGCTTAGGCTTGTTTATCAGCTCCTTGCGTGATTTCTCAAAAAAAGACGGCGCAGACTGAATGCGGGTTCAACTTCTCACCTTTATCCCCAGGAAACCCTTATGAATGGATTCACCCTGCTGTTTCTCGCCGTGCTGCTGCTGGGCACGGTCTTGCAATGGTGGCTGGCACAGCGCCAAATCAACGCCGTCACTGCCCATCAACACCACGTGCCCGAGGCGTTCAGCGACAAAATCAGCTTAGCCGAACACCAAAAAGCGGCGGTTTATACCCGAGCCAAAACCCAAATGGGGCAATGGCTGTTGTTGCTGGAAGTCGGGCTGTTGTTGCTGTGGACGCTGGGCGGACTACTCGACGGTCTCGATCAAGCTTGGCGCAGTCTCGCTTGGTCGCCCTTGTGGACTGGCGTGGCAGTGATGCTGAGTCTATTGCTGATCGGCAGCTTAATTGACTTGCCCGTGGCCTATTACCGCACTTTCGTGATTGAAAACCGCTTCGGCTTTAATCGTAGCACCCGGACTTTATTCTTCACCGATGCACTCAAATCTTTGGGCCTGTCGTTGGTGATCGGCGTCCCACTGCTGACCTTGGTGCTGTGGTTGATGAACAGCATGGGCGCGTGGTGGTGGCTGTGGGTCTGGGGCGTGTGGTTAGGCTTTACTGGCTTGATGTTGTGGGCCTTCCCCACTTTTATCGAGCCCTTGTTTAACAGCTTCACCCCGCTGGCGCACGAAGCACTGCGCACTCGGATTGAGCAACTATTGACCCGCAATGGCTTTAGCAGCGAAGGCATTTTTGTGATGGATGGCTCACGCCGTTCTGGTCATGGCAATGCTTATTTCACGGGCTTTGGTAAACACAAACGCATCGTGTTTTACGACACCCTGATCAACGACTTAAGTCCCGCCGAAGTGGAAGCGGTGCTGGCCCATGAGATCGGTCATTTCAAGCACAAACACGTACAAAAACGGTTGCTGAGCATGATGCTGTTCAGTCTGGCCGGGCTGGCTTTGCTCGCTTGGTTGATGGGTCAAGCCTGGTTTTATCAAGGTTTAGGCGTCAGCCAACCCTCTACCTACATGGCTTTGCTGCTGTTCATGCTGGTCTCCCCAGTCTTTTCACTGTTTTTATCGCCGTTATTGGCTGGGCTGTCGCGCCGTCATGAATTTGAAGCCGATGCTTTCGCCGCCGCGCAATCGAACCCTCAGCTACTCAGCCAAGCGTTGGTCAAGATGTACAAAGAAAACGCCGCCACTTTAACCCCCGATCCGTTGTACTCGGCGTTTTATGATTCACATCCGCCAGCCCCGGTGCGAGTGGCACAGTTGGGCAACTTGACTTAACCGCCCTTGTACAACCCTTCTTCTCAGAGTTGTTTATGTCTAAAACGCCCACACCGGGTCAGGTGCGTATCATCGCGGGACAGTGGCGCGGGCGCAAATTGCCCGTGTTAGCATTGCCCGGTTTACGGCCCACGCCAGATCGTTTGCGTGAAACCCTGTTCAATTGGTTAATGCCGATGTTGCCGGGTGCGCACTGCTTAGATCTCTTTGCGGGCAGCGGTGCTTTAGGGCTAGAAGCCGCATCACGCGGGGCCGCCTCGGTGTTATTGATAGAGCAGCAAGCGCAGTCAGTGACCCAGCTACGCAACAATATCCGCACGCTAAACGCCCCGCAATTGACGGTACAACAAGCCGATGCCCTGGCTTTTTTGCAAGGACCAGCCCAGCCTTTCGATCTGGTGTTTGTCGATCCGCCTTTTCAGCAAAATCTGTTAGCCCCCGTGTGCGAGGCGCTGGAACAGCGTCATTGGCTGCACCCCACCGCTTGGATTTATCTGGAAATGGAGAAAAATCTGGCGATGCGCTGGCCCTCGACGTGGACACTGTTGCGTGAGCAACACAGCCGAGAGGTACGCAGTTGTTTATTGCGACGCGATGCTGCGCTTTGATTCGCCCCCAGTTGTCCCAATAAACCCCCAAGCACTACCGCAAAATCTTTTTTTAGCCCCAGGAGTCCCTGATGTCTGAACCGATAGATATGGAATTGAGCAGCGGCATCGCCGCTTTTGAAACTAAGCAATTTGCCCGCGCCTATCCCCTGTTGTCGCCGCTGGCGGAGGCGGGCAACCCAGAAGCCCAGTATCGACTGGCGATCATGTTACAAAATGGGCTAGGCATGGTGCCCAGCCCGGTGCGGGCCTTTGCCTATATGCAGGCGGCAGCGCAGCAGGAACATGCGCTGGCTCAACACGGTTTAGCCTTTATGTACTTGGAAGGGGAGTGTGTTGCAAAAGACGGCGCACAGGCCGCCCTTTGGTTCAGAAAAGCAGCAGAGCAAGGGTTGATCGGCTCGCTGACTACCCTGGCCAGTTTGTACGAACAGGGAATTGGGGTAGAGCAAAATCTCGAAGAAGCGCAGCGTCTCTATAAACTGGCGGGATTTTAGGATCAAACCGCCAACACGGGCTTTGCGGAATCAGCTGTCAAAACGAGCCAGTTCACTCACTGCGCTTGCAGCCAACCCGCTGCCCGTTTGGCAAAATAGCTCAAAATAGCGTCGGCACCGGCGCGTTTGAAGGCCAGTAGGCTTTCTAATACCACGGCTTTTTCATCCAGCCAACCTTGATTGGCGGCAGCCATCAGCATCGCGTATTCGCCGCTGACTTGGTAAACCAGCGTGGGTGCGCCAAAGGTGTCTTTGACGCGGCGCACGATGTCCAGATAAGGCATCCCCGGCTTGACCATCACCATGTCCGCGCCCTCTTGTAAATCCAGGGCGACTTCGCGCAAGGCTTCATCGCTGTTGGCGGGGTCCATTTGGTAGGTGTATTTGTTGCCGCTGCCCAGTGCGCCCGCTGAACCCACGGCGTCTCGAAACGGCCCGTAAAAGCTGGAAGCATATTTGGCGGAATAGGCCAGAATCCGGGTGTGGCGGTGTCCGGCTTGTTCCAGGGCTTGGCGAATTGCGCCAATCCGGCCATCCATCATGTCGGAAGGGGCGACCACATCGGCTCCGGCAGCGGCATGAGACAGGGCTTGTTTGACCAGCACGGCGACGGTTTCATCATTGATCACATAGCCTTGCTCGTCGATCAAGCCGTCCTGACCGTGGGTGGTGAAGGGGTCTAGCGCCACATCGGTGATCACGCCGAGTTGCGGAAATTCGGCTTTTAAGGCGCGGACTGCCCGTTGCGCTAATCCCTCTGGGTTGTAGGCTTCGGCGGCGTCTAAGGATTTGGCGGTCGGCGGGGTGACGGGAAACAGTGCCACCGCTGGAATGCCCAAGGCGACTAGGCTGGCGGCTTCACGCAGGAGTTCGTCAATGCTGACACGCTCCACGCCTGGCATGGAGAGTACCGGCACCCGTTGCCGCTGGCCTTCCAGCACAAACAGCGGGTAAATCAGGTCATCGACGCTGAGCTGTTGTTCGCGCATGAGACGGCGGGAAAAATCATCGCGGCGCATCCGCCGGGGACGGGTCAGTGGATATATGCCCGGAAAGTTCATCGGAACACCTTGCTGGTTTGTTTGAAAGGGGGGAATTAGCACGCCGGAAAACGGCATCAGTCATAGTGTTTGCGCTGATGACGACGCACCCCGCCGCCTTGGGTAATCACGCCCCGCACCGCTTCTAAACCGGGGATTTCTAGGGTTGCATATTGCGGATTCAGCGGTTTTAAATAGTATTTGTCATCTTTGATTTGTAGCTGCCGGAAGATGTACTCGCCGTCATGCACGGCGAACACAAAAGCGCCATCTTTGACCACCGCTTCGGGGTCAATCACGATAATATGCCCGTTTTCAAATTCCGGTGTCATGCTGTCGCCTAACACCTGCAAGGCAAACGGCTCATTGCCACAATGGTTGGTCATGTGTTTCCTTGTGTTGAATGGCGTGAGTCAGGCTCACGCCGCATTTTGTAAAGGCCAGCGGCGCAACACCGCATAACGGGCACCTGCTTTGTCGGTGATCGATTCAACCAGCACAAAGGCATCGGGTCGCCAGTGTAAAGGCTCGATAGGTAAGGTGGCAAACGCGCTGGTGCATTTACGCACCAGGGTGATATGCGGCTGATAAGGGCGTTTTTCTCGGGCCAAGCCGCAAGGTTTTTGCGCCGCCTGGAGCGCCGTGGACAGTGCCAACAGCGTAGGCACGGCGCTGCTGCTGCCTGCCCACAACACTTGCGAGCGCGCCCAGTAATCCAGATAGTCAAACACCACGTCAAAGCGCGGTAAACAAATCGCGTCAGCCGCTTGTTCCAGGCATTGTTGCTGCGCGGCTTCGACCTGTCCCAGAAAAGTCAGGGTTAAATGCAGGTTCGCTGCCGCCACCACATTGCCCTGGGCTTGTTGTAAATAGGGGCTACCTTGTTGTAACAGCGCTTGGCACAGCGTTTCATCGGGCCAGAGTGCAAAGAACAAACGTTTGCTGTTGGGCTTATTGGGCGTGGATGATTCAGACACAACGACACTCCTGGTTAAAAAATTTCGCCCACGGTTTTTCGTGACTACTTATTCCGGCTGCCCCCGCTATAACGCCCATCGCGGTTACGATACGCATCGTCTTGCCAAGGCTGGGGCGTGCTGACTGGCGGCGAGGCCGGGATCGGCATTGATCCGGTGTCCGTGCTGCTTTTCTGGGGTTCTCTCATCACTGGCACTTGCTGTTTGAGCGGTTCTGAACGCGGCCTGGGGATTTCCGGGGCAGGCGTGGTAGACATTGGCGCGGGCTGGCGCGTGCGTCCACCGGACTGGTGGTCGGGGTTGGGCAAACGGGCCGGATTGTCTGGGCGCGGATTGCTCACCGGGGGATAGTTGGGCGTGATTGGACTGGGATTGACCGGTTCACGAACGTGCGGCAAGTCTGGTTGTTTGACCGGTGCTTGCTGCATCGGCGGCTGATACGCCGGGGGTTGACGGCGCGCTCTTTCTTTCTCTGCCTCTTCGCGCCGCAAATCACGGCCATCATAGCGACCATCCCGGTTGTGATAACCGGTGTTCTCATCGCGATTATAAATGGCTGGCGGTGGCGTCGGGATTGGATGGCGCGGTGCAACAGGTGGCGGTGGTGGATTCACCGGATGAAATGGCGCGGGATGCCGATAATGCGGTGGCGCGATGGGATAAAGCGGCGCGCTGTACCAAGTGTCTTCGCGTCCATCCCGGTAGCCTTCACGGTAGCCATCGTCGCCATAATAGGGCACTGGCACCACCACGGTGGGCGTGCCGCTATAGCCAGACCCAGACAGGGCGCGTCCCCAAAAATGCTGGCTAGGGCGCAACAAACAATCGGCCAATTGCAGCAGATTACCGTGGCTGTTTTCCATGCACAAGCCGTTGCCATTGCGGGTATTGGCAGCGCCGCCATAGCTGAAATAAGTCCAACGTTGGCTGGGGGTACTGTCACACTGACGCAGTATCAAACGGCTGCCGGCGCGCTTGCCGCCATTATAGCTGTCCAGACACTGACCACCTAAACTCCGCAAGCTTTGGTCGCGCTCGTCATAAGTCCATTGCTGGTAGGTGTCGCCCTGACAACTGCGCAAAATCAGCGTGGCATTCACCGTGCGGCTATCGCCGTTGCTACTGACACATTCGCCCTGCGCATTCACCAGCTCGCCGTAGCGCCCCACCAGCGCCGCAAAACCATCGGCGACATTGGGCACACTGGAGCCAGACGGTGCGGGTACTGGCCACCCAGGTTCGTCATAACGCGGGCTAGGCGAACTCACCGGCACTGCCACACAGGCGCTGAGTATCGCACTACCCAGCAAGACAGGAACAACGCGAAGTAGGGAAACAGACATGGGGATTCTCGCAGCATCAGAGGGACAGGAAGGGCCACCGCGAATGCAAGGTTTATACCTTGCACCGGGCATCAACGAGGTGGACTAGTGGGCGTGGTCGTGTTCGCCGTGGACGTGACCGTGGCTGATTTCTTCTAAGGTCGCATGGCGCACCCCTTCGATGCTCACATCAAAGTGTAAGGTTTCACCGGCCAAGGGATGATTGCCATCAATCGTCACTTCATCACCGTCAATCGCGACCACCGTCACCACCACGGGATGCTGATCGCTCATCTGTGCTTGAAACTGCATACCGATTTGTAAGTCGTCTACCCCGCCAAACATCTCGCGGGACACCACTTGACGCAATTCCTCAATCCGTTCGCCATAACCCTCGGCTGGCTCGACATCCACCGTCAGCGACTCACCGCTGGTTTTGCCGGTCAATGCTGCTTCTAAGCCGCTGATAATATTGTTCATACCATGTAAATAGCTGAGCGGCTCACGGCCTTCAGAACTGTCTAACACCTCACCAGCATCGTTGGTCAGGGTATAGTGAATAGAAACGACTTTGTTGTTCTCAATGAGCATAGGACACCTTGATTCGTGTTAAGAGAGGACAGCGGATGGATAAAGCGTTGCAGGAGACTGCGCACCCAGACACGGACGGGGGGCTGTTGAAACCATAGCCACCGCCCGCGTGGCTTCCATCCTAACACGTTCAGGCAGTGGCATACACGGCAGATATTAGGGAACACCTTGCAGGCGGGCACCAGAAAAGGCCGCAGCAGCAGGACGGGAACCCCTCGCTACCGTCTTTCCTCAGCAGGACGCTGAAAAAATCGGCCCACGGTTTCTAGTAAACGGGTTTTGGGCATGGGCGGCAAGCTGTCGAGAAACACCCGTCCATACGGTTTGGTGACGAGCCGGGGATCGCAAATGACTAAAACACCCCGGTCACACACGTCGCGAATCAAGCGCCCCACGCCTTGTTTGAGCGCGATCACCGCTTTGGGTACTTGATAATCCAGGAACGGATTGCCGCCGTTGTCGCGTAGATATTGAATCCGTGCTTCCACCACCGGATCACCGGGCGAGGCAAACGGCAACTTATCAATAATCACGCAGGACAAGGCTTCGCCGCGCACGTCCACGCCTTCCCAAAAACTCCCCGTACCCAGCAGCACGGCGTTGCCCAATTCGCGAAAACGCGCCAGCAACGCCGCTCTGGGCATACTGCCCTGAATCAACAAGGGCCAAGGCAAGCCAGCGACGGTGAGTTGGTTTGCGGCTTCTTGCAAAGCGCGGTGGCTGGTGAACAGCAAAAAAGCCCGGCCTGCGCTGTGTTGCAACACCGGCAAAGCCGCCTCAACCACGGCGCGGGTGTATTCTGGCGTTTGGGGTTCTGGCAGGTCTTGCGGCACGTAGAGCAAAGCGGCGTGGCGGAAATCGAACGGGCTTTCCCAGCGCTGGGTGCGGGCCTGTTCCAGTCCCAGTTCTGCGCAAAAATGTTCAAAACTGGCGGCGACGGATAAGGTGGCCGAGGTAAACACCCAGGCGTGGGGCCGTTGTGTGCGGTAATTTTGAAAACGGCTGGCGATATTTAAGGGTGTCAGGTGTAACACGAAATTGCGTGGAAAACGCTCATACCAGCGGGTGTGGGCAAGCGGCGGGTGTTCAATCAGACTGCGCAGGCGTTCACCTAGCTCGTGGCTACGGCGATAGCAATGTCCCAGCGCTTTGCCGCGTTCCGCAATGTGTTCTAACCCCGCTTCCAGCGCCGCCAAGCGCGACTGTAGCTGTTGCAATGCGCCAATGAAGGCATGATTGCTGTCGAGTAATTGCCAGCTACCGCGTGCCGCTAGGTTTTGCAAATTCAAATGGACTTCTTTCAGCGCCGTTTCTAAGGCTTGCCCCAGTTCGGCAATCGCGGGCGTATCACCAGCTTCTTTGCGCTCGGCGCGTACACTGTCTTTGCACAAATCACCACATTGGCGGCTGCTGAAATGGGTGCCGAAAAAACTACCGGCAATGTCGGTGAGTTGATGCGCTTCATCGAGAATAATCGCATCCACGCCCGGCAATAATTCGCCAAAGCCTGCTTCTTGCAAGGCCATATCCGCGAAGAACACATAGTGATTAATCACTAAGACATCGGCCAGATTGGCGTTATTACGCGCTTTCAGCACATGACAGGTTTTGAAATCCGGGCAAGTTTGTCCCAGACAATTGTCGGTGGTGGAAGTGACATGCGGCCAAATCTCCGCCTCTTCAGGAATCATGCTTAATTCGGCAATATCGCCGCTCTCGGTTTTGGCGGCCCACGCCTGAATGTGCTGCACCTGTTGCGTGGCATCACGGCCACTGAATAACTCGCCGGTTTGGGTGCTTTGTTGCAAACGAAACTGACACAAATAATTGGCGCGGCCTTTGAGCAAGGCGATGTTTGGCGACAGTCCCAAGGTATGACACACCGTCGGCAAATCGCGGTGAAACAGCTGGTCTTGCAGCGGTTTGGTGCCGGTGGACACAATCACTTTTTTGCCCGACAGCAGCGCAGGCACCAGATACGCATAGGTTTTACCGGTGCCGGTGCCCGCCTCGCAGACCAAGCTTTCCCCTTGGGCCAACACCTCGGCGATGCTGTCCGCCATCGCTTGTTGCGCGGCTCTGGCGGTAAATCCCGAGATTTTTTGCGCAAACACGCCATCGGCGGCCAGCAGCGCACCGGGCGTGAGCGGGCGGGATTTTTTCTGACTACGGCGCGACATGGCGATGTTTATCCCAGGTATGGAGGGGCGGTGTTTGGTTTAGGCAAACAGTAAGCCGCCCAGAAGCTCACGAACGCGGTGGACTGGCTTGTAAATTGGCATAGGCCAGCACCAGCCATTTCACGCCCTGGCGGCCAAAGTTGACCTCTACCCGGGCTGAAGCACCCTGGCCTTCGCCACTCAGCACCACGCCTTCGCCAAATTTTGGGTGGCTGACGTGCTGGCCGATGTGAAACTCGGCGGTGCTGTGGGCAAGGGTGGCGGCGGGCGGGCGGTAGGGCGCGTGGGCGACGGTTTTCAAGCGCACATCCTCGACCAGACCGCTGGGAATTTCTTGGATAAAACGCGACGGGCGGCTGTAGGTTTCAGTGCCGTGCAAACGCCGCACTTCAGCGTGACTGAAGTAAAGCTGGCGCATCGCGCGGGTGATGCCGACGTAACAAAGCCGCCGCTCTTCTTCCAGACCGCCTTCGGTTTGTGTGGCCATGCGGTGCGGGAATAACTGCTCTTCCAGGCCGCACAAGAAGACCAGGGGAAACTCCAGTCCTTTGGCCGAATGCAGCGTCATCAATTGCACAGTGTCTTGATTAGTCGGGGTTTGCTCATCACCGGCATCTAAAGCGGCATTGCTGAGAAAAGCCAGCAACGGGGTTTGCCCTTCCGCCCTGAGCGTAGCCGAAAGGTCTGTGGCGTCATCTTGGTATTGTTTGGTGGCGCTCACCAACTCTTCTAAGTTTTCAACCCGCATCTGTTCTTTTTCGCCTTTTTTCTGGCGATAAAAATCCAGCAAACCGCTTTGCTGAAGCACCTGATCGGTGAGCGCGGACAAAGACAAAGCCGCCGTTTCCTGGCGCAGCCGGAGGATTAATTCGAGAAAACGCCGCAGGGCATTGCCAGCACGGGCGCTGAGCGTGTTGTCGGCCAGCAGATGTTGACTGGCTCGCCACAGCGACAAGCCTTGTTTGCGGGCCAATTGGCGCACTTGTTCCAAACTGGTGTCGCCGATGCCACGGGTGGGGGTGTTGACTGCCCGCTCGAAGGCCGAGTCATCGTCGCTATTCGCCAGCAAACGCAAATAAGCCAGCGCGTCTTTGATTTCAGCGCGTTCAAAATAGCGTTGTCCCCCATAGACTCGATAAGGCAATTTGGCCGCGCCCAGGGTTTCTTCCAGCACCCGCGATTGCGCATTGGAACGGTATAACACCGCACACTCCGCGTAGGGACACCCTTGCGCCACCCAGGCTTGAATCCGCTCGGTGATAAAGCGGGCTTCGTCATATTCGTTGCGGGCACCGTATAAACCGATGGGCGCACCTTCTGCACCGCTAGTCCAGAGAGTTTTACCCAACCGGGCGGTGTTGTGGTGAATCAGGGCATTAGCGGCGGCTAGAATCAAGCCAGTGGAGCGGTAGTTTTGTTCCAGGCGCACCAACTGCACTGGCGCAAAGTCGGCCTGAAACTGCTGTAGGTTGCCTGGTTTTGCGCCGCGCCAGCCGTAAATCAGTTGATCATCGTCGCCGACGGCAAACGCCGCTCCTTGCAGGCCGGTCAATTGGCGCAGCCACAGATATTGGATGTGGTTAGTGTCCTGAAACTCGTCTACCAGCACATGCTGAAACCGTTGCTGATAATGGGCGAGCAAGGCGGGCTGTTGTTTGAATAACTCATGGGTGCGCAGCAACAATTCGCCAAAGTCTACCAGTCCGCTGCGTGTGCAAAACTGTTGATAGTCTTCATAAATCTCCCACAAAATTTGCGCATGACGATTGTCGCCCGGATCAATCTGGGCGGGCCGCAAACCTTCGTCTTTTTTCTGGTTGATATACCACTGCATTTTCGCAGCAGGCCACAGTTTTTCATCCAATGACCTGTTTTTAATGATACGGCGTAAGGCACGGGCCTGATCATCGCTGTCGAGAATTTGAAAACCCTGCGGCAATTGGGCTTCTTGCCAATGCAAACGCAATAGGCGATGCGCCAAGCCATGAAACGTCCCCACCCACAAGCCGCCGATAGGCAGGCGACTGAGTTTGTGTAGCCGTTCGCGCATTTCGCTGGCGGCTTTATTGGTGAACGTCACCGCCAACACCGCATGGGCCGGGACTTGGCAAGCTTGCATCAAATAAGCGATGCGGTGAATCAACACCCGGGTTTTACCGCTGCCGGCCCCGGCCAGCACCAGGGTATGGCCCGGTGGGGCGCAGACGGCCTCACGTTGCGCGGGGTTGAGGGCGTCGAGTAGCGGGGATAAATCGTCCAAATCGTGCATGAGCGTGTAATCGGGTCTCGAAAAGAAAAGTCAGGATGGAAGCGCCACAGCGAGAAAGCGGGCTGCACTGGCTTATTCTATCGGTTTTGCCGCCGATTGGTATCACTCACTGAGGTGACGCAAAGCGCAGACAATTGAACAACAGCCGTTCTGCGGTGATACTTTCAATGACCTCAAGCCGCCAAGGGCTGCACCGTCTGCGTCAGCAAATAGCGATTCACCGCTTTTAACACCGCATTCACGGCGGCAGACACCGTGTCTTGGTGCAAATCGACGCCGCTGTAATAAGCCCCGGCACAGCGTATTTGCACGTAGGCGGCGGCTTTGGCTTGGGTGCCGGTGGTCATGGCGTGTTCGCTGTAGCCGGTCACTTCCAAGGCGATGCCGAATTGCTGCTGGAGTCCGGCAACCCACGCTTCCAATGCGCCTTGTCCGCTGCCGTGAAGGGTGAGAGTGCCCGTCGGGCCGCGCAACTGGGCTGCCACTTGTTCAAATTGCTGCTCACGTTTGAGCTGGTAACTGAGTATCTGATAAGGCCCAGGATTGGCGAGATACTGCGCTGCAAACAAGTCCCAAAGCTGGGCGGGGCTGATTTCGCTGGCTTGGGTTTCGGCGGCTTGTTGCACGATTGGGCTGAACTCGATTTGTAACCAGCGCGGCAAGTTCAAACCATAATCACGTGCTAATACCGAAGCCACGCCGCCTTTACCAGATTGGCTGTTGATGCGGATCACCGCTTGATAAGAACGTCCCACGTCCGCTGGGTCTATCGGCAAGTAGGCGACTTGCCAGGCTGCGCCAGGCTGATAACTGGCTAAGCATTTGCGAATCGCGTCTTGGTGGCTGCCAGAAAACGCGCTGTACACCAAGTCGCCTGCGTAAGGGTGGCGCGGATGTACGGCGATGTGGGTGCAGCTTTCCACAGTTTTGACGATTTCATCTAAACCCGACAAATCTAACTGGGGATCAATGCCCTGGCTGTACAAATTCATCGCCATCGTCACGATGTCCATGTTGCCGGTGCGCTCGCCGTTGCCGAGTAATGTGCCTTCTACCCGATCCGCCCCCGCCATCACCGCCAATTCTGCGGCGGCTACCGCACAGCCGCGATCATTGTGGGTATGCACGCTGATGATCACCGCTTCCCGGCAGCTTAAATGGGTACAAAACCATTCGATTTGGTCGGCATAGACGTTGGGTGTAGCCATTTCCACCGTGGAGGGGAGATTGATAATCACCGGATGAGCGGGCGTGGGCTGCCACACCGCCAACACCGCCTCGCAAATCTCCAAGGCAAAATCGAGCTCAGTGCCGGTAAAGCTTTCCGGCGAATACTCAAACTGCCACTGGGTATCCGGGTATTGCGCGGCGTGTGCCTGAATCGCGGTCGCACCACGCACCGCCAAGTCGATAATGCCTGGGCGATCTAGGCCAAACACTTGTTCGCGTTGTACGGGCGAGGTCGAGTTATACAAATGCACCACCGCCCGCTTTGCCCCGCGCAACGCCTCAAAACTGCGGGCAATCAAGTCGGGACGCGCCTGGGTCAATACCTGAATCGTCACGCCTTCGGGGACGCGCTGTTGTTCGATGAGGCTGCGCACAAAATCATAGTCAGGTTGCGAGGCGGCGGGAAAACCCACTTCGATTTCCCGAAAGCCGACTTTGAGCAACAACTCAAATAACCGGCTTTTTTCGGCCACGCTCATTGGTTCGATCAAAGCCTGATTGCCATCGCGCAAATCCACCGCACACCAGCGCGGTGCTTGCTGAATGACTCGATTCGGCCAGTGGCGCACTGGCATCGGGATGGTCGGAAAAGGCCGGTATTTACGGTGATTAAAAGCGTGCATGATGACAGACTCCTGAATGGGTTGAGTGCGTTTGATACTGGGCATAGCCTAACAAATCCGGCGGAGTGAAGGTTTGCGTTTTAGCCACTAAAACGCCAATTTATTAACAGCACTCACTTCTAAAACATGCTTTTTTAGTGAAAAATAGCGCGATGCTGAAAATAGACAAAAACCCCAGGAATCCGCTGATGCACCTAGACAGTTATGACCGAAAAATTTTGGAAGCCTTGCAACACAATGCGCGTATCAGCAATCTGGAACTGGCCGAGTTGATTGGGCTGTCGCCCTCGCCCTGTTCGCGGCGGGTCAAACACCTCGAAGACAGCGGCCTCATCAGTCAGTACGTGACTTTGCTCAATCCGAATTTGCTGGCTTTGAAATTGACAGCCTTGCTGCATATCAGCATGGATCGCCACGTGCCGGAACGGTTTGCCCGTTTTGAGGCACAGATTCAAGCCTATCCAGAAGTGTTGGAGTGCTATTTAATCACTGGGCAAAGCGCCGATTATTTACTCAAGGTGGTGGTGGCGGATATCGAGGCGTATCACGATTTTTTGATGGGCAAGATCACTTGCTTGGAAGGGGTCAGCGGGGTACACACCAGCTTTGTGTTGCGTCGCCCGGTGGAACGGACGGCTTTGCCCTTGCAGAAAATTGGGGGATGAGGGGGATGAGGGGGAACTGCTTTTGTTGTCCGCAGATTAACGCAGATTTTGTCGGCGTTAATCTGCGGTTTAAAACACAAGAAACTTCACAACGCCAGCAAATCCATAAACTCATGTACCAGCGTGTTTTCTAAAGTGGTTTGTTCGGCACAGAGTGCCAGAATCTGCGCTGATTTTTTCGGTGACAAGCGCGTGGCTAGATTGCGGGCAAATTTGGCTTGCAGCACCGGAATGCCTTCGGCGCGGCGGCGGCGGTGTCCAATCGGGTATTCCACTGACACTTTCTCGGTGCTGCTGCCGTCTTTGAAGAAGACTTGCACCGCATTGCCGATGGAGCGCTTGCTGGCATCTAAATAATCGACGGTGAATTGTGGATTTTCCACCACGGTCATCTTGTTGCGTAATTCGTCGATCAGCGGATTGGCGGCTACACGGTCTTCATAATCTTCGGCGGTTAAATTGCCGGTGATCAAGGGCACGGCGACCATGTATTGAATGCAGTGGTCACGGTCGGCGGGGTTGTTCAATGGGCCGGTTTTGTCGATGATGCGCACGCCGGATTCTTGGGTTTCGATGACAATTTTTTCGATTTGATCGAATTTGCCCACGACTTGCGGGTGCAAGGTGACGGCGGCTTCACAGGCGGTTTGCGAGTGAAATTCAGCGGGGAAAGAAATCTTGAATAAGATATTTTCCATCACATAGCTGGCGTAACTTTGGGTGAATTTCAAAGAGTTACCCTTGAACAACACGTCGTTGAAACCCCAGGTTTTCACGGTCAAGGCGGAGGGATAGCCCATTTCACCGCGCAGCACCATCAGCGCTAAACGCACGCCACGGCTGGTGGCGTCGCCTGCGGCCCAGCTTTTACGCGAACCGGTGTTGGGGGCGTGGCGATAGGTGCGCAGCGAGCTGCCGTCGATCCAGGCGTGAGACACGGCGTCGATCACTTCTTGACGAGTGCCGCCGAGCATGTGTGTGACCACGGCGGCGGTGGCGATACGCACCAGCATCACATGGTCAAGACCGACGCGGTTAAAGCCGTTTTCTAAGGCGATCACGCCTTGAATTTCATGGGCTTTCACCATCGCGGCTAACACCTGTTTCAGGGTGAGCGCGGGTTTACCCGCAGCCACGGCTTGACGGCTTAAATAGTCGGCCACTGCCAAGATGCCACCTAAGTTGTCAGACGGATGGCCCCATTCTGCGGCAAGCCAAGTGTCGTTGAAATCCAACCAGCGGATCATCGCGCCGATATTGAACGCTGCTTGTACCGGGTCGAGTTCGTAAGAGGTGCCGGGGACTTTGACGCCATTGGTCATGGAAGCCCCAGGCACCACCGGGCCTAAGACCTTGGTGCAAGCGGGGTAGCTGAGGGCCAACAAGCCGCAGCCGAGGGTATCCATCAAGCAATAACGGGCGGTTTCCATCGCTTCGCGGCTTTGGGTGACATCGTAATCCATGACGTAATCGGCAATGTCTACCAGCACTTGGTCGGGGGCCGGGCGCTTGGTGTCGCGAATATCGTGGGATGACATGGTGTGTTCTCCTTGGGGTCGGTGGTTGGGTGGGCGCAGGACGACGCAGCGCAGTCTGCGCCGTCCTGTGCGCGTGAGGAATTAAGGGCTACTGCGCATGGTGTCTTTGATTAACAAGGCACCTAAATGCACCACGGCGATTTCAGCCAAGTCTTTGAGCTTGGCATTGGGGCCGACAAATTCACGCAGACCGGCTTCGTGTTGCACGCCCCGTGGGTCAACCAATTCGTTGAGGGTGCGGCCATTGCCCCGGAAATGTTCAAAAATACTGAGTTTTTTCTCCAGCAAATCCCGATACGCCCAATCGGCTCCGCCCGTGGCGGCGAGGCTGGTATAAGAGTTGGCTTTGATCCGGTCTTTGCCAGCTTGCGGAAAACCTAGCACAAATTGCTGCTGTGCGGCACTGGTAAAAAACAGGGTTTGTGGCGCAAATTCACCGCGTTTATCGGCTTCAATCGTCGCTTCTGCCGCCAGCTTGTCAAACAAGGCAAACACGGTGTCCCAAGTCGGCACATACACTTGATTTTTCCAGTTGTCCGGCAGTTGACCGGCGAGTGATTGCACGGCACCGCCCACGGTGTCTGCGTAACGAAACAGCACCACCACCATGTCCGCATCACGCTGCCAGCGGATGATGTCTTCGGCTTCGTAACCGATGTCTAAATACATATCCAGTAGCGATTTGCCATACAGACTTTCTGGCAGGGTAAAAAAGACAAAAGGCTTGGTGCCGAGTATGGCTTGTTCAGACAGGCTGTTATCGGGATTGAGGATGTGTTTGCGCGGTGCAATCCGGGCGTAATAACCACTGGCCGCCGGTAACTCTTCGTAAGCTAAGGGCTTTTGTGCAGGGTCTTGTAGTTTGGTGATCAGGGCTTGTAGGGCTGGCGTTAGATTGGGGCTGGCATACAGCACCGGGTGCAGGGTTTCCGCCCAGGCTAAGCTGCTTAATAAGAAACTGCCTACCGTCAACAGTGCCCACAATGAACGTTTCAACATCCGTCTTTACTCCTTACTGGTTTTTGGTTTAATCCCCGTCGGCATGACGACGACCGCAGAATTGAACCACAAAACGTCCCCTGTGTGGGAGCGGTTTGCAACCGCGATAGGTCTGCGCTGCCCACAAGACCTGCCAGGTTTTGAAAACCTGGCAGGTCTCCACTCAGCGTTGCGCCAAAGGCACCCAGTCGAGCGCGTCGGGGCCGGTGTATTCGGCGTTGGGACGGATCAGGGTGTTGTTAGCCCGTTGTTCCATCACATGAGCCGCCCAGCCGGTGATGCGCGACATCACGAAAATCGGCGTGAACAGCGCGGTGGGAATGCCCATAAAGTGATAGGCAGAAGCGCTGTAGAAATCCAGATTGGGAAACAGTTTCTTGCTGTCCCACATCACGGTTTCAATCGCTTCAGAAATCGCATACAACTTGGCTTCTGGATGACCGGCGGCGAGCTTTTGTGCCCATTGTTTAATCACGGCATTGCGTGGGTCAGAGGAAAGATACACCGCATGACCAAAGCCCATCACCTTGTCTTTACGGGCTAATTTCTCTTGCAAGCCGATGGTGGCGGCTGCGGGGCTGTCGTATTGTTCGATCAATTCCATCGCCGCTTCGTTGGCACCGCCGTGTAGGGGGCCGCGCAACGTGCCGATGCCCGCAGTGATGGCGGAATAAAAATCCGACAAGGTGGCAGTACACACCCGGCAAGCGAAAGTAGAGGCGTTAAATTCATGTTCTGCATAGAGAACCAGCGAGGCATTCATGCACTGGCGATGTAAGGCGCTGGGCGCTTTGCCATGTAACAGGTGTAAAAAATGCCCGGCCAAGCCGTCTTCTTCGCTGTCGGCGGTGTCGATGCGCAAGCCGCTGGTGGCGTAGTGATACCAATAGCAGAGCATACTCGGGAAAGTCGCCAGCAAGCGGTCGGCGATGTCTTGTTGCTGGCTGAACTGGGTTTCTGGTTCTAAAGTGCCAAGCATCGAGCAACCAGTGCGCAACACGTCCATCGGCTGTGCGCTGGCGGGGATGCGTTCCAGCACCTCGCACAAGGCGGGCGGTAAGCCGCGCAGGGCTTTGAGGCGGATTTTGTAGGCGCTCAGCTCGGCTGAGTTGGGCAGTTTGCCGTATAACAATAAATAAGCGACTTCTTCAAATTCAGCTTGTTCTGCCAAAGTCCGAATGTCATAACCGCGATAGGACAAACCATGTCCATCTTGGACGGTGGCGATGGCGGTTTTGCCCGCGACCTGACCCCGTAAACCGGCTCCTGTTTTCTTGGCGCTCATGCGAGTCTTGCTCCTTCAGTGTTGTGCTGGGTATGGTGTTATTTAACTGAAAACTCCGAAAAACTTTTTCTGCCTATAGTAAAATCAATGAGTTACGGACTTTTTTGGAGTTTTCAGTTCCCTTCGGCTCCGCTCAGGGAACGAGCGAGAAAGCGAACTTATTTCATCCACGAAAAGCACGAAAAACACGAACCCTATACCGGTCATTTTTGTGTCTTTCGTGTTGTTCGTGGACAAGTCAGTACGCGGATTTCCAAGCTGGAGCTTGGGACTCCGCGAAAAGACCTGACAGGTTTTGCTTGCCCTGAGCGCGGTACCCTGAGCTAGGAAAAAATCGCTCTACCTAAAATCAATGACTTACGGACTTTTTCGGAGTTTTCAGTATTTAATTTTTATGGGTGTTGTTGGCTGGCAAATAACGCATCTAACTTTTGTTCATACTGGTGATAGCCGAGTACCTCGTATAGCTCGACTCGGGTTTGCATCTGGTCGGTGACGCTGGCTTGGCTGCCAGTGCTGCGCAAGGTCTCATAGACCGCCACTGCCGCTGCATTCATCGCCCGAAAAGCCGACAACGGATACAGCACCAGTTGCACACCCACGTCGCGCAGTTCGTCTACCCGAAACAGTGGGGTTTTGCCAAATTCGGTGATGTTGGCCAGCACGGGCACCGGCACTGCTGCTGTGAAAGCCTGGTATTCCTCCAAAGTGGTGAGCGCTTCGGCAAAAATCATATCGGCCCCGGCTTCCACATAACACAGCGCACGGTCGATAGCCGCTTGCAAGCCTTCGGAAGCATGGGCATCGGTGCGCGCCATGATCACAAACGCCTCGTCCACACGGCCATCAATCGCCGCTTTGACCCGATCCGCCATTTCTTCGGCGCTGACCAGCGCTTTGCCAGGCCGATGCCCGCAACGCTTGGCTTGCACCTGATCTTCCAGATGGATGCCCGCCGCTCCAGCGCGGCTTAACTCTTTGACCGTGCGGGCAATCATCAAGGCAGTGCCCCAACCGGTGTCGGCATCCACCAATAACGGCAGTTGCGTCGCGGCGGTGATGCGCCGCACGTCCTCCGCCACATCGTTGAGGGTGGTCAGGCCCAAATCCGGCAGTCCAAAGGAGGCATTCGCCACCCCGGCCCCTGACAGGTAAATCGCACGAAATCCTGCCCGTTCGGCCAGCAACGCGGTGTAGGCGTTGATAGTACCGACCACTTGCAGGGGGGATTCGGTCGCCAGTGCTGCGCGCAAACGCGCCCCAGCAGAAAAATGAGAGGTCATGGCCGGTTCTCCTCGCCTCGGGTAGTCATTGTTAATTAAAGAGGGTGCCATCCTTGGCTGATTTTAATGCTGGGAAATCCTATCATAGCGCTATGACGCATAGCAACATAAACAGAATTATTAGTATCTACTTATATTTTTATGGCTAATTGCCTGAAAAAACAGTGAGCGACTTGGACTGCCTGAAGGTTTAAGGCACAATGCGTGTGATTGCGGTTGTGTGTACCGCTGACAAACTCTCTGTTTTCACAAGGAAGCCCATTATGTCTCGTGTCGTGATCAGCACTGCACTCGCCCCCCAAGCTATCGGCACCTATTCTCAGGCAATTCGCGCCCATGACACTGTGTATCTGTCTGGTCAAATTCCGCTGGTGCCCGCCACCATGCAATTGGTAGACGGCGACATGGCGGCGCAAATTCGCCAAGTCTTTGAGAATTTACAAGCGGTGGCGCAGGCTGCGGGCGGGGATTTGAATGCGGTGGTCAAGCTCAACGTGTATCTCACCGATCTGGGACATTTCCCCTTGGTGAATGAAATCATGGCCCAGTATTTCAGCCAGCCCTATCCTGCCCGTGCCGCTGTCGGCGTGGCGGCCCTGCCCAAGGGGGCGGCGGTCGAAATGGACGCGATCCTGGTGTTGGGCCAGTAGCCCGCGCCTGCGGTATGCAACTCAGTAAACCCCTCACTTACCTCAACGGAGTTGGGCCACAAGTCGCGCAACGCTTGGCGCGGCTGGGCTTGACCCACATCGAAGACCTGCTGTTCCACCTGCCCTTGCGTTATGAGGATCGCACCCGCATTCAGGCCATCGCCGAATTGCGCGAGGGAGAAGAAGCGGTGATCGAGGCCGAAGTCGAGGCCGCTGAAATCAAAACCGGACGCAGACGCACGCTGTTAGTGGTGATTCGTGACACCAGCGGCGCGATGATGCTGCGCTTTTTTCATTTTTCCAGCCTGCAACAACGCCAATTAGTACCGGGAGCGCGGGTGCGCTGTTTTGGCGAAGTGCGCGCCGGTTATCACTGTTTGGAACTGATACACCCCGAATATCGCCAAGTCGATGAAAACAGCCCGCCGCCAGTGGCCGACAGCTTGACGCCGGTCTATCCCAGCACCGACGGCTTACATCAAGCGGTGTTGCGTAAACTGAGCGAACAGGCGCTGGGCTACCCGTTCAGCGACCATTTACCGGCGCAATTACAGCAGCATTTCGGTTTTCCCGATTTAGTGAGCGCCCTGAAGATTCTGCACCGTCCCCCGCCTGGAGTGGACACGGCGGCGCTGCTGGCGGGCACGCACCCAGCGCAACAACGCTTGGCCTTTGAAGAATTGCTGGCGCATCACCTGAGTTTACGTCTGTTGCGCCACCACACCCGCCAACGGCAAGCCCCCAGTTTAGCCGTCTCCCGCAGGCTATTGCCCAGTTTCTTGGCGGCCTTGCCGTTTCAACTCACCGGCGCACAGCAGCGCGTGTGGACAGAAATCCAAGCTGATTTAGTTCAAGCCAACCCGATGCAACGCTTGGTACAAGGCGATGTCGGTTCTGGCAAAACCGTGGTCGCCGCGCTCGCCGCGCTACAAGCGCTGGAAGCCGGTTATCAAGTGGCGGTGATGGCCCCCACCGAATTGCTGGCCGAACAACATCTTCAGACTTTTCAACGCTGGTTGACCCCGCTGGGCGTAAACCCCGCTTGGCTCAGCGGCAGTCTGGCGCGCAAACCGCGTGAACAGGTGCTGGCACAACTGCACAGCGGAGCCTGTCAGCTTTTGATCGGCACCCACGCCCTGTTTCAAGCCCAGGTTGAATTTGCCCACTTGGGGCTGGTGATTATCGACGAACAACACCGTTTCGGCGTGCATCAACGCCTGGCACTGCGTGACAAAGGCAGTCAAGGCAATCTGGTGCCCCATCAACTCATCATGACGGCCACGCCGATTCCACGTACTTTAGCGATGACTGCCTATGCCGATTTAGACACCTCGGTGATTGACGAACTGCCGCCAGGACGCACGCCCGTGACCACGGTGGTGGTTGCTGACAGCCGCCGTGACGACGTGATCAAGCGGGTCGCCGAAGCGTGCCGAGCAGGACGCCAAGCCTACTGGGTGTGTCCGTTAATTGAAGAATCCGATGTGCTAGAAAGCCAAGCCGCCGAAGACACAGCAGCACGCTTGCATCAAGACTTACCGGGATTGCGCATCGGTTTAGCACATGGGCGCTTGAAAACCAAAGACAAAGCGGCGGTGATGGCGGCTTTCAAAGCAGGGGAAGTGGATTTGCTGGTGGCCACCACGGTGATTGAAGTCGGCGTGGACGTGCCCAACGCCAGCCTGATGATCATTGATAACGCCGAACGGCTGGGACTGGCGCAGTTGCACCAGTTGCGCGGTCGAGTCGGGCGCGGAGCCTTAGACAGCTTCTGTGTGTTGCTGTATCAGCCGCCGCTGTCGGAAGCGAGTCGGGCGCGGCTGCAAGCCTTGCGTGAAACCCAGGATGGTTTTGAGATTGCGCGGCGGGATTTGGAATTGCGCGGGCCGGGGGAATTCTTGGGTACCCGTCAAACCGGCCTGACCCAGTTGCGCATCGCTGATTTACAACGCGACCGGGCGCTACTGGCCGAGATTCCAGCCTGTGCTGACTGGCTGTTACGCGCCCATCCCGAACAAGCGCAAGCTCTGGTGTCGCGCTGGGTCAAACAACGGGTGGAGTATGGCGCGGTGTAGTGCAGACTACCAGTTTTTTGGGGATTGGAGACACTAAAAAACCTGTCAGGTTTTCAAGACCTGCCAGGTTTTTTCTCTCGGTGGATAAGCTGTTCACCGACAAGACGCAGTGTACGTTGCGATAGGCTTACATTTGTTTGCAGATGGAGTAGATAGTGTCTTGTGCGTAACTGGTTTCAGTTGACACGGTACCGCTCGGGTCAGTGCCTGCCTTGCCACGCAATACCCCGCCGGCTGGTTTACCATCATCCAACTGTTTGTCAATAATCTCAGCCCGTTTGCCGCTGATATTATCCATGCAGATAACCGGCCCGCTCAGGCCCAGATAGGTGGTGCTGTCGCCATTGGCCACCCCAATCTTGCCACCAAAAGCATGGACGGGCAGTTTAGTATCATCCCCGCCTGTGATCAGGTTGGATTTGCGCAAGTGTATCCAAAACAGATAGCTCTCATCGGCGGGTGTCCGCGATGACCAAGCCCCATTAATGACCCCGTTATCAGCAGTGCCGGTAGGGGCAATCGCAGTGGTACTCCAACGTGCTGCGGCATCCGCATCATCCCCCGGAATCGAGCTATAGCGATCCAAATAGGAATAAGCAGCGGTTGCAATTCCGCTGAAGTCATTATTCATACGCTTGATTTTTGCGTTCTCGATCAGCTCTTGGCCCTTTAAGACGCCACCCAGCAGCAGACCAATAATCACTAAAACGATAGAAATTTCTATCAGGGTAAAACCGGATTGCCTGTTCATAAATCACACCTTCATAATCGCGAACCAGAGATCGCTGACCTCGGTTTTGCCGGAAACCAACCGCATTATAACGAAAAAATCAGCGAATTCTTCACCTAAACATCCAGTCTTCACGCTGTGCTAAATGGCAGGATTAGCATGAAGCCAATGCAAAAACTTATCCAGCTTCCTGATCCCGGCTAAGTTCGCCAAGCACAGCCTATTTTCAGTGATTTTTCAGTGAGGTAAGCAGTAAAGTGAGAGCGAGTGATGTAACGTGTCAGCGACATATCTTGCCTGATTTCTTGTGTTCCCTAATAGTGTTGCTTATGAACAAAAACTGCGCTTTTTCAGCACACTATGAGGCCAGTGGTGGGGCGTGTCGGCTCTCCCAAGCCCAAGCATGGGCAATAATCGTCTCTAAATCCGCATAAATAGGTTTCCACCCCAAAATTTGGCGCGCTAAGCTGGCATCTGCCACCAAACGCGCTGGATCACCGGCCCGACGCGGGGCCACGACCACCGGAATTGCGCGGCCAGTCACTTGGCGAGTCGCGTCGATCACGGTGCGCACAGAAAAACCCGTGCCATTACCCAAGTTATAAGCAGCGCTGCCGCTGCCCGCCAACAGGCGTTCCAGTGCCAATAAATGCGCCTGACACAAATCTACCACATGGATGTAGTCACGAATGCAGGTGCCGTCCGGCGTGTCGTAGTCATCGCCATAGATATTAATGTGGGCACGCCGTCCGGCGGCTACTTGTAAAATCAGCGGAATCAGGTGGGTTTCTGGGTGATGACGTTCGCCCAATTGACCCTCGGGATCGGCTCCTGCCGCATTAAAATAGCGTAAACAGACCGATTTCAGGCCGTAAGCACGCTCATAATCCTGGAGGGCTTGCTCAACCATCCATTTGGATAAGCCATAAGGATTAATGGCTTGCTTGGGATGCCGTTCGTCTAGCGGTACTGTTTGTGGCTCTCCGAAAATAGCTGCCGTGGAAGAAAAAATAAAGGCAGGCACTTGGTGCGTGACCATCGCATCCAGCAAATTCAGCGTGTTAGCGAAGTTATTTTGGTAATACAGTCCAGGCTTGCAAACTGATTCACCTACTTGAATATGCGACGCAAAATGCATCACAGCTTGGAAGGAGTAACCCTTAAATAGCCGATCCAGCAGCACCCGATCTGCCAAATCACCAAACACAAAATCACCGTTTAGCACGGCGTCACGATGTCCGCCGATCAGATTATCCAGGGTGACGACGTGATAGCCTTGTTGCCCGAGCATTTTTACCATATGCGAGCCAATATATCCCGCTCCGCCAGCCACTAAAATCGATGACATGCTGTCTATACCCTATGCCTAAATGTGAAATTTTCACTGGTGTTACATAACGGCTAAAAATAACGCAAAAGCCGCAAACGGTGCAAAATAACACAAGCGACACAAATGGCACAAATGGCACAAATGGCACAAATGGCACAAACGGACACAAGCGTTTGTGTCTTTCGTGACTTTTGTATGGTGTTTTTCGGTGTTGCGTCAGGTGAGTAGGGGAAGTATCCAGAGGGAAAAAAACCGGCACCGCTAGAAAGGAGAAAGAGGGGATAGGACTTTAGCATCAGCGGTGCCGGGGTTGCTCACGAGAGCCAGGAGCGCTCATACCCACCTCCTGGATGACCAACCAGGAGGAAAAGCGTGGGTACAGTATGCGAGGGCTTGGTGAAGCTTGCGTGACAGCTGGATGAAGTTTTTATGACAAGAGACTTACCAGCCGTTCTCCAGCACTGGGCAACGGCGCAAATCAATCACCCGTCATGACAGCTTGTTCCTAGCCCGGCACGATAATGCTTGCATACGCACAGATAAATTGTTATCAACTGTGTCCACTGAGCCAGTGTCGCGTCCTTGGTGTGAAGGCGTGTGGTGACTTTTAATTTGGTGCTGAATTCGGGGAGTGCTTATGTTGATGCGTGCAGTGTGGGGCTTAGCGGCTTGGGGATGGCTGGTGTCGGTGGGTGCGGCTGGGGCGGAAAGCATCCCTGATTTTCCGGTGGCGCAGTTGCCTGCGCCGTCTACCAGTCCCTTGCCCTTGTTGCAAGCGCGTCCGCTACCCGTGCCGGGTGGAGTTGCGGTGATTGCTTTAGCCAGTACCGCGAGTCAAGCACCGGAGCTGCGTTATCAGGGTGAACGGGTGTTGGTGTTATTAGAAAGCACGGTCAACGGTAGCCAGTGGGTAGCCCTGGTCGGCTTGCCGCTGGACACGAAACCCGGCATTCAGCAGATTCAGGATCGCAACACGGCGGCGGTGTATCAGTTTGAAGTGCGGCCTAAACGCTATGAGCGCCAGGATATCCAGCTTAAAAACAAGCGCCAGGTAAACCCCAATCCGCAGGATTTAGCCCGTATTCAGCAAGAAACCCAGAGGATACAGGCGGCTTTGGCGCAGCCTTGGCGCGACATCAATGGCGCACAGCTTTTGCCATTACGTTATCCCGTGCAAGGCCGCAAAAGCAGCCCCTTTGGTTTGCAACGTTATTTCAACAATGAAGCCCGTAAACCGCACAGTGGCCTAGATTTGGCCGCCCCGCAGGGTACGCCGGTGTTGGCTCCCGCGCCTGGGGTGGTGGTCGAGGTCGGCGATTATTTTTTCAACGGCAGCACTGTGTTTATCGATCATGGTCAAGGCTTGCTGACCATGTATTGTCATTTGAGTGAAATCACGGTTAAGCCCGGCCAACGCTTGAACGCCGGGGAAATCCTGGGACGGGTTGGGATGAGCGGACGAGCCACTGGCCCGCATTTGCATTGGGGGGTGCGTTTGAATAACACCTGGGTCGATCCAGACTGGTTACTTGAAAAGTCGGTGTGAAACACCACTGTCACACCGTGATCAACTGAATTTCGCGTGAGGAACACCGGGTGGAAGCACGGGTCTATAAGCCAGAACAGTATATTATCCAACAGCAGCCCTATTACGAACCGGTGGGCGAGGAAATCCGCTTATTTGAAGCCGCTTACCGCAATCAGTTGCCCGTGCTGCTTAAAGGCCCGACTGGCTGCGGTAAAACCCGTTTTATGGAGCATATGGCTTGGCGTCTGCAACGGCCTTTGCTCACGGTGTCTTGTCATGATGATTTAACTGCCTCCGATCTGGTGGGCCGGTTTTTAATCAGTGGCGGCGAAACCGTGTGGGTCGATGGCCCTCTGGCGCGGGCCGTGCGTTATGGCGGTATTTGCTATCTGGATGAAGTGGTGGAAGCGCGTAAGGACACCACGGTGGTGATCCACCCCTTGGCCGATGATCGGCGGGTGTTGCCGATGGAAAAATTGGGTGAATTGTTGGAAGCCACCTCAGAATTTGGTCTGGCTATTTCCTATAATCCCGGTTATCAAAGCGTTCTTAAAGACCTCAAACAAAGCACGCGACAGCGCTTCATCGCCTTAGAGTTTGATTACCCCAATCCCAGTTTAGAAGCTAAAATCGTTCTCAATGAAACCCACATCGACAGTGCGCTGGCAGACAATCTGGTGAAATTTGCACGGATGACCCGTAACCTAAAGGGTAATGGCCTGGAAGAAGGAGCCAGCACCCGTTTGCTGGTTCATGCCGCTAAGCTGATCGTTGTGGGGATTCAACCGGTGTTGGCCTGTCAGAGTGCGATTGCCCAAGCCTTGACCGATGATCCAGAAATGTTGGCAGCGATCAACGAACTCAGCGCGTCGTTGTTTTAAGTGACTAGCGACTTGCACCCAAATCCCACGCCCTGGTCTCCCGCCATTTTTTTAATGGGGCCTACGGCGGCTGGCAAAACAGATCTGGCCGTGTCTTTAGTGACCCGCTTACCCTGCGAAATCATCAGCGTCGATTCCGCCATGGTGTATCGCGGCATGGACATTGGAACGGCCAAACCCGGCCCGGCGGTGTTGGCGGTTGCACCGCATCGCCTGCTGGATGTGTGCGATCCCGCAGACAGTTATTCCGCTGCCCAGTTTCGTCGCAACGCCTTGACCGCGATGCAAGAAATCAGTGCAGCCGGGCGGATTCCGCTGTTGGTAGGCGGCACGGGACTGTACTTCAGGGCGTTACAACACGGCCTTTCGACCTTACCGGCGGCTGATCCCGCCATCAGAGCGCGTTTGTTGCAGGAGGGCAATCGCTTGGGTTGGGCGGCAATGCATGCCCGTTTGGCGGAACAAGACCCGTTGGCGGCGACCCGCATTCATCCTCATGATCCGCAGCGTATTCAACGGGCTTTGGAAGTCTATGAACTGACTGGGCAGCCTATGACCCAGTTACAGGAAGCACAACGCACAGCCACCGCTTTCCCTTATCATGTCATCAAGCTGGTGTTGGCTCCGGTTGAACGCAGCCTACTGCATCAGCGCATTGCGGTGCGTTTTCAGGCGATGTTAGCAGCAGGTTTTATGGATGAGGTGCGGCAGTTATTCCAATGCCCTGATTTACAAGCAGACAGTCCCGCCATGCGGGCGGTTGGCTATCGGCAGGCTTGGCAGTATCTGGCAGGCGAAGTGGATTATGATAAGATGGTTGAGCAAGGTATTGCAGCGACTCGGCAATTGGCACGACGGCAACTCACTTGGCTGCGCAGTGAGCCGGATGCGCTCTGGTTTGACAGCGGCCGAGCGGACGCTGGAGAAAATGCCCTACAGGCTGTATTGAATTTTCTTAAGGCTGGCCCAATACAGCATTAAGCATTTTTGAGATCGTCCACTGCGGACACCAACACACGACAGGCATCCTACCAGTATTAAGGGGAAACTCATGAGTAAAGGACAAACGCTACAAGATCCTTTTTTGAATGCACTGCGTAAAGAGCGGGTACCTGTCTCTATTTACCTGGTCAATGGAATCAAATTGCAGGGTCAAATCGAATCCTTCGATCAATTCGTCATTTTATTGAAAAATGCAGTAAGCCAAATGGTTTACAAGCATGCGGTGTCCACAATTGTGCCGGTGCGCAATGTGAAATACTGCCAGGATGAAAAGTCGGCTGACGATGAAGAAGACAGTTGATACTGGTTTTTTCTACACCCGAGAGGTATTGTCTTGCTTGAACGTCCGCGTCACGGGGAATGCGCTGTTTTGGTGTCGTTGCGCCTTAACAACGAGCCTGAACCTGCCGATCTTGAGGAATTCACCAATTTAGCCCGTTCCGCAGGCGCACAGCCAGTGGCGGTCATTGCGGGAGTACGGCAAACGCCTGATTCTGCTTATTTTGTGGGGACGGGCAAACTCGAAGAAATTCGTCAGGCCGTGACCGAAAGCCAAGCCGAAGTGGTGCTGTTTAACCACAGCCTGAGTCCGGCGCAAGGCCGAAATTTAGAAAAGGCGCTCAGTTGCCGGGTGTTAGATCGAACCGAAGTCATTTTGGATATTTTTGCGCAAAGAGCGCGATCCTTTGAAGGGAAATTGCAGGTAGAGTTAGCCCAATTACAACATCTGTCTACCCGTTTGGTGCGGGGTTGGACGCATTTGGAGCGGCAAAAAGGCGGGATTGGTCTGCGTGGCCCTGGGGAAACCCAATTGGAAACCGACCGTCGTTTGCTGGGCAATCGGATCAAACAAATCAACAAACGCCTGGAAAAAGTCGAGCGTCAACGCGCCCAGCATCGTCGCGCCCGCGAACGGGCGGAGCTGCCGACCGTGGCGCTGGTGGGCTACACCAACGCAGGTAAATCGACCCTGTTTAACGCCCTGACCCAGGCCACTGTTTACGCCGCTGATCAGTTGTTTGCGACACTCGATCCCACTTTACGCTATCTGGTGTTACCGAGCAAAGCCACCTTGGTGTTGGCGGACACCGTGGGCTTCGTGCAACAATTACCACACGATTTGGTGGCTGCCTTTCGCGCAACCTTGGATGAAACCTGCCAAGCCGACATACTTCTGCATGTGGTGGACGCCAACGATCCAGAGCGCCAGCAACGGATCAGCCAAGTCAACGCCGTGCTGAGCGAAATTGGGGCAGCGGAAGTGCCTCAAATTCTGGTCTACAACAAAATCGATCAACTCAGCGAAGCCGAGCAAACCGAGCCGCATTTGGAGCGTAATAGCGAAGGACGCTTCAAAGTGTGGCTGTCAGCGGCTCAAGGCACCGGTTTGGACTTGTTGTTACAGGCTCTGACTGCCCAATTACCTCAGCAGATAGAACACCATTTACTGCACATCCCCACTGAATTGGGGCATATTCGTGCCCGCTTACACCAATTGGGTAAGGTGTTGCACGAACATTTTGAGGAAAATGGGGATTGCGTCATGGACATCGAAATTGAAGCCCGCCACTTTGCCCCATTGAGGCAACAATTGTCGGTGCGCCACCCATGACCGAGACCGCACCCTGTTCATTAACGTATGAATCGGGTATCATCACCGGCTTTGCATTGTGAATGCCTTGACGGGTTCGGTGTATTTGTTTGGGCGAAAAACCAATCCCCGTTTGTGGCAACCCATCGCCCGCACTGGCGCAATCGGTTAGTGTAGGCTAACCTCGCATAAAATTCTTTTAGCATCTGCCAAAAATAAACGGAGTCACTTGATGGCCTGGAACGAACCGGGTGGCAACGGGAAAGACCCTTGGGGCCACCGCAATGATCAGGGTCCACCTGACTTAGACGAATTAGTTAAAAAAATGCAGGAAAAACTGGGAGGGCTGTTTGGCGGTAATGCTGCGAAAAATGGCGGTCCCGGCGGCACCGGCAGTGTCGGTGGCGGTACTCTCAATCCCAGGAATATTGTCATCATCCTGCTGGGTATTCTACTGGTTTGGAGTTTGTTTGGTTTTTACACGGTGCAACCCGCTTTCCAAGGCGTGGTGTTGCGCTTTGGTAAATTCGTCAGAACTGCCGAACAAGGTCTTAATTGGCACGTACCCTACCCGATAGAAACCGTCGTCAAAGTGAATATTGAAGAGCTACGCGCCCTACGCCATCGTGCTTTGATGTTGACTCGCGATGAAAATATCGTGGAAGTTGAGTTGGTTGTGCAATATCAAATCAGCGATGCCAGCGAATACTTGTTCAATGTGCAAGACCCCGACAACACGCTACACCAAGCCACTGAAAGTGCTTTGCGCGAAATCGTCGGCAATAGCAAAATGGATGACGTGTTGACCAGCGGTCGTGCCGAAGTCGCTGAAGCGACCAAGGGTTTGACTCAGGAAACTTTAAACCGTTATGCCACAGGTTTAGTGGTGCGCAGCGTGAATATGCAAAATGCGCAACCGCCGGAGGAAGTGCAAGATTCGTTTGCCGATGTGATCAAGGCACGCGAAGACGAGGAACGGGTCAAGAATAAAGCCGAGGCCTACCGTAACGAAATCGTGCAAAAAGCTGGCGGTATCGCAGACCGCATGATTCAAGAGGCAGAAGCCTATCGCGCCCAAGTGGTTGAACATGCTTTGGGGGAGACTCGCCGTTTTAGCAGCGTGCTGGCCGAATATAAAAAAGCACCAGATATTACTCGCGAACGTCTCTACCTGGAAACCATGGAATCGGTACTCAGCAGTTCCAGCAAAGTGGTGTTGAATATGAAACAAGCCAACCCGTTGTTGCTACTGCCATTGGAACAAATGTTAGGCCGTTTGGGACAAAATCCCGCACTTCCCCTGGTTGATAGCGGCCCGGTGGTAGAACCAGCGGCTCAAGAAGCCGCTGCGCCTAGCGACAACAATGGTCGTGATGACACGCGCAGTCCTCGGAGAACACGCTGATGGGTAGCAACAAATCAACTGCGTTCATGATCGGTGCTTTATTGGTGTTAATCACCGTTTATTCGTTCGTGTTTACGGTGCAGCAAACCGAGTACGCACTAAAAGTACAATTTGGTAAGGTGGTCAGTGCTGACTTCAAACCGGGCCTGAATTTTAAGCTGCCATTGATTCAGCAAATTCGCTATTTTGATAAGCGGATTCAAACCTTAGACGCCCCTGCTGAGCGTTTCTTAACCAGTGAAAAGAAAAACCTGATCGTCGATTCTTTCGTGAAGTGGCGCATTATTGATCCGGTTAAGTTTTTTATTGCTGTTGGAGGCAATGATCAGCGTGCTGGTCAGCGTTTAGCAGAAATTGTCGCCGATGGTTTGCGTAGCAAATTTGCCTCACGCACGATTCAAGAAGTGGTTTCTGGCGACCGTGTCGATGTGATGACACGTATTACCGTAGAAGCGAATGAACGGGTTGGTCAAATTGGGATTGAGGTCGTGGACGTGCGGATTAAACGCATCGATCTGCCGCAGGAAGTGAGTCAGTCTGTCTATCGGCGGATGGAAGCCGAGCGCGAACGAGTCGCTAAAGATTTACGTTCGCGTGGCGAGGCGGAAGCGGTGCGTATCAGTGCCGATGCAGACCGCCAGAAAGTGGTGCTGTTGGCTGAAGCACAACGTAAGTCTGAAGAAGCGCGAGGCCAGGGCGAAGCCCAAGCTGCTGAAATCTATGCCAAAGCGTTCAACCAGGACACTGAGTTCTATTCCCTGTATCGCAGTTTAAATGCCTATAAAAAGACCTTTAGCAGCAAGCAAGATGTGTTGGTGCTAGAACCTGACGCTGATTTCTTCAAGTATTTTAATCAGTCTAAACCCTAAGCAACGGTTGCTTACCCTCAATCGCTTAACCTGATAACTCTGTTATGTCCAATGACTTCTGGGCGGCCCTTGCATTGGTGTTGGTGATTGAGGGCGTGATGCCCTTCCTCAGCCCGGCTGGACTACGCCGCACGATGCGCATGGTCATTGAGATGGACGACCGCGCCTTGCGTATTCTGGGGTTGTTGAGCATGTTAAGCGGCACCTTGCTACTCTACTTGGTACATTGAGTCATGCGCTATGCAAATCGCTGGTTGCTGCCTGAAGGCGTGCATGAAATTCTGCCAGAACAAGCCGCCATTCTCGAACAAACCCGGCGCAGCCTGTTTGATACCTACCGGAGTTGGGGTTATGAACTGGTTATTCCGCCTTTCATCGAATACCTGGACTCCTTACTGAGCGGCACCGGTGCTGATCTAGACCTGCAAACCTTCAAGCTGACCGACCAACTGACCGGACGGTTGATGGGGGTGCGTGCCGACATTACCCCGCAAGTGGCGCGCATTGATGCGCATCAGCTCAAACGCGAAGTACCCACTCGCCTCTGTTATTTGGGCACCGTGTTACATGCTAGACCCGGTGGTTTTTCAGGATCGCGTGCGCCCCTGCAAATTGGCGCTGAACTCTACGGCTATGCGGGGATTGCCGGTGACGTAGAGATACTGAGTTTGATGCTGGAAACCCTGCGTCTCACAGGCATTCAAGAGTTCCATGTCGATTTGGGACATGTGGCGATTTATCGCAGCCTCGTCGCCCAAGCCGGATTGGATCAGGAACAACAAGCCCAGTTGTTTATCGCGATGCAAAGCAAGGCGATCCCCGACCTGCATGATCTCCTGAAGCAGTGGCAAGTGCCCGCTGACATTCATCACATGCTGACTCGTCTGGTACACCTCAACGGCGATCTCAGTGTACTCGCTGAGGCGCGCCAAGCGCTGGCCCAAGCGGGTGCCGAAGTACAGGCGGCGCTGGATGACTTAGAGGCAATGACCACCCAATTGCCCGATGCCAGTTTGCACTTAGATTTGGCCGAGTTGCGTGGTTACAGCTATCACACCGGGGTGGTTTTTGCCGCCTATGTCGCCGGACAAGGACGCGCCATCGCCAGAGGCGGGCGCTACGATCATGTCGGCGAAGCCTTTGGACGCGCCCGTCCAGCCACGGGATTCAGCGCTGATTTGATTACCCTGGTTTCTATTCATTCTTCCTGCCCGCCGCCTCGCCAAGTGATTTTTGCACCGGCTGGCGGTGGTGCAGGTGATCCGGTGGCGTTGGCAGCACAAATCAGCCAGTTACGCCACGAAGGTCGCACCGTGGTGGCTGGTTTACCCGGCCAGCAGGGTGATGCGCAGGCGCTGGCCTGTACTCACGAACTGCGTTGGCTACAGGGACAATGGCAGGTTGCCGTCCTCTAAGCCTGCGTTCGCCTCCATGACAACTATAGCCAAGCATACGAGAAAACAATGGGAAAAAACGTCGTAGTCATCGGCACCCAATGGGGTGATGAAGGAAAAGGTAAAATCGTTGATCTGCTGACTGAACGCGCCTCAGCGGTGGTGCGTTTTCAAGGTGGGCACAATGCTGGACATACCCTGGTTATCGACGGCAAAAAAACCGTACTCCACCTGATTCCCTCAGGTATTTTGCGCGATCAAGTCCAATGCTTAATTGGCAACGGTGTCGTGTTGTCGCCCAGCGCTGTTCTGGAAGAAATTCAGTCACTTGAATCAAACGGCGTGTTGGTGCGTGAGCGCCTCGCCATCAGTCCTGCCTGCCCCTTGATTTTGCCCTACCATGTGGCGCTGGATAATGCCCGCGAAGTGGCGCGTGGCAATAACAAGATCGGCACCACCGGGCGCGGTATCGGCCCAGCCTATGAAGATAAAGTGTCGCGGCGTGGTCTACGAGTCGGCGATCTGCGCAATCCAGGCGAATTTGAAACCAAACTGCGCGAGATCATGGACTATCATAATTACGTCTTGCAGCACTATTACCAGTTTCAAACCGTGGATGTCCAAGAAGTCTTAGATAAAACTCTGGCGATGGGTGCCGAACTACTGCCGATGGTTGCCGACATTGCGCCCTTGCTGGGCTTATATCGCAAACGCGGTGAACACATCATGTTTGAAGGCGCACAAGGCACTTTCTTAGACATCGACCACGGCACCTACCCGTTTGTCACCTCCTCAAACACCACCGCTGGCGGTGCCGCCACCGGCAGCGGTGTTGGCCCGCGTGATTTTGATTATATCCTCGGCATCACCAAAGCCTACACCACCCGCGTCGGCAGCGGCCCTTTCCCCACCGAATTATTCGACTCAGTGGGCGATTATCTGGGCGAAAAAGGTCACGAATTCGGTGCCACCACCGGCAGAAAACGCCGCTGTGGCTGGTTGGACGTAGCCATGTTACGCACCGCCTGCCGTCTCAACAGCCTCAGTGGTTTGTGCGTGACTAAGCTCGACGTATTAGATGGTTTAGAAACCCTGCGTATTTGCACCGGCTATACCCTCAACGGCGCATCACTGGCGGAACCGCCCACTGCTGCTGAAGACTTAGCCGCTTGTCAGCCTATTTATGAAGACTTGCCCGGTTGGCAAAGTTCCACCTTGGGTCTGCAAGACTATGCCCAGTTGCCAGTCAAGGCACGGGCCTACATCGAACGTATTGAAGCCTTAGTTGGCGTGCCTGCCCATATTATTTCCACCGGTGCTGATCGCCACGAAACCATCGTGCGTCATCATCCTTTCGACTAAGTTCAGCGTGTTATCACAGAAAAAACCCGGCAGGTTTAATCGATCTGCCGGGTTTTTTTGTGGCGGTTTTAAATTAAGCCTTACTGCACAAGGATTCCTGACGGCAACAAGCCGCTCCCGCACTGGTGCGGGTGTGGTTTGGATTAATGCCAAATCCAACGATAAAGCTGTGCGCCTATTTTGTGGAACAGTACCCAGCCTAAACTGGCTTGACCGGCTTCGACTTTGCCACTTCCTTGCATCCCTGGGCGCAAGCGGCGGTCGGGGTTGTCGAGTCGGGTTTCAAGAATGAACACATGTTGGCCGTCCCGTACCACGGCGCGGGGTTGGATGTTTTCCAGCGTTTTGCGCCAGATTTCGCCGGGGTAGGCGTCTAGGCGAATTTCCAGGGGCATACCGGGGGAAAGCCAGGGTATGTCGTCGGCGGGCACTGCCAGTTGTACCAACATGCTGTCTAGGGGCGCGATTTCAAACAGCGTTTGGCCCTTGTTGAGCGGACTGCCTTGGGCGCGTTTTAAGTCGCCGCTGATTAACATGCCGTCAATGGGGCTTTTGACTTCCAGATTGCTCAGGCGGTATTGCAACAAGGCGATCTGCGCGTCTTGGCGTTCAATTTCCAACTGTGCCAGTTGTGCGGCGGCAGTGTCGCGGGCGGCGGCACTCACGTCCTTTTGTTTGCGCGCCCGTGCCCGTTCGGCTTCTAATCCCGAGAGTTCCCATTCGATTTCACGTTCATCCAGATGCGCCAAGCTGTCGCCCATTTTCACCAGATCGCCGGGTTCGCGCAGGCTTTGTTTAAGCACGCCATCAAAGGGGGCGTTGAGAAAACGCCGAATCGTGGGGTCTAAACTGGCGGTGCCGCTGATGCGGTGGGTGACGGGTAGCCATAACAGGCCGATGAGCAGGATCGGCAACAGCACGGCGGCGAGTTGTTTGGCGCGGCTGCTGCGCAGTTGTTGCCAGGCGCGGCGCGGCCAGCCGCGTTGGTGGCGATAGAGGCTGGTGAGTACCATGCCCAGCGGCAGGGCTAAGCGCTGGAGTTTTTCCGGGGCGGTCGTGGGCGGCGCTTCTTGCCACAGCAATAACAGCACGCCACCTTGGCCGCTGGGCAACAATGGCAAGGGTAAGCTGAGCAGACTGGCAGAACCGGCTAACAGCAGCAGCCGTTGCACATCGGGATAGGCTTTGCGTACCGCCGGATCGCTGCCGTTCAGGGTTTTGGCGGCCAGTAAGGTGCTGTCCATCAGCGCTTCACAGACATGGACAAAATCGGCTTGGCGTTTGATGTCGGGCAGGTCGGAAATGGCTTGGACGCGGCAATGGCGGCCTTTCGGTAAACCCAGCACCACGCGCTGTGCCGCAAAGCCTTGGTGTAAGCTGTCGAGTAGATTACGGCTGGCTTTGTGAAAATCCCCTGCCGCCAGTAAATGGCTGATCAATAGGGGAATATCCAGTCCGTCTGGGGCGACAGGGGGAGCTGGGGTGCCGACGGCAGCTTGTCCCAGATAGCCCGCCACCAGTTGTAACACGGTGACAAACATTTCGATGGCTTGATCGCCTAACACCAGCACTAGGCCGATGCCGTCTTCGGCGGTGGCACTGTCGGGCGGATACACCGGGCAGCTAATCAGGTAAATCGGTTGCTGATCTAACTGGCTGATCTGCACGGTTTGTTGTAGACAAGCCTGGTCAATTTGGGCCAACAGCAGTTGCACCAGATCGGGGTGCCAAGTCAGCGCTTGTTTGGAGAGGATTTGTTGCCCCGGCACGCGCTGGCCTGCTTGGTAGGGCGCGTAAAGCACCGCTGCGGCGTTGGTGAGTCCGATCAGCAGTTGTAGCGCTTCGACGATACGGGCATCGCGGGAGGTATTGCCGCTGATGAGTTGGTGCAAACGAGCATGGAGCGTAGCCAAGTCGATAGTGGGTAAAGTCAGGGGTTGTGGCATGGTGAACAGGCTGCTGGCGCGAAGGTGGGAAGAAGGAAAAAGCCCCCTATTCTACCCCGTGACCGGCGGCTTGGCACGTCGCTTGTCGGTTTACTCAGGGCAACTGCATTGTTAATGTTGCCAATGCACTAGGAGGATGTCAGCGACGCCGCATAGGCGCTCAACCACGCTTGGGTTTCTCGTTGTAGTGTTGTCTGAGCGGGCGCGGGCAGTCCATCGGGATCAAAGCGATAGCGATTATGTAATTGCGACAGGGGAAGTAGTGCGGCCCAGGCGGGGGCGGGCAACAGGGTTGGTTGCGGTAGATCGGGTTGTTTTTGGGCTAATTGTTGTAGCCAAGTACACAGTGGCGTACCGGCTGGGCGTTCGTAGCCTTGTTGTCGTAAGTAATCCAGAATCCGATAAAACGGTGAGTCATTACCGGGTTCACTCTGGTGCTTAGGGGCGACCGCCACCATTGTTGTGTCGGCTGGGTGACGGCGACGATGCACGGCGAGACGCCACACTAACAACAGGCCCAGCGGCAACAGCAGCCAGAGTAACCAATCGTGACTGCCTGATTCGTCTTGCCATTGCCAGCGTGCCAGCAGATAACGCGCCCAGGCCAATAAGTCATACACCGGCTCCCACCAATCGGCTTGTGCGGTCTCCATCGCTGCCCAAGTCGCGGGCGTGGTGTCTACTTCCTGCCATTGTCCATCGACCAGCGCCAATGCCCACGCATGGGCGTGACGTTGGCGCACCAGATAGGCATCTTCCAAAAAACTGTATTCTTCTACCGCATAACCGGAGGCGTAGCGAGTCGGTATACCGGCAGCGCGTAATAACAGGGCGGTCGCGGTTGCAAAGTATTCGCAATGGCCAGTGCGAGTTTCGGTGAGAAAGCGTGCCAGCGGGGTGATGTCCTGGGCAGCGCTACGCTGAATCAGGCTATAACGAAAACCTTCGGCAAAAAAAGCGCTGACGCGCTGTATTTTTTGCTGGGCGGTCAAGGTGGGTTGGAGTAGGCCAAGTTGTTCGGCCAAGCCGTGTAATAGCAGCGCTTCTTCAACGGGCAATTCTTGGGCGGCTAGGGTGGCGGGTGGATTGAGTACAGGTGGCAAACCGGGTTCCAGATAATCCACGCGGTAATTCAGTAAACCTGGGGCGTCGGTGATTTTCACGGCACCATCAAAAAGGTTGCGGCTCACATTGAGGGTTTCTGGGGCTAAGAGTTGGTAAGCGCCCAGCGGCAAAGGCAACATGCCGCGTCCATGTTCGAGATAGCTGGCGACTTGTAGTCGATGCGAGCGCTGATGATGGCGCAGTTTAGCCAGCGACCACTGGGCCTGCGAGGTTTGGGGCAGGTCTTCAAATTTAACTTGGCGCGCACGCCAACTGTTGCCCACATAATGGTCATAGCTGGCTTGGCGTAGCAAGAGCGGAGAGGGTGCTTTGACCCGCAACAGAATGCGGTTAGACAGTTTGCGTTCCCCAATATCGCCGATGGTGGTGCGTTGCTGGTAAGGATCGCGATCTTGCCACAGTTGATATTCAAACCAAGATAAAATCCAGTTTTCGATTTCACCTTGTAGGCGATAAACCCCCAGTTGTCCTGCATAGCCCAGCCCGATTGCCAACCCCATTAACAGCACCCAAAACGCGCCAGAATAAGCGCGTGGACGTAAAGTCCACAGCCCCCAAGCCAAAGCCGCGCACAGCCCGTAAAAAAAACTGGGATGTTGGGTCACGCTGGTAGACAGTAGGCACAGTATCAAATAGGGATAGCTGATATTTAAGCGCTGTTGACTCGGCACGATATAACTGGCGGGCATGTCCAGCGCTTGTTGTTCACGGCGTAGCGACATAAACAAGCTACTCAGACGCAGGCTGCCTGCGGTGCTATAACACTGGCCCAGCACTAACAAAAACATCAACAAAGGCGACCAGATCAACAAGGTAAATAAACCCGCGACCGATTCGCGGTTAAACCAATAAAACGCGGCCCCCACCCACAGCACGAGGGTCAAATCGGCCAGACGGTTAAAATCCTGGTCGCTAAACTCCCAGCGCACGCCCACCCAGTGACTGCTTTCGAGCAACAGCGCCATGCCGAGGCTGAGAAACAGCAAATCCGCTTGCCAGCCCCAAAAACACAGCACCGCCCCCAACAACAGAGGCGGTGGGCGCAGCAAAAACTCAGTTGGCAGTTGCTGATGCGACGGGGCGGCGGTCATGGATTCTGACTCGCCCGCTTAGGCGGACTTATGCAATAGCATGGGTTGATAATAATATTGCTCGTTGTGTTCCAACATGATCACCAGCGAGCCTTGTGGTTTATAGCCCTTGTTGATGAGATCGCACACGCGGTTTTCAAGATTCGACAATTCTGGTTCACAAATCACAATATAGGGTTTTTGTGTGGGTTGAGATTGAGCCATCTGATTTCTCCTGGGTAGCGCAGCCTGGGTTAGAACAAGCGCTCAGCATAAAAGGAAATGCGCAATTAAGAAAGTGGCGGGCGTAGCAAAGGTTACTGCCCAAAGACACCGTGCAAGTATACGCAAAACTGGGATATGCTATACTGCGAACCAGTAAAAACAACGGCAGTGCTGGTGTTGCGCCCGCGCTACCAGCACACACAGGTGCTTTGAATCGCGACCGGTGGTGTGAAACACCGCGTCCTGCGCTGTGGCCTGGCAATACCTCTCAACGAGGCCAGAAGTGGCAATGGCAAACCAAAATACCCGAACTTCCCCGCTTGAACCCTACGATCCTAAACAGCGCATTGTGGGCGGCGTCACTCTGTTTGTTTTGATGATGCTGTTGTATGTGATCTTGAAGGCGCTGCTGGGGATTTCTTCCAGTGGTGTCGAATATGCGCTACGTGCGCCCTTACCTGATGAAGTCGCCGCGACCGCACTGGCCAGCGCGCCTGGGGTTGAAACTGGCACCGCCGAGGGCGGCAGCGGCAAACCCGCCTATCCCATCATCAATAAATTTGTGTTTCTGGATTTGAGTGGCAAGCCGATGGAAGCGGATGCTGGGCTGGAAAACTTTGACAGCGCCATGCCCAACGATCCAGTTTTTGACAGCAACAGCAATAAAAAATGGTACGCGCAAGTGGCGAGTTTTAAGGAAGAAGCGCGTGCCAGCGACATGATAAAAGACCTCAGCAGTAAAGGACTCAGCGCCAAAATTGTGAAGCTGGGTGAGTGGTACGTGGTGCGCCTGCTGCCGCTTGAAAACAAAGCGGACGTGCAACAACAACTGCGCGTGCTGCAACGTGAGCTGCGGATTAAGGGTCAAGTGCGTAAAATAGAATAAGCCTGATTGCAGAATCCCATCCTCAGAATCCCGCCTTCGGGCGGTCTCGTCCTGGCGAAATCACCGGCCAAAGCTGGGACTCTATCTTCAGAGTTCTGCCCAGCGAGACTGACCTGGCAATAGATTCTCCAAATTCCAAGTGCCAATGGCATAACGAATCAGACGTAGCGTCGGATGACCCACCGCCGAAGTCATCCGGCGCACTTGGCGATTACGGCCCTCGTGAATTTGCAAGCTTAGCCAACTCGTCGGAATCTCACGGCGAGTGCGAATCGGTGGCGAACGCGGCCATAATCCCAGCGGTTCCTCGATCAGATGTGCCTGGGCCGGGCGTGTCAGGCCGTCGTTGAGCAGCACCCCCGTTTGTAACCGCCGCAAAGCAGCCACGTCCGGCACACCTTCCACTTGCACCCAATAGGTTTTAGCAAGCTTAAAACGCGGATGGCTCAGGCGATGTTGCAGACTGCCATCGTCCGTCAAAAGCAACAAACCTTCGCTGTCATAATCCAAACGCCCAGCCGGATAAACACCAGGCTGTGTAATATACGCTGCCAGAGTGGCCTTATCGCCGTCTGGGCGAAACTGTGTCAATACCCGAAACGGCTTGTTAAATAAAATAAGCTGTGCCACGGTTTAGCGATAAGCACGCAAATAGCGCCATTCAAACAGGCGTTTTGCCCAATGAAACAGCGGATTCTTGAAATGCCAGCCCCGTTTCAAATCACGGTACACCATAATCCCACTATTCAACGAATCCACAATACAAATCAGTTCTACTTTGAAACTGTGATTCGCCACTTGACCACGCTGCACTGCCAAGATGTTTTTAACCGCTGCGATAGCTTGCAAGTCTGCAATATGCGCCTGCTTAGGCATCCAATCGGGGCCAGGAAAACTACCCGCATCGCCTGCCACATAGATATTGTCAAAGCCAGGTACACGGCATTGTGCATCCACTTGAAAAAAGCCACCGGGACTCAACGGTAAGCCGCTGTCTGCCGCCCAAGCCGGGCCGGTCATACCCGGCATGAATAGCGTCAAATCGCTGCGCTCTTCGCCGCCTTCAGTCACAATCTTGTCCGCTGCAAAAGCCTTAAGCTTGTGTCCCAGATGCGTGCGGATACCTAGCCGTTCGATTTCTTGAAGCAAACTCACCACCGCTTTTTCGCCCATGCGCTGACCAGGTTTCGGGGCAGGACTGAAAAACAACAACTCGAATTGATCGCGGCGACCTTGTTGACGCAGCAACGTATCAATGCCAAACAAAAATTCAAAAATCGGCCCACCGCGCATCGCAGCGGGTTCATTGGGATTGCTGGCAAAGCCAAAGGCCAGCGTGCCGCCGCGCAAATTCGCGAGCTTGTCGCTATAACTTTTCGTAGCCGCAAACCCTTCACACGGCGTGTAGCTGTATTCAATACCTGGTAATTTCTTGAGAAAACGCCCGCCGCTGGCAATCAACAACGTGTCATAACTGAGCGTGCCTTGCGTGGTGCGCACTTGTCGTGCTTGCGGGTCTAAACCAGTGACGCTGGCTGCTTGATACTGCACCTGATGACGTTCAAAAAAAGCCTGTAACGGCACGGTGAGCGACGCTTCATCGCGTAAACCGGCGGGCACCCAAATTAAACTGGGGTAATAAAACAGACTAGGATTGGGTGCAACCAGACTGAGGTCGCCGCGATAACCTTGCTTGCGCAGGGTTTTAACCGCCGTCAAAGCCGCAAACCCCGCACCCAAAATCGTGATGTTATTCATAGAGAAATCCTGTTAAAAACACAGTGCCCAAATGCACAAACCAAATGAACTAAAGAGACTGGGTTACAGTGGCGTTGCTAGGACAGAGAAACAAGGGACGTAGTTTTTCGAGGTGGCTGTCTAAATCCACTGAAATCAGTGCCGCAATCGAAAACAGCGTAGACAACACATCCAGACTGGAATCGGCTTGACTGGCAACCCGAATCCGTTGTAAGAAATCATAATTTAAGGCCTGAATCGCCTCAAATTGTGCTTTCAAACCGGATAATTCTAAATCAGCCTGTCCCCCCTCTTTATACACATAATATTGCGTTAACAAATAAGAGGAAGTCACGCGAAACAAAATTTCATCTAAAGCGGCAAACGGTAAATGGTAGTAAGCCAATCCACGTAAAGGCGAAAGCACCGGGCAAGCACTGGTAGCCATGACAAAACCAATCAGGGAACGTAAACCAGTTTGAGCATCACAGTGTTTAGAATATTCCCGTTCATTGGTGAATACCCGTACCTCGGCTGCATTGAAAGATAAAATCTCACCAAAGCTCATGATAATCTCAGCCGCATCGACTGCCACTGGACAATAAGTTTCTGTCTGCGGCGACAGCGGACAATTGCCACATTGCTGAAAACTCAAGCGTGTCCACTCTGGCTGAGACCCAGCGCTCACCTGTCGCGTCCCGGTGCGCACGAAAGGAATCTTATAATTCAGCACCCGCCCATTTTCCATCGTGAATTGGTATTCGATGGCAACTTTTGTCTCACCCAGCATGATCTTCCCCTTAACCGTCGGAATCGACAAGTGTACGACAGTTCACAAGCATGGCCCAAGCCTCTGGCACTGAATTTTTACACCCAGTCGCAGGCGAAATTATCGATTTTTTCTCGCTTACTGCCGCGCTCCTGTGTTAGACTAAGAATTCTTCATGTTGTGACTGGCTTCAAAAAACCAGCAACAACCGGGGGCGACTTGGATTCGACGTGGGTTGCAAAATCTGAGGAGCATGCCGAGGTGCAGGAACCTCGTAAATCATCTGCACACTTTTAGTTGCCAACGACGACAACTACGCTTTAGCCGCTTAAGGCTAACCTCTGTCCAGATGTGCTTATGCATTTGGGGCGCAGGGGTCATATCTCATAAGATCGGTGTCATGTTCGTCCAGGGCGGACACACCTAAACCTCACTGGACTCACCGCTGCAATACCCTGCCAGTCGGGTATGCGGAGGCTAAAACAAAGACTCGGCTAAGCATGTAGCGCCAACGGTAGAGTGCTTACGGACGCGGGTTCGATTCCCGCCGCCTCCACCAATTTCAAGTACCAAGCTATCTTACCCAGACTCAAAACCCGCATGGTTTCAGGCCAATGCGGGTTTTTTTGTGCCTGTGATAGTCTTGTGTTCTCCGTCAAAGACCCATTAGGGCGGGCTTATAACCGCACCAAGCATTAGGCGAACGCCAGAAAATGATGCAAGGCTGGGCGGATTATTTAGAGGGTTTGAAGACCGACACCAAGCCAGCGACTCATGTGCTGTCATTCAAAGCAAAATAAACTGCTTTACGTGTCACTGTCCGCATGATGTGCTACGATGATTGCCATTCAACATACTGATTACGTTTGCTTAAGTCTAGTTACACCCCTAGTCTCCTTTAATGTTCGCAAGTGCTGTACTGATGTCACCCCCCCGCAATCCTATAGAGGCACCCCATGAGCGACTTAAACACGCTTTATCGCCAAGATTACACCGCTTGGGCCAAGCGCATGGCTGAATTACTCAAAGCCGGACAGTTTTCTGAACTGGACATAGACC